>Ga0163150_10005939_pt1 | contig 15263 bp, 9 predicted proteins | sample OliLakLV19P2IB_FD_148628 | JGI IMG/M metagenome (GOLD analysis project Ga0163150, IMG submission 148628) | Freshwater microbial mat bacterial communities from Lake Vanda, McMurdo Dry Valleys, Antarctica - Oligotrophic Lake LV.19.P2.IB | ecosystem: Environmental > Aquatic > Freshwater > Lake >...
GCGTCTTTCACCGCGCCGTCGGCGTCCAGCGATTCGGCGAGCAGTTGCGACAACGCCATTTGCATTTCGACCAAACGCGGCGCCCGCTATTACGTGTCATGGTTCGATCACACGGGCCGGCGCCGCGTAAAGTCGTGCCGGACGACGGACCACGCTACGGCGCAGCGGATCCGCGCGCACGCGCCCAACGCGGAACGACCGCTTGTTACTCGTCACTGAGACCTCCGTCAGAGAACATCCCCGCCACAAAGTGCCACAAACAGTGCCACAAACGGGGTTCTCTGAGGACGCCTCAGAAACGCAAATGCCCGTGAGCCAGATGGTTATGGCTCACGGGCAGACCAACGAGCGGAGAGGGGGGGATTCTCTGAACGCACGTTGACTGCCATGCCCATTCACAGCAAACAGCCTTTATTTGTAGGCGTCTTCACTCGTTGGTCAACAGTGTAGTTTTCAGACATTCCTGACGTTGCGGATTGTCGACTGCCACAAAACTGCCACAAACCCGAATCTGGCGGGCGCGAGTCGATGTCGGATGCAGTCGTTCGCTTCACGCAGCGTGGCGGCGTTGGCAATGCTTGAGCAATCCGCCGAGTCGCTCACCACAGACGATTTCGTCTGTTTGATGGAGTCAATGCCGGCGGCGGCCACGTTTCTGCCTGTGGTCGATTGCCCAGCCCCTGATGGGGCCGTTCTTCATGAAAATGGACCAGATATTCCCGGATCAGTGTTGTAGATGCCACTCGCCCAATACCAAGAAGCGGTCCAGGCACTCCCGCTTGATCCGCTGCACCCACGTCTCGGCGTTGGGGCTCATGTTTGGCGCGCGGGGCGGAATTTTGCGGAACTGCACGCCTTCCGATTCCAGGATTCCACAGAACTGCGATGTGAACTTGCTGTCGCTGTCCCGGATGATGTGCGTCGGACGCCACTGTCCCCGCTCCTCGAAGAACTGGCAAGGTTGCGCGCTTGCTGGGCCATCCATACGCCATCCGGGTTGGTCGTCATGCCGGCTACGTGCATCCGGCGCGTGCCGATGTGGATAAAGAACAGAACGTAAAACTGGACCACTCCGTCTTGTCTCTCGTCAATGTGGCCGTCGTCAGCTCACCCGCCCGTCCGCGACATGGCCACTCGTGCCGGTCAACGTGAATCGCATCAGTCTGCATGAACACGCCGCTGTCGTCATGCCAGCAACCCTGACACACCTATTGATTCAGCAACAAGACCAGGGCCTGCTCCAGTTCACGGGGCTTAAACCCGAACGGTCCGCGGCCGCTCTTGAAGGCGACGCGTCCTTCGCGGTCGATCAGGTACAGGCGATTGGGCATCCCGCTGTAGGCGGCGCCGAGGCGGTCGTCGACATGATCGACCAGGAACGGCAGGTCCAGTTGATCGAACCCGAAGTGGCGTCGACACGTCGAGGCGACTGCGTGCCGATCGGCATCGGTCGCGGGCTGCGGCAAGTCAATCCCGACGCGCACGTTGCTGGTCATCCACCAGCCGTCAGACGGGTGCGCTTCGCGAACATAGATCAGGAAGATCTTTGCCCGGTCTTTGTAACGCTGATAGAGCTTCTCAACGTTGCCGGACTGACTGCGGAACGGGCCGCAGGTGAAATTGCCGAAGATCAGCACGACGGGTTGTTGACCGACAACGCTGGCCAGATTCACCGGTTGACCGTCGACGGAATTCAAGGTGAAGTCGGGTGCCACGTCGCCCACTGCCGGTCCCGGTTGCAGCGAACCGATCTCCTGCCGCTTGAGTCCGAGAATCAGCGTGCTGCGGCTGGGCGCGTCCGCTGGAGGCGTCGTGTTGCTGGTCGCCGGCTGTTGAAACGCGTCTTTGAGCTCATCCAGCGCCACGTAGCCGCGATGATCGGCATCCAGCCGAGTCAACAGGGCGGTGAGTTCTTCGCTGGTCACCTTGCCATTGGCATCGGCATCGGCCGCGAAGAACAGCTGAAACCCGGGCGTGCGGGTGAGCGAGTGTTCGCTCCAGTTGAAATCAGCGTCCGTGAGCAAACGATCGCCGTTGCGGTCAAGCCGTGCGAAGTCACCCGTCTCGCCGCCTATCTCCTGCTGGGTGATGTTCGCATCGCCATCGGCGTCATACTTCTCCGCAATACTGGCCCAGGGGAACCGTGTCTGTGACGTGGCCAGCTTGAACCAGCCATCCTCCGGTCCCAGACGTCTGCCTTCGAGAATTGAATCGAGCATCGCGATCGGCTCGGAGCCGGCGGGCAGCGACGAGCGCAGCTCCTGGACCGTCTGTTCTGCTTCTGGCGTCAAGGGCGGAAGCTCCGGAGCCTTGGTCGAATTGGTGGGCTCAGCACCGGTCGTGCCGGCGACAAGGCCCGCGAACAGGAGAGTGACCGCAGCATGATGGTGAAAAGTCATCAGGAAACTCCGGCGAGAGTCAGGTGTGCGAGATAAGACCGGCACGGGTTCTGAACGACCTGTGCGAGGTGAACTATTTCTTGTTTTGCGCCTCGGCATCCGCTGCGGGGGCAGATGGCGCTGGACCGTAATCCGCAAAGACGTTGTCCCGTTCGAGCGGCAATTGGAAGCCATCCGAGATGCGCGTCATGTACAACCCGCGGCACAACCACCAGAAGGTTGCCATGGCCTCCTTTGATCCAAGATCGGCCTCGAGCGTTCGATAGTCGGCCTGCGTCAACTCCCAAGGAGCCCGGCTGAGCTTGCGAGCATAGGCGTACGCCCGTTGCTCGGCAGGAGGAAATGACGACCAGTCGTCGCTGGCCAGCATCCGTGTCCGGTGTGCGATCTCCGATTTGTTGAGACCAGCGACTTCGAGCAGCATCTCGCAGTGGCCCATGCAGTAGTTGCACTCGATCGCGCGAGTCTGAATCCAGAAGAGGCTTTCCTCAAAGATCCGGTCGGATTGCGCCTCGGCCCACAGCGTGCGAGTAGAGATGCTCCACGGTACGGCGAGTTCCGGGACGTACCCCAGGCACGTGAGGCTCCAGACAATGCGTGTAGGGCGCGTCGCCATCGCTTCGGGAAGATTCACCTTCACATCCTCCCAAACAGGGATCGGCAGACGCGGCTCCTTCGCGCGCTGATGTTCGAGCCGCTCCTGCAGCTCGTTATAGCTGACCTCGCCCCAGTTGCCGGTTTCCGGGACGACATCGTCGCCGTTCTCGACATAGATTTCGTGCGCCTCCCGCGGCAGAACGGCCGCAACCTGCACCGCCCCTTCGGGGAACGTCACCTTGAGCGGCGGCAGCGGTCCGTGTTCTTCCATCGGCAGGTTGAGGCCGAGGACGACGCGGTCCTGGTAGTTGCCGAAGGCGGCCACGAGCACCATTGCAGCAATCTGATCATCGCCGTAATGGACGCGGAGCTTCTCGAAAAACTCGTCGGAGATCGTGGGGGCCGCGACGGAAAGCAAGCGCGCGAACTCCAGCGCATCGCGATCGTCCGCGGGCCATTGGGCCGGGTCGCCGGTGAGCAGCGCAATGTCGGCGTTGTCCGCGCCGAGCCGGCGAAGATCGGCCAGGGCATACTGCCGGCCATACTCACAGCGGTTGGCATTGGCAACGACCCACCGCATCTTGGCGCGGAGATTGGGATCGAGCGGGCTTTGCGTGCGGTGGGCGTAATCAACCTGCAGCATTGCAGCAGCCGTGCGGGGCAGATGGACTGCAACGGCGCGAGCCCAGACGGGGAGCAGTTGATCACTCCGTTCGGTGGCCTCGGGCAGACGCTTCCAGCCCTCCGCGTCGGACAGAACGGGGACCCAAGGGTCGGCGGATCGCGGTGACTCGGCGGCGGCCTGTTGCGGCTTCACGTTCCAATACGCGAAGAACACATTGTCGCGCTCCAGCGTCAACTGGAAGCCGTTGGAGATCCGGGTCATGTAGTGATAACGCGTGGCATTCAACGCCACGAACAGGGCGCGATCGCTACCGAAGTCGTGCTGCAGCGTTTCGACGTCGGAGGACGAGACCTGCCAGGGGGTGCGCGAGAGCTTGCGGGCGAAGTCAAACGCGCGTTGCTGGTCGGGGGGAAAGGAGGACCAGTCGTCACTCGCAAGGACTCGACTGCGCTCCGCGATCTGCTCGCGAGTCAGACCGGCGACCTCCCAGTTCATCTCGCAATGCCCCATGCAGTAAGGGCATTCGACGGCGCGAGTCACCACCCAAAACAAACTTGAGCCGAAGATGCGGTCCCACTGTGGCGATGTCTCGGCGCCAGCGGTCCGCATGAACATCTCATAGGGCACAGCAAGCTCGGGGGCGTACCCGAAGACGATGCGGTACCAGATGATGTCGCTGGGGCCATTGAACAGGCCTGCCGGGAGGGAGTCGGCGAATTCTTCCCAGGCCGGGATGGGGAGCCGGGTGGGCTTGTTTCGCTGGTTATCCAGCCGGACCTGCAGATCGACATACGAGAGGGCGGCCCAGTCGGCTTCATCGGCAATGATGTCCTCCGCCGACGGAGGAGGAGCGACGGCGGTCGCCACTGTTTGCGGAGGCGGCGTCGTCCGCGCCGTGAGCGAGTTGCGGTCGAAGCGAACCAGTGCCGGGGGGAGCGGGCCGTCCGGTTCGACCTGCGCATTGAGACACAGTAACAGGCGGTCCTGGAAGTTGGAGTACGCCAGGAGCAGGACCATCGAAGCAGCCTGCCGTTCACCGAAGGCATCGATGAGAGTGGCAAATTCGGCGTCCGTGACCGAGTCGGAATCGACCGTCATCTTGCGCGCAAACTGCAGGGCGGCGCGCTCGCCGGCCGACCAGCCGCCGAACTGACCGTCGGAGAGGCTGTCGATCAGGTCCTCGTCGAGTCCGACCTGGCGCGCATCGAACGCGGCGTAAGCCTGCGCGTATTCGCAGCGATTGGCGTGGGCCGCGACCCACCGCATTGCGGCCCGGAGCTTTGGATCAACCGGGCTGCGCGTCCGCTGGGCGTAGTCGAGTTCGAGCAAGGTGGCCGTGCTGCGGGGCAATTGACCGGCCAGCATGCGGGCCCAGACAGGAAGCGGCTCGTCTCCTCGTGATTCCACTTTAAGAAACCGGTCCCAGGCCTCTCCCTGGGAAAGCGCCGGCGCCAGTTCCGCAGCTGCGGACGGAGAATCCAGGACTGAGATCGAAACCATCGTGAGGGCTCCTAGACTCAAGTTGGCGAGCAGGCTCGTCTTCAATAGTGGACTGTTTCGCACTGGGTTCATGTCCGTTGGGAGGCTGCGTGTGACAGAACTGCGGGCTCCGGTGCGGCGCCTACGGAGCCGCAGCACGAAAGACCGTCAGGACGGGACTGGTGCTCACGAGATAGGTGACCGTTTTCTCAGAGTCGCTCTTCTGAAGGCCGGTCAGCGACAGCTTGACCTGGCAGTGCAGGTTCGCGTCGATGGCCTTCGTTGTGAGGATCTCATACGAAGTGAGCTTCGTACCTCCCATCCAGTCGAAATCCTGGATAACGACGGAGGGGGACTTTTGCTGCCAGATGTCCGGCTTATCGCCGGCCTTCCAGCTGTCAAGCACGGCGACAAGCGTGTTCCGCGCGGCTTCGGGATCGACGCGGTGGGCGGCGGCGCTGTAATCGCCGCCACAACCAGCAAAAGCCAGCAGGAGGATCAGAAGCGCCAGGCGAGAACTGTGCCCCGCGACGAATGACATGGGCATGAATGCTTTGGAGAGAGGAAAGTCGGCTCAACAATGGCGCGCGGTCAGACCGCGACGAAATCAACCGCGCGCCAGTCAACGTCTTGAGTCGTCCGTCGGACTTAGAACTCGCCGAGGACTTCACCGCCGGCGAGCGACCCCACGCCGCGCCACGTCTGGCGATCGATGTTCTCCGAAACGAAGCGGGCGGAACCGTCACAGAGTAATACGTGCACACCTCCTTCATGGCGGCTCGTCGCCGGCATCGTCGCTTTCGTCGGGTAGAACCCGCACGACCGTCGGTTGGGCGTATCCACGTGCAGATACGTGTGCTGTCCGTCCATCCAGGGCGCGCCCATGAAGATGGGAAACTGATTGGCGAGGTTGTTGATGTCCACCGCGTAGCACATCGAGATGGCTTCATCCTGCGTCGTCGGGTTGGTCATCGCCAGGAACACATCGGCGTCAGGACTGATCACGCCATTGTTGCCGTCGGCGATCAGCCGTTCGGAGAAGGCCGACGTGTTCGACGTGCCGTCGATGACGTCGCGGATTTTGGTGCACTTCTGGTAGATGAAAGCGCCGTTCTGAGGCGGCGTGGTCCAATTGATCTCGCTTCCCTTATTCGCCATGTAGTTGATCGCCCCGCCGGTCTGCGGCTGCGTATTAGCAAAGTCGGACGGGCAACGGAGCATGGGGATTTCGGTGAGGCGCGGCAGATCGTTATTCGCGTGCGTGGGAATCACATTGAAATCCACCCGGTTGTAGAGCGGAGCCTGGTCGAAGTACGGCAACAGTTGGCTGATGGCCGAATAGCGGCCGATCCCACCCGGTGCTCCGGTGCCCCCCTGGCCGAACGGAAAGCAGTTGTGCGCCTCGTGGTAGTTGTGCAGGGCGATGCCGACCTGTTTCAAGTTATTCCTGCACTGAGTACGCCGCGCAGCCTCGCGGGCCTGTTGTACGGCAGGCAGCAGCAGGGCAATCAGGACCGCGATGATGGCGATAACGACCAGCAACTCGATCAAGGTGAATCCGCGAACGCGGGATGAAGTTTCGGAGTTCGACATAACAGGTTCCTGAGTGTGAAGGCCTTCAGAGTTCGATCGAGTGATGTACACGCAACACCCCGTCGAAATTGCTGGAATCTCAGACAGGCGCGTGAACGCCATGAATCTGACACAAGATTCGCGTGATATCACTGTGAGTTGCATATATCATGCAGCGTGAATTCCATCGCTGCACGACCTCCGTAGATTGTGATTGCAGTCGCGCGCACACACGATCACGACAAACACCGGCGGGCGAAACTGAATCAGTTCCCACGACGCCGCGCTGTCGGTCGCGGCGTCGCACAGCACAAGCGTGCAGCGGACCGGCAGGCAAGCGCGCACCGAGAAAGCCGAACATCCGGCACGCGCCAAGTGCAACAGAGAGCCGTCAGGCAACGCGCGGAGGGGGCGTCAGCGGCTCAGACAGAATGGCCGCAGACACACGGACAGACAGGACCGTCACCGCGATTGTCAGGCCTTGTTCAGTTCGCCACAGCGAAAGGCATTGTGCCCACCGCTCGACGAAGACCTTGTAAACGGGAACAGGCGCGACCGGCAGGTCATGCTGTGCGCGGCAGTGAGGTCCATGACAGGGCTTGCCCGGAGACGGAACTGTCGAGCCGGGGAGTTCGTCGGCCGAAGAGTGAGGGCTGCTGGCGGCGACAGGGTGCTGATCCAAGTAATCCCCGCAGGTGGCTTGCGCCGTCGCAGAGTCCCACAATGCGATCGTCCACCACGCCGCAGAAGCGGCGCAGATGTGACCAATCCGCGATCGCAGGAGAGCCCACATGAGAGAGGAATCCGTAGGCGTCAGTCACGCGCCGGATACTGTACACGTCGGCGGTCGTGAAAACAATCGCACATCAGGGTACGTCCAATCGATTGAGTGCAAGAGGGATCGCATCCCCGCCTTCCTGAAATGACAGCGATCGTGAAGCGAATCCTTGACCTGTGTTCGATCGGCGGTCGACTTGAACTGAAACAGTCGCTGGGCAATCATTCAAGTTCTCATTGTTTCTCTCCGGCGTCAACGGGACTGAAGTAACTCTCGCCTGACGCCTCCTGATCCGCACACTGCAGAATCTTCGTCGCGAGTTGCCGTGAACGACGCCCCCCCTTCGCACCGCAGGCAGAATCTTGCGGTGTGCGTTGTCGCAGTCCTTGTTGTCGCATTCTTCGTGTGGTTGTTCGTCCGGCCGCAAGGCGACAAGCCGGCCGATGCGAAGATTCCTGACGCGGCGAACCTCGTCCGCGCGAAGAACACTGCAGTCGGGATGCTCGAAAACCTGCCCAACGACGAAGCGAACGACGGAGCAGAATGCGTCGCGGCGTTTGAACAACTCTCGCAGGCATTGCCGGAGGAACCGCTTGGCCCACGAAACCTGGCAATTGCGAGGCTCCTGATCCTGGATCAGCAGATCAGCGCTGGACAGGGAGCGCCCGCCCTTGCAGCCTACGAACAGGCGAATGCGGCACTGCAGTTCGCTGCGACGTGCGAAGGCGACATCGTGACCGTGCGCCTGCTCAAGGCGCATCTGGCACGATTGGGCGTCGCGGCGAACGCGATCGACAATCCTCGGGCGATTTCTGACGCATACCTTGCGGCCACCGAAAAGGCGCCAATCGACCCTCTGGTCTGGAGCGAGTTTTATGTAGCGACTCGCGACTCGGCTGATGAGGCAGAACAGAATGCGGGGCGTGAAGCACTGCGGCGCGCCTTTGCGCTCCGTCCGCAAAATATCGCGCTCCTGGTGGAATGGCTGCTCGTCCAGGCTGAGACGCACGATCCGACGATCGCAGAGACATTGGTCGTCGCCCGCGACGAATTGGCACCACTCGCGCCGACGATCAAGGAGCGCGGAGTCGACCTGGCGGCGACCATTAACGCGGCCAGCGATGAGTTGAGCGCCCCGGATGAAGAACGCTGGAACCGCGTACTGCGTCAGATCCGTCCGTTGGTGTTCGTCGTCCGACCGGATCCCGTCTACCAGTTCGACCGCGCGCATCTCGAACGACATGTGCTGGAGTACGCGCTGCAGGACTTCACTCGTGCGTTTTACGAGAGCGCGCAGTTGCCAAAGGCACAGACACCGCCGGCCATCCCAGTTAAATTTGTCGGTTCGGAGGGTCCCCTGCGGCTCCCCGCAGGTTCTGCGGCGCTGGACGTCGTGGTGGCGGATTGCGACCTCGACAATCGACTCGACGTGATCGTCGTCGAGAACGAGCGGATCATCGTGCTCGCGCAGCTTGCCGACGGCAACGGCTGGAAACCGCCTTTCGAAGTGGCCACCGGCGGAGGAATCAGAAAAGTGGTTGCGCAGGATCTGGACCGTGATGAGGATCTCGACCTCGTGGGCTTCGGGAGCGGTGGCGCCCGGCTTTTCGAGAACCAGCTGACCGATGGGCAGATCAAGTTGATTCCTGTCGAGCAGCAACCGCTTCAGGAACTCTCTGACGTCCACGCGGTCGCCGTCGTCGACCTGGAGCACGACGGTGACCTCGATCTGGTGTTGTCCGACCGTGCAAGCGTAACGCTCTGGTCGAATCGCGGCGAGTTCAGATTCACCAACCTCAGTGCCCAATCATTTCTGCCGCCGCCAGACCTTCCCATCACGGCAATCGTGCCTGTCGACTGGTCGCGGGATGCGGCCATTGATCTGGTTCTCGCGGGCGCGACAACCGGTCCGGGGATCATGGAGAACCTGTTTCACACGCGATTTCGGTGGCGACCTTTTGACATCGCGCTGACGGAGGGGGTGCAGAGCCTGAGCCTCGCCGACGTCGACGGCAACGCGTCGTGGGATCTGCTGATGGGGGGACAGGAAGGACTCATGCTCCAACGGTCTCAGCAACTGCCGAACGGAGAAGTGCGCTTGCTGCCCCCGCAACCGGTCAGTCCCGCGGCGGTGAAGGGGGTGAGAAGCTGGGACTTTGACAATGACGGACATGGTGACATCGTCGCCTGGAGTGACGGCGGGATTCAGATCCTCCGCGGCAATCCTGACGGCACATTCGCTGCCGCACAACTCCTTGCAGACGAACCACAGGCTGTCGCAGCGTGCGACGTCGGCGACCTCGACGGTGACGGGGATATCGACCTGGTGGTTGCCACGGCGGACGGCCCGCGCTGGTATGTGAACGAGGGAGGAAACGCGAATCAGTGGATCGACATTTCACTGAAGGCCGAGTCGGACCCCAAGTTTCCTGCGCAACGGACCAACAGTCACGCCATCGGCAGCCTGCTGGAGTTGAAAGCTGGACCGCGCTATCAAGCACAGGTCGTCACGGGACAGACGACACATTTCGGCTTGGGAACATTGCAGCGGGCGGATGTCGTGCGGGCTCTGTTTACCAATGGTGTTCCGCAGAACGTTCTGGAACCCGCGGTGGGCACGCACATCCTGGCCGAGCAGCGGATCCTGAAGGGATCGTGTCCGTACGTTTATACGTGGACTGGGGAGAAGTATGAATTCTTCACGGACCTGCTGTGGAACGCACCGATCGGGTTACAGTTTGCGGAAGGCGTGCTGGCGCCCGCCCGTGAATGGGAGTATCTGCTCGTTCCCGGCGATCGGCTCGTGGAGGCAGAGGGGGAGTACACGCTGCAGATCACCGAGGAGTTGTGGGAGGCGACCTATTTCGATCAGGTCGAACTGATTGCAGTCGACCATCCAGCGGAGGTACAGGTTTACTCCAATGAGAAAGTCGGACCGGCGGAGATCGCAGAGTTCAAGATCCATACGGTTCGCAGTTCACAGGCTCCCGTCGCTGCCCGAGATCAGCACGGGCGGGACGTGCTCCCGCTGATCGCCGCCCGCGATGACCGGTACCTCCGCGCATACGATCACCGCTTCGCACAGGGCGTGACCGAAGAACAGACCATCGACCTTGATCTGGGCCAATGGGAGTCGCCCAAGTCATTCACACTGTTCCTGACCGGGTGGGTCCTGCCGTCCGATACATCGCTCAATGTCTCCATCTCACAGGATCCCTCGCGGCCGGCGCCGAAACCGCCGTCGCTCTGGGTGCCGGACGCCGACGGCGAATGGAAGCAAGTCCTGCCTTTCTGTGGGTTCCCTGGTGGAAAGACGAAAACCATTGCGATTCCGCTGCCGGCAGACGTATTCGTGAATGGTGAATATCGGGTGCGCCTGGCGACGACGATGCAGTTGAATTGGGACCAGATGTTCTTCACGGTTGACGAGCCAACGGCCGAATACCGTCTGACCAAGATGGCACCCCTGTCAGCCGATCTTCATCACCGTGGCTACTCTCGACGGACCGAACATCCGGCAAACGGTCCCGAATCGTATGACTACTACGAGGTTTCCACTGCCCCGCGCTGGCCTCCGATGTGGGGCCGGTTCACGCGATATGGCGATGTCGCACCGTTGCTGCAGGAGACAGACGACCTGCTCGTGGTCATTGGGGCCGGCGACGAAGTGACAGTGCGGTTCTCAGTGCCGGACGAGCCGACGCCGGCCGGATGGCGGCGGGACTTCCTGCTCTATAATGTCGGCTGGGACAAGGACGCCGACCTGAACACAGTTCTCGGCCAGACGGTGGAACCACTCCCGTTCCTGGCGATGCCGCGATATCCCTACCCGCCGGACGTGACTTGGCCGGACACTCCCGATCACCGGCGATACCTTGAGACCTACCAGACGAGAGAACAGCGCCCCGGCCATTTCTGGAAATGGGTCCGTGACAATGCGGGGAATTGAACTGTCGCGAAATGAAGTCACGACAAACTGCAGATCGCCGGTCGCTTCCCCTGGAACGTCTCCATTGGACACATGAGGTCGCATGATGAGTCGGCGTTCCCCGTCTGTGGCTTGGTCTGTCCGCTTTCGATGGTCAGCCTTGATCCTCGTCCTCGCGCTCGGTGAAGCTGCGGCGGCCGACGAGTTGCAGTACCCGTTGTCCGTGGCTGTTTCGGCGGACGGCGCGCTGTACGTCGCCGATCGCGACCTGCCCGGGATCTTGCAGGTCAACGATGACACTTCCGCTGAGTTTTTCAGGGCCTCGAAGCAACTCAGGACTCCGCTTAATGCCGTGCGCTGTCTGGCGATCGACAAGGAGGGGCGATTACTGGCGGGAGATTCAGCGACGCGACAGGTTTATCGCTTCGACGACTCCGGAAAGCCGCTCCCGCTGCTGCAGAACTTGACTGGCATCGGGATCCCGATGTCAATTGTCGTCGCCCGGGACGGCACGCTGCTCGTTGCTGATCTGGAACTGCATCAGATCTGGAAAGTCCCGACGGCAGGTGGTGAGCCGATGAAGTTTGCGGCTGTCACCGGGCCGCGCGGCTTGGCCGTGGACACAGAGGACCGAGTCTGGGCCGTTTCTCAAGGTGAGAACCAGTTGCTGCAAATTTCGGCCGATGGAGCAGTCGAACCGGTTGTCCGCGGGCATCCGTTTCAGTTTCCTCACAACGTCGCAGTTGATTCGCAAGGTGTGGCGTACGTCAGCGACGGATATGGCAAGACGATCTGGAAGGTCAGTGCTGGCGGAGAACCGCAATCATGGGTCACCGGAGAGCCGTTGATGAACCCGGTGGGACTGTCCTGGCGTGGCGACGATTTGTTAGTCGTCGATCCCCGTGCCCGGGCGGTCTTCGCGGTAAACGCGGAGGGTGCACTGACAACGGTTGTTTCCGGAGAGGCTCAAGACAATTGACGGTCCGCGCACGGACCGGTCCAATGAGTTCACTCAGGAGAAGTTGCTGTGTCTACGACAGTTTCCGAACCCGACGTTCCGAAGCGGGCGCCGCGCGTGTACGTTCCCGCGGTCGGACCGAAGAACAGGAAACTCTTGCTGGTTGTCTTCGCGCTGGTCGCCCTCTTGGGAGCCAACTCCGGCTACCTGCTGAGCATTACGGCTCTCGAACAGTTCACCGGGCACACCTATCAAAACTACTTTTCCCTGTGCATGTTCCTGGGACATCTGGTCCTGGGGCTGCTGTTGATCGTTCCGTTCGTCGTGTTCGGTGTCGTGCACCTCTGGTATGCGCGCGGGCGTCGCAATCGGCGCGCGGTCCGCATCGGCTATGCACTGTTTGCCGTCTCGCTCGTGCTGCTGATCACGGGTGTGCTGCTGATCCGCGTGGGTGGATTCGATCTCAAGCAGCCGTTTCTGAGGCGAACGGTCTATTGGCTGCATGTCGGCGCTCCGCTCGCCGCGGGTTGGCTGTACTGGCTTCATCGTCTCGCGGGACCGCGGATCAAGTGGCGCATTGGCATGGCCTACGGAGTGTCAGTCGCGGTGCTTGTGGGCGCCATGGTCGCGCTGCACTCCCAGGATCCCCGCAAGTGGAACATCGTCGGCCCCGTAGAAGGGACGAAATACTTTGAACCTTCCCTGGCGCGGACCGCCAGCGGGAATTTCATTCCCGCGAAGACGCTGATGATGGACGACTACTGTCAGAAGTGTCACCCGGATGTGCACGCGCGCTGGTCTGACAGCGTGCACCGGTTCAGCTCATTCAACAATCCGCCGTACCTCGCCAGCGTGAGTGAGACGCGCGACATGGCGATGAAAAGGGACGGCAACCTGAAAGCTTCACGCTGGTGCGCAGGTTGTCACGACCCTGTTCCATTCTTCAGCGGGGCGTTCGACAATCCGCACTTCGACGTCGTGAAAGATCCGACGGCGCATGCCGGGATCACCTGCACGGTGTGTCACGCGATCACGCACGTCAACAGCTCCCGGGGCAATGCCGATTTCACGATCGAGGAGCCACAGCATTATCCGTTCGCCACCAGTGAAAATCACGTGCTGCAATGGGTCAACCAGCAGCTCGTGAAGGCCAAGCCCTCCCTGCACAAGCAGACGTTCCTCAAACCGCTGCACAAGTCCGCCGAGTTCTGCTCGACGTGCCACAAGGTGCATCTGCCGTTTGAACTGAACCACTACAAGGCCTTCCTGCGCGGACAGAACCACTACGATTCGTTCCTGCTGAGTGGACTCGGTCACGGGGCGCGCAGCTTCTACTATCCGCCGACGGCCGAAGAGAACTGCAACCGCTGTCACATGCCGCTGGCGGCGTCGGGCGACTTCGGCGCGAAGGACTTCGACAACTCCGGCGGCCTCAAGGTCCACGATCACCTGTTCCCCGCCGCAAATACCGGCGTCGCGTGGCTGCGGAACCGGGAAGAAATCGTCAAAGCCCACAGCGAGTTCCTGCAGGGAAAGCTGCGCGTCGATATCTTCGGGATCAAGGAGGGAGGCGCCATCTCGGGTACGCTGCATGCCCCGCTGCGACCCAACGTGCCGGCGCTGCAACCCGGCAGCGACTACCTTCTGGAGACGGTCGTCCGGACGTTAAAGCTGGGGCATCACTTCACGCAGGGCACGGTCGACTCGAATGAAGTCTGGCTCGACGTGACAGTGACCAGCGGCGGGAAGATCATCGGCCGCAGCGGGGCGATCGACGAAGCCGGTCAGAATCAGGTCGATCCCTGGTCGCACTTCATGAACGTGTTCATGCTCGACCGCGACGGGAACCGCATCAACCGACGCAACCCGCAGGACATCTTTGTGCCGCTCTACAACCACCAGATCCCGCCGGGATCAGGACAGACGGTGCATTACAAGTTGCAGATTCCACCGGGCGTCACGCAGCCCATCACGGTCGACGTCAAGCTGAAGTATCGGAAGTTCGATTCCGAATACATGGAGATTGTAAACCAGACGCTGGAACGCCTCGGGACAAAACTGCGCGGCCGACAGTCCGGACAGCCCTATGACAACGAGCTGCCGATCGTCACTCTGGCCTCCGACAGCATGACCTTCCCGGTCGTCGGCATGGAAGGTGAAGTCTCGAACAAGACCCCTGAGATCCCCGAGTGGCAGCGCTGGAACGACTACGGCATCGGAATGTTCCTGACGGGCAAGGCCGAGTTGCGACAGGCGGCGCATGCCTTTGAGCAGGTCGAGAAGCTGGGTCGCTTTGACGGTCCGCTGAATCTCGCGCGGGTACTGGAGCGCGAGGGGCGGCTCGATGAAGCCGTGGCGGCGCTCGGTCGCGCCGACGCATTCTCCAAGGAGCAGGACTTTCCCCGTTGGACCTGGGCCTGGCTCAGCGGAGTCGTCGACCGTCAGCAGGGCCGGCTCGAGGAGGCCCAGCGCAACTTCCAGAGCGTCCTGACGGACAGCACGCCCGAGATGCAGAAGCGCGGGTTCGATTTCAGCAAAGACTATGTCGTGATCAACCAGCTTGGGGCGACGCTGTTCGACCGCGGTAAGGCGCTGCTGCGACAGGAACAGCCGGACGGGGCGCGTCAGTTCCTGCAGGCGGCCGTCGAGCAGTTTCACAGAACATTGGAAATCGATTCCGAAGACGTCACTGCTCATTTCAGCCTGCAACAGCTCTACGCACTCCTCGGGGACGAAGCACAGTCGGCGCACCATGCGGAACTGCACGAACGATTCAAGCCGGACGACACCGCCCGCGGGCGCGCCGTGCGGCTGGCGCGGGAAAAATACCCGGCTGCGAATTCCGCGGCGGAAGATCTCATCATCTATTCCCTCAACCGTGCAGGGGCGCCCGGGCCGAATCCCTGAACGTCTCGGTTCGGTGCGAA
>Ga0163150_10005940_pt1 | contig 15260 bp, 10 predicted proteins | sample OliLakLV19P2IB_FD_148628 | JGI IMG/M metagenome (GOLD analysis project Ga0163150, IMG submission 148628) | Freshwater microbial mat bacterial communities from Lake Vanda, McMurdo Dry Valleys, Antarctica - Oligotrophic Lake LV.19.P2.IB | ecosystem: Environmental > Aquatic > Freshwater > Lake >...
GCCCGATCGCCCCGAGCCCAAGCCCGCCGATGCCGAGAAGCCGCTGCCCTCGATCATCACTCGCGACAGCGCGGGCAAACTCAGGCGCCCAGACACCAGCCCCGAAGAGGCAGCGCTGGCGAAGATGGAACTGCCAGCCGAGCAGCGCACACGCATCGACGCGGTGCTCGCCGCGCGCCGGGCCGACATCAGCCAGATGGTGGTGGACAAACTCGAGGCCGTGCTCGAAGCCCGCAAGGCCGGCGCGACGATCGACCAGATCCGCGACATGAGCCAGTTGATGAAGATCAAGGACACCATCCAGGCCATCGCGCCCGAGAAGCCCCTCGACCGTCTGCTGCGGGAAGGGGCGATCACGCCGATCATCAAGTCGCGGGTCGAGCAGGTGGTCCGGGAGTACAACGATGCGCTCACCGCCGAGCGCCAGGCCGACTCGGGCTCGGACTTCATGAAGATCGCCCAGTTCGTCGCGGGCGATGTCTTCCGCGCCGGCACGCGCGACGCGTTCACCTCCCTCGACGCCATGCTCGCGAGCGCGGCCAAGACAATCGAGGTGCAAGGCTCCGCTCTGAACCTCGCCGGCCCGCCCGCCGAGGCATTCACGCGCCTGCAACCCGCCGTCACACGCCTTGACGCCTCCACGCCCGCGGACCTCAAGCGTCGCATCGAACTCACCCGAGCATTCTTCTTCGACGAACTTCCGCTGGCCGCGCAGCGCGACCTGCTGGCCCGCACGCTTGCCGGGAGTAAGTAGCCGCCACTACACCGAGGGCAGGCCCTCTCCCCCATCCCCGATGGGGGAGATGTCGCCGCAGGCTACAGAGGGAGCCGCCGCGCCCGGAACCTCCTTGATCGCCCTCCGCACGCCCCTTGCGGTCAAAATAAGCAGCGAGTTCGCCACCACCAGCAGCGTCCCGCCTTCGTGCCCCAGCACGCCCATCCACAGGGGCGGGTCCCACGCGCCCCCGAGGCGCGAGCCAACCAGCACCGCCGCCACCATGACCACGATCGCCCCGAGCGCGAACACCAGGTTGCAGGTGATCGTCAGTCGCGTCCGCCGCGCCAGTCCCAGCGCCCACGGCACCACCGACAGGTCGTCCGACAGCAGCACGATGTCCGCCGACTCAAGCGCCGCATCCGAGCCGATCGAGCCGATGCCGATCGCCACATCCGCCGCGGCCAGGGCGGGCGCATCGTTCACGCCGTCGCCGATCACTCCCACCGCTCGCCGCGACTTGTGACGCGACGCATCGCCCCGTATTTCGGCCCTGAGCGCCGCGACCGCGTCCACCTTGTCCTGCGGCAGCATCTCGGCCTTCCACCGGTCGATCCGCAGGCCCTCCGCGACGGAGCGGGCGGTGGCCGTGTTGTCCCCCGTCAACATGCACACGGGCCGCACGCCCTGCCTGTGCAACTGCTCGACAAGGCCCGCCGCGCCCGGGCGAACCGCGTCCTCCAGGATGATCACCCCCGCCTCCTGATCGTGCGCAATGACCACCGCGATCTGGCCGCGCGCCTGCACCGAGTCGAGGACCTCCTGCACGCGGTTCCGCAGGCACTCAGGCACCAGCGGCAGCGCGTGGACCATCGACCCCAGGCTGGCCGGTTTCCCCTCGATGGTCGCGCTCACCCCGCGACCGGGCGTGAACGATGCACCGCTCACCCGCGCGGGCGCAACCCCACGCGTGGCCGCCTCCTCCAGCACCGCCTTGGCGATCGGGTGCGTCGAGTCCTGCTCCAGGCCCGCCGCCGCCGCGAGCAGCCGCTTCTCATCCGACCACCCCACGGGGTGCAGAGCCTTCACGCGCGGCCTGCCGATGGTCAGTGTGCCCGTCTTGTCGAACGCGACCGCGCCAAGGCGCGCCAGCCGCTCGATCGACTGCCCGCCCTTGAACAGCACGCCGCCGCGCGCCGCTCGCGCGATCGCTGCGAGCGTGGCCGTCGGCGTCGCGATAATCACCGCGCACGGAGAGGCGACGATCAGCAGCGTGATCGCGGTGTAGAGCGCGCCGCCCCGGCCGCCCGGCCCGTCGCCCACCAGCGGCACATCGAGCGCCAGCCACCAGATGAGCAGGACCCCGATCGCCACACCAAACACCGCCAAGGCGTACGGCTGGCTGATCCGGTCGATCAGTCGCTGCACCGGCTCGCGCTGCTGCTGCGCACTGATGACAAGGTGCAGGATGCGCTGAAGGCTCGACTCCGCCGCAACCCGCGTTACCCGCGCCTGGATCGGATCGCCAATGTTGATCGTCCCCGCCCAGAGTTCATCGCCCAACCGAACGACCCGCGGCACGCTTTCACCCGTCAGGCTCGATTGGTCGATGCTGCTGACCCCCTCCGTCATTCGCGCATCGGCGGGGATCGACTCCCCGGGAAGGATATTGATGATGTCCCCCGGCGCAAGTTCTTCAGGCGCGACCTCGGTCCAGGTGTCGCCCGCGCGGCGCAGTGCGCGCGTCGGCAACAACTTGTGCAGAGCCTCGACCGCGCGCGTGGTCCGCTGCATCGCCAGGTCCTCGAGCGCGCCCGAGAGTACGAACAGGAACAACAGCAGCGAGCCTTCCGCGGGCGCGCCGACCCACGCCGCCAGAGCCGCGCCCACGACCATGAGCACGTCGATATCGACCTTCTTCTCGCGGAGGGCAACCGCTGCCGCGCGGGCCCCGTGGAACATCCCGATCCCCAGACTCGCCCACACAAGGATCCCGCCTGCACCGCCCGCTGGTCCCTCCCCGCCGAACCGGGCCAGCAACGCGCCGGTGAGCAGCATCCCCCCCGCCGCCAGGGCGCTGAGCAGTTTGCCCCGGGCCGAGGTGAGCGCTGCCCACGGCCCCTGCGAATGGGCCGCCGTCGGGGGTGTCGAGAGCGAGGTTGTCAAGCCCGGTTACTCCAGCAGTTGCATTCAGCCATCGCTCGCTCCAAACCTGATTCTCGGACGAATCCGCCCTCAACCCTATGCGATTCACAGCCTTATCCAGCGTGAACCCTTGACCTGCACGCTGCGTACGGAGAAGATCAGGTCCGTCCCGCAGCACCGTCCGCGGCCCCTGCCGCGTTGTGAAGGCTCCACGAATGAGTCCGCAACGGTTTCAGCCGGCACACACGCCGGATCTTGCCCCTCTGTCTTGTGTAAACGCTTCTCGCGTTCGTGGGGCCGTGCGCAGCACGACCGGGACGCGCAAGTGAACGCGTCTCTTCCGTCACCCCCCCGGCTCATCCACATGAGCCGCTTTGACCGGCCCCGGCGCACCATTCGCGCCCGCCGCATCGGTGAGAAACTATGACCAGCGCGTGCTCCACCCGTGAAAACGTCCACCCTTCCTCGCACCCCGCCGGCTCCCGCGATCACATGTCGCTCCCGGCCCCCTGGCAGGACCTGCTCTCCGATGCCGGCGCACCCGCTGTCGTGGCCGATCCCTTTTCCAGCCGCGTTCTGTGGGCCAATGGGGGCTTCGCCGCCCTCTATGGCCGGGGTGCCAAGGCCGACAAACTCCCGGGCATGTTGCTCGCCGATCTCACCAACGATGAGGCCGCGGCCGAGCGCATCGGCATCTGCCGCGAGGTCGTCCGCACCGGCGAGGCGCGCATCGTGCGGGACCTCTGGAACGGACGGGCCATGTGCGTGACCGTCCGCCCGATCGCACCATGGGATGGCGCGCCCAGCGGCGCGATCCTCGCCGTCTTCCGTTCCGTGTGGCCCGAGCAGCCTGGCATGGAGGGCGACTGCCCCAGCACGCAGACCGTGCAGAACGTGGACCTCGGGCCGCTCGCGGCGCTCTCGAAGCGCGAACTCGAAGTGCTCGGACTGATCGGCGCCGGGATGACCAACGCGCAGATCGCCACCAGCCTTCACCGCACCGCCAAGACCGTCGAGGCGCACCGCACATCGCTCGCGCTCAAGTTGGGCGTGACCACGCGCGTCGAACTCGCCGCCGTTGCGGCCCGCGCGGGACTCGGCAAGACCGCCATGCCGGATCGCAAGAAGAACACCATCAAGGTCAACTGATCGGTGACGGTGGTGCGCCTTTGGTGGTCATTGGTGGCCCGGCACTCCGTGCCGGGCGCGCTCTTCGTGGCACCGCTCGACGGACAGCCGGTGAGAGGCAGAACCGCCGAGGGGCACTGGGTCACGGCCCTGGACGGCACCACGCAACCTGCCTTGGAGAGTTTACTTCTTGCCTTCGGTGTGTTCCGCGGCCAGCGCATGCCCGCATTCGGGACACTTGCCGGCAAGCCCACGGAGGTCGTAGCCGCACTTCTGACAATCGGTGGGCAGCAGGCGCCGACGCTTCGCCCAGAGCCACGCGGCGGGCACGCCGCACGCCAGCGCGATGGCCCACAGCGGAATGAGCAGTATGAATATCATGCTGCTGGGATGGGGATGACTCCACTCAAGGCTACCCCAGTGGAGCAGGGGCAGGTTACGGGGAGCGCGACCAATCCAGGCGCTTGGTTCTCCGATATGATCCGCCCACTCTGCTCCGTAGTTGTAACTAAACACGAGGCAGCCTCGCCAGATTCCTAAGAGACTGTTTCAGAACGTGAGTATCGACCGATGAACTCTGCGGTCAGCACAAGTGCAAGGAGGCACGATTATGGCAGCGGAGCTGCTCTGCGAAGAGTTGTGGGAAGAGATCGAACCATTGCTCCCGGTGCCGTCACGGGCCCAGACCGGTCGCCCGCCGGTGGACAACAAGAAGGCCCTGAGGGGCATCATCTTCGTGCTGCGCTTCGGCGTGCCTTGGCAAGCCGTGCCCATCGACGCCTTCGGTGTGAGCGGGAGTTCGTGCTGGCGACGCTTCAGCGAGTGGACGGCCGCGGGCGTGTGGCCCGAGGTGCATCGTCGCCTGCTCAACCGCCTGGGCAAACTCGGCGGCATCGACCTCCAACACGCCGTCGTGGATTCGCAGTCGGTGCGGGCCGTCAAAGGGGGGAGCACACCGGCCCGAACCCGACGGACCGCGGCAAACAGGGCTGCAAACGCCATGTGCTGACCGAGGCCGACGGCGTGCCGCTGGTGGTGCAGATCACGCCCGCCAATGTTCCCGACCAGGAGCAACTGCCCGCGCTGCTCGACGCGCGTCCGGCCGTGCAGGGTCCGCGCGGACGGCCGCGGCGCAACCCCGAGGCCATCATCGGCGATCGGGCCTACGGGACCAAAGAGATGATCGCGCACGTCGAGGGCCTGGGGATCGAAAGCCTGTTGGCCCCGCGCGCCGACGGCACCCACGGCAGCGGGCTGGGCACGCTTCGGTACGTCGTCGAACGCACATTGGCATGCTTCAGTCACTTCCGACGCCTCCGCCTGTGCTACGAACGCTGGGGCGAGCACTTCCAGGCCCTCCACGACCTCGCCGCGGCCCTGCTCGTCTGCTCGCGTCTCAAATCGCTCCGACTACCGTTCTGAAACAGTCTCTAAGTAATCATCCTCTCGCAGGCCCAATGAAAGATGCCACCCAACGCCGTGAACTACGCGGCGTGTTGGAGTGGGCGAAGTGATCGTGCCTGCTGGACTTGCATTGGCGTGGCGATGGCGATGCGTGGCTGGCCGGGCGGGGGTGTTGGGCGTTTCTTGTGGGGCCAGCGGTAGGCCTTCTTCGGCCCGATGCGTCGGTAGGTGTCCTGCAGTGCGCAGCGCAGGCGTTTCCGGAGTCGATGGATCGTGAAGCCCGGCGATCGCGCCGCACGCACCGCGGCGAGCGTGAGGGCGATGGAGAGCCGCCGGGCGGCGTGGCCCGTGCCGGTGATCGCCCTCGCGCCAAGCAACGCCAGCATCCACAGGCCCGCCACGCTCCAGTCCAGTTCCAGTTGCGCGTGCGTCGCGGTGCATGACCGCACCTTGCGGCGTGCCAGCGTCTGCTTGAGCGAGCGGAAGGCGACCTCCAGCCCCCAGCGGCGGCGGTACAACTCCGCCGCGGCCGCGGCCGGCTGTCACCCATGTAGTCGTTGCTCGATGGGTCCGTTTAGGTCATTTGGCAAATTTGCTAGGGCACCTCCAAGAGGGTCCGAACCCGTTCCCAAAGCCGTTCAAGCTCGGGTTGATCCGAGAGCGGCCGTATCTCATCGGGCCTGCCGTGCAGCACGCACTCAGCATAGTTGTGGCTCTGGTTCTGCAGGATCAGCTCCAGGCGGGGATTGCTGGGCGAGTCGGGCGCGCCGCGCGGCAGGAATCGGGCGTCAACATAAGTGCCCTGCGGAAGCCGGCTCCTGCTTGAATGCAATGCCCACTGCGCCGGGTCGCTCATGGCACGGCCTGTGGGGCACCAGCCCCAGACAAAGTGGACTTCCATCTGATCATCGTTGAGCGTGACGGCCCGGCAGGCCACGACACCTGTGCCTCGACCCGGCCAGCGGATTGTCGCCGGAGGTGCCTCATAGCGCCAGTAAGCGTTCTGTGCCGAGATGCACGGGCCCAGCAGAAGGCCGGCCCGCAGGCTATAGGCGTTCAGCCGCAAAATGGCGGGGACCGACCAGCTGGGCATAATGGCCCCTTCCGCCCAGATCAGCAGGCAGACTGTGCCAGCCGCGCCGGCCGCGAGCCACAGAAGTATGCGCGTGTGGAGCACCGGAAGCCTGAGAGGGCGGCGTCGCCGGCGGGTGTCGCTTCCGCACTCCGGGCAGACGATCCCCGCGAGGCCCAACAGCGGATAGCCGCACGCGCAGCGCTCTGACTTGGGCGCCCGGTTTGGATGCGTGCGCATGCGCAGTCGAACGACAACCGAGCCCGTCGCGGCAGCGAGTGCAAACAGCAGAAGAGCCGAAACCGGTCCGGCGACCGGTCCGGGGAACAACTCATCCGCAATCTCGTTCGGGAGGGGCGCAGGGCTGTACGCGACGAACCACATAGCCATCCCTACCGGACCCGCGAGCGTAAGGTGCGCCAGCCGGGCGGAGACAACGCCGCCTCGAACCATGCGTTCACGCGCGTCGGCGGGGAGGCTGACCCAGCGTGCCCGCTCGCTGATCCACTGCGATGCGCGCTTCCGCGCAACAACCGGCAACCACCAGCTGGCAACGCAGTGGGCGACGACCAAGGACAGCATGGTGGGAAGCCACCACCACAGGTCCGCCGCAACAGGCGCCGCCAAGATGACCGGACCCGCGCGATGGACCCTGGCCGCGCACACGCCAAGAACCAGCCCGACCGGGTCTCCTCCCGCGGCCACAGACAGCCCCTCCAGGTAAAACTGCGACTGCGGCCTTGCGCCGATGCACCACGATGAGAGATGCGCCGTAGTCGTGCCGGTCCGCACATGCGTCTGGTGCAGGCCGAACATCTCGAAGAGCCCCGTCTGGCATGTTCCATACGCCACATATACCGCCAGCGCGGCTAGGAAGCCGTATGCGACCGTTTTCGTGCTCCCTTCCATACCGGCTCGTTCCATTGAGTGGACGAGAATCGAGAAAGGGGAGCGACCGCGCCGGCCGCCCCCCTCCTACCGCAGTGTCTTACCACCAATAGAATGTCGAAGGTCCGGTGCATCCCGTCCATCCCGCGGGTGGGCACGCGCCAGTTGCCGGGCAGCTGTAATCATCCCGCCGCCAGATGAGTCTGCCCGTCGTATTCAACGCGTGCATGTACACCGAGCAGTTGCATGAACTCGTCAGCGGGCTGACCGTGCAAGAGGGTGATGCCCATCCGGGCGCGGACGGATTCATCGGAAGCGCCGGTCCGAAGGGAGGCAGCACCCATGTGGGTGTCGGCAGCGCAGGCACAGGGAGTCGGAGTATTGGAACCGGGCCGGGCCAAAGGACACCCGGTATCCAGATTGCCAATGGCGACACGCAGCCAGATTTGCTGTAGTGCTGAACGCCGGAGCCGGCGTTGAATTCAGAGTGCGCGCTCAGCAGCGCTCTGGCGTCAAGCTCGGAATCAAGAAGGAACGGACCGGACACGTTTCCCGACAGCGGGTCGACGAGAACCTTGCAGTCGGGCAGCTGCACAACCGCCACCGGCATTTCTCCATAAACGCCGAAGTTCGCCGTCACGACTGAAACGCTAGCAGACTGGTCCACGGCGTTGACTCCCGCAGCATCCAGGTACCCCTGCACAGTCTGCGCGAACCGGTCCGCGATGCTCGCCTGGCCGGTGATGAGCGCCTTCCACTCCGGCACGCCCGCACCCGCCCCGGCCTGCGCCGCCGCCGACCACGCCGCGCCGGAGTTGATCAGCACGCTCATCACACCCTGGCTCTGCGTCCCGACGTTGGAGGCCACCGAAGCGGTATACGCCGTGCCGCTCACCTGCTCCAGCGGCAGGTTGACCGAGACCAGCGCGCCGTCCTCCACCCATGTGCTCAGGCCCGCTGCCGAGGGCGTGGCGAAGATGAGCGTCAGGTGCTCGAGCGTGCCGGCGTAGTTGCTGGAGTAGGGAGTCTCGATCTGGTTGTTGAGCATCGCCTTGCGGATCGCCTGCCGCTGGCCCTCGACCTCCGCCGGATACGCAAGCCCGAACTGGTTGAGCCCGTCGCACAGCGAACTCTGAATCGACCCGACCTTTTCAAGCGCCGGACGCGTCGATCGCAGCGGGTTGAAGAACGCTGAGTTCATGGCCGGGTTCGTGAACCCAAAGGCCGATGCCCCGCCGGCGGGAGTGCCGCCGCTCTCGACCGGCGCCCAGTAGTGCGTGGCCCACTGGGCCAACTGGGCCTTGTCCGTCGCGTCGATCGTTCCGTAGTACACGCTGGACTGAGCCGGGGCGATGCTGGCCCCGAGCATTACCGCCGCGGCGGCGATGCCGACCCTCCAACGCCCAGACCGCCAACGCCCCAAACAGCCCGGAGGCCCATTGACTGTACAGCCGACTTGACGATGTTCCATCTGCAACTCCTTTCGGGTGAAGCCGACGATCGGTTGCCGACACGACAAGCGTCGAAGACCGATCGCCACCTCGTCTAGTCGTGGCTCGATGGGTCCGCGTGAGGAATCGGAACGAAAAAAGTACGGATTGTTCCGAAACGGGGGGAGAGGGGGTTGGCTTCACGGTCGGATTGGTTGGCTTAGTCCGCACTCGGGGCAAGGGCCTGCGGGGCCGGCGCGACGGTCGTAGTTGCACTGCGGGCAGGCCCATGCGGGAATGCGCCTACGGCGGTGGTTGCCAGTCTCGGAGCGAGTGAAGATCGCGGCCCCGACGAGCGCGGTCGTGCCGAAGGCGACACCCGAGAGCGAGGTCAGCCAGGTGAGGCCCATCTCCATGAAGCCGAGATAGCAGATGCCGAGGGGCAGGAGCAGGAACGCACCGAAGAGTGAAAAAACATGGTGTCGAGTAAGCCGCGAGCGGTCCCGCGCGATGCCGATGAGCGACCAGAGCATCGCAACGAGGGGGAGTGCGAGCACCGCGAGCGTGACAGAGATCATACCTGCATCGCCTGTGCGGGAATCGCTACCGGGCCAGCGCTTCGCCAAACTCGCCGGGGGCAAAGAGGTGAACCTTGGACGGGTCCAGCAGAAGGCGGATTGTGGTGCCGGGCGCGAAGCCGTCCGCCGCGGCGACTCGGGCGACGATCCGGTCGGCGCGGGGGGTCTGGCAGATCAGGTCCATGGTGTCACCGAGGGGCTCGACGACGAGCAACTCGAAGACCCAGCCGCGGGGCGAGCCGGTTCCCGAGGGTATGGCGGGCATGGGCGTGAGCGCCTGGGGGCGGAAGCCGAGCACGACTCTTTGTCCGATTGCGCCCGTGAGTTGCGAGGACTGCGCGGCGGCAAGCGCGAGCGTGTACGGCTCATCGACCAATCCCGGCGTATCGGCACGGAAGACCACCGGCCCAGCGCCGGAGGGCTGCTCGAGCGTGCCATCAAGAAAGTTCATCGGCGGTGTGCCCAGGAACCCCGCGACGAACCGGTTCTCGGGGCGGCGGTAAACCTCCAGCGGCGGCCCGGTCTGCTGCACGAGCCCGCCGGACATGACCACGATCCGGTCGCCGAGCGTCATCGCCTCTTCCTGATCGTGCGTGACGTAGAGCGTCGTCGTCCGCAGGCGCTGATGGAGGGCCTTGAGTTCGGCGCGGGTCGAGACCCGCAGGCGCGCATCGAGGTTGCTCAGCGGCTCATCGAACAGGAACGCCTTGGGCTCGCGCACGATCGCCCGTCCGACCGCGACGCGCTGGCGCTGCCCGCCGGAGAGTTGCCCGGGCTTGCGGTCGAGGAGTTCCGTGATGCCGAGCGTCGCCCCGACGGCGTTCACTCGGCGGACGATCTCGGCCTTGGGCACGCTCCGCATCTTGAGCGCAAAGCCGAGGTTCTGCCGCACGGTCATGTGCGGGTAGAGCGCATAGTTCTGGAACACCATCGCGATGTCGCGGTCCTTGGGCGGCACCTCGTTGACGCGCCGACCGCCGATCGAGACCTGCCCCGCGCTGATGTCCTCGAGCCCGGCGACCATCCGCAGCGTCGTAGTCTTTCCGCAACCGGAGGGGCCGACGAGCACGGTGAAGGAGCCGTCGGCGACATGCAAGGAGACATCGTCCACGGCCTTGATGCCGCCGGGGTACTCCTTGGTCACGCCTTCGAGTCGGATGTCGGCCATGGGTGGGGAGAGCATATCGGGATTGGCGGGCGGCTGCCCGGAGGGAACTTGCGGGGCGACGGATCGTGCTGCCCTGAGTCCGCCGCGGCGGTACATTGTGGGCATGAATCACCCGCTGCTTGTTCTGGCCGGTTCGTTCGGATCGCTGTGCGGTGCGGCGATGCCGCTCGGGTCCGATGGGGACAAGCGAGCAGCGGTCGCGGCGCCGTCGTTGCCGGTCGTGGTCGTGACGGCTGACAACACCGAGGTGACGCGGTCATGTAGGATCGAGATCGCACCCGGAGCGACGATCGAGGATGCCGATGGCAATGGCGTGATCCACATCCGCACACCGGGGATCACCGTTGAGTTCATGGTCGGATCGGCGCTCTGGGGCGGGGCGCGGCCGGATGCCGACCCGACCGGGCCATGGGACAGGTACACAGGCATCGGCATCCGCATCGAGGGCGCGGCGGATGTGACGATCCGCGGGGCCAATATCCACGGCTACAAGGTCGGCATCTGGGCAACGGACTGCGATGGGCTGAAGATCGAGGGCGCGAACCTGTCGGACAACTATCGCCAACGACTGAAGTCGACGCCGGAAGCGGAGAACTCCTCCGACTGGCTCTTCCCCCACCACAACGACAAGGACGAGTGGGCCACGCAGCACGGCGCGGGGCTGTACGTCCGGCGGTCGATGCGGCCGACGGTTACAGGGGTGCGTGTGCGGCGCGGCCAGAACGGGGTGCTGCTGCACTCGGTCAACGAGGGTCGCTTCTACGACAACGACTGCTCGTTCCTCTCGGGGTGGGGCTTGGCGATGTTCCGGTCATCGTTCAACACCATCAGCCGCAATGCGTTTGACTTCTGCGTGCGGGGGCATTCGGAGGGGGTGTACAACCGGGGACAGGACTCCGCGGGCATTCTGATGTTCGAGCAATGCTCGAACAACTCGGTGGTCGAGAACTCGTGTACGCACTCCGGGGACGGCATCTTCGGCTTCGCCGGGCTGGAGGCCGTCACCGGCGAGGGCGCGCCGGACGGGTTCGACTTCAGTCGCAAGGGCTGCAACGGCAACCTGTTCGCCGGCAACGATCTGTCGTACGCGCCCGCGCACGGTTTGGAGATGACCTTCTCGTTCGGCAACAAAGTCATCGATAACCGCTTCGTCGAGAACGCGATCTGCGGCATCTGGGGCGGGTATTCGCAGGACACGCTGATCGCGCAGAACCGCTTTACGGGCAATGGCGGAATGGCCTACGGCCTGGAACGGGGCGGCGTGAACATCGAGCACAGCGCGGGCAACCTGATCGTGCGGAATGAGTTTGTCAACAACCGCTGCGGCATCCACCTGTGGTGGGATGCGCACGGGGACTTTGAGACCAAGGCCTGGGGCAAGGCCAACTACAGGGGCGTCACCGGCAACGTGATCTGCGGGAACGAGTTTGTGATTGACGAGCGGCAGCCGTTCGGGAACGTCAATGCGGATCGGCCCTTGATCGGCCTGCACATCCGCGATGAGGGCAACGAACCGCATATCTCGGACACCAGGTATGCCCTCAACAAAGTCTCCGTCGATCCGAGCCTCGGCATCGAGAGATTGCTGAGTCCGGGCGTTGTGCTGACCGAACTCTGGGATGGGCCGGAACCGACGATCCCCGCGCCCGGACCCTCCCGGATCGGGGAGTCTCGCCCTGTGGGCGCACGAACGCACCTGCGCGGGCGCGACAAGATCATCATGGGCGAGTGGGGACCGTGGGACCACGAATCGCCGATGGTCCGCGCCCGCTCGACCGGCGGCGAATCGCACGTCTACGAGTTGTTCGGCGCGGGCACGGACCTGACCACGGAGCCGGAGCAGGGCGAACTCGGCAATGCCGAGGGCCGCTTCGCCGTCGCGACCATCAATCGCCGGGTGGCGGGCGAGGGCCGACTCGAAGACCCGGTGAGCATCACCTTCGCGCCCAAAGGCGAAACGAACGGCGTCTTCCCGTATGAACTAACGGTGCGGACCCGCGGCACGCTGCATCGCATCACCGGCGCGCTTATCGTCGCGGCGTGGCAACTCACCGCGTTTGCATGGGACGAGGCGACCGATCCGCGCACGAACCTGGAAGGGTGGCGGGCGCTGGCGAAGCGCGTCGATGCGTTCAGCGTCATGGCCGCGGCGATCGATTTTGAGTACGGGCATGGCGGGCCGAAAGACCAGCCGTGGGCGGGGCCGATCCGGGAACTCGCCCCCGGCGCTGACCGATTCGGCATGATCGCGCGGACCCGGCTGCCGCTCCCCAAGGGCAAGTGGCGAATCACCACGCTCTCGGATGACGGCGTGCGGGTGCTGGCGGACGGCAAGCCGATCATCGAGAACTGGACTTGGCACGGGCCGACACGCGACACGGGGGTTCTTGATCTACCGGAGGATCGCGAGGTCGAACTGCTGGTCGAGCACTTCGAGATCGACGGCCACGCCGTGCTCAAACTGGCGATCGAGCAGGTCCAATGAGTCGCGGTGCGAGATTCGGAGTAAGAATCACCGCACGAGGCGGGGAGGACGCAGGAAAGCAGAAGCGGAGTTCATGTGCCAGATGCGATCGATTGCCTTATCAATACCAGGAGTTGGGCGGGGACGTATACACGAAGGCAGCGCTGCGGAACTAAGAACTGCCGCTGCGTCCTCCGCGCCTCTCGCGGTGATATCCCGCTGTTCTGGGGTGAGACTCACCTGGCGGCCCGGCCCACCCAGTCGCGGACGACGCCGACCAACTCGGGCTCCGCGGGTGGCACGCCGTGGCCGTTTGAGGGCGCGAAGTAGCGATGCTCCAAGTCGTTGATGGCGATGGCGAGTTGCTGTCGCTCCGGCGCGCTCAGCGCCGCTTCCGGCCCGTTCATCATGCGGCGGAGGAGCGCGATGGCCCCGACGGGCGTGACGTGATCCGGCACCACCCATCGCGGGCGGACAACAACCTTGGCCCGGCTTGTACGCGCCCGCGTCCACGCGAAGAGCCACGCGCCCGCCGCGATGGCCAGCGCGCCGCCGAAGGCCCACGGCCACCAGCGCGCCCGCCCGCCCGTGCCCGCGACAGCGACCACCGGCTGCGCATCGGCCAGGTCGGCATCGGTGTAGCGCTTCAGCGTGAGTTTGGTGTCGGGCGTGCGGGCCGTCGGGAATGCGAAACTGGTGGAACTTGGGCCGGACGGGCGGAGTTCAACCACCCAACTCCGCTCGGTGACGGGCACGACGGTGGTGCCGGAGGTGTCGAGATCGACAATGTTCAGGCCGCGATCCTCGATCTTCACCACATCGAAGTTTTTCGTGGCGCCGAGGTCCACCAATCGCTCGAGCCCGGGCATGAGGCCCTTGCCGCGGACGCGGACCTCGAGGCCCGCCGTGCCCGTGGCGCTGGGCCCGGCGAGGGCACGATCGTCGAGCACCTGCTCCATGGCCATTTCGGTGATCGGCCGGGCCGCGCCCTCGCGGTCCTTGGCGTCGATGAGCGCGACTTGGGAAGTGACAGGGAGAATGACCAGCCCCTGGCCGTCCGAGAAATCCAGGTCCATCTTCAGGGGCATCACGCGGTCGACGCTCGGGTCGCGCGGCTTGAGCAGAAGGTAGCACAGAGGCCACTGCTCCCAGCCGGCGCGCGGGAGGCCCATCGGCTGCACCTGAGGCTTGTGGAAGTACACCGCCTGCACATCGAACCGTTCGGAGAGCGATTCGCGGATCTGCTTGTCGAGGTCGTCCTTGTAATCGACGGGCTGGCCGGTGGAAGGGTGCCACTGCTCGTTCTGCAGGTACTTTGCGAAGCCGCCGGATTCGCGAGAGACGGCACGCGTACACCACACGGCCAGTTGTGCGCCGAACGCCTCGCCGTGCCCCACGCGCGTGGGGCCGTCGATGGTCAGGGTCAACTCGATCTCCCGCAGCAGGTCGTCGTAGTACGTCACCTTGTAACGGATCGGCTTGCCGTCGGGATGCTCGCCCACGATCCGCGCGGCGTGGCGCAGGTAGCGCGGCTTGAGTTCCGGGTTGGTCCGCTCGCTCGCCTGCGCGATCTCTTTGGCGAATAGCCCGATATGGCGATCTGCTTGCCCCTCGGGCAGCCGGTCGATCGCTGACGCTACCGCTTCGACCTGGTCGGGGTCGGTCGCGTCCTGACGCGTGAGTTGCGCCAGGTCGCTCGCGCCCAGGGACGAGGAGAACCACTGCACGAAGACGCGCGCTGTCGGCTTGATCACGCCGGATGCGAGCGCCTCGCGGTACATCGCCGCAGCGCGGGCATAGTGATAGAACGCCTGGTTTCGCACCTCGGCGTAGGTTGCCAGGTCGGCCTTCTGGCCGTAGAGGAACTCGGACTTATCGAACAGAAGGTCGGCCAGCGTGCAGGCCCCTTCCCACGCCGCGGGGTCGGCCGGGCCGTCGCTCGGCGGCAGGAGGTCGATGGCGACCTCGTAGCCGCGCAGCACTTCCGCGGCGAGTTCGCGATCATTCCGGCGCGTCTCGCTCTGCTGCTGGACCTGCGGGCTCCGCCAGATCGTCACCAGGCGCTGGCGCATGCCCGAGGCCAGTTCGCGACGGGTTCCATCGGACATCGAATCGACCGGCCCGAAGATCCGCTCGACATCGGCGACCGCGTACACCTCCGCATCGGAGTGGCTTGCGCCGAACGCCGCGACCACCGATGGCGTGGGAAGATCGCCAAAGCCGAGTTTACGGAGTTCATCGAGTGTCCCCGCGAGTTTCTCAAGGTTG
>Ga0163150_10005941_pt1 | contig 15258 bp, 14 predicted proteins | sample OliLakLV19P2IB_FD_148628 | JGI IMG/M metagenome (GOLD analysis project Ga0163150, IMG submission 148628) | Freshwater microbial mat bacterial communities from Lake Vanda, McMurdo Dry Valleys, Antarctica - Oligotrophic Lake LV.19.P2.IB | ecosystem: Environmental > Aquatic > Freshwater > Lake >...
GCCGAAGGCCGGCAGCATTGAACGGTGAGATCCATTTCGCAGCCCGTCGCGCAGCAGCCCGCACGCGCCGCCAGTTGGCACCGAACAGGGGCTGGCGCGCTACGCCGCGCGGCGCGAGTACGATTTCAGCAAGCCGCCCAATCGCTCCTGGCAGGCGAGCTCGTCTGCCGGCGGCACGCTGTCATCCGGCGGGCTGCGAGGGAGCAGTAATGTATTGTCGATGCCAATCCCCTGATGGGGCCGCTCGGTGAGGTAATACTCGACGTACTGGGCCACCAGATGATTCAGATGGGCTTCGCCAAGCACCATAAAGTGGTTCAGGCACTCGTGCTTGATCGATTGGATCCAGCGCTCGACGAAGGCGTTGTGGTTCGGAGACAGGGGTCGCAGCCGCCGGACGTGGCTGCCCTGGCCGCGAAGCACGTCGTCAAACCCGCGTGTGAACTTCGTATCGCGGTCGTGGAACACGAGATCGGCCTTTGTACCCGTGGTCTGGAGGTGGCTGCAGAAGGCCTCGGCCTGCGCCAAGACCCACTCTTCATTGGGATGTGCTGTCGACTGCGTGACGAACACACGTCGGCTGTCGACGTGCAGAAATACCAGCACGAAGTAATCTCGCAAGCCCCCGGGCGTCCACACGCGCTTCGAGAAGAAGTCAGCTTGCCACAGCGTTTGCGCATGGATGCGGATGAATTCGTCCCAAGTCTTTTCACCGCGCTTGGGGCCTGGATCCAGTCCGTGCTCGCGCATGATATTGACGACGGTTTGCCGAGACACTCTGCGACTCGTCAGCTTACGCAATTCCCCTAGTACACGCGTGTAACCCCAGCCCGTCTCACGGGCGATCCGCAGGACCAGGTCGCGGATCAACGGCAGCGTTCGCGGCCGGCCGAGGTGGTTCGCGAGCCTGCCTTTCTTCGCGTGACGGAACCAGCGCGAGAACGTGTCGGGCTTCACAATCGTGATCAGGCTGTTGATAGCCGGCCCAAGCGGCTTACCCAGTTTGACGAGCCGACGGCGCTCGGCCGGGGTCGTGACGATCCGCTTGGGCAGCCGATTGCGCAGAATTTCGTTCTCGGCCTTGAGAAATTGGACGTGTCGAGCGAGTTCTCTGTCTGTCGCGTGGGCCAATACGGTCATCAACGCCTGGTAGGTTTTCAGCATCCGTGTAAAATCCGCAAGTCGTTGTCGGTGTGGAAGAAGGATAGATTCTTGTACACCGGCAACGGGTCGACTACCAGCAGGTGCGCGCCCCACGGCTCGTGGGTTGGCAACCAAGGCACGAGAGCGCGGCCTATTTCGGGCAAGTCACTTCCGGCAACACGGCGGGCGACCGCGCGGCCGAGGATGCCGATCAAAAACTCTCAAACTCTCGCGAGAGTGCTAACTCGCCCGAAATCTGAAGTCCCACACAGGGAGGGGCTCGGGGTTTGTTGTCGCTTCGCCCGCCGGCAGATCAGGTCGAATTGGCGATGAGTTCTATCACACGTCCCAAAGCGTGAAATGATCAGTAACTCGATCGGACTCTTTCGGGCGCGCCTCGCGTTCACCGTCTCTCCAGAATAGCGAAAAAGAAACGGCTCTTTTCTCTTCAATACTTGTGGAGTCCAATTGCCGCGACCAGAATTCGCTTTCCTTCCGAATCAGTATCGGGGACATCGTCTCTTCCTCCGGCTGTCCGCGTGGATTCTATGTGGTCGGGCGGATCATACGACCTTTATTGTGCGTGCGGAGCGGTTGCGATACTTGGCTGTGGACTCCATTCTCAATTATCGGAGCTCATCCGGCCTGTTGATAACAGAACTGCGGCCACAAGAGTGAGCGTTCTGGCGCGCTGGGTATGCACTACCTAGCGCTTGGGGAGCATCCCGATGACTTTCTCGATTTCCGCTCGGTCGAAAGCTCGAGACGTCGTCGTTTGCACGTTACCCTGGGCGGCAAGGCTCAGCATCGCCGCTGTCGCGGTGTTATCGTCCGGGGCATCAAAAAGAATCACACCGTCGAACGCCCCGAGGGTCCAGTAGAGGTCGATCACTTTTACCCCTAGCTTCTTAGCGGCGGCGGTGAAGGCCGCTGCCCGTTTGGGCGATTCCCCAATGTTTTGAGCACCCTTGGCGGTGAACTTGAGTGTGGCGATAAAGGTTGCCATTTTCATCCTCCGCGGGCGTTTCGCCGGTTTGTGTTCGTTGATCAGTACGACGCGATCATCAAATCAATTGCGGGACGCATGGCCAGTCGCCAGCTGTTTTCCAGTTCCGTCGTGTAATGTGGATCGTGCCTGGCGACGGCCTCGCACAACGCGTCGAGCCATAGGTCGTACAGCTCAGGGCGGATGCGGTAATCACGGCGGCTGTGCGTCTCCGCGATCGCTTGGATGTATTGCCGGGCGATTGAATCTCCGCTTCCCAGCCGCAGGGCCATCAATACTGAAGCCATGGCGTCCTGCTTTTGTCGCTCCATGTCGGTGTTGGCGAACATGAGGGCTATCGCGGGAGACTTGGCGAAGAAGATCTCATAGAAACTATCGAATAAACCACCAGCGGCCTCGCAACGGTGATAGCTGGCGAGTGCCTGCTGGTATCCGAGTGCTTCGGGGCATTGCGTGTTCATGGGCCACCTCCCAGCGCCGCACAGTGCTGCGTAGCGCTGTGCGCGGCCATAAGCCGGCGCAGCGGTGCTTCCAGCCGCACGGCGCGCGGAAACAGGATGTTATTCTCTTTGTGAATATGCAGGTGAAGATCCTCTTCCAATTCCCGCAGGCCCGCCACCAGAACGCGATAAGAATTGCATGCCTCGCGCGGAGAGCGGAATCCGCCCGTCAGCTCGCGCATGCGCGATAATGCGTCAGCTGCTTCGTGGTGTTCCTCCTTCATCACCTGAATCGGCGCCAAGACGCTGCCGCAGGGGAACTCGTTCGCGCAGAGTATGCCGGAGCGATCGGCCGTCTCCATTGATCGGATGTAGGGAAACAGCACGACTTCTTCCTTCATCATGTGGCTGCACAGTTCATCCCACATCGCCACATACACGTCCCTGAGCGCCGCCAGGTTTGGGTAGCCGCCCGGATGTTTGGATAGGATGTCCTCCATCAAATTCCCCAATCCTGGCAGCATGTCGCGGAGATAGGCGTGGTGCCGTGCCACGATGTGATCGGCCAGAAGCGTGAGCGATTTTTCGGTCCAATCGACCGTGTCGGCTGCGGCTCGGGCGTCATCGCTGTCAGCCAGAGCCCGTTGCACCTCATCGACGCTCAAGCCACGCCGTTCGCAGGCCTCGCGGAGCAGCGTCTCACCTCCGCAGCAATAATCGATTCCCAGTCGCGACAGCACCGCAGCTCTGTGTTCGCTCCCGCGGACCAGATCCCCAACCGGCGTGTCTTCGAGCTTTGCTTGCGGCGACATGGCAGAGTCTCCTGCGGAAGAGAAGAACGGTCGAGATTCCGATTGACACCTGAATTCTAGTCGCTACTATCTGGATATCAAGGTCCAGATATACCATTATGGTTAACCGAGAGTCGTTGCAAAGCCCATGCCGCACATCCAAACCACCAACGGTTCGCGCCTCGGTCGAACGCTTCGCACACCGACTGTTGCCGGTTCGGGCCGTGGCATGCTCCGATGGTGCCATTTCGTCACACGAGCTGTGCTGACCCGCTCGGTATGCGAATCACTATCGATTGACGCGGCCGACAAACGCCGACGGATGACATCCGAACCGCATGGCACAGTCGACTGGAACGAGAAGTGCATGCCCGCGATTGTCGAGACCGTTCGGGTGCGGAGAAACTCAACCGGCTGCCGCGCTAAGGAGCTAGCAATGGGGCCTCACCACGCAGAGAAGTTTCGCAACGTCCGAGTCAAATGGAGCACAATCGCGGTGGCGCTCGTAGTCGTGGTGCATAGCCTGGCAGGCTGCGGCACAAAGCCTGGTGCCCGGTCGGGACCCGACGCTAAGGACCGGCAGCGAGCAACGCAGTCTCAGGCCGGCAGGCAACAGCTCGCCGCCACCTCGCGGCAGCCGGCGACCGGCGAACAGCTATACGCACAACACTGCGCCGCATGCCACGGGCCAAAGGGTGATGGCAAGGGGTTGGCCGCGCAATTCGTGTTTCCCAAGCCCCGCGATTTTCGATCAGGACGCTTTCGCCTGGTCAGCACGGCCAATGGGGTGCCCACTTTCGACGACATTCGTATGGTTCTTCGCCGAGGCATGCCTGGCTCGTCAATGCCGCCGTGGCCTCACCTCAGTGATGACGCCGTAAAGCGCCTGGCGGAACACATCATCTCGCTGCGCCAGGAAGGTATCCGAGAAAGTCTTGTAGCCGCGGCCACCGAATCAGGAGACGAAGTGTCAGGGGAGGACTTACGCGACGCCATCGGTCGCCTTACCACGCCTGGCGACGTGGTCGCCGCCGTCGACCTGGGCGACCCAACTCCTGAAACCATTGCCCACGGCAAGGAACTCTATGCGACGAAGGCATGTGCTCAATGCCATGGCACGTCGGGCAAGGGGGATGGTCAGCAACAGATGGTTGACTCCGAAGGTTTGCCGACGCGGCCGCGTGACTTGACTCGCGGTATTTTCAAGGGAAGCCCTGACCCCGCTTCTGTATGGCGGCGGATCTCGCTGGGCATGCCGGGAACCCCGATGCCGTCGAGCCAGAGCTTAACCCCAAAGGAAGTCGCTGACCTCACACATTTCATTTTGTCGCTGTCGAACGAAAAAGCTCGCGAGGCCGCTGTTCTTACTCGTCAACGCGTCATTGTGAAGCAAGTGCCGAGCCTGCCGGACGTAAGCGATTCGCCAACCTGGCAACAAGTAGCCGCGTTCCCAATTCGCACGACTCCCCTGTGGTGGCGGGACGACGCCGAGCCCGACTTGTCGGTGCAGGCTGTGCATGACGGCAAGGCAATCCGCTTTCGCATGTCATGGGCGGACCCGTATCCAAATCATGACTCGGGGCGCAGTGAGGATTTCGAGGATGCGATTGCTATCGAACTATTCCGCGGTAAGTCGGAGCCTTTTCTGGGCATGGGTGCGGCTGACGCTCCAGTCGATATGTGGTTTTGGGACGCTGATCGGCAATCCGGGGACGATATCGAAAAAGTGAACCCGAACGTGGTTGTCGACATTTATCCATTCAACGAAACCGTCGTGGCATCGGCAGAGTACGGCCGAACTGGCACACGAACGGCAGACCAACCGCCAATCTCATTGCCAGCCTTGGCGGCAGGCAACCAGATTGTGCCTTCAGAGAAAACTCGTGCAGCCAGCTCGCTGGAGACGGCAGGCCCCGGATCGGCGACATTTCGTCCGGTAAAAAGCCAATTGGTCGACGCGCACGGGCAGTGGACCGAAGGTCGTTGGACCGTGGTAATGACGCGAGCATTGGAGGTTGATGCCGCGACTTCCGGAGTGTCGCTGGAACCCGGCACGAAAGCCTCGGTGGCATTCGCGATCTGGGATGGCGGAGCAAAGGACCGCGACGGCAAGAAGTTGGTGTCGATTTGGCAGGACTTGGAGTTTGAGCGGAAGTAAAGTCGACAACAAGGATCCAATCGCTATGGAAATCTCACGACGTCGCTTTCTTGAGGCGTGCTTGTCGACCACCGGGGGCGTCCTGCTGGCCACCGGGCCACAAGCCTGGGCCTTTACGCCGGTGAGCGTGGAGAACCCGCTCGGTACTTACCCTAATCGCGACTGGGAAAAGGTGTATCTCGATCAGTATCGCTACGACAGCACGTTCACGTGGGTCTGCGCACCAAACGACACCCACATGTGTCGGCTGCGCGCTTTCGTACGAAATGGAGTGATGCTCCGCAGCGAACAGAACTACGACCACGATCGATGCGGCGATTTGTACGGCAACAAGGCCACGAAAGCCTGGAATCCGCGAGGGTGCCCCAAGGGCTATACGATGCAGCGGCGCGTCTATGGGCCCTATCGCCTTAAAGGTCCGGTGCTACGCAAGGGATGGAAACAGTGGGCCGACGACGGCTTTCCTTCGCTCTCCGATCAGCCCGGGTTGCGCACAAAGTATAAGTTCGACGATCGTGGGAACGACGCCTACGTGCGGCTGAGTTGGGAGGAGGGCTTTAAATACGTCGCCGCTGGAATGGAGGCAGTTGCCCGCACCTACAGCGGCGATGAGGGCGTCAAGCGGCTGACCAAGGATGGCTACGAGCAAGTCATGATCGATCAGGTGCAAGGCGCCGGACCGCGCGTGATCAAGATCGGCTCGAACTTGCCGATTCATGGCGTCATCGGCAAATTCGGCATCTACCGTTTCGCCAATCTATTGGGCTTGCTGGATCATCATGTGCGCGGCGTACCGCCGGAGAAGGCGCGGGGTGCGCGCGACTGGAACGAATACACCTGGCGCGGCGATCAGGCTCCGGGCCACCCCTTTGTGCATGGATTGCAGACGTCGGACATGGATTTCAACGACATGCGTTTCTCGAAACTGGTCATCCAGATCGGCAAGAACCTGATCGAAAACAAGATGCCCGAGTCGCATTGGCTTAACGAGGTCATGGAACGCGGTGGAAAACTGGTCGATATCGCGCCGGAATACAACTGCCCTGGGACGAAAAGTGACTATTGGATTGGCGTCAGGCCGGGACTCTCGGACACGGCCGTCTTGTTGGGCGTTACAAAAATCCTGCTCGATGAGAAGTGGTATGACGCCGACTTCTGTCGCCGATTCACCGACTTCCCCCTGTTGGTCCGCACGGACACGCTAGAGCGATTGCGGCCGGCCGATGTGCAGTCCGACTATCGCCTGAAGGATATTTCCCAGGGCCCTTCGTTCAAAGTGCAAGGGCTCACAGCGGAGCAGCGGGAGAAGATTGGTGACTTTTGCGTGTGGGACGCCACGGCCGGCAAAGTTGCGTTCGTCAGCCGCGACGAAGTCGGCGACAAGATGACAACGGCCGTTGCACTCGAAGGCACATACCAGGTTAAGTTGGCTAGCGGTGCGACCGTTGAGGTCATGCCGATACTCGAAATGTACAAGCGGCACCTGGTCGACTACGACCCGGCCACGGTCGAGGAGATTTCAGGAGCGCCGGCCCATCTTGTGCGTCGACTGGCTGAGGATATTTGGAAGACGACGCAGGCTGGCGGTCCCGTCGCGATCCACATCGGTGAGGGAATCAATCACTACTTTCACGCCACGCTTCATAACCGCGCCAGCTATCTGCCGGCCATGCTGACCGGCAACATCGGCAAACATGGCGCTGGAGTATTCACCTGGGCAGGCAACTACAAGGGCGCGTTGTTGCAGGCTTCGCCCTGGAGTGGTCCCGGGGTAGGCAGCTATACGCACGAGGATCCGTTCAACCCCGTCCTCGACGAGAACGCCCGAATCACGCACGAGCACCTGCGACATCTGAGTGACGGCGAGGATCCATCCTACTGGGCGTGCGGCGAGAGGACGTTGACCGTCGATTTGCCCAACGGGAATCGACGCAACTTCACCGGCAAGACACACCTGCCTACGCCCACCAAGGCCATCTGGTACAACAACGCCAATTTTTTGAACCAGTCGAAGTGGATCTACAACATCATTGTCAATGTACTGCCGAAGGTCGACATGATCATCGACCAGCAGATCGAGTGGACCGGCAGCGCCGAGTATGCCGATGTCGTGTTGCCCGTCAACTCCTGGGTCGAGCAGGAGGACCTCGAGTGTGGCGGCTCGTGTTCGAACCCGTTCTTGCAGGTTTGGAAAGGCGGGATCAAGCCGGTTCACGATTCGATCGACGACGCGGCCGTCTTCGCGGGAGTGGCTCGTGCCCTCTCGGAGAAGACCGGCGACAAACGGTTTGGCGACTACTTCAAGTTCGTCACAGAGAAGAAAGCCAAGGTCTACCTGCAGCGAGTATTCGACAATTCGACGACGACCCGTGGCACTGACGGTCCCTACAGCGTCGACAAGATGATGGCCGGAGACTATGGCGGTGAGCCGGGCGCAGCCCTGATGCTCTTCCGCACCTATCCCCGGGTGGCCTTTTGGGAGCAGATTCACGATTCGATTCCGTTTTATACCGATAGTGGGCGCCTGGCGGGCTATTGCGACCTGCCCGAGGCCATCGAGTTTGGCGAGAACCTCATCGTTCACCGCGAAGCCATCGAAGCCACTCCGTACTTGCCCAACGTGATCGTTTCCACAAGCCCGTACATCCGGCCGGCCGACTTCGGTATTCCGCAAGACACAATCGATCCCGACCTGCGGCAGGTGCGGAACATAAAAATGCCGTGGAGCGAGGTCAAGAAGACCGTCAATCCGCTTTGGCAGCAGGGCTATCGATTCTTCTGTTGCACGCCGAAGAGCCGACACTCGGTCCATTCGTCGTGGTCGACTGTCGATTGGCACTGGATTTGGAGTGACAGTTTTGGCGACCCGCACCGAACCGATAAACGTGCGCCGGGGGTCGCGGATCGCCAAATTCAGATTAACCCCGCCGCAGCCGAAGCCTTAGGCCTGAAAGAAGGTGACTACGTTTACGTTGATGCCAACGAAGTCGATCGCCCATACATCGGTTGGAAAGATGACACGGGTCCGCGGCATAAGGCGTTTCGTTGTATGGTGCGCGTGATCGTGAATAGCGGGCTGCCCTACAACTTTTCAATCATGAAGCATACGGGCTGGATCGCAACGGAGCGCTCGGTTAAAGCTCACGAGTCGCGATCTGACGGCCGGGCGCTGGCTGCCGAGACCGGTTACCAAGCCAGCTATCGGTACGGCTCGCACCAGAGCATTACCCGAAATTGGATGATGCCGATGCACCAGACCGACACCCTGTTTCACAAGAAGACCGGCAGCATGGGCTTCACTTTCGGTTTCGACGTCGACAATCACGCAATCAACACCGTACCCAAGGAAACCCTGGTGCGCATCACAAAGGCCGAAGATGGCGGACTCAACGGAAAAGGGGTATGGAAGCCGGCCACGACGGGTTACGGGCCGTCGGGTGCCAGTCCCCAAAACCAACTCTACTTGACCGGGGCTCTAGTCCGGATTGAGGAGTGAACCGACATGGAACCGCCACCCGACAACTTCGTTCCCAAGGTTCACCCGGCCACGCGGCCAGTGGAACTTGACGATCCGATGAATCTTTTCGCGGTCGAAGTACCGGGCGACCCGGAACTAATGCTGCGTCTGCTGGTCGAAGAGTATGCGCGGATGGGCTGGGGCCTCGACGCCCTGATCGGCCTGTTCCGCGATCCATTCTACGTGGCTGCCCACGGCCTGTGGCGGCACTACGGCGAGGAGGAAATAAAACGGCGCCTAAGCGATCTATTGAAACGCGTGGGCGTTGTTCGCACGAAGACCACGATTGGCGTTCCACCGTCCGAACGTCTGGTCCAGATTGATCTCTCCACGGTAGCGAAAGGAAGAGCCGACCATGACTGAGGTCTACAACTGGCAACTCGGTCGAAGCATGAGCTATCCCTACGAGGCTCATTATCCCGAATGGCAATTTGCCTTTGTCTTCAATCCGAATCGCTGCATCGGTTGCCAGACGTGCACAATGGCTTGCAAAAGCACCTGGACGTTTTCCAAGGGGCAAGAACTTTTCTGGTGGAACAACGTCGAAAGCAAACCCTTCGGTGGATATCCGCAAAACTGGGATAGCAAACTGCTGAACATGCTCGAACAAGCCAACCCAGGCAAGCAGGTCTGGAATATCTCCGAGAAGGACCCCGAGCAGAAGCCCTATGGAACCTTTCAGGGAATGACGATCTTCGATGCGGCCGAGAAACAGCCGGGCCCGGAGGGACCTCAAGCCGCGCTCGGTTATTTGCCGACCGACGATGAGTGGCGACATCCGAATATCCACGAAGACACGGCGGCCGGCGGACAGTTCACGCAGGATGGTCAGTATGGCGGTTCGGCACAATTGCCTGAACACAAAGTGTGGTTCTTTCACCTGGCTCGGATTTGCAATCATTGTACTTATCCGGGCTGTTTGGCCTCATGTCCACGACAAGCGATTTACAAGCGGCCCGAAGACGGCATCGTGTTGATCGATCAAAGCCGTTGCCGCGGTTATCGAAAATGCGTCGAGGGTTGCCCATATAAGAAGGCCATGTACCGGCCAACCACGCGTACCAGCGAAAAGTGTGTCGGTTGCTTTCCCCGAATCGAGGGAAAAGATGCGACGATCAGTCCGACCGGTGCCCCCGCCGAGACTCGCTGCATGGCGGCCTGCGTAGGCAAGATCCGCCTGCAAGGCCTGGTGAAGAAGAATCCAGACGGCACCTGGGCTGACGATCCCAAAAACCCGCTGCACTATCTGATTCGCCAACGACAAGTAGCGTTGCCCCTTTATCCACAGTTCGGTACGGAGCCGAACGGCTACTACATTCCGCCACGCTGGGTGCCGCGCAACTACCTCGTTCAAATGTTCGGCCCGGGCGTCGACCACGCCATTGAACAATACAGTTGCCCAGACCGAGAACTGCTGGCTGTCCTGCAACTATTCCGCGCCAATCAACAGATCATCTTTCGCTACGAGATTGAAGAAGGTCCCAAAGTCGGTGAACTGGAAGTCACGATGCCCTCGGGTGAAACCAAAATACAGGAGCTGTTCAACGACACGGTGATTGGATTCAACAAGCTTGGCGAAGAGGTCGTCCGGGTCACAATCGAGGAACCAACCTTTGAGCGGCCGGCCGAATCTCACGTGAATTCTATCTAGAGGAGGTGTGAAATGGGAATCATGCATGCCAAACCAAGTGAACCCATCAGCGTTGCGCCGCTCGGCCCTGCGCTATCGCAGGCCAGGACAACAGCACTGGTGAAAACCGATTCACTGGAGGTCCTGCGGATGATCGTCCCTGCGGGCAAAGAGATTGCCAGTCATCGTACTCGGGGAGAAGTCACGATTCAGTGTCTTGAAGGGGAAGTGGGGATCGTCGTCAACGGAATCACCGAAGTACTCTCGGCAGGCCAACTGTTGTACTTGAGCAAGAACAAGCAGCACGCGGTGCGTGGGATCCGAGACGCATCCTTGCTCGTTACCATTCTGCTCTGCTGGCTTAGTGGCGAATATCTCTCAGGAAAGCAACTCACTACGACAGGACTGTGGTCCCATGAATCCAACCGTCGACTACGCTCGGCCTCACGCTAACGGCGAATCATTCGACGGCGCGTTGTGTCGTGCCAGGCAGTCACTGTACCGCTTCGCGGCATTGACTCTTGTCGATCCGCGCCGCGGCACTTGGGACCACCTATCGCATCCTTCGACCGCGCAATTGGCTCGAAATGCGGCAGCGCTCGTACGCGGCGAGCCGACCGCCGCAGTTCAGAAACTGGGTTTGGGCGAACGGCCCCTCTCGGACCTTGACCCCGCCTTGATCTTGGCGAGGCTGCCGGCCAACGCGGAGGGATTCAACGCTGCCTACGAGCAGACGTTTGGACTGCTAGTGTCGAGCAATTGCCCTCCCTACGAAACCGAGTACATCAACAGCAAGTTTATTTTTCAGCGTTCGCAGGGGCTGGCCGACATCGCAGGTTTCTACAGCGCGTTCGGGCTCGAACCTTCGTCAGCTCATCCGGAACGCCATGACCACCTGGCTCTGGAGCTCGAGTTCATGGCTTTTCTGATGGGGCTCGAGCGGTCGGCTGCGGCAAGTGACGACGCCGACCGCGTCGAGCGCAGCACCATTTGCCGTGACGCGCAGAGGAAGTTCCTGACCGAGCATTTGGTCTGGTGGGTGCCGACGTTTGCCCGCCTGCTTAGCTTGCAAGATCCAGACGGGTTCTACGACGCGGTATCGCAGTTCCTAGCCGCACTGATAACCGCGGAGCGGGCGCTGGCCGGAATTCCAGCGACATTAGGGCAGGTCGCTCCCAGTACTGTCGAGCGCCCCGAGGAATGCGCCGGCTGTTTGCTCAACGGGGAAACGGAACTCTGAGTACGACCGAGTGACCACATGCGATGGAACGAGCTGCGAGTTTCAAAACTACCCGATTACAGTTTGAGGAAAATGCCATGAATATCAGCCGAAAATGTCTGATCTGGTCGATCATTAGTTGCACTGTGTTCTTGCCAAGCAGCCTCATGGTGGCTGACGAATGGGCTTCACTCAAGGGGCGATTTGTCTACGACGGAACGCCATTGGCCGCCAAAGTGCTCGACACATCAGGCAAGGATTCCGAGACCTGCGCCAAACACAAGATTACCGATGAGTCGTTGCTGGTTGACTCCGCTTCAAAGGGAATCGCCAACGTTCTCGTCTTCGCGCGCAAAACGTCTCGAGTGCACGAGTCTCAGAAAGCGGCCGCCGCCAGTGAAGTGGTTTTTGATCAGAAAGACTGCGTCTTCTTGTCGCATGTTCTTCCAGTGCGCGTCGGCCAATCTGTTCTGATCAAGAACAGCGATCCGGTTGGGCACAACACTAGCATCACCACATTGGCCGACGTGAGCATCAATCCTCTGCTGCCGCCGGGTGCCGACCTGAAACACAAGTTCGGCCGTCAGCAGGCCGTTCCAGTTCCGGTCAGCTGCAATATTCATCCCTGGATGAAGGCGTATATTCTGCCGCGCAACGACTCCTACGTTGCGGTCTCAAAGCCGGATGGGGCCTTCGAGATCGCGAATCTTCCGGCTGGCGAAGAAATCGAGTTACAGGCCTGGCACGAACGAGCCTCCGGGGCCCAGGGAATGTTCGAGGCCAAGAAAGACTGGCCCAAAGGCCGCTTCAAGATCGAGCTGAAGCCTGGGGAGACGAGAGATCTCGGCAATATTGCCGTCAACCCAAGGGCATTCAAATGATCCAGGCCGCTTCAAACAAAACTCGTGCAGTCCAGTCCGCAGTTGGCATGGTCGTAGCAGTCTGCGTCTCGGAGGGCGGCATTCCCAAGCGATCGCTAGCCGTAGGCCAAGTGACCCCGAACGGACTTATGGGCGACGTCCACGCCCACGCCAAGCACAATCGTCCCAGTCGCGCAGTGAGCATTTTCGACCTGGAAACTCTCGAGCAACTGCAGAAAGAGGGGTTTCCACTCTACCCCGGTGCCCTCGGAGAAAATCTGACGGTTGCCGGATTGCATGTGCAGCAGCTGTTGCCAGGTTCGCTACTTGAAATCGGCAACGTGTTACTCCGACTCGAGGAGGCACGCAAGCCATGTTACGTGTTGGATGCCATCAATCCTTCTTTGAAAGATGTGATCGTCGGCCGCTGCGGCTACATGGCTTCCGTAGTGCAAGGAGGCCTGATCGAACCAGGAATGAGAATTGCTCATATATCCGAGGAACAAGTAAGCGCATACTCTGTACCGCCCGCAGCGAGTCAACAATAGGCGTTCGGTGACGCCACTTAAATTGATCCTATGCCGGGCGACTTTGCTGATGGAGTCTTCCGTGCTGCCGTATCCACCCCACCGCTCGAAAACGAGCAGGGGCGCTTAGAACCCCCAGATACTCCCCAGAGGAATGACTTGTCGTTTCGACGCGGGGCCAGATCAATCGCAATGTTTTTGCTTTGCCTGCCGTTGACGCTGGGCGGATGCACTACTGCGACTTCCGATCTCGAAGACGAGCTGCCGGATTCGCTCTCGGCGTTCCAGTTGTTCGATGGCGACCCCGCCAGGCTTGTTCTAGCGCGCGGCGTCGTTCGTTACGAGATCAACTCGCCCTCGTTCTGCGACTATGCCGACAGCGACTTGGTAATGAAGCTGCCGCGCAATGAGCCGATCCGCTATTCGAGGGCCGGCCCGTTCGAGTTTCCCGTGGGCACAGTACTGGCCCAGACCTTTAGCTATTCTGATGTCGAACGAGATGGCAGCCGACGAATCGTCGAGACACGGGTACTCTTGCGCCGCGCCGACAAGTGGATCGGACTGCCCTATGTATGGAACGAGACCCAGAGCGACGCTCAATTGGAGCTGCTCGGCGCAAGAATCGAGGTTCATCGTCTGGTAGATGGCAGTGAGGTTCGGCAGCAGACGCACATTGTGCCCAACTTCAACGACTGCAAGCGATGTCACCGCATCGGCGATGTCGTGACACCCATCGCGGTCAGCGTGCGACAGTTGAATCGCCCATCGCCTACGGCCGACAGAGGCGGTAGAGGTCAATTGTCCGCCTGGCAGCAACGCGGCGTGTTAGAAGGATTGCCTGCCGACCAAGATCTGCCGCGTCTTGCTCGGTGGAACGAGCCTGCGAGCGGAACTGTCGAGCAGCGGGCGCGGGCTTACCTTGATTCGAACTGTGCGCATTGCCACAACCCTCACGGAGCCGCGAGCAATTCCGGTCTGCAGCTTGGGTCCGATATCCAAAAGCCGACCACGTACGGCATACTGAAAACACCTGTTGCCGCCGGCCGGGGCAGTGGCGGACTGATGTTCGACATACTACCTGGCGACCCAAAGTCGTCGATCCTGATGCACCGCATTCGCTCCGTGGAAGGGGGCGTGATGATGCCGGAAGTCGGCCGCACGCAGATTGACGAGGAAGGCGCAGCGCTGTTAAGCGACTGGATTGCATCAATGCCTTCGGCGACGGATGCCCTGACTGAGGCCGGGAAGGTTGGCATCGTCACCAGCCTATCGCCGGCGGAGTTGTCGAAATGGGCAGAGGACTCGCTCACTCGTGGCGATGCGCGGCGTGGCGCAGAAGTATTCCAACGGCAGGATCTCAACTGCACTAAGTGCCACGCGATTTCCGGCAAGGGTGCCAATGTCGGCCCAGATTTGGCGAAAATCGACTCGAAGAACAAGCCGGAGTACGTCGTCGAATCGATACTTCTGCCGGACCGATCGATCAAAGAGGAATTCCGCGCCATTACGCTCGCGACAGAGAGTGGCTTGGTGGTCACCGGCATTCAGGCTTACGACGACGGCGACGAGATCATGCTGCGTGACCCGGTTCGCGGCGAGACGCGTATTCCCAGGGCCGAGATCGCCGCGCGGGCCAAAGGCGGTTCGCTGATGCCGGCCAACCTGGCTGCATCCCTTCGGCGTGAAGAATTTCTCGATCTGGTACGTTACCTGTTGGACGTGAGCGGCAACAGCGTCGATGCGCAGCCGCGAGCGGACGAGTGACCAGTTGTCCGGGTCGCCGCAATTGAGAGCCGTGCGGCCGCTGACTGTGTCCCTCCAAACCGTGAGTTGCGCAAGGACAAAATTCTCACGCTAGAGCGTCCAGCGCGCACCGTAATCGTTCACGCCCCGGAGTGAAAAACTGGTCTTCGCGCAGCGGTGGAAATTGGCGACACCTTGGGCATGTCGCTGGACGTCACGGAAGA
>Ga0163150_10005943_pt1 | contig 15256 bp, 15 predicted proteins | sample OliLakLV19P2IB_FD_148628 | JGI IMG/M metagenome (GOLD analysis project Ga0163150, IMG submission 148628) | Freshwater microbial mat bacterial communities from Lake Vanda, McMurdo Dry Valleys, Antarctica - Oligotrophic Lake LV.19.P2.IB | ecosystem: Environmental > Aquatic > Freshwater > Lake >...
GGCCCACACCGTCCTGCGTGGCACCGTTGAAGTCGTTGTTCCGGGGCAGGCCGAGTTCGCCACCGGCCCGCAGGAACTGCGCACACAGCGGATGCACATCCGCGCTGACATCCGTCACACCCAGCGGACCGCCCTGCGCGCGCCACGCATCGGGTGCGCGTGAGCTGTCCTCCATCTTCCGGAAGTAGGGCAGCACATCCTGCCAGCCCCACCCGGGATTACCCAGCGCTTGCCACGCATCGAAATCCGCATGCTGGCCGCGGATGAAGACCATCGCGTTGATCGCGCTGGAGCCCCCCAGCACCTTGCCGCGCGGCCAGTAGCCCACGCGCCCGTCCAGAGTCGGATCGGGTTCCGTGCGGTACATCCAGTTCACGTGCGGGTTGTAGAACGACTTGCCGTAGCCGATGGGGATATGCAGCCATGGGCTCGCATCGCGACCGCCGGCTTCGAGCAGCAGCACGCGATGACGGGGATCGGCGCTGAGCCGGTTGGCCAGCACGCAGCCGGCCGAGCCCGCGCCGACGATGATGTAGTCGTACTCAATCACGCTGGCAGGGTGCCACACGACGGTAGCGAATTATCAGGTCCACTCTGGTCAATCACGCTGGCAGGGTGCCACACGACGGTAGCGAATTATCAGGTCCACTCTGGTCAATCACGCAGTCCATTGGCCGCTAGCGCCGCACCTGCTGCAGGAGTACCTCGGTCAGTACCTTGACGCCCGCTTCGATCGCGGCGGGCCGGACGCCACCGAAGCCCAGTACCAGGCCGCGCATGGGCACCGGCGCCAGCGAAAAGCGCGCGATGGGCGAGGCGGTGATGTTCCTCTTCTCGGCGGCCTGCGAGACGGCCACCTCGGACAATCCCGCACGCAGGTGGCCGATCGTGTGCAGCCCGCTCTGGCTCGGGACCACATCGAGCAACCCGCCAAGTTCGCGGCGGGCCGCATTGCACAGCGCATCGTGACGCTCTGCATAGATCTTGCGCATCCGCCGGAGGTGCGACGCGAAGTGGCCCTCATCGATGAACTCCGCCACGGTGGCCTGCACGCAGGTCGGCACGCCGTGCAGGAGCTTGCTCATGATCGTGTGCAACGTGGGCACGAGCGCGGGTGGCGCCAGCAGGTAGCCCAGGCGCAGCGAGGGAAAGAGCGACTTGCTGAACGTGCCGACGTAGATGACGAGGCCGGTGGCATCGACACTCTTCAGCGTCGGCAACGGGTTGCCGCCGAACGAGAACTCGCCGTCGTAGTCGTCCTCGACGATCCATGCGCCGGCCTGCTGCGCCGCGTGCAGCAGGGCGAAGCGCCGCTCGAGGCTCATGATCACGCCCAGCGGCTGCTGGTGCGACGGCGTGACGAAGGCCAGCCGGAAGCGCGGGCTGACCCTAAGCCCTTCGTCCACCCGCATGCCCTGCTCGTCGACGGGGATGGGCACCAGTTCCGCGCCCGACGCGATCAGGCTGTTGCGCGCGCCGATGGCACCGGGATTTTCGAACCAGACGCGGTCGCCCGGGTTCAGCAGCAGCGAGCCGATCAGGTAGAAGGCCTGCTGCGCACCACCGACGATGAAGATCTGCTCGGCATCGCAGTTGATGCCGCGGTTGGCGCGCAGGTGCGCGGCAATCGACTTCCGCAGCGGCGCATGGCCGAACGGGTCGCCATAGCCCATCACGTCGTCGCGCGCACTGCGCCAGTGCTTGGCGGACAGGCGCGCCCATTGCGCCATTGGAAACGCGTCGAAGGCCGGCAGCGCCGTGGTGAACGCGCGCGCCGTCGACGGCAGCCGTTGCCGTTCGCCGAAGCGGCCTACCGACTGGGCCATCGCGCGAGCCAGCCGCGGCGACTTGCCGTCCTCGGCGCGGACCGGCAGGTTCGGCGCGCGCGGGCGCTGCACTTCCAGCGCCTTGCTGACATAGGTGCCCGCGCCCACGCGCGATTCGATCAGGCCCTCGGCCGTCAGGCGGTCGAAGGCTTCGATGATCGTGGTACGCGACAGCGTGAGGTCGCGCGCCAGCGTGCGGCTCGCCGGCAGCCGGTCTCCGGCGGCAAAGCCACCGGAGAGGATCAGGTCGCGCAGGATGACGTAGAGCTGTGTGCTCACCGGGCGCGATGACGCGTGGTCGATGCCCACCGACAGCAGCAGGGCCCCGCCTGCGCGCTTCACCATCGCAACCTGCCTTTCGTCAATCGAAGCTGAAACGGTATCACGAAATAATCAGAATGGACCTGTCGGACCGGTCCACTTGGGTTTGATGATTAGAGGATGGTCGCAACATTTACGCCGCACGGGCACGCATGAAGATCAAGCGCATCGAGACGTTCTGCAACCAGTTCATCGCCTTCGTCCGCGTGACGGCGGAGGACGGCGCGCAGGGCTGGGGGCAGGTCGCGCCGTATTACGCCGACATCACGGCGCAGGTAGTGCACCGGCAGGTGGCGCCGTGGTCGCTGGGACAGGATGCGGCGGACATCGCCGGCCTGATGCAGCGCATTCCGGAGAAAGAGCACAAGTTTCCCGGCTCGTACTTGAGCCGCGCGATGGGCGGCCTCGACACCGCGCTGTGGGACATGCGCGGCAAGCGCGAAGGCAAGAGCGTGTGCGAACTCTTGGGCGGCACGCCACGGCGGCTGCGCGCCTACGCGTCGTCGATGAAGCGCGACATCACGCCGGAGCAGGAGGCCTCCCGCATGGTGGCGCTGCGCGACGCGCACGGCTTCGATGCGTTCAAGTTCCGCGTTGGCGCCGAATACGGCCACGACGTGGATGAGTGGCCGGGGCGCACCGAGTCCATCATTCCGACGATGCGGCGGGCGCTGGGGGATGATGTCGCGCTGCTGGTGGATGCCAACAGCGCCTTTTCGCCGCGCCGAGCGATCGAGGTGGGGCGCCTGCTCGAGCAACACGGTGTCGGCCACTTCGAGGAGCCGTGTACCTACTGGGAACTGGAACAGACGAAGGAAGTGCGCGACGCGCTGCCCATGGACGTCACCGGCGGCGAGCAGGATTGCTTTTTTCCCACGTGGCGGCAGATGATCGACATGAGGGCCATCGACATCATTCAGCCCGACATCTGCTATCTGGGCGGCATGCTGCGGACGATGCAGGTGGCGCAGCTGGCCGCCGCTGCGGGACTGCCCTGCACGCCGCACAGCGCCAACCTGTCGATGGTCACGCTGTTCACGATGCATCTGCTGGGCGCCATCCCCAACCCCGGCAAGTATCTCGAATTCTCGATCGAGGGTCTGGATTACTATCCATGGCAGGATGGACTCTTCGCACGCTCGCCCTACGATATCGTCGACGGCATGGTCACGATCCCCAGCGAGCCGGGATGGGGTGTGGACATCGATCCCATCTGGCTGGCGCGGTCGACGCACCAGCAAAGCGAGCTTGGATGACGCGCCTGATCGACCTGCCAACGCTCGTGGCGCAGGCGGAGGCGACGGGAACGTTGCCCGACCTGCCGGACCGGCATTGGATCGGCGGGCGTTGGGCGAGCGCCTCGGCCAACACCCGGATGCCCACCCATGACCCGGGTACGGGCGCAGCTTTCGCGGAATTTGCCGCGGGCGATGCCGATGACGTCGATGCAGCCGTGGCCGCGGCGCGCGCCGCGCTGAACGGGCCGTGGCGACAGGCGCTGCCCGCGGAGCGCGGGCGCATCCTGCTCCGTGCGGCGGCCCTGATTCGCGCCAACGCCGACCGGCTGGCGGTGGTCGAGGCGCTCGACTCGGGCAAGCGGCTGGTGGAAGCGCAGGGCGACGTGGCCGGCGCCGCGCGGACCTTCGAGTATTACGCTGGCGCGTGCGACAAGATCCAGGGTGCGACGATTCCGCTGGGCCAGGATTATTTCGCGTACACGATCGACGAGCCGGTGGGCGTCGCCGCGCAGATCGTGCCGTGGAATTATCCGCTGGCCACCACTGCGCGCGGATTGGCGCCGGCGTTGGCGGCCGGATGCACGGTGGTGATGAAGCCCGCGGAGCAGACGCCGTTGACTGCGCTGCTGCTGGCGGAGCTGCTGGCGCAGGCCGGTCTGCCTGCCGGTGTGTGCAACGTGGTCACCGGCACGGGTTCCGGCGTGGGTGCGCCTCTGGTCGCGCATCCTGGCATCGACCACATCACGTTCACCGGCTCGGTGGCCACCGGCATCGACGTAATGAAGCGTGCGGCCGATCATGTCACGCGCGTCGTCCTCGAGCTCGGCGGCAAGTCGCCGGTCGTGGTGCTGGCTGATTGCGATCCGGAGCGCGCGCTGGAGAGTGTTTACGGTGCCATCTTCGAGAACGCCGGGCAGATCTGTTCCGCCGGATCGCGATTGGTGATCCACCGCTCCATCCACGACGCGTTCGTCGAACGGTTGGCGGTGCGCGCGCGTGCGATGACACTGGGCCACGGCTTGCGCAACGCGGACCTCGGTCCGGTGAATTCTGCCGCGCAACTGGCGCGCATCGCCGGCCATGTGGACCGGGCACGCGCCCGCGGCATCGACGTTCGCACCGGCGGCGAGACACGCCACGATCCGCTGACCGGCAACGGCTGGTTCTACGCGCCGACGATCCTCGACGACGTGCCGCTCTACGACGAAGCCGTCCAGCAGGAGATCTTCGGCCCGGTGCTGTGCGTGCAGGTATTTGACGACCTCGACGAGGCCGTGGCGCTGGCCAACGGCACCCCCTACGCGCTGGTGGCCGGCGTGTTCACCAGGGATTTCGGCAATGCCCACCGGCTGGCCCGTGCGATCGATGCGGGGCAGGTCTACGTCAACGAATACTTCGCCGGTGGCATCGAGGTCCCGTTCGGGGGCAACCGGCGTTCCGGCTTCGGCCGCGAAAAGGGCCTCGACGCCGTGCGCAGCTATTGCAAGGTCAAGAGCGTCGCCGCCCGGCTGTGACGGGCCCGAAATGAACCCAAAGCGGTATGACGATTCAGTTCAGAATGGCCCTTTCGCGATAACCACGTTCTCACCACACTGTTTGCATCATCGGCCGTGCGCCCATCGTCGGCGGCCCTCTCCTGGAGGATTGAACATGCGCACCCAACGTCGTTCCGTTTCAACACTTGCCGCCGCACTCGTCGGCGTCGCCAGTCTGCTGTCCGTGCAGGGCGCCACCGCGCAGGAAATCACCGTCACATCGTTCGGTGGTTCGTATCAGGACGGGCAGAGCAAGGCGGTCTTCCAGCCAGTGGCCAAGGCGTTGGGCATCAAGGTCAAGGAAGAAACCTACACGGGCATCGGCGACCTTCGCCTCAAGATGAAGGCGGGTGCCAACACCTGGGACGTCGTGGCCAGTGGTTCGGGCAGCGCCGCGCGCGCGGGGGCCGAGGGCCTGCTCGAGAAGCTCGACTACAAGATGATCGACGCGTCGAATTTCCTGCCCGGCATGGCCGGCGAATATTGCGTCGGCGGTGACGTGTTCTCGACGGTGATGGCGTGGAACACCAAGACCTACGGCGACAAGGGCCCGCAGAACTGGGCCGACTTCTGGGACGTGAAGAAGTTTCCCGGCAAGCGCGCTTATCGCAAGGGTGTCGCCGGCGCGCTCGAGCCTGCGCTGATGGCCGACGGCGTGCCGCCGGACAAGGTGTACGAAGTGCTGTCGGCGCCGGGCGGCATCGAGCGCGCGATCAAGAAGGTCAAGGAACTGAAGCCGCACATCGCAGTATTTTGGGCCAGCGGCGCGCAGCACGCGCAGCTGATGAAGGACGGCGAGGTGGACATGACCACCGGCTGGAATGGCCGCTTCGATGTGGTGGCAAAGGATGGCGGCAAGGTGGCGTACACGTTCAACCAGGGCCTCCTCGACTACGATTGCTTCGCGATCCCCAAGGGCGCGCCCAACAAGGACGCGGCGATGAAGTTCCTGGCCGAAGCCAGCAAGCCGCAATACCAGGCCGAGTTCACCAAGTACATCACCTACGGCCCGACCAACAAGAAGGCCTATGATCTCGGTGTGATCGATGCCGCCTACGCGAAGCGCCTTCCGTCGCATCCCGACAATGCGGCCAAGCAGGTGCCGATCAACCTCGACTGGTACATCAAGAATGAGGAAAAAGCGGCGGCGTTGTACCAGAACATGCTGACCGAGTAATCCGGATCGCGGCGACGTTGCGCCCCTGACGTCCATCACGAAGAATGAAGGGGCATGAAGAGCCGCGCGGCCGTACCGATCACCATCCGTGGACTCGCCAAGCACTACGGCGACGTCCGCGCGCTGGATGATGTCAGCCTCGACGTCCGCAGCGGCGAGTTCCTGACGCTGCTCGGGCCCTCGGGCTCCGGCAAGACCACGCTGCTGATGGTACTGGCCGGGTTCATCCGGCCGGACCAGGGCAGCTTGAAGTTCGGCGACACCGAAGTCATTCGCCTGGCGCCGCACAAGCGCGACATCGGCATGGTGTTCCAGAACTACGCCCTGTTCCCGCACATGGACGTGGCGGCCAACATCGCGTTTCCGCTGAAACTGCGGGGCGTGAATGCCTCCGACACCGAGCGTCGCGTGGCCAGCGCGCTCGAGATGGTGAAGTTGGGCGGCTACGGCGCGCGGCGCGTCGATGAGCTCTCCGGTGGGCAGCGTCAGCGCGTGGCGCTGGCGCGCGCGATCGTGTTCGAGCCCTCCATCGTGCTGATGGACGAGCCGCTCTCCGCACTGGACAAGCAGCTGCGCGAGCAGATGCAGATTGAGTTGCGGCAGCTGCATGTCAAGCTCGGCACGACGACGATCTACGTCACGCACGACCAGCGAGAAGCATTGACGATGTCCGACCGGATTGCCGTCATCGCGGGTGGGCGCGTCCAGCAGCTCGACACGCCGCGTGCGATCTACGAGCAGCCAGCCAATCGGTTCGTGGCGGAGTTCATCGGCGAATCCTCGTTTCTCAAGGTCACGCGCGAAGGCAGCGACGTGCGTTGCGCCGGGCAGTTGCTGCGCGTCAGCGTGGCGCCGCCGGCGAGCGGTCCGTCGCTGCTGATGGTGCGGCCCGAGCGGCTGCGCATCCTCGGCCCCGCGTTGCCAGGCGACGGGCCGCGCAATAGCGAAAATGTGCTCGAAGCCCGCGTGACCGAAGTGATCTACCAGGGCGATACCTTCCTCGTGCAGGCGGTGCTGGCAGACGGCGGGCGCATCGGCGCGCGCGGCATCGCCAGCGCGGGTGCGATGGCGCGGGTGCCGCGCGTGGGCGAGCCCGTGCGCCTCGCGTTGCGTGTCGAAGAAACGGTGCTCGTGGCCGACGAGGGCGGCTGACGTGCCGGGCGCCGCCGCGGCGACGGACGCAGTACAGGCCGCCGCCCCGAACGCCCGCGGCTTGCGCGCCGATGCGCTGCGCGAGCGCATGGCGTTGCTGGGCTTGAGCGCGCCCGCGTTCCTGCTGGTGTTCATCGCCATGGTGGCGCCGATGATCTGGCTGTTCGGGTTGTCCTTTCTTGCGGACAACGGCAGCTTCAGTCTCGAGCATTATCGCCGCCTGATCGCGCAGCCCTCGTACGGCCGCATCTTCCTTACCACTTTCAATGTCAGCTTGCTGACCACCGCCATCTGCATCGCGCTCGGGTATCCGCTCGCCTACGTACTGTCGCAGTTGCCGCAACGCGTGGCCAACCTGTGCCTGATCGCCGTGCTGCTGCCGTTCTGGACATCGCTGCTGGTGCGCACCTATGCGTGGCTCGCGTTGCTCCAGCGCAAGGGGCTCATCAACAACTGGGGCATCGAACTCGGGCTGTGGGACGAGCCGCTGGCGCTGGTCCACAACCTGACCGGCACGTTGATCGGAATGGTGCACATCATGCTGCCGTTTCTCGTGCTGCCAGTGCTGGGCGCCATGCGCGCGATCGATCGCGATTACCTCAAGGCGGCCGCCAACCTCGGTGCCGGCCCGGTGCGTGCGTTCTGGCAAATCTTCTTTCCGCTGTCGATGCCGGGACTGTTGGCCGGTGCGCTGATCGTGTTCATCCTGTGCCTCGGCTTCTACGTCACGCCCGCGGTGCTGGGCGGCGGCAAGGTGATCATGGTGTCGAACCAGATCGCCAACGACATCGAGCTCTTCTTCAACTGGGGCGCGGCCAGTGCGCTGGGCGTGGTGCTGCTGGTGCTGACGTCGCTGTTCCTGTTCATCGCGTCGCGGTTCATGCGCTTCGAGGCGATGATGGGCGGAGCGCACTCCAAATGAAGTGGCTGAGCGCCCCCGCATCGGAAACGCAGGTGACGCACGGCGGCCGCCTGTGGCTCTATGTGCTGGCGGCGCTGGTGATGGTATTTCTGGTCGTGCCCACGGTGATCGTGGTGCCGATGTCGTTCTCGGCCTCGCAGTATCTCGAATTCCCGCCGCGCGAGTGGTCGCTGCGCTGGTACCACAACTATTTCAATTCGGCCTCGTGGATGCAGGCGACGGCCACGTCATTCAAGGCAGCTTTCCTGACGATGCTGGTGGCAACACCACTCGGCACGCTGGCCGCCTACGGACTCTTCACGTCGCGCTTCCGCGCGATGCGGCTCGTGTCCATGGTGCTGATCACGCCGATCATCGTCCCGGTGGTGCTGATCGCTATTGCCGTGTTCTACGTCTACGTCAAGCTGGGCCTCGTCAACTCGCTGACCGGCATCGTGCTGGCGCACAGCATGCTGGCCATTCCGCTGGTGATGATGGTCGTCACCTCGGCGCTCAAGAGCTATGACATGAACCAGGAGATGGTGGCGCGCAGCCTGGGCGCGTCGCGTGCGCGCGCCTTCGCCGTCATCACGTTGCCGCAGATCCGGTTTGCGGTGATCACCGGCGCGCTGCTGTCGTTCCTCACGTCGTTTGACGAGGTGATCATGGCGCTTTTCGTGTCCGGCGGCGCCAACTCCACGCTGACGCGCAACATGTTCAATGCGTTGCGAGACCAGATCGACCCGACCATTGCCGCGATCTCGACGATCATGGTGCTGGTGACGTCCATCCTGCTGGCACTGGCCCAGGTGTTCGGCCGGCGAAAGTAGCATTGGTGGTCGCAAGGCCGGCCCAGCGCCAAACGCGTGTAGTCTTGGAGACGGATTCGTCTCTACCGATATGCGGGATTTCATCATGGCGCACTATCAAATCGCAGTGATCGTCGGCAGCCTCCGCCGCGACTCGTACAACCGCAAGCTCGCCACTGCCCTGATGGCGCTTGGCCCGGCGGACTTCACATTTGCGGAGCTCTGCATCGGCGGCTTGCCGCTCTACAACCAGGACGACGATGCGAAGCAGGCCGAACCTGTCGTTGTGTTCAAGGCCGCGGTCGCCGCCGCGCAGGGCGTGTTGTTCGTCACGCCTGAATACAACCGCTCGGTCCCTGGCGTGTTGAAAAACGCCATCGACCACGGCTCGCGGCCGTACGGCAAGAGCGCCTGGAGAGGCAAGCCCGCCGGCATCATCGGCGCATCGCCGGGCGCGGTGGGCACGGCGGTGGCGCAGCAGCACTTGCGCGGCATCCTCGCCACGCTCGGCATGCCGGCGCTGTCCACACCCGAGGCCTTCATCCAGGTGAAGGATGGATTCTTCGACGACGCCGGTGGCGTGAACGAGGGCAGCCGCAAGTTCCTGCAGGGCTGGATGGACCACTACGTGGCGTGGGTGAAGCAGTTCGCGACGTAGGCGGAATACCCACTCACGCGGACATGATCAGTTGACTTCAAGGCTGCACGACTTCGTCGGTCCAGACCTTGAAGCTCGCCAGCGTGTTGGGCCCGAACGTGCCGGATAGCGCCACGTCGGCCGCATCGCGGCCGCGGGCAATCAGGATGCGGCCGATCCGCGGCGTGTTGTTGCGCGCGTCGAACGTGTACCACTGGCCGTCGAGAAATGCCTCGAACCACGCGGCGAAATCCATCGGACCCCACGGCGGCGGCGTGCCCATGTCGCCCAGGTAGCCGGTGCAATAGCGCGCGGGGATGTTCATGCAGCGGCAGAGCGCTACCGCGAGGTGGGCGTAGTCCCGGCAGACACCCGTCTTGTCGTAGTACGCCTCGAGCGCCGTACGGGTCATCCGCGCATTGTGATAACCGAACGCGATGTGGTTGTGCACGAAGTCGCAGATGGCCTGCACGCGAGCCCACCCCAGCGGCGTGTTGCCGAAGAGGTTCCATGCAATCTCCGAAAGCCGGTCAGTCTCGCAGTACCGGCTGCCGAGCAGGAACTGCAGGGTCTCCTCCGGCAGGTCGGGCACGGCAAGCTGATGGGCGTACGGGACGACGACATCGGTGTTGCCCGAATCGTTGACAAGCGCATTGCCGGAGACGCGGATCCGGCCCGCGGGCGCCACGATGCGCGTGCACCAGTTGCCGAAGCTGTCGCGGTACGCCTTGATGGGCACCGGCGGGTCGAACGTGATGTCGTCGCGCCCCACGAGGTCGGACACGCGCGTGAAATGCACGTTGAGGTTGAAGATCATCGGCGTGGGCTGCGGGCAGTCGTAGACCATTTCGAATCCGGCGCGTATCTGCATCATGGGCCTCCGTGTTGTGCGGCCAGGAATGTTTCGATCAGCGTCCGGCGCAGAGTCGTCCAGGGCCGACCCGCGGCGAACACGATGCGCTGGCTCACCTCGAGTTCGAGGGCGACGTAGGCGCTGGCCGGGAAGCGGCGACGCAGGTGTGAGGTCAGGCCATCGTCCTTGCCGGCATAAGGATAGTTGCGACGCGCGCGCAGTGTGGGAGCAGAACGGGCCAGGGCAGCCTTCCAACGCGCGGCCAGCGCCGCTTCGCCGCCGCGGCCGGGGTCATACAGCAAGCCCACGTCGGCGGTGCGCAACCGACCATCGAGCTCGGGCGTGAAGCTGTGCGACGAAATGTGGATCACCCGCTTGCCGCGAGCCACCCGCCGCGCGACCTGTTGTTCAACTTCCGCGCGATAAGGATGGTAGTACTGCGCGAGGATGCTGGCGCGCAGCGTAGCCGGGGCGCCTGCGGTGGCGGCGGAGAAAAGACGCGGATGTCCCGTCGAACGATTGAGGTCCACCAGCAACCGGCTGACGGTGGAACTCACGAGCGGCGCGTCGAGGGCGCGGGCCAATTCCTTCGCCATCAGCAGCGCGCCCGGATCGTAGCCACGGTGGGTGTCGAGCAGCGCGCGATGACGGCGGAACAGCGCAAGGCAGGTTGCAGGAATCCGGTTGCCGCCGTGCTCGCAGGTGACAACGCAGGCGTCGGTGCCGTGCGCCGTGCGCCGTCACCAATGCAGCTCGGGCAGCTGGCGGAATACCTGACGGGTGCCTTCGCCCCACTCCTGGCTCAGCGCCGTGAAGTACGCGTCGCCGTGATCGAAGCGGCGACGCTTCTGCACGCATAGGCTGTCGCGCTCGTAGCACATGAGGTCGATGGGCATGCCCACTGACAGGTTGCTGCGCATCGTGGAGTCGAACGAGACCAGCACGCACTTGGCGGCATCCGCCAGCGGGGTTCGCCGCGTGATCACGCGGTCGATGATGGGTTTGCCGTACTTGGTCTCGCCCGTCTGGAAATACATGGTGTCCTGCCCGGCCTCGATGAAGTTGCCCTCGGCATAGATCCGGAAGAGTCGCTGGGGCTCGCCGATCACCTGGCCACCGACGATGAACGAGGCGTTGAAGCCGACTTCGCTCTTCTCGAGATATTCGCCGTCGCGGCGCTCGATGTCGCGCATGGCATCGGCCACCAGCATGGCCACCTCGAACATCGTGCGCGCGTTCCACAGGTTGGGCACGTCGTGACCGGCCGCGCAGCGCTGGTTGAGCACGCCGATCACGGCCTGGGTGCCGGCGAGGTTGCCCGAGCTCAGCAACACGATCACGCGGTCGCCCGGCCGCTCAAACAGCGTCATCTTGCAGAACTTGGCGATGTTGTCCATACCGGCGTTGGTACGGGAATCAGAGGCGAAGATCATGCCCTGGTCGAGCATGACGCCGATGCAATAGGTCATGTCCTGCATTTTACAGGCAACAAACCGACCTCGATTGGTAAACTCGACGATTCGCAACGACGTGATGCCGGATCTACTTCTTCGAGCCACGTGAAATCAGCTTGCCCAACCGGGTATAGCAATCTGTATCGACCAGGCCGCGGTCCACGTCTCGCCTCGCCTGGGCCATTTCCGGCTGCACCGGCGCCGGCCCCGCGGGGGCTTCATCGCGCTCATGGGGGAGCAACGGCATCACGGGGGTGAAGCCGCTATCGGCTTTGGTCCGAGGCCGCGGCACGAGACGAATGGAAGAATTTTTGCGAGGCATGGAGGCTCCGGTTGAGGTTCGTTCAGGATCGATGATGTCGGGTGGGCAATGGTTGCAGGCCGTCGATCAAGTACGCGGCGGCATGATCCATTGCGGCATACTGACCGGGTCGAAGTTCGTCATGTGGCCACCCACCAGCGTGCCTGTGCTGCGTTCGATCGAGCGCGCCGCATGCTTGCGCAGGATGCGTTCGATCGTATCCGCATCGTTGTCAACCACGGCCACGGCCACCCGGACGCCCGCACTGCGCGTCGGAATCGTGTTCTGCGGGGCCGGATTGTCCTCGCTGCCCATGTTGTTGACCGCGCCGGCGAGCGAACCCGTATAGGCGCCCACCGCCAGACCGGCAGCCGCGGCAAAGGGTCCCGCGATGGGTAACGCAACGATGCCGGCGGCCAGCCCTGCCGCGGCGCCCATCGCCGCGCCGGATACCGCACCTTCATCGCCCTCGCGCGCGTTGCGGTCGGCGTCTTCGTCGCCACCAATCGGATATTGGTCATGCTGGCCTGGCGCGTTGAGGTGAAACTGCTCGATGGCGCCGTCGTCGATTCCGGATGCGTGCAAATCCGCGATCGTCGCGTCCGCAGTATCGAAGTCGTCGAATTGTCCGATCAGGATGGTGGGCATAGATGCTCCGTGAAGTTGACCTTGGTTCTATTGATTCTCCGGTTTCGTGCCCGCGCCGTCCGTCATGCAATCGATGCTTCGCGTGCCGGACACGTCCTACAGGTCAACGCGGGCTTGTCCCGGTCCGTTGATGCCGGTACGGGACTACAGTAAACCGCACGTAATTCCCTCAAAACGGAGCACATCATGCAAGCACGCATTCATACCCTCGCCGGCATCGCACTCGCTGTCGCGGTCACCACCGCCAGCGCGCAGGTCACGTTCTATGCGCAAGAAGGTTTCCGCGGGCAGGCGTTCACTGCCGACCGGACGGTGGACAATCTCGCCCGCTACGGCTTCAACGACGCAGCATCCTCCGCGGTGGTCTCGAATGGCCGCTGGGAAGTGTGCACGGACGAAGGCTTCGGCGGCGAGTGCCGCGTTCTGCGGAAGGGCAGCTACGATTCACTGCGAGGCATGGGTCTTGGCAATCGCGTCTCGTCCGTCCGTCAGGTGAATGGCGGGGGTAAGCTCGTTTACGCGCCGCCGCCGTTGCCGGCACCGACGTATGCCTACCGCGAACGTCCTAACGAACGCTTGTACCAGGCGCAGGTCACCTCGGCGCAGGCCGTCTTCGGGGCGCCGGAACAACGCTGCTGGGTTGAGCGCGAACAGGTGCAGTCGCAAAGCAACGTGAATGTCCCGGGCGCGATCATAGGCGGCATTCTCGGTGGGGTCCTGGGGCACCAGGTCGGCGGCGGGCGTGGCAAGGACGTCGCCACGGGTCTCGGCGCTGTCGGCGGCGCGGTGGTCGGCTCCAATGTCGGCACCAACGGTGGGAACAACTACTCGAGAGACGTCCAGCGGTGCGAGGCAGTGCCGGCCGCGGCAACGCCTGCGTACTGGGACGTAAGCTACGTTTTCCGCGGCCAGCCTCACCGAATCCAGCTGTCGACTCCACCGGGCAGTACGATCACGGTGAATGGCAACGGCGAACCGCGCGGTTGATCGCTCGCATCGGTCGGACTCTCGCGGCATCCGGCGCATCGCGCCGGGTGTCGCTTTTTCTTGTGCTGCGTCGCCGTGGAGCGTCAGGCTGACGCGCGTGCCACGCCGATGAAGTTCTTGCCGCGCACGCCGTCGAGCGCCTTGTGGATCATCGCATCGGCCTCGGCCTTGTCCACGCCGTAACTCGCGAAATCACTGCTGACCCCGACACTGCCGAGGAAGTCGTCGAGCCGGGCAGGGGCATCGCCAAGCGGCCCGTCAAAGATCTGCGCCAGCACCGCGTCGCGCTGCGGGTCGGCACCGACGGCGCGGCCCAGCACCATCGGCAACGTGAACGAGCACGCGATGCCGTGCGGCAGGCCGTGGTTCAACGTCATGTCGTAGGAAATCGAATGCGCCAGCGCGGTCTTGGTGTTGGAGAATGCGAGGCCGGCCTTGAGCGCTGCCAGCGACATCCGCGACCGCAGGTCCCTATTCTTCAAGTCCTTCATCAGCGGCGGCAACGTGGCCAGCACCTCCCGCGCGGCCGCGATGGCCTGCGTGTCGGAAATGGGATTGGCGTTCACGTTCCAGACCGACTCCAGCGCGTGTGAAAGTGCATCGAGTCCCGACGCAAGCGTCGGTCCTGCGGGCAAGGAAAGCGTGAGCTCGGGGTCGATCAACGCGGCCTCGGGCCACGTTTCCTTCAGGTGCAGCGAATATTTCTTCTGCGCGCCGGGCGTGCGGTCCCACACTGTGGCCCAGGGCGTCACTTCACTGCCCGTGCCCGCCGTGGTGGGCACCGTGACCAGCGGCTTCACGCGCGCAGGGGTGAACGGCTTGCCGGTGGCCAGCAACGCGACCAGTTCGGCGAACTTCCCGCTGGGCGTGCCTACCATCAGCGCCTTTGCCGTGTCGAGCGCGCTGCCGCCACCGACGGCCAGCACCAGTTCGGCATCGGCGTACTGTGTCCAGAAGCGCTCGTACATGCCGGTGAGGCTGGCGACATCGGGGTTCGGCACCGTATCGGGCTCGATGGCGACGAGGCTCTTCCCGAGCAAGTCGTGGATGCGCTTGATGAGCCCGAAACCGGCAGCTTCGGGAAACGTGACCAGGACGGTCCGGCGGCCGTCGACCAGCGCCGGAAGCCGGGCCAGCGAACCGGCGCCGAAAGTGATCGCGACCGGGTTGTGATAGTTGGTGATCATGATGGGGCCCGCGAAGATGTATGAAGTTTCAGGCGATGGCCTTGGCGATGCGTGTGCGCAGCCAGGCCGATAACAGTTCGGAAATGATCACCACGATGACGATTGACAGCAGGATGGCGGCCACGTCCTTCGACGCCACGCGCTGCACGCTCTCGCGCAGGTACCAGCCCATGCCGCCGGCGCCGAAGAAGCCGACGACGGTCGCGGCGCGGAACACAACGTCCCACGTA
>Ga0163150_10005945_pt1 | contig 15251 bp, 15 predicted proteins | sample OliLakLV19P2IB_FD_148628 | JGI IMG/M metagenome (GOLD analysis project Ga0163150, IMG submission 148628) | Freshwater microbial mat bacterial communities from Lake Vanda, McMurdo Dry Valleys, Antarctica - Oligotrophic Lake LV.19.P2.IB | ecosystem: Environmental > Aquatic > Freshwater > Lake >...
CGAAGTGCGCGCCGCATGTGACGTTCAGATGCGGCGCGCACTTCGACGCTGCCGGCGAATTGCGGCAAAGTCGAACCGCGCTTCGGCAATCGGCACGCCCACCACCTCGATCCGTTTCAGATCGCGTGTTCCCAGGCCCGCATCTTCAGCCAGTTTGAGTGTGCTGTCGCAAGTCTCGAATGGCGGCGTACCGCGATCGGCCATCGGATCGAAGCCCATCACGGACATGCACACCGCGTCCGTCGTCACGGGGTTGGTGCCCGCGACGATCACACCCGGCTCAACCATCGTCAATGTCTCGCGGATCCAGGGCCCCTCGCCACCTGTCATCGTGCGCACGCCCTCCACGATCGCGAGATGAATTGGACGCGCCGCCACCAGATCGACTACGGTTCGCGGGACACGATAGCCCTCCTGGCGCGGACTGCCCGGATCCTTCTCCTGCGGTGCGCTCTTCGAGGGTTGCCGCTTACCGTCATGCACCATTCCTCTGCCGCCCTTGGGATCGATAGACGGCTCATCCTTGCCGGCGCCGGTCCCATAAATAGTCGCGGGCGTGAGGCCGAAGCAGTTCTTCATCGACAGCGTAATGCCCGCGGTAGCGTGCTCTTTCATCTTGGCGAGGCTGACGAAAACATCGCAGTCTTCATAGGAATGATTGAGGTCGAAGCCAGGGAAAATGTAGCCGCCGAACGGCGCCGTCAAGCGCGAATACTTCTTGCCGCCGCCGAGGAAGTTCGTATTCTCGAACTCCACCTTGGGCGCGGCGTTGAGAATATCACGCGGCTCCCAATTGGCCTGCAGAACGTACTCCTCCACCGGATCGGCAGTGGACCACGGACTTTCGAGCAATCGAATTCGGCGCGCGCCCGCCTTCCCCATCAGATGGACAACGGCGCCGATGACGTGCGGATGGGTATAGTGAGTATCTTCGAGCGCGTAGTAATCCAGCCGGTACGTCGGCGCGCCGGTGAGGTTGATCTTAATGGCGACCGTCTTGTTCTTCACCAGACCGTCGAGCCCGCCCAGTTGATCGAACATCTTTCGCAGCACTGGCAGCAGCTCGTTTGAGTTGTAAGTGCGACAGCGCCCGACGGCCACTCTAGCGGTGGGCGCCTGAGCGGCGAAGCCCAAACTCTGGCCCGCGGCCCAACTTCCGGCGAGGCCCAGCCCCGCGCGGCACAGCCATTTTCGACGCGTATCTCTTGACTGCATGATCACTCTTATTATCACGCACCGAGTTCGAGCGCGACGTACTGCGGCGCCGGAGGCAGATAGACCTCTACCGACGTCTTGCCGAAGTCCGCCTTCACCGGCCTTGGCTCCGCTTGATCGATTGTTCTGATCCTGGCGGTCCGATAACGCCCCACCACACGCACGCTTGCCGAATCCGGACCACGAAATCCATAGAAGAAAAGATGGACGACGCCTTGCTGTCCATCGGCCCGCCGGACGTAATGCGATCCGTAAGCGCCGCCGTTCCAGAATCGGACGAGGTCATAACGGTGGCTCACCAGCACCGAAGCGTCGTTGGCCCAAAGATAAGGATCGCTGGGATCCTCCTTTGAAACTTCCACCGAGCCTTTGCCGAGCAGATGCGATGAGAATCGCGGATGGCGCATGGGTGCCGGCTTGGCCCCTGGAAGTTGGCCCCACTTTGGCCCGGTGATGAGCATGCCGCCCGATTGCACGTACGACATGATCTGCTTTTGCAAGCCGGGCGCGGGCGGTTCCTCATCGCTGTAGAGCACCGCCCGCAGTCCCTCGAACGAGGTCCCGGTTACCTGATCCTTTAAGATGATCCGGTAGTGCACGTTCGCGCGGCTCAACAGGTTCAGCACTTCCTGGGAAAAGAACTCGCCCTTTCCGGAGAAGCTGGACACGACGCCGGCCACCGCCTGAGGCCGATAGCCTGACCACTCACTGCGGGCGTTGAAGAACTTTACCGCTTGGGCGATGCTGGTCCACGTCTTCAGGGCGTCCGCTTTCTGTTCCGCGATGCCGGCCGCTAGCAGGCTATCGAGCGTGATGATCCAGCGTCCCTGACAAGCCGCCACATCCGCCACCGCTACCTGATAGGATCCCGCTGAGAGGCGGGCCTTCTCGGGAGCCGGAGCGTCGATCCAAACCGTGGTCTCGGGGTGGCGGGCACTGGTGAGCCGGGTGATCCATTGGTTTGAATCCACCCACGGTACACCGGTCGGCCCCGCGCTGCCGCCATCGCTGGATGCGCCGCCGGACATGCGAACGCCAGGCCATGCCCCCTCCACCACTTTCACCTGGGCAGGCGGAGCATCGAGCGAAGCCGTCTTGAGGCCCTGCTCCTCCGCCTTGGCCCGGACGGCTTGAAGTGCGGGAGTCTGATCGAAAATGAGGCAGTTGACGCCGGTGCCGGATAGCAGCGACAGCGCGTTGGGTTCGGTCCAAGTCGCCGGCCAACGCATCGGAGACAGAGTGGGCATCACGCTGTGCTCATGTTATCAACTTCCGGGTCCGGCGTTACTCCACGGGGTCCGCGTTCTGAGCCGCGACGGTGGGGCGCCCGGCCAACCAGCAGGTTACCAGCGGCGCCGCTGTTGATCGAGCGCCGGCGCGATGGCGACAGGATCGCGGCGGTGTCTCAACGGATTCAAACCTCACAGCCCGATTAACATCGGTTGGGATAACGGCGGCCAGAACCGAGCCATCGGCATGTCACTGGAGCAGGCTGCATCAAACCGCAAAAATAGCGCATGACATGGACTCCGGGGAGTTGGGGATGCTACCATGAAAACGTCTTACCCTCAAGGTCGGGGCGCGTAGCTCAACTGGCAGAGCAACTGACTCTTAATCAGTAGGTTGAAGGTTCGATTCCTTCCGCGCTCACCAAAAAACACTTAACCCTCCGGACTACTGTTCCACGACTTGAGGCGTAGCGCACCCGCAATCTGCGACGGGCAGGCGTGACCTGGAAGGTCGCCCGCGAATTCAGCGGGCGCAAGACCGACGCTGTCTTTGATAGGTAAAACATCACGGATTTCGAGGATCTGAAGGACGCGGCGGCAAAACTTGGTCGATTCTTTAATGCCAGCAAGTCTGAACCGGAACGGCCCTAATCCGGCGACCGTCACATCTTCTCTGTACTCATAGACTAAATCGGTGAAGCTGACGATCAGCGCTTCCACCGCGGATCGCAAGCTAAGCAACACGAGGGATTTCAATGGCTCTACCCGAGCGGCTGCGGCGACACCGAGCATCGCGAATGGGGGTGTCGTGAACGCGGCCAACTTCGCGCGCAAACCGGTTTCGCCTGGAGCTTTGGTAGCCATTTTCGGATCGGACCTCGCCGCTGACACGCGGTCGGCGTCGTCAATTCCGCTCGGGACGCAGCTTGCCGACACGAGCGCTGCGAATCGGCGGTCGGGAGATGCCCCTGGTGTTTGCCGGTCAGGCCAGATCAACGGGATTGTGCCGTTCGATCTGAACCCGAATACGACATACCAGGTGGTAGTGGCGAATGGTTCGCGGCTTTCAAACGTCGAGTCGGTGGTAATTTGCAGCGGCCAATCCGGGGGTGTGCGGCCAGTGCACGCGCGTACTTCTCGCTTGTAACGGCTGCTTCCATCAACGTCTCACACATTCACGGGGTGACCACCTTAGTTGTGGCCCCCGCCTGGCTCACCTAGTGCGTTTCAGCTTCGCCTTGCGTTTCGCCACGGTTGCCTCCATCGGCTCCGATTGGCTCCTTTCATCCGATTAGATTCTGCCCATGCTGAGCCACCTGCGCGCGAGCCCCAGGTCGCTCTTACCTCGTTCAGTGCTTCAGCGCTTCAACGTTTGAAGTCGATCCGCTTGCCGCCGGGCGTTCGCGCCTCAGCTTCGAGTTCCCGGCTGACGCCCGTTCCGCTCGACTCCGCAGTCCCCGTCGGACCCGTATCGGCAGCCCAATCTTCAGCGGGTCTCCGCCGCGCTCGTCGCACATACTGAAGTATGATCCGCGCCGAGGCTTGGGTGCGCGAGGTTCTCTCGTCCTTTGACTGTTACTCCTCGTTCCATAGACTTCGCGCCGCGTCCTCCGCTACACCCTTGCCTTTCAGTACCGCCAGGCGTAAGCTGCCTCATAGGGGCTGTTGTCGATGTTACGTACTATCTGTATTGGATTGACTTTTCTGCTTGTCTCGCCGATCTTCGCGCAGCGCGGAGGCGGTCGCGGCGGTGGTGGCGGAGGCTTTAGTAGAGGTGGAGGGTCGAGCGTCGGACGCGGAGGCGGCGGTGGTGGATTCAGCCGGGGAGGCGGTGGATTCAGCGGCGGCAGAAGCGGAGGCGGCGGTTCGTTCAGAGGCGGCGGTTCGTTTAGCGGCGGCAACTCATATCGAGGCGGAACCTCGTTCCGCGGCGGGAACTTCAACCGCGGCGGCAACACCTCCCGCGGCGGCAATTTCAATTTCAACAGGGGCTATCGCGGAGGCTACGGCGGCGGTTACTACGGGAGCGGCTTCCGATCTTACTCGCGGCTCGGCTACGGTGGCTGGGGCTTCGGCGGATGGTCATACCCGTATTACTACGGAGGCGGTTTCGGCCTCGGCCTCGGACTTGGCTACAGCAGCTGGTACGACCCATATGACTACGCGCCCAGCTACTACTCGTCCGCTTACTACGCGTCACCCGCAGTCTACTCAAGCGCCCCATCTCGCTCGGTCGTTGTCGTGAACGAACCCCCGGCCGGCGATGATCGCACTTACGAGACCCCTCGCCCCGCCGCCGAGTACCAGCCCACCATCTACTCCATCGCCTTCCGCGATCACCGGATCGTGCAGGTGCTGTCTTACTGGGTGAAGGATGGCCGTCTCCACTACGTCACTCGCGACCATGAGATGCGCGACGTATCACTCGACGAGGTCGATCGCCGCTTTAGCGAGCAGATCAATCGCGACAAACGCGTGGAATTCCGGTTGCCCGCGGAGTAATCAGGATTTCGGCAGTTGGTCTTTGCGGATTGCGTCCAGCACGCCGTTCACAAACTTTACCGAGTCCTCCCCTGAAAACTGCCGCGCCAGCTCCAGCGCCTCATCGATCACGACTGGCGGCGGCGTGTCCGTCGCCATCATCTCGTAAACCGCAAGGCGCAGAACGTTGCGGTCAACCGCCGGCATCCGCTCGATGCGCCAGTTTGACGACCGTCCACTGATCCGCTCATCGAGTTCGCTCAAGCGCGCCACGGCCCCTGTCACCAGGCTCTCCATAAAAGGATCCGGGTCAGGCCGCACCGCTGCGTCTTCTTCGGAGTGCAGCGTGTCGTAGAAAGCCGAGATCGCTTCTTCAACCGCCATCCGCCGCATGTCCCACTGGAACAGCACCTGCAACGCGCGTTGGCGGGACCGGTGACGTGCGGGCATCCTACTTCAACTGCCGCAGCAGATTCGCCATCTCGATGGCCGTCATCGCGGCGTCGAAGCCCTTGTTGCCGCTCTTCAGGCCAGCCCGGTCGAGCGCCTGCTCCACCGTGTTCGTCGTCAGGATTCCGAACGCCACGGGAATTCCCGTGGCCAGCGATATTTGAGCGACGCCCGCGGCAGCCTGCCCGGCAACGTAATCGAAGTGTGGAGTGTCGCCGCGAATCACCGCGCTGAGTGCGATCAGCGCATCGTGCCGCTTCGCCGACGCGAGCGCCTGCAAAGTGAGCGGAATCTCCCACGAGCCCGGAACCCGCACCACCTCGACATCGGCATCAACGTTACAGCCGCTGCGTCCAAGCGCATCCAATGCGCCTGAAAGCAGCCGGTCCGTCACCAGATTATTGAACCGCCCAACCACTATTGCGACCTTTAATCCGCGTGCGTCGAGGCTTCCTTCTAGGGTCTTTGCTGCCATCGTGGGATAATCGAATTTCAGGCTTTATCATACCGCATGGACCCCGCCAAAATCCGTAATTTCAGCATCATCGCGCACATCGATCACGGCAAGTCCACGCTGGCCGATCGCCTCCTTGAAGTCACCGGCGCGTTGTCCGCCCGCGAGATGATGGAGCAGGTTCTGGACTCGATGGACCTCGAGCGCGAGCGCGGTATCACCATCAAGGCCCACGCCGTCCGCCTCAATTACAAGGCCAAGGACGGCGAGATGTACCAGCTCAATCTCATCGACACCCCCGGCCACGTCGACTTTAGTTACGAGGTCTCCCGCAGCCTCCAAGCCTGCGAAGGCGCCCTGCTCGTCGTCGATGCTTCTCAGGGCGTCGAAGCTCAAACGCTCGCGAATACTTACCTCGCCCTGCATCACAATCTCGAGATTATTCCGGTCATCAATAAAATCGACCTGCCTTCCGCTGAACCCGAGCGCATCAAGGAACAGATCGAGCAGATCGTCGGTCTGCCCGCTGACGAGGCCATCCTCTGTAGCGCCAAGAACGGCCTCGGAGTCGTGGACGTGCTCGAAGCCGTCGTCAAACTGGTGCCGTCGCCCAAGGGCTCACCCGACCTTCCACTCCGCGCCCTCATCTTCGATTCCTGGTTCGACCCTTATCGCGGCGTCATCATCCTCGCCCGCATCATGGAAGGCCGGATTCGCATGGGCCAGAAAATTAAACTCTGGAACAGCGAGAAAACATTTGAGGTGGAAGGCCTCGGCTACCAGTCGCCCAAGCCGATTCCGTTGCAGGAACTCTCAGCCGGGGAAGTTGGCTACCTGTTCGCGAACATCAAGGTAATCTCCGACGCGCAGATTGGCGATACCATCACCGACGCGGAACATCCCGCGGCTCACCCCCTCCCCGGCTTCGAACAAATCAAGCCGATGGTGTTTGCCGGGCTCTACCCCGTGGAGTCCTCCGAACATGGCCTGCTCCGTGACGCCCTCGAGAAGCTCCGCCTCAACGACAGCGCCTTCAATTTTGAACCGGAGAACTCCGCCGCGCTCGGCTTCGGCTTCCGCTGCGGATTCCTCGGCCTGCTCCATCTCGAAATCGTGCAGGAGCGGCTTGAGCGCGAGTTTCAGATCGACCTCATCACCACCGCCCCCGGCGTCCGCTACCGCATCACCGGCGTCAACGGCCAGACGATCGAGGTGGACAATCCCACCAAATTTCCCGACCCGTCGGAGATCCAGACGATCGAGGAGCCCATCATCGACGCTACTGTCATCACTCGTGAAGAGTACATCGGCGAGATCCTGAAGCTGCTCGAAGAGAAACGCGGCGAACAGAAGAAGTTCGAGTACATCGGCAGCGGCCGTGTGATGCTGCTCTACGAAATGCCTTTGAACGAAGTGGTGCTCGATTTCTATGACCGGCTCAAGTCCGCCTCTCGCGGGTACGCCTCACTCGATTATCATTTGTCCGGCTACCGCGTCTCGCCGATGGTAAAGCTCGATGTCCTGGTGGCTGCTGAGCCGGTGGACGCCCTGTCGATCATCGTCCACCGCGACCTCGCCCACGATCGCGGCAAGGGCCTCATCGAGCGTCTGCGCAAATTGATCCCCCGGCAGATGTTCGAGGTCGCGCTCCAGGCTGCCATCGGCGGCAAGATCGTCGCCCGCGAAAACATTCCCGCCATTCGCAAGAACGTGCTCGCCAAGTGCTACGGCGGCGACATCAGCCGCAAACGCAAGCTCCTTGAAAAGCAGAAGGCGGGCAAGCGCCGCATGAAGCGCGTGGGCCGCGTCGAGATCCCGCAGGAAGCATTCCTGTCGGTACTCAAGGTCTCTGGGTCCAACAACAACGACTGATCCCGTCAGTTCCACCAAGGGCTACAACGTTGCGATATCCACCCACGCAATTTGCCCCGTCTGAGCGAAGTCAACGGCTGTGGCGATCTGAGCGGCAACCTTCCGCAAGGTAGGCCAGTGATTGGACGACAGAATCACAACCGCCAACTTACGGCCCGTGAAATTCTGCTGGTAACGGATGTTCTGATCACACGTTACCAGAACCTGAAAACCGGCCTCTTCAGCCGCCGCCATCAACTTGCCGTTCTGCCACGTCTCCCAGCCGATCTGGTCAGCTCGCGACACTTCATGTCCCCTCAAGAACCGAGCCAGTGAAGCCGGAGTGTTCGCATCGAATAAGACCTTCATGCAACCGTTGTGGGCTGCTCTAGCGAAGCCTTCGCGAATTCCAGAACTTCGTGGACCCGTTCCGGAGGGAGGCCTGGGAACCATTCCAGAAATTCATCAATGGTTGCACCTTTGTCCAAGTGGTCGAAAAGGTCCGCCACCTTCAGGCGTATTCCCCGAAAACACCATTCGCCTCCCATCCTTTCGGGATCGCGTTCAACCGCACTGCAGAGGCTCCAGTCCATATAGGCTAGTCTAGCGCTGCTGGGCCCGGCCGATCCAGTACCAAAGCCGGCGCCATCAACCATCATCTTGCTGCTTCAAGTTCGCGATCAGCGGTCGGCTTTTGCTACGATATTCACTTAGGCGCTTGTCCCTCATCCTGGCGAAAACTTATGGCTGCTTCTCGCCGATTGAGCCGATGGGCAATTGTTGACCTGCCGATTCAAGATGACATTCTCTCCAGAGCTGGAAGTGCGATTCTCGAAGATGCTTGAAAGCTATCCCCCCGGGCGGCAGCGCTCGGCAGTGGTGCCGATGCTGATCTACGCTCAGGACGAAGTCGGTTCCGTCACTCATGAACTGGTTGAGGAGGTGGCCCGCCGCTGCGGCGTCACGCCCCTTCAGGTTGAAGAAGTGGTGGGCTACTACTCGATGCTTCACAAGAAGCCGCTCGGGAAGTACCACGTCCAGGTCTGCACCAACATCTCCTGCCTGCTGGTGGGCGGCGAAGAACTCTACGAGTACACCGCCAAGAAGCTCGGCCTCGGCAACAAAGAAGTCACCGCCGACGGTCAATTCTCGATCGAAGAAGTGGAGTGCATGGGCGCCTGCTCATGGGCTCCGGCCATCCAGATCAACTACGATTTTCATCACTATGTCACCCCGGAGAAGCTCGATCAGTTGCTCGACGGTCTGAAGCAGAGGACCCAGTAGGAATGGCGAAGAAACTCTTTAACGAACCGAGTCCTCTTGAAGTCAAGGTGCTCTCCCGGCGCTTTGGACTCGACAACTCGGAATCGCTCGACACGTACCTCGCGAGCGACGGCATGAAGGCGTTTTGGAAGGCGCGCGAAATGGCGCCCGAGCAAATCGTCGAAGAGGTAAAGGCATCCGCTCTTCGCGGCCGCGGTGGCGCCGGCTTTCCAACCGGGATGAAGTGGAGCTTCGTCCCCCGCAACAGCCCCAAGCCCAAGTACATCGTCGTCAATGCCGATGAGTCCGAGCCCGGCACCTGCAAGGATCGCCTCCTCATGGAGTACGACCCGCATCAGTTGCTCGAAGGCATGATGATCGCCGGCATGGCGATCGACTCGCACAAGGGCTATATCTACATCCGCGGCGAGTACCGCTACATCATAGAGCACATGGATCGCGCCATCGCCGAGGCCTATTCCAAGGGTTGGCTCGGCAAAAACATCCAGGGCACAGGCTTCGATTTCGACGTCTACACTCACTCCGGAGCCGGCGCCTACGAGTGCGGTGAAGAAACCGCGCTGCTCGATTCGCTTGAAGGCAAGCGTGGCATCCCGCGCCTGAAGCCTCCATTTCCCGCGGTCGCGGGCGCGTGGGCCAGTCCCACGCTGCTCTGCAATGTAGAGACCTTCTCCGCTGTGCCTGCCATCATCCGTGATGGCGGCGCCGCATTCGCTGCCCTCGGGACACCGAAGAACGGCGGCACCCGCTTGCTGTGTTTATCAGGCCACGTCAACAAGCCCGGCGTCTACGAGCTTCCACTCGGGTTCAATCTGATGCGGGTGATTGAGGAAGTTGGCGGCGGCATGCGCGGCGGCAAGAAACTGAAAGCCGTGATCCCCGGCGGATCGTCGTGCCCCGTGCTCAAAGCCGATGAGTGCGATATTCCAGGCGACTATGATTCGCTCGCCAAGGCCAAGAGCATGCTAGGGTCGGGTGGCATGGTCGTGATGGATGAGGATACGTGCATGGTCCGCGCCGCTGTCCGCATCATGAAGTTCTACGCGCACGAAAGCTGCGGCTGGTGCATTCCGTGTCGAGAAGGCACCAGCTGGCTCAAGAAGATTCTGGTTCGCTTCCATGCAGGTCAAGGTCAGCGCAGTGATATCGACCTGATCGGCGATCTCAGCAAGAGCATGCTCGGCCGTACGTTTTGTGCGCTGGGCGATGCCGCCGCCATGCCCACAATCTCTATCGTTGAGAAGTTCCGCGAAGAATTCGAACAGCATCTGGGAGGCGCGTGCCCGTACGGCAAAGTGCATGATCTGGCTTTAACCAGCCACTAGCCACCTATATGAGCGAAGTTACTCTGACAATCGACGGCAAGACCGTGAAAGCTGCCCCTGGCACGTTGCTCATTGAAGCAGCGAAGCAGGCCGGTATCGAGATTCCGCAGTTCTGCTATTACGAAGGGCTTACTCTCCAGGCCGCCTGCCGCATGTGCCTGGTCGAAATCGAGAAGGCGCCCAAGCTCATGGTGGGCTGCACCACGCCTGTCGCCGAAGGCATGGTGGTGCATACCGATTCGCCCACCGTTGCCGCTGCCCGCAAGGGTACTCTCGAGTTCCTGCTCGCCAACCATCCCCTGGATTGCCCCGTCTGCGACAAGGGCGGCGAGTGCGAACTTCAGGACATGGTGTTCCGCTACGGCGCCGGTGAGAGCCGTTTCACGGACATCAAGCATCACGTCGACGAAAAACAATGGTCCCCCGTCGTGTTTTACGATGGACCGCGCTGCATCCTCTGCTACCGCTGCGTTCGAATCTGTAACGAGGGCATGGGCGTCGGCGCGCTCGGCATCGTCAACCGCGGCGTCCTCGCCGAGATCGCCCCCAACAAAGGCGACCACCTCGAGTGCGACGAGTGCGGCGCCTGCATCGACATCTGCCCTGTTGGAGCGCTCACCAGCGGCACCTATCGCTATCAAACGCGCCCCTGGGAAATGGAGCACGTCGGCACCATCTGCACCCATTGCTCCAACGGCTGCAAGACCACCCTCGGCGTCCGCAACGACCACATCATGCGCGGCAACAACCGCGACCGGTCTGGCATCAACAACGAGTTCCTTTGCATCAAAGGCCGCTACGCCTTCGACTTCGTCCATCACGAGGAACGTCTCCAGACTCCTCTACGCCGTATCGGCGACAAGTTTGAAGAAGTCTCCTGGGCCCAAGCGCTCGAGATTGTCGCCGGCAAGTTCAGTGAAGTGAAGTCCCGCGGCGGGCAGTTCGGCGTCATCGCCTCCAACCACACCAGTAACGAAGAAACGTTCTACCTCAAGAAGTTCGCGCGCGAGGGCCTCGGCACCGCCAATATCGACCATCACCGCACCGGCGACATCGCCACTCTGCTCGACTCCCTCAGCGGCAAAGTGAACGTCCTCTCCACAGTTCAAGATCTCTATAAGGCGAGGGCCGTTCTCGTCATCGGGTCCGACCTCGCACAGCAGCACCCGCTGCTCTCCTATCAGGTCCGCGCCAACTTCCGCCATCACAGCGCTCACGTCTACGTCGTCACTCCAGGGCCGGTTCGCGAAGACAAGTACGCCGTCAAGAGCGTCCGCGTTTCCGAGGGCGGGGAACTGGCCGGTGTCGAAGGCCTGCGTGATCTGCTCGCCGCTGAAACCGAACTCACGATCCTCTATGGTGACGCGATCAAGGGCGAAGCGGTTCGCCGACTCGTAACGTTCGCCGACTCGCTCGGCATCGCCGTGAAGTACGTGCCGCTGGTAGACTACTCAAACTCGCGCGGCGCCTACGATATGGGCGCGATTCCTGGCGACGGCGGCATGTCGTACGACGAGATCCTCGCCGCCCCCGCGCTCGACGTGCTCTGGGTGGTGGGTGCGAACCCCCTGAAGAACCGCAGCCTTGCATCCAAGCCTTTCATTGTTGTACAGGACCTATTCCTGAGCGAGACAGCCAAGCGCGCCGATGTCGTGTTTCCGGCCGCCTCGGCATACGAGAAAAACGGCACCGTGACGAACGTAACCGGTGAAGTGCAGCGTCTGCGTGCGGCGGCTAAAGTGATGGGCACCAAGTCCGACCTGGAGATCATGGGCCTGCTCGGCAAAGAAATGGGTTTGGCGCTCGGAATCTGGAAGCACGACAAGATCTTTGCAGAGATTCGCGGAACAGTACGCGGTTATAATGTTCCATTACCGGTGATCACAACGGGAGGAGCGGCACAGACAGCGGCAGTAAACGGGAGAGTCCCGCCCACCGCGTTCCCCGATTCAATCCGCAGCGCCCGGGATACCCTTTTCACATCCGGCTCGCTGACCCGATATTCGAAAATGCTACAGTCCGTGAGAGAGTCGCCGGGGGCCGTTTACGAAGGATGAAGTTGTCAGTTGTCAGTTGTCAGTTGTCAGTTTCCGAACGTGCGATCACACAAGTACAGCGAGTTGATTGTTTGGCAGAAAGCAATTGACTTCGTCGAGGATGTCTACAGGCCTTCTGATGGATTTCCGAAGACCGAACAGTATGGGTTAACGAGTCAGGTCCGCCGCAGCGTTGTGTCTGTTCCGTCGAACATCGCTGAAGGCCAGGGACGTAACGGTAGTCGCGAGTTTCTTCATCACCTCGCGATCGCTTATGGTTCGCTGAGTGAGGTTGAAACGCAGTTAATCATCGCCAAACGGCTGAAGTACATCGGCGCAGATCAGTTGAAAGGACTCTTGGACAAAGCTGCAGAGGTCGGAAGATTGTTGAATGGGCTATCAGCGTCACTTCAGCCGAAGAGTCGTCGGCCCCCAACTGACAACTGACAACTGACAACTGACAACTTAAAAATGAGTTCCGAATTTTTAGTAATAGCCCTCGTAAAAGCCGCCCTCGTGGCCTTCGTCCTCATGACCACGCTCGCCTACCTTCAATGGATCGAGCGCAAAGTCATCGCCCACATCCAGCTCCGCGTCGGCCCCCGCCGCGTCGGCCCCCACGGCTTGCTCCAACCCCTCGCCGACGTCGTCAAACTGCTCACCAAAGAGGACATGATCCCCTCCCATGTGAACAAGTTTTTCTTTCTGCTCGCGCCCTTCATGGCCGTCTTCTTCGCGCTCATCTCCATCTCCGTCATCCCCTTCGGACCCGAGATCGACATCGGCGGCATCCGCACCTACATGCAGCTCTCCGATCTCAACATTGGCGTGCTCTTCATCCTCGCCCTCTCCTCCATGGGCGTCTACGGGGTGGCACTCGCCGGATGGTCGTCCAACAATAAGTACGCGCTCCTCGGTGGCTTGCGCAGCTCGGCGCAGATGATCAGCTACGAACTGCCGCTCGCTCTCGCCCTGGTCGCGCCGCTGCTCATCATGAACACTTTGAGCCTGCGCGAGATCGTCGACTACCAGGCCGGCTACTACTTCGGCATCATTCCCCGGTGGGCCATTTTTCTGGGACCCTTCCCCCAGGTGGTCGCCTTCATCGTCTTCATGATCGCCGCGTTTGCTGAAACCAACCGCGTGCCCTTCGATCTTCCCGAAGCCGAGAACGAACTCGTCGCCGGCTTCCACACCGAGTACAGCTCCATGAAGTTCGCCGCGTTCTTCATGGCCGAATATGCCAACATGATCACCGTTTCGTGTATGGCCGTGCTGCTGTTCCTCGGCGGCTGGCACCCGCTCTGGAGCCCCAGCTTCGGCTCTAACTTCCTGCCCACCGCCCTCTTCCTATTCGCCGGCGCCATCTCGCTCTACCACGGCTTAAACCCCGCCCGTAAGCTCGACAAGTACACCTTGCCCGCCACCGCAGTCATTTTCTTCATCATCGGCGTCTCCTTTCTGATCCCTGTTGTGAACACCATCCTGATACCGTTATTCTGGTTCGCGGGTAAGGTGTTCCTCATCCTGTTCCTCTTCATCTGGGTGCGCGGCTCGCTTCCGCGCTTTCGTTACGATCAGCTGATGAAGTTCGCCTGGACCGTGATGTTCCCGGTGGCCATGGCCAACCTCCTGATCACGGGCCTTCTCGTGGCCCTCACCAACAAGTAACCATGGACGTCATTCTTTTCGCGCTCTTCGCCTTCATCGCGGTCGCGGCCGCCATCAACCTCGTCGTGCAGACTCATCCGATTTCGAGCGCCCTCTCGCTCATCGGTGTCATGGGTTCGCTCGCCGCGCTCTACCTGCTCCTCGGCGGCGAGTTCATCGCGGCCGCTCAGCTGGTGGTCTACGCCGGCGCCATCATGGTGCTGTTCGTCTTCGTCATCATGCTGCTCAACGCCGGCACTGAGAAGAAGAAGACCATCAAGAATTCCTATGCCCGCTTCTTCGGCATACCGCTGCTCACCGCCTTCCTCGGCTTAATCGCTTTCATCATCCAGGCCATGATCCCGCCGGGTGACGGCGTGGTGTTCGGCAAGTTCACCGGCGGCGGACCGGGCGAGGTCGGCATCAAGTTGTTCACGTCTTACCTGCTGCCGTTTGAAGCCACCTCCATCCTCATCCTCATCGCCATCCTCGGCGCGATCGTGCTCGCCCGAAAGGAAATCGAATAATGCCTCAACTCCCAACCAGCGTCCCGCTATCCTGGTACCTGCTCCTCAGCGCGGTGCTGTTCGGCCTCGGCATCGCCGGCTTCCTCTATCGCAAAAACATCATCACGGTGTTCATGTCTATCGAGCTCATGCTCAATGCCGTCAACCTCACCTTCGTCGCTTTCTCCTATAAGTGGAAGCACGTTGACGGGCACATCTTTTCGTTCTTCGTGATGGTGGTCGCCGCTGCCGAAGCTGCCGTTGGACTGGCCATCATCCTCACCATCTTCAAGAATCGTCAGACCCTCGAGATCGACGAAGTCGATTCCATGAAGTATTAACGATGAACCTCTGGCTCATACCTTTCTTCCCACTCGCCGGATTCGCCATCAACGGAATCTTCGGCCGGCGCCTGCCGAAACAGGCGATCAACGTGGTCGCCGTCGGCAGCGTGCTGCTGTCGTTCGCCTGGGTGCTCCTGTCGCTCAAGACGCTTTATCCGCTCGAGCACACCCACGTCGAACATTACTTCACCTGGATCCAAAGCGGCAATTTCAACATCGGCGTCGACTTTGCAATCGACCGCCTTACCGCGGTAATGCTCCTTGTCGTCACCGGGGTCGGAGCGCTGATTCACACCTACGCCGTCGGGTATATGGATCACGAGGGCGGCTACTACCGGTTCTTCGCCTACCTGAATCTGTTCATGTTTTTCATGCTGATTCTGGTGCTCGGCGCCAACTTCCTGCTGCTCTTCGTCGGTTGGGAAG
>Ga0163150_10005948_pt1 | contig 15248 bp, 12 predicted proteins | sample OliLakLV19P2IB_FD_148628 | JGI IMG/M metagenome (GOLD analysis project Ga0163150, IMG submission 148628) | Freshwater microbial mat bacterial communities from Lake Vanda, McMurdo Dry Valleys, Antarctica - Oligotrophic Lake LV.19.P2.IB | ecosystem: Environmental > Aquatic > Freshwater > Lake >...
GTATTCCGTGGAGAGGCGCGTCTCGGCGGGCGTTAAGGCGAGAATCGCTGGAACTTTTCTGGCAAAGTTTCGTTGTTGGATCTAGGGCTGAGCGAAGGTTAAACTAGCAGCCGTACCTGACAGGAGTCTTGAATGAACATGAACCCAACAAAAACCAGATCGCTGGCAGGGCCGCTGATTTTGATCACCATTGGAACCATGTTCTTGATCCAAAATCTCTCCCAAATCAACGTTTTCAGGGTTTTCTGGCGCTATTGGCCTGTCATCCTGATTGCGGTTGGTATCGGCAAGTTGCTGGAATATTTTCGTGGCAGCGATCTCCCTTCCCGCTAGACCTGAGGCGGGCAAAGCTGGACGCCCGCCTTGATTGTCTTTCCCGCCGCATCAACCCCCTTCTTGATCCTATCTCTTTCAAAAGCAATGAATGACTTGCGGTTGACAGACACCATCCTTCCACCGATGCCAGGCGCAGACACACCCTGCGCGTCTCAGCAATTTTCGTTTTCCCACGGTGATCTTTTTGTCCTCGATTTTCCAGAGCCTCAACGGTAGAATCGCAGAACCTATTTGATCTCGGCTTTGACCATCGCGGTGCGAGTTTCTCGAAAGGTAGAAACTCGGATGACAGTTTCCCTGTCCCAAACAGTCCTCGCAGTCCAGGATGTGCTTTGCCTATTGCGATCCATTTCTTACACAAAGGAGACCCAGTACATGAATCGCCTGTTCCAGATATTGGCCGTATGCATATTGACGGCCTCTTCATTCGCACAATCGAAGAAAATCCTGCTTGAAAGCAACGACCCGGCGCTGTTGAAGCAGTTGCAGAGCGCCTCTGCGAAAGCGACAATCGTTCCCGTCACCAACGACAATCTCATGCGTGAGATCGCCGATGCCGACGCTTTCATCGGAAGCATCAAGCCAGAGCATGTGCGCGCCGGCAGGAATTTGCAGTGGGTGCAGATCATGAGTGCTGGAGCGGAGCGGGCGCTGCATCTCTCCGGGGGCAACGATCTGCGGGACAGCAAGATCATCCTGACGAATAACCAAATCGTGCAAGGCCCTGAGATTGCCGATCATGCCATGGGTATGCTGCTGATGCTTGCCCGTGGTCTCCACACGTTCTACATGCATACCCAACAAGAAGTCTGGCAGGCCCGGCCGTATCCCGGGATTGAACTCAACGGCCGCACGGCAGTGATTGTGGGGGTGGGCGGCATCGGAACGCAGATTGCGTTTCGTGCCTGGGCGCACGGGATGACGGTTATTGGCGTTGACCCCGAAGACATTCCGTACATGCCGGTCATTAGCAAGACCGTCAAACCCGACCGCCTGGACGAAGTCTTGCCCCTAGCCGACGTCGTCTTTGTCTCAGCGCCCCACACAACCATGAGCCACAAGATGCTGGGCCCTCGCCAGTTTGAATTGATGAAGAAAGGGTCCTACTTCATCGCGGTGAGCCGGGGCGGCCTCTACGATCTGAACAGCCTGGTTAAGGCACTCGAGAGCAAGCAACTCGCAGGCGCCGGTGTTGATGTGACTGACCCTGAGCCGCTGCCGAAGGGACATCCTCTGTGGAAGTGCGGCAACGTGGTCGTCACTCCGCACATAGCCGGACGATCGGACAAAGACCGCGACCGCATGGTGGGCACCATTCAAGAGAACATTCGCCGCTTCGTTGACGGCAGGCCACTGGTGAATGTGGTGGACAAAACGAAGGGATACTAGGAGTCGCGAGCAGTCTCAAACTACGGAGAGTGCGGGTCTCCGTTGGATCTTGACTCCTCACCCGGCCTTCGGCCGACCTCTCCCTACAAACGGGAGAGGTCGGAGTAGTATGTCTGCGGTTCTTTAAGCAGGATGCACTCGCCAAGTCCGCCGGGTTCAGGAAATCGGCGGATGTGATTCATCTCTTACCCAGACTGCTTTGATTGCTCCTTTTCAATTTTCTCTGCCAGATCGAAATCTTTTTCAGTCAGCCCGCCTTCGCTGTGCGTCGATAGCGTCAGGGTCACGCGGCGGTAGTTGATCAGTATGTCCGGATGATGGTCCGCCTGCTCCGCAAGGTCTGCAACCTGATTGACAAATTTCATGGCTTCCGGAAACGACAGCCGGGTGTATTGCTTGCCGATCGCTTCGCCCTTCAGGCTCCAGCCCGGCAGTGTCTTGAGTCTTGCCTGAACGGCTTCAGTAGTTAGCTTGGCCATGGGTGTTCACACCTCCTTTTTTGCCTCTTGCCAGAAGCGTTCCATCTCTTCGAGATTGCTCTGGCTGAAGTCCTTGCCTGCTGCCCTGAGACGATGTTCGATGTGTTGAAAACGGGACACGAACTTCTGATTGGTCTTTCTTAGAGCTGTTTCCGGATCAATGCGCAAGAAGCGCGCGATGTTGACGGCCACAAACAGCAAGTCTCCCACTTCCTGTTCGATCCGGGAACCCTCCGAGGCAGCAGGAGCCTCCAGCAAGGCTTCTTTCAATTCGTCGACCTCTTCGTGCAGCTTGGCGAAGATCTCCTCGAGGTTCGGCCAGTCGAATCCCACGCGGGCCGCCTTGGTGGTGAGCTTGCTTGCGGTGAGCAGCGCCGGCATGGGTGCAATCCCTTCCAGGATTGAAGGCGTTGAAGCAGCGAGTCCGTGGTCTCCTTGTTTTTCCGCGCGCTCCGAGCGTTTGATGCTTTCCCAGTTCTCAACAACCTGGCCGGCAGTTGAAGCGTTCACGGCGCCAAACACGTGCGGATGACGCCGAATCATCTTGGTGATGATCTGCGCCGCGACGTCATCAATTTGAAACGAGCCTTCGTCCTCTGCCACGCGCGATAGAAAAACAACTTGAAAGAGCAGGTCGCCGAGCTCGGCCGAGAACTCCTGCCTGTCGCCGGAATCCATCGCATCCAGCACTTCGTAGGCCTCTTCCAGCATCATGGGTTTGAGCGTGGCGAACGTTTGCTCGCGGTCCCATGGACATCCTCCGGGCCCGCGCAAACGATCCACCAGAGCCACCAATTCCAAGAATCGCTCTCCCTTCATTGGAGAGACCTCCTTTCTACGACGGTGAATTTGTACGCGCCAGTCGAAAGACTACGCGATTGCCGCCCTGGCGTTTGGCTTCGTAGAGCAACTGGTCGGCGGCTTCGATAAACTCCTTTTCGCTCTGCCCTTCAGCATATTCCACGATTCCGGCACTGATACCGATTGCTCCGCCGAACTCTCGCTGCACCGAGGATCTCAACCGGTCCACCAGCGACGCGGCTTGCGGCAGGCTGGTGTCGGGCAGGATGAGAACAAACTCGTCGCCCCCATAGCGAAAAGCAGTATCGATCTTTGCCCGAATCTCCTTGGCGACACGCTTTCCGATCGCTTTGAGCAAATGGTCGCCGGCCAGGTGGCCGTGCGTGTCGTTGTAGCGCTTGAACTTGTCGAGATCAAACATGCACAGTGAGAACCGCGTGCCGCGGCTGGCTCGCTCCATTTCCCGCCGCAGCTGGTGGAAGAGATGTCTTTGATTGAACAGCCCTGTCAGGTCATCCGTGACGGTGAGCTGCTTCAGCTTTTTCTCCAGTCGAAGGCGCTGCGTGACGTCGGTGAGAATGATGAGGAACCCCACAGACAGGTCAACGGCAGGCTCGATCGGGCGGATGACGATGCGCGCCCAAAACGCGCGTTTCTTCGAGCTGGAAATGCGCACCTCTTCTTCGACGCAATCGCGGCGGACGCTTTTCCCAAGACTGTTGAAAATCGCGAGTGTACGCCGGCTCACAATGACTTCATGGATGGGCCGCCCCACGGCATCCTCGGCTGAAAGCCCAAGCAAAGTCTCTGAACCGGAATTGAAGGTGATGATGCGGCCCTCACGGTCAATGGACATGATCGATGTGTCGTCCGCGGCATTGAGCACGAGTTCAAGATAAATCTTCGATTTTCGAATTTGGTCGAACAGCCTCGCATTCCGCCATGCAAGGGAGATCTGTGAAGCCACCGCCTCGAAAAACGCGATCTCACTGTCTGTAAACTGATTGCCTGCAGTGTCCTCAACAGCCAAAACGCCGAGGACTTCACCCTCTGACTTCAGCGGGACGGCCAACTCAACTGGCACTGCGGCGCCGGCAGCTGTCTCCGTTGCCTCTCGATACGCGAATACCGCCGTTGTGCCTGTCATGGCCGCGCGTCCGACCGCGCCTTGCTCGACGGATGCCTGGATGGGACTTCCGTTCTTGTCTTGCTCCGAGCCAGCCTGCTGCGTTCGGATTAATGATCGCCTTGTCTCATCGAAGTAAAAGAGATCGATGCGCTGTTGCGGAAAATGGTCCCTCAAAAGCACCACCGCCGTCTCCATCAGCTTCTCAACGACCAAGGCAGTCGTCAGACGTTTGCCGATGCTGTTGATCAGTTCCAGCTGTCTGGACCTGCGCTGTTCCAGGTCAAGCAGGCGGGCGTTGTCTACGGCCACCGCAATCTGGTCTGCCATCAGACTTAGCAGTTGCACTTCCTGGTGGTGATACGCTGCCTCGCTCTTGCTGCCGAAGAACATCGCACCCACCAGCCGATCTTTCACCAGCAGTGGAACAAACACGAAAGAGTTGACTCCTTCGCACAGCACCAGACCTGAATCTGCGGCAGGAATGCGTCCGGCGGCGTCGGAAACGACCACCGCGCTGCGCCGCTCAAAGAGCTCGGCAAAGAAAGGGAACCCGGACGGAATTCGATGACGAAACTGTGGCGTGGATTTGCGGTCGAGCAGAAGCGTGAACAGGTCGATAAACTGCTCCTGCTCATCGATGAGCGCCAAAGCCGCGCTGCTGAACTCCACAAATTCACGACTCTGGTTCACAATGATCTGAAAGATTTCATCCAAGTTCAGCGTCGAAGTTACCGCCTTGGCGATCGAAGCCACGGCGGTGAGACGCTGGTTCTGCAGCCGCTGAATGAGTTCCAGCTGCCGCTTTTCGATAGCGCGCCGGACACAACTTCGGAAGCTGTCAAACTGAAAGGGCTTCAGGATGTAGTCGTAAGCGCCTTGCTTGAGCGCCTTGACGGCCGCATCCACTGACCCCAGGCCAGTCAGTACCAATACAGGAATATTCAACCTCTCGGAGCTGACGAACTCCAGAATGTCATAACCGGTGCTTCCATCCATCATGAGGTCGGTGATAACCACGTCATAGTCATTCCGGCGCAGTTCTTTTGTAGCCGAATGGCCGTCGAGGGCGGTGGTAACCTCGTAACCCATCTGCGTTAGCAGCATCCGGAGGCTCTCAACCATGCCCGCCTCGTCGTCAACCACCAGGATGCGCCACTTGAAAACGGGTCGCGCTGATTTGGGTGTCGGGGATCTGAAGTCCATCAGTTCCATTGCAGGTCTCCGCAGTTCACCACACTGCCGCCACAACCGGCTTCATTCTCTTCCTGACCGGTAGGGGAGGAATGGAAGCAATACCACCACGCATGCACCTATTGTCAATCGGGCAGGTTCTCTTGTCAGAACCGTGTCAGCCCCGCGTGCCACAGATTGCACTGACGCTTAATCTCAAAGAGTATCACAGGAATGTGTGAACGACCGCTGGATGACCAAACCGAACTTCATTGCACAATAGCATACAATTCTAATCTCCTGCCGCCCATCTGACACGTCAACAACCTTCGAACAGGCCCTGGCATGACTGCCAAATCCATTTGACGCTAAGAGCAAATTGATCGAAGCTAGACGCGGCCCTCGCAGCCATCGATACACCACCTGAACCGGATCGCGTCCCTTTGATTTGGGCCTCTGGACGGCTTGCCATTCCACCATGCACTTCGCACGCCGATATTCGTTCATTGTGGCATTAGTTTTGGTGTGCCTCTGCCTGAGTTGTGGAAGAGAACCCAAGAAACGACCCTCTGCCCACGGAACGGGTCCTGTCAACGGTGGCGAACTTCGGCTGGCGGCTCAGTCTCCGGAGTCTCTGGATCCCATCCTGTCCAACAACTACTGGGAATCGGAAATTGTCCTGCAGCTTTTTGATGGATTGGTTCGGTTTGATGCCAGTTTGAACACCGTCGCAGCCCTGGCTCAAGACTGGAGGGTCTCACCAGACGGCAGGACTTATGTCTTCAGCTTGCGGCAGGGGGTGCGCTTTCATCATGGACGCGAGGTCACCGCCGCTGACTTTGTCTACTCCCTCACCCGGCTGCTCGATCCGAAATGGAAATCCAACGATGCCGAGTACTACGTGTGCATCCAGGGTGCAGCCGACTTTCAAGGTGGCTACAGCGCAACTGTGTCAGGGCTGCAAGCGTTGAACTCTTCGACACTGCAAATCGTTCTGGACCAGCCCTATGCTCCTTTTCTTCGGCTGCTGGCTCAACAGCCGGCCTCTGTCGTTCCGAAGGAATTTGTCGAGAATAATGAGCATCCATTTGGACAAAACCCTGTGGGTACGGGTGCATTCCGCCTGGACCGATGGAACCCTGGAGCCGAGATCCTCCTGGCAGCTAATCCCGACTACTATTCGGGTCGGCCGCATTTGGAAAGAATCCGAATCACTACGCTGCCAGCCTTGAATGCGCGCGAAAGCTTTCAGCTTTTTGTCGATGGAAAGCTAGACTTGTCATTTGTGCCCGCTGAGCACGCAACTTTGGCGCAGCGCGAACGCGGATGGGTGTTCATCAACCGGCCTGTGTTGCGCGTGATGTACTTGGGAATGAATGTCAAAGACGCGCTTCTGCGCGACCCAAGCGTTCGCCGGGCAGTGGCGTTGGCCATTAACAAAACAGACCTGTTCGGAACCGATCTGGACCATGGCATCACGCACGGGTTGCTGCCCGCGTCGCTCTTGGGCTCGACCCCGCAAGGACATCCCGATCTCTTCGATCCCCAAGCAGCGCGCGACCTGCTGAAGCGGCAGCACCACCGTAAACCCAAGGTACAGTTGTGGCACGCCCAAGTCTCACCGAGCCGGACAGCTCTCCTGGAGCGCATGGCGTCGCAATTGGAATCGGTTGGCTTCGTTGTCGAAGTCAAGACCCTCTCCTCGATGGCCGAGCTCCTAAACAAGATCTATGCCCGAAAGACACAGCTCTTTCTCCTCGGTGAACAACTCGACTACCCAGACCCGGATGCTTTGCTCAACCGCCTCTTCCGTTCGACAAGCCCAGCCAACCCATTCGGTTACTCCAATGCCAGGGTGGACGCGCTCTTGCTGGACGCCCAGCGGGCTCTTGATGACAAAAGCCGCGCTGAGTTGTATAGCCAGATTGAAGGCATGATCATGAGCGATTGTCCGGTTCTGCCGCTGTCTGTCGTCAAGTATTCCATTGCCTGTCTGGCGCGGGTCCAGGGTTTGCAGGTGACGCCACTGGGTTTTCAGTATTTGCCCTTGCGAGAAGTGTGGCTCAAGCCTGAAAATTAGACGAGTCTTGCGGCGCAGCCCTCCCGCCTCTCAGGGAGATCTGCGACTTTGGGCCAGTTCGGAAACGAACAACCGCAGACCGCAGATAGCGCGGGCTGCGCTATACGATTTTCATCGGTCGTGGCGCCGTTGAGTCGGGATGAACAACTCCTCTGAAAATAGCCTGCTGAATGTCGGAGGCGCTGTCCCAGTGGCGAGCCGGGAAAGTCTGATCACTGAAGAAGATCGCCGCGCGGGTGTCAGCGGACACGCGTGCGCCTCCCACCTTTTCATCCTTTGCGGCGGGGCAACGCGGCGTGGAGTCCCCTTGAAATACAAATTTTCAAGAACCTTGATCTCCGGCTGGCTGTGGGCCTTCGCCTTGTTTGTGGCAGTCATTGCAAACCTTGCCGCGCCCATTCAAGATACCGGTAAAGCGAACGCCAAGCCGGCGCCCGTGAAAGACAAAGACCTTCCCGCCGATGCAGTGTTCAAGGAAAAGATACTGCCTCTCTTCGACCGAAACTGCCTGGTTTGTCACGGCAGCACGGTGCAGCGCGCAGGGCTCGACCTGCGAAGCAAAGAGTCCGTTCTCCGCGGCAGCGCGAACGGTCCGGTGATCCTCGCTGGCAAAGCGGCGCAGAGTCTGCTCTACCAACTCATCACTCATCAAAAGGAACCAGCGATGCCCATGGGCGGCAAGCTGGGTGAAGATGAGGTGGCAGCCATTGCCGCCTGGATCAATAGCCTTTCGCCGCACGAGGCGTTGCTTAAAACCGGAAAGCATTCTGCCCCGATCCGTGAACCAGACAGTCCGGTGACGGAGCAGGATCGCCAGTTCTGGTCGTTTATCAAACCCGTTCGCCCGGCAGTTCCCCAGACCAAGACACCCTATTGGGGTCGCAATGAAATTGATGCCTTCATCTTGCAAACGCTCGAAAGCAAGGGACTGAAGCCGGCTCCTCCAGCAGAACCTTCGGCTCTGCTGCGGCGGGCCTACTTCGATCTGATCGGGCTGCCGCCTTCTCCAGAAGAGGTCGAGGCGTTTCTGAACGACCGCTCGCCGAACGCCTTCGAACGCGTTGTCGAACGCCTGCTCGCGTCACCCCACTATGGAGAGCGTTGGGGACGGCATTGGTTGGACTTGGCGCGCTACGCCGACAGCGGCGGCTTTGAGTTTGATGTGGACCGTCCGCACGCCTGGCGTTATCGGGATTACGTGATCCGCTCCTGCAATGATGACAAACCTTATGACCGCTTCGTCCAGGAACAATTGGCAGGTGACGAGTTACAACCGGACAACCGCGAAGCATTAGTTGCCACCGGTTTCTGCCGAAATGGCCCAACGGTCGATAACGCCAACAATGAACAGACGCGAATGAATGAATTGGACGACGTTGTTTCGACCACGAGTTCGGTCTTTATGGGCCTTACGGTCGGCTGTGCCCGGTGCCACGATCACAAGTACGACCCCTTCCCCCAAAGAGATTATTACCGCCTGCAGGCCATTTTCCTTTCCAGCCAAAAGACGGAACGATTGCTCGGAACGGACAGCGAGCACGCTGCCGTCAAACTGAGAAACCAGGAAATCGACCAGCAGCTCGCTCCCTTCAAAGATCAGATTGGAGAAATTGAAAAGCCTGTTCGTAAACGATTGCTGGCTGAAAAGGTGGAACGATTCACTCGTTTGTCCGAACAGGCCGGCGCTCTGGCAAGCAAGGACACGGGTGAGTATCGGAAGGAACTGGCCGCGAAGTTTGAGCGGGACGTAAAACTTCAACCGGAAGAAATTGAAGCGGGGCTGTCGCCTGCTGACCGGCAGACACGCCTGGCTTTGATGAAGGAAGTCGAACAGCTCAACCGAACACGACCCAGACCCCCAGCCGCGGTTATGGCCATCACAAACATGGAAGGAAAGCCACCTCAAGGCTTTCTGCTGAAGCGCGGCGACTATCGACAAAAGGGCGAGGAAGTCTCACCAGGCTTTCTCTCGGTGCTGAGTCCGGCGGGCCCCGCTCTGACTGCGCCGGTGAGCGATGCGAGCGCTGGCAGGCGACTGCGGCTGTCGCAGTGGCTGACGCATCCCGATCATCCGTTAACCGCGCGGGTTGCCGCCAACAGAATTTGGCAATATCACTTTGGCAAAGGCTTGGTGGGTACTGCCAGCGACTTTGGCATCAACGGCGAGCGGCCCTCGCATCCGGAACTGTTGGATTGGCTGGCTACCGAACTCATTGCCCGTCGCTGGAGCTTGAAGTCGATGCACCGGCTCATCGTGGCGTCCAGTGCGTACCGCCAGTCGAGCCGGTGGGACGCCGAGGCAGCGAAAGCAGACCCCGAGAACCGCCTGCTGTGGCGATTTTCGCCCCGCCGTATCGAGGCCGAAAGTGTTCGCGACTCGATTCTGGCTGTCAGCGGCAGCTTGAACCGTGAGATGGGTGGGCCCGGCATGTATCCACGCATTGATCGGGCCGTCATTGGTACGGGCTCCACGAATAAGTGGCCGGTTGACGTGGAAGAGGGTCCGGCTACGTGGCGGCGTAGCATTTATGTCTTTCAGAAGCGCTCGGTGGTGCTGCCTTTGCTCGAGGTTTTTGACTGCCCGGATTCCACCGTCTCGTCCCCTTCTCGCAGTGCATCCACAGTCGCACCTCAAGCACTCGCATTGCTCAACAACAGCTTCGTCTTGCAGCAGGCCCGGCGTTTCGCCCGTCGCGTCGTTCAAGAGGCTGGCTCTACGCCAGCGGATCAAGCGCATCGAGCCTTTGGGCTGGCATTGGGACGGAAAGCTACTGAGCGTGAGCTGGCCTGGTCGCTCGACTTTCTAGGAAAGCAAGCTCTAGCATATGAGCAGAATCGTCCGTTGAGTTCCCAGCAACACGGCGCCGGTGTTGTTCCGGCAGGCACTGATCCGGCTGGTTTTCGCGCTTTGGCTGACCTTTGCCACGCGATGTTCAACCTGAATGAGTTTTTGTATCTGGAGTAGTTGGATTTGTCTTTCCCGCGAAAAGGGGCAATCTGGAGTTTGGACATTTTCCGAAATACGTGCTTGACAGAGCGAGACGCCGAGCCCTTGGAGTGCGGCCGCACGAGGCCGCTCTGGGTGGGCGCGACGCGTCGCGCCCGAGGAAGGCGGCGACACGTCGCCGCTTTCCAAAAATCTCTGGATTCCAGCTTTCGCGGGAATGACGAAAACTGTGCTTTAGAAATCACAGAAGGAGCTAGGTGAACAAAACATCATGACTTCACGCTCACCTCTTTTGCCAACCAGTCTTTCCCGTCGCGAGCTGCTGTTGAATGCGGGCGCCGGCTTCGCCGGTTTGGCGTTGACGCACTTACTGGATCGGGATGGTCTATTGCACGCGACTCCCGTTCCTGAATCCGGGTCAAAGAACGCAGGATTTTCTGCGGTAGCCAGCAGACAGCCGCATTTTTCGGCCCGCGCCAAGTCGGTCATCTTTCTCTTCATGTACGGCGGTCCCAGCCATGTCGATCTCTTTGACCCCAAGCCCGAGTTGACGCGCCACCACGGCAAGCCCATGACGGGGAAAGGTGAGATTGACGTCTTCTTCGGCAGCCCTGGGAATCTGATGGCCAGTCCTTATCAGTTCAAGAAGTACGGTCAGTCAGGCATAGAGGTATCGGAACTCTTTCCCAACGTGGCTACCTGCGTCGACGATCTGGCGGTTGTCCGCTCGATGATTACCGAGAGCAACAACCACTCCCCCGCCATTTTTCAGATGAACAGCGGTATCATCCGCCCTGGAAACCCTTCGCTTGGCTCTTGGGTCACTTATGGCCTCGGCACATCGAATGAGAATCTTCCTGCCTTCATCGTCATGTACGACTGGAGAGGCGGTCCTATTGGAGGCGCGCCTAACTGGAGCGCGGGTTTTATGCCAGCGGCCTACCAGGGAACACCTTTTCGCGGCACTGGCCAGCCTATCGTCGATTTGCAACCACCGCCGGAAGTCGATCCACACCTTCAACGCCGGCAGGTCGATTTCGTGGACCAGCTGAATCGCGAACATCTTCGTCAGCATCCGGGCAATTCCGATCTTGATGCGCGAATCGCTTCCTATGAATTGGCGTTCCAGTTGCAAACGCATGCGCCCGAAGCCGTGGACCTCTCGAAGGAGACCGAAGAGACACGACGACTCTACGGGATGGAGGATTCGCAAACGGAGTACTTTGGGCGACAGTGCCTGATCGCCCGCCGCCTCGTGGAGCGCGGGGTCCGCTTCATTCAGCTCTACAGTGGCGGCGGCCATCAACAGCAAAGCTGGGATGCCCATTATGGCCTTGACGAGAACCATCGGATGCATTCCGCCGAGACTGACAAACCCATAGCAGGTGTGCTAAAGGATTTGAAACGTCGCGGTCTGCTCGACAGTACTTTGGTGATTTGGGGCGGAGAATTCGGACGGATGCCCATCTCGCAATCCGCCATCGGGCGTGATCACAACCCGCATGGCTTCACGGTGTGGCTCGCGGGTGGCGGAGTCAAGGGCGGCCAGGTGATTGGCGCGACCGACGAGTTGGGCTATCGCGCAGTCGATCAACCCCACTCAGTGCACGACTTGCATGCCACTCTGCTCCACTGTCTCGGACTCAACCACCGGAAACTCACCTATTACTATGGTGGGCGCGATCAACGCCTGACGAATCTTGGCGGCGATCCCATATTGAAGCTCCTGTAACAGACAGCCTTGATTTTGTGGAGGCCTATGCCACGAGACTGGAATTTGATTGCCAAGGGAATTGCTCCTGAAATTCCCGCGCCTGAACTGGAGAAGGTTATCGGAGTTTTACAGGCTTTGGAAACGCAGTTCGTGCCCTTGCTCCGGTGCCTGCCGCATGATACCGAACCTGCCGTCATCTTCCCGCCCTTCCCTGCCCCCGAGGAACCCGTGTGAACCTTCAGGAAATCGCTAAAGCCCTTCGAGAAAGAACCGTTTCTTCGGCTGAATTGGTAAGCGAGTCGCTACGCAGAATCGCTGCGCTGGATCCCAGGCTGAAGGCCTTCATCACTGTCACTGCCGAACTGGCGCAGAGCCATGCTCAGCAGGCTGATCAAGACCTAGCCGACGGAAAGGATCGTGGGCCCCTGCACGGCATTCCGGTCGCAGTTAAGGATGTTTTCAGCACACAGGGCGTTCGCACCACATGCGGATCGAAGCTCTTCGCTGACCACATTCCGGAACATGATGCGGCGGTGATCGAGCGCCTGAGAGCCGCCGGAGCTGTCATCGTGGGCAAGACCAACATGCATGAGCTTGCGTACGGGGTGACTTCTGCCAATCCTCATTTCGGAACGGTTCGAAATCCATGGGACTTGGACCGTTTTGCTGGGGGCTCCAGCGGCGGTTCAGGAAGCGCCGTCGCGGCTGGCCTGGTCCCGATGGCGATGGGCAGTGACACCGGAGGGTCTATCAGAATTCCGGCTTCGTTTTGTGGTACTGTCGGATTGAAGCCAAGCTTTGGGCGGGTGAGCCGCTATGGAGTGCTCCCTCTAGACTTCTCCCTGGATCACATGGGTCCCCTGACTCAATGCGTTCGCGATGCAGCATTGACGTTGAATGTCCTGGCCGGTTTCGATCCGCGCGATGAGACCTCCAGCTGCCGGCCGGTTCCTCCCTACCTCCCACCTGAGCCAGTCGCCATCCACGGGCTGCGTATTGGTCTCCCTGAAAACTTCTACTTCGAACGCGTCAGCCCATCTGTCGCTGAAGCCGTCAGGCGCGCTGCGCGTCTAGCCGAGGAGGCAGGTGCCGTTGTCGTTTCCCTGCGTGTTCCCGATATCACTCAGCTAAACACCATTGGCCGCATCATCCTGCTGAGTGAGGCGTCCGCGACGATGGAACGATACTTGCATCGACGGGGGGATTTCGGTCCGGATGTGCTCGCTTTGCTCGACCAGGGCCGCTTGCTCCCTGCCACAGATTACATCAATGCCCAGCGCGTGCGTCGCGTGCTCTTGAAGGAGTTTCAATCGGTGTGGAAACAAGTGGATTGTTTGCTTACGCCGACGACGCCAACCAGTGCGCCCAAGATCGGCCAATCAACGATCAACCTGGATGGAGAAGAAGACGTGCGCATCGCCTCCACTCGGCTTGTGCGCGGTGTCAATGTTCTGGGGTTGCCGTCACTGTCGCTTCCTTGTGGCTTCGACGAAGAAGGACTGCCCCTGGGGCTTCAGATTATCGGGCCCAGTTTCCACGAAGCGCTTATCTTGCGAGTGGGTGCAGCCTTGGAGGATGCCTTGAACTTGACGCAGCGGCACCCTGTCCTATAGGGCTAACGCTCTCTTCAAAGAGTTTTTCGTGCCGCTGGAGCGGCGCCACGTTCGATGAAAACATTCCCCCTTAACAAAGGGGGGTGAAGGCTTGAGAAGCCTTCACCAAAGCGCCAGGGGTTGTCCGTTCGACTCTCCATCCATCGAGACAACCCCCTGAAGGCTTCGCGACCGCTTGAAATCTTCTCAAGATTTCACCTTCGCCTTCCTACACCCTTTTATAAGGGGATTTTCAAGCGAGGTGTTCGCACATGGCCACTTTAGGTTTAGTCAAGTACGACGCAGCCAGTGCCGAGGTGCGCGCTGTCTATGACGATATCATGGTGACGCGCCAGACGGACTACGTGAACAACTTCTGGAAGGCGCTGGCTCACGACCCGGTGACTCTGAGGCGGACCTGGGAAAGCGTCAAGCAGGTGATGGCCTCGGGAGCGTTGGATGGATTGACGAAGGAGATGATTTACCTGGCTGTAAGCGTCAGCAATCAATGCAACTACTGCATCGCTTCCCATACGGCTGCGGCGCGCCGAGCCGGAATGACCCATGCAATGTTCACAGAACTGATGGCCGTCGTTGGCATGGCCAACGAATCGAACAGACTTGCCAGCGGCTATCAGGTAGAGATTGACGAACGATTTCGAAGCTGAACAGAGGCAGGTGGACTTCAAAACTGGAAAGGAAAGCAAATGGCTCTCTTAGAACCAGGAGCGAAAGCGCCTGAATTTACAACCGTAGACCAAAGCGGAAACAAGGTCACTCTGAAGGACTATCGTGGCAAAAAGGTTGTTCTTTACTTCTATCCAAAGGACGACACACCTGGCTGCACGAAGGAGGCTTGTGCTTTTCGTGACAGCTTCGAATCATTCAAAGGGCTGGGCGTCGAGATTCTGGGAGTGTCTATAGACAACGAGAAGTCGCACAAGTCGTTCGCCGAAAAGTTCAAACTGCCATTTAAACTTCTGGCTGACACAGACAAGAAAATTGTGACCGCCTACGGTGTGTGGGGTGAGAAGAGCATGTATGGCAGAAAGTACATGGGAACTAACCGCGTGACCTACCTCATCAACGAATCTGGTTACATTGCCGCTGTTTTCCCCAAGGTCAAACCGCAAGAACACGCCGCGGAAATTCTGGCTATGGTCTCGCAAACGTAAGAGCGGGAATCCAGACCGTGGTGGCGGCCAGCCGACGACTGGATTCCGGCTCGCGTTTCGCTTGGCCGGAATGACGAACGAATAGCCTGCCGCCGCTCAAAATCTGTCATTCCTGCGAGCAGCGTGCCTCACTTCCCGTCGCCGAGGCGCGACTCTTCCGGAACAATCCAAAGCAGCTGTTTCTCGGTGCCGCGCAATATGGTCACCTGGGACCGGACATCCAACCGCTCGTCAGTTAAGAGGCGATGCAGGTCGTCAATTCCGCTCACCACTTGCGCGGCATAGCCCACAATCAGGTCACCCTCCTGCAGTCCCGCTTTTTGAGCCGGACTGTTGTCTTCAACCGATACAATCAGAACACCCTGCTCAACCGGAAGTCGATGGAACCGCACCACGCGCCGGTGAAGCGGGACATTCTGGCCAGCCACACCGATAT
>Ga0163150_10005949_pt1 | contig 15248 bp, 13 predicted proteins | sample OliLakLV19P2IB_FD_148628 | JGI IMG/M metagenome (GOLD analysis project Ga0163150, IMG submission 148628) | Freshwater microbial mat bacterial communities from Lake Vanda, McMurdo Dry Valleys, Antarctica - Oligotrophic Lake LV.19.P2.IB | ecosystem: Environmental > Aquatic > Freshwater > Lake >...
GACCGCGGGTCTGTGACCCGCAGCGGGTTGTTTGGAACCGACGCTTGATATAAACAGTCGCGATATCCGCCAAGTGCTGCGAGTCACAGACTCGCGGTCCGGGAAACTCGCAAAGGGGTTGATCGCCAAATCAGCGGATCGCGGGTCTGTGACCCGCAGCGGGTTGCTTGGAACTGACGCTTGATATAAACAGTCGCGATACCCGCCAAGTGCTGCGAGTCACAGACTCGCGGTCCGGGAAACTCGCAAAGGGGTTGATCGCAAAATCAGCGGATCGCGGGTCTGTGACCCGCAGCGGGTTGCTTGGAACTGACGCTTGATATAAACAGTCGCGATACCCGCCAAGTGCTGCGAGTCACAGACTCGCGGTCCGGGAAACTCGCAAAGGGGTTGATCGCAAAATCAGCGGATCGCGGGTCTGTGACCCGCAGCGGGTTGTTTGGAACTGACGCTTGATATAAACAGTCGCGATATCCGCCAAGTGCTGCGAGTCACAGACTCGCGGTCCGGGAAACTCGCAAAGGGGTTGATCGCAAAATCAGCGGATCGCGGGTCTGTGACCCGCAGCGGGTTGCTTGGAACTGACGCTTGATATAAACGGTCGCGATACCCGCCAAGTGCTGCGAGTCACAGACGTCACAGACTCGCGGTCCTGGAAACTCGCAAAGGGGTTGATCGCCAAATCAGCGGACCGCGGGTCTGTGACCCGCAGCGGGTTGTTTGGAACCGACGCTTGATATAAACAGTCGCGATATCCGCCAAGTGCTGCGAGTCACAGACTCGCGGTCCGGGGGGCGGTTTTGTGAACCGCAGCAGGTTGCCAGACACGGACGTTCAAGAATGCACAATCCCAAATTCCAAAACCTACAATGTGGCCCGCTCACCCCTTCGGACGCGGCTGCGGCTTCGCTCCTTTGAACCGCTTTTTTTTCTCACTGCGATCCCGTGAATGACGGTTTTTTAGAGCGTTTTCCTGATTTTTCCTCACACCGGGCACGAGAAATTTTCTTTTTGGCGCGATGGTTTTGTTCCGTGATTTTGGAACAAGGATGAGGGGACAACCTTCAAAGCCGAAGGCCTGCCTCAGCTTGCCCGTCAGGTATTTGTTGTATTGATCCGAGAAGAGCTCGTCCCGGTTGACAAAAAGCAGAAAGGTCGGCGGCGATTGCCTGACCTGGGTGGCGTAGAAAAATTTCACCCGATGTCCCGCCACACTGACCGGCTGTTTTTGTTCGATGGCATCGTTCAGAGTTCGGTTTAAAAGCGACGTTGGAATTTTTTGTTTCAACTGCGCCGAGACATAACGGACCGCTTCAAGCAGGCGGTCGAGATGAAACCCCGACTTGGCGGAGGTGAAGATGACCGGGGCAAAATCGAGGAAAAACATCTGTTCCTGAACCCAGTTTCCAAATTCACCCAGGGTGCTAGGTTTCTTGACCCGTTCATAAGCTTTCTTTGTTGCCCGCTCTTTTGCCGCATCCTTCTTTATCTCGGTCACATCGTATTCCACCAGATCCCATTTGTTGATCACCAGGATGCAGGCTTTGCGCGCTTCGAGAATTTTTCCCGCGACCTTTTTGTCCTGACCGGTAACTCCTTCCACTGCGTCGATGACAAAAATCACCAGATCGGCTCTTTCGATGGAATCCTCGGTTCTTTTGACACTGTAAAACTCGATGGAGTTGTCAATGCGTCGTTCCTGACGGACTCCCGCCGTATCAATCAAAATGTATTGTTGATGAACCCCCTCGGTCACGACTTCAAAAGGCACATCGACCGAGTCGCGGGTGGTGCCTGGAATCGGGCTGACGATCACGCGGTCCGATTTCACCAGGGCGTTGATGATGGAAGATTTGCCGACGTTGGGGCGACCCACAATGGCAATTTTCATCGGTCCGTCCATCGGTTTGGCCGGGCGTTCATCGGCTGGTATCTCGTCCTGATCCGATCCTTCGGGAAGCTCGTTCACCTCAAGTGAAGTCGGTTTTAATTCCTCAGGAGGCAGCAGAGCCAGCGCTGCATCCATCAAATTTTCCATTCCCATGCCATGAATTGCCGTGACGGGGAAAATACGGTCGAAACCCAGGGCGAGGAATTCGTCCACGGCGCCTTCAGCGCGGTAACTATCGACCTTGTTGACCGCGAGAAGGACCGGTTTTCCAGCCCGTCGAAGTTTCATAGCCACATCCTGGTCGAGGGCGACGATTCCCTCCTGCACATTGACCACAAAAATGATCACCTGCGATGCTTCAATGGCCAGATCCACCTGTTGCAACGCGGCTTCGGTGATGATGTCAGGCGCTTTTTCTCCCCGGACCAAGCCGATGCCACCGGTATCTACCAATGTAAAAGGATGGCCTTTCCATTCGGCCTCGGCCATGACCCTGTCCCGGGTCACGCCCGGTTGATCATGGACGATGGCAATCCGTTTCCCGACGATCCGGTTAAAAAGGGCCGATTTCCCAACATTGGGCCGGCCGACGATGGCGATAAGCATAAGGACAAGATAACGCGTCCGGCTTGATATTTGCAAACCACCTCTGCGGTTTCCTCCCGGGAGAGATTTTGCGGTATTAAAATGGGTTGAATTTTCGAAGTTTAAAAGTGGTCAACCTAAATCAGTTCCACCGAAACTCGCTGGTTTTGTATTAAGCGCTGGAGATTTGGCTGGGACATGCTAAACCGAAGTCATTATGTTGAACTCAAAAACCTCAATTCTCGTCCTTTTCAGTTTTGGAGCAGCGGCTTCCATTCTGGCTGCTGACAAACCAAAGCTTGGTTACACCGACACCCCCATGATTCCCGGCACATCCTGGCATGTCCACGATGGTGATCGTCCGCAGCCAAGAATTGTGACTCCCGGGGCTTCCTACAGCCACACCGCGCCCGCTCCATCAGATGCGGTCGTGCTTTTCAATGGGAAGGATTTTTCCCGCTGGAAAGGCAAGGATGGCGAGGTGAAGTGGAAAATTGAAGGCGACTACATGGAAACCACCAAGTCCGGGCCGATCAAAACGGCTGATGAATTTGGAGATTTCCAACTGCATCTGGAATTTGCCACACCTTCCAAAGTTGAAGGGAACGGACAGGGACGGGGAAACAACGGGGTCAACATCTTTGGCCGTTATGAAATCCAGGTTCTTGATTCTTACGAAAACATGACTTACCCAGACGGCCAGGTCGGTGCCATATACGGCCAGTCTCCTCCCTTGGTGAACGCTTCCAAAAAGCCGGGTGAATGGCAGACCTATGACATCATCTGGGAAGGGCCGCGGTGGGATGCAGATGGGAAACTGACCCGCAAAGCAAGCGTCACCGTGCTGCACAACGGAGTTTTGCTCCATCACAAGAAGGAATTGATCGGCAGCACCCCGCACCAGAGGGTTGGAAATTACGACAAACCGCATCCTGAACGGGGAAACATAGAGCTTTATGAACACGGCAACCCGGTCCGGTTCCGAAACATCTGGATCCGACCCATCGGCGAATACGACAAACCTGAACTGGTGAACTGGGGAAAATAAACCCACCTAAAGCATCTGTTTTTTCATCAAGGGTGGCCTATGAGCCACCCTTTTTTGCGCTTATTGGACGCAACTGTTACGTCCCTTTTTACCAAAGTGCCGGATTGGGATTGTAATTTATTAACTCCGTCCGGGTTGCGGAACGGCCTGAAGTTTCGAAAGAGAGCCGATTCCAATGACGGCGGCAACGAGGGAGATTGATGCTGCGAAGATAAATGGCCAGGAAGGGTTTTTCTCGTAGAGCAATCCGGCCAGAACGGGGCCGAGGATTCGGGCCAGGCTTCCGGCGCTCTGTGCCACTCCGAGAGTGGTTCCTTGATCGGCGGATGGTGTCAGGAGCGAAATGAGGCCGAAAACCGGCGGCCGGGTCAGGCTGGACCCGATGGAAAGAAGTGCCAGCGAAACCAGCAGGAAAGTCCACGAACGGGCGAAAGGAATCGGCCCGATGCCGACGGCAAATATGATCAGACTGAAAATGATCAGTCTCACCTCGCCGAGCGATTTCACGGCCCGCCCGATTCCACCTCCCTGAACCAGGGCACCGAGAATGCCGCAGAATGCAAATAGATAGGTGATTTTTTCCAGATCCCTGTCCCGGTCCATCTGCAAATTAAAGTTCTGGCTCACAATAAGCGGGAGCAGTGTTTCGAAACAGGTGAACCCGAGGGTTGCGAGGAAAAATATTCCAATCAAGACTCCGATTCCCGGCTGGCCGAGCGTGTGAAACATCTGGTTTAAATGCGGACGTCGAGTGGTTGGCTGGGAGCTCGGTTTCCAGCTTTCACCCAACAAAAAATAGGCGAAAACCACGTTGATCAGGGAAAATGCGGCGGCTGTCCAGCCTGGTCCCGTGATCCCAAAAAGCCGGATGCTTAACGCTCCCAACGCCGGGCCGAAAATAAAGCCGAGTCCGAACGCCATCCCGATCAATCCCATTTTTTTGGAACGTTCTTCCGGCGGTGAAATGTCAGCGATATATGCCTGGGCCACGGTGATGTTGGCTCCGCAGATGCCGGCAAAAATGCGAGAAGCAAAGAGGATCACCAAAGCGACGTTTCCCTGCATGCTGCAGCCGATGGCAAAAATGGAGTAGGCGATCACCGAACCAAAACAGCTCACAAGCAGGATCGGGCGTCGTCCGTGCCGGTCGGAAAGCCTGCCCCAGATCGGAGCGAAAACAAACTGCATCGCCGAATAGGTGCCCATGAGAATCCCGATCGTGAGGCCGCTGGCTTCGAGATTTTTCGCGAAAAGCGGCAACAGCGGCAGGACGATTCCAAACCCGATCAGATCGATGAAAACCGTGAAGAAAACTATGGCGATGGAAGGAGCCCTCATTCGAGTATGGATTGGATTCCGGAAGTTCGGCGGCCCGTGGTCATGGTTAAAATTGAACCTTTTCGATGCTAGGAGACTTGCTGCTGGTGAAGGATCATGAAACAAAAAACGCGAAGGCTGTGATCAGGCCGTCGCGTTTTGTGATTCCTGGAAGGTTATTTCCGGAAGAAGTTGATCGCTGAAGGTTGGGGGATTTCGTGAGCGCAGGGTGCGTTGGTCGGGGCGTCTGCTTCGCGCTCGTTGTTCAGCACCAGTTTTTGCGAGAGCAGATAGGATTCAACCTCTTCACCGCTGACATCCGGGAGTATGCGGCCATCAATCTCCACGCAAGGGCTGAGCATCTGCCCGCTCTTTTCGATCATTTCTGCCCGTTGATCGGGGTTGTTGATGATATCCCGGTCTTCGAAGGGCAAATCGTATTTCCGCATGATGGCTCGAACGCCATTGCTCCATCCGCAGGATGGTTTTAAGTAAGCGACAATTTTTGGTTTGTTCATAACAAAGAAAGCTGCGGGTAAAGCTGCCACAGCTCCCGGCATTGGCAATACTTTCTTGAAACCATAAAAACTGCTTAATGATCTTGAACCGGAGCAGCAGAGATTGAAAAATCCGCCGTTGAATCGTTAAAAACCATATGGGACTGAAGATTTTAATTGTAACTGACAAGTTTAAGGGAAGCCTGCCGGCAGATGAAGCCGCAGCCGCCATCGCCAAGGGATGGAAAGCGGTGCGCAAAGGGGACCGGATCAGGCTTTTGCCCATGAGTGACGGCGGGGATGGGTTCGGCCCGGTTTTTGGCGGTTTGATTGGAGCCCGGGTTCAAAAGACAAAAACCATGGATGCCGCGCATCGTCCGATCGTCGCATCCTGGTGGTGGCATCAGCCATCCCTTACGGCGATTGTTGAGTCGGCGCGGGTCATCGGGCTGGCGCAACTTCCACCGGAACAATTTCATCCGTTTCAACTCGATACCGTGGGATTGGCGGCGGTTTTGAGGGCCGCGTCAGTTCGGGGTGCCAAACGCTGCTTTGTCGGCATCGGAGGAAGCGCTACAAACGACGGCGGATTTGGAATGGCCCTCGGGCTGGGCTGGGATTTCTTGAGATCGGATGGATCAGCAATCAAACAATGGACCGAGCTGGGCAACTTGGAAGAGATATTGCCTCCCGCACGGGAAGAATCGATTCGGGGAATGAAGGTCATCGTGGCGGTCGATGTAAAAAACCGATTGTTGGGTGCTCAAGGTTGCAGCAGAGTGTACGGGCCTCAAAAGGGTTTGAAGCCCGAAGACTTCCCAGCGGCAGAGTTTGCGCTACGAAAACTCGCCCGTGTGACCAAGGGCTTGTTGGGGAACGATTTTTCAATTGAAGCAGGGGCGGGGGCGGCTGGTGGACTAGGATTCGGGTTGCTGGCCTATGCCGGATCCTCAAAACAGAGCGGGTTCGAACTCTTCTCCCAACTGAGCAGACTGGAACAGAGGATACAGCAGGCGGATGTCGTGATCACCGGAGAAGGAGCTTTGGACCGCCAGACACTGATGGGAAAAGGGGTGGGGGAGATTGCGCTGCTTTGCGCCCGGCACCATGTTCCCTGCCTCGGAATGGCAGGAGTAGTGACCGAACCGAAGAAGGCCCGCAAATTATTTTTGTCCGCGCGAGGTTTGGTGGAACTGACCTCCGTGGAGCAGGCAAAAGCTGAACCGGCACGATTCCTGGCGCAATTGGCCGGAGAAATGGCCCGCGATTTTAAGCAGTAAGAATCACTTAATAAAAAGCAAAGACATGAATCTTGAAGATCATTTTGGGGACGTTTTACGCAAAGGCCGGACAGCGGCGGATCTCACAGTCCAACAACTTTCGGTGCGGGCCGGACTGGGCGAGCCGGAGATTGACCAAATCGAGGAGAGCGGAAAGGTTTCACGCGCCATCAATTTCCAGGAACTCGGAAAAGCCCTGGGCATGGATCCGAAAAAACTCGAACGCAGCGCCGGCGGTTGGAAACCGAAACCGGTCGATCTGAGCGTCTGGCAGCAATTGAGGATGTTCACCAGCGAAGGAGATGGCATCACGGTGAATTGTTTCCTGGTCTGGGAAGAGATCTCCCGCGAAGCGGCCTTGTTCGACACCGGGTTCGACGTGGAATTGATATTTAAGACCCTGGAAAAGGAGCAGGTGCAGTTGAAACATCTGTTCATCACCCACAGCCATCCCGATCACATCGCCGGCATGGAAAAGATCCGTGAACGTTTTCCCAAGTTACACCTGCACTCCAACTCGAAAAACGCGCCGCCGCAACATCGGAACCGTGCGAATGACTTCATCCACATGAACAGCCTGCGGATCACCAACAGGGAAACTCCGGGTCATGCGGAGGATGGCGTCACCTATATAGTTGGAAACTGGCCTGAAGACGCCCCTCACGTGGCGATCGTGGGTGATGCGATTTTCGCCGGATCCATGGGGCGCGGGAATCAATCCTGGGATCTGGCCAAACAAAAGGTGCGCGAAAACATTTTCAGTCTGCCCTCCGACACCTTGATCTGCCCTGGTCACGGTCCGTTGACCACCGTGCAGGAGGAAAAAGAAAACAATCCGTTTTTTTAAGAAGTCCCTAATTGCTCTGCACCGGGTCGGACGATAGAAACCGTGTCCCCGTGGACTTGGTTGCGTAAGTGGTGCTGGGTTTGCGGCATGGCCCATTGACGGCTCCCATCCCGTCCCACCAGCTCCAACGAATCGATTTCGTTCAAGCCGGGAACCCTGGCCGTATCCAGGTGGACCACGATCGAGCTGCTTTCCACCGGAAATTTCGGACGGACAACAAAATCCCGCAAACGTTTTGAAGTCTTGGCCCGGCCTTCCCAGAGCATTCTTAGGATGAATTTTTTGGGGGTATCGGTGCGTTACGGGACAAGGATAGTGGCAGCCATTGCACACGGACGATACTACAACTGAGCCTGAAAATTTGACATCTTTTCTGCGAAGGAATTCCTTCCCTGGTGGGCTCAAAAGCATTGAAGTAAAGCAGGTCATTCTTTCAGGTAACAAGGAATGATTCTCCTAACTCCTGGTCAGTCTTTCAAATTGCCAACGACGCTAGTCGGGAATACACGGCCTTGGGTTCGTGGCAAAGTTGTCAAATTATCCCCATTACTCAGCCATTTCAGAAATGGCACGGAAGAATCCTTTTGTCCCTTCCACTGGGTGTGAGATGTTTGTTCTCCCGCTGCTGGAGAACGCGTTCGTGGCTATCGAATACCAATCATGCAGATCAGACGACCTCTCGATGATCAAACGCGCACCAGGTCGCCCGAACACATCAAAGACAAATTGCCCATCACTCGTCCGTTTTGGTTGTAGCTTCAGCTAGATATCCAATACTGATGGGAGCCGGAATATCACGAGGAATGCCCAATCCATTCGTGTCGGTGAGCACAAGAACGCCGTCGATGAACATTTTAATGGTTGAATGTTCACCTGGTCCGAGTAAATCAGTTGCAGCGACTGACCAGCAGCGCGGTGTTCATCCCGGAAGCGCTGATGGCGATCACTCCGCCGACATTTGACGGAATCGTTGCCTGACCGAAAGAATCGTTCCCCCAGGCCAAGTCCAAAGCGGCAGGAGCCATGCGGCCCACACCGCCGCTGTTGGTCCGATTCTTCGCCAGTGATACGCTGTCGCCATGAAAGATAACTTGCCCATCTGGAGCGACCCGGAGCGACTTGGTGGTCGCGTCTGCTTCGCGGGGACGCGGGTGCCGGTGGATGCGTTGTTTGAGAACCTGGAGGCGGGCCTGAGCCTGGCTGAATTTCTGGACGAGTTCGAAGGCGTCACGCGCGAACAAGCTGTGGCGGTGCTGGAATTCGTCCGCCGCACGATCCCCTCCGGCGAGCCGGCGAGCCAGCGGCGGCATGAAGCGGGTGCTGCTCGACCACTGCGTGCCGCGCCGGGTCCGGCAAGCACTTGCGGGATGTGAATCGGCCACGGCCTTCCAGCGCGGCTGGGCTGAACTCAAGAACGGTGCCTTGCTTGAAATTGCGGAGCGCGATGGCTTCGACGTGCTGGTCACGGCCGACAAGAATCTCCGGTATCAACAACGTCTCGCCCACCGGAGCATTGCGGTCGTCGAACTGCCGACGAACTCCCTGCCGACCCTGTTGCTGCATTTCATCGCCATTGCCGACGCGGTGAACCGCGCCCAACCCGGCGACTATCTGGAGCTTTCCTTCTAGGTTCAGGGACGGAATCCCATTGGGATTCATGGAGAGCACGCTCGCCCTCGCGAAAAATCGTGCGGCGCTCGGGATCTGGGCGCTCGGGGCTGGGGAAGAGAGCGTCCTCAGCCACAAGCGAGGGCTCGTGTGTTCCCCGATGCGGGGACGCATTGTTTGTAGCCACATCGAATGTCAAGTTTCCATTTAGAGCGGATGCAACAGTGACAGCAACATTGTTACTGGTGATGGTGCTGCGGTTTACGGAACCGAGATCCGCCAGGGAACTGGCATTCAATCACTCCACTGGTTACGAAACCGTCCGGAATTTCTGGAAGAAGTTTTCGTTCGACACGATTTCAGCAAAAACTTCCTGACTCATCTGCGTATTCACCGATTTTTTCCGCGCAACGGGATCAAGCTGGCGACGGATGGAGTCAAAAATCCGGGGCTTGAGAAAACGGTTGAGCCAGAGAGAAAAAAAGCTTTGACCGCGGGTCAACGAGGTCGTTACGTCCAGTCGACTCCAGGGATCACGGAAACCTGCTCCGTGATGGTACACGAGATCTCCGTAGATTCCGTAAAACATCGGATGCGCATGGCCCAGTTTGGTGAGCCATAGCGGATGCCATGGGAGGTTTCGTTCGTTCAGGATTTTCAGCAAATTGCCGCCCACGTCGGTCACCGGCTGGCCGTATTTGTTTTTCCAACGATGCCCGCTCTTCCAATCGCCCTGGATGGAGTGCCAGAAACCGACGGTGGTCGCGCTAAAGCAGGGGTGCGGCTGGATGTCCCCGTTATTTTCACGGCGCTGCACCGCCACGAGGGGGAAGGTTTTGAGTTTATCTCTCATCTCCGATTCGAGATCGCCCACGGGAAAAGCGTCGCCGTCTATAAACATCAGCAAATCTTCGGGGTCGGTCGAATGCAACCGGGCGATCTCAGCCAGAAGGTTCAGCTTGATGGAGTGTTCCGGAATCGGTTCGGTGGATGAATAAAAAAATTTGTCCCGCTGGTCGGTGGGCAGATGGTTCAGGAAGGCGTACACCCGGTGCGGAGTCGAAATAAAGCGGCGTAAATATTTCAACTGAACATCAACCCAGCGGTCATCTTTCCAGTGGACGGTGACGATGTGTATCATTTGTATTTACTGAAGGTTCAGGCGTTTCGAAGGAAGGAAGGAAGTTCCCTGGCGACCCGCCGGATCTTTGATAAAACCGCCGGAACGAACGGAAATTTGTGGCGCACGGGAGAGGCGTTGTAAGTTTTCTTCCATTCCAACAATGCCGACTGGAAATCTCCCCGCCCTTCGATCAATTCCCAGAAGGTCCGAAAATCTGTTTCGGCATTCTCAAGGAGGAAAGGCATCTTCCTGCTTTTGCCCTTCAAGAATGCTTCAATATTGGCATTAACCGCATGGACATAATCCTGGGAGATCTGAACCGGATCAGTAACAGCGCATCCCTGCAAAATCGAGGTCTTGTAGGCCAGGATGATTCCGCCATGGTAATAGCGTCTGGCATAACTGCGCGCCGTGGCGTCGGCGTTTCTTTTGAGATGCACATAGATCGCCCGATTTCCGTATGCCTGTTCCAGTCCTCCCAGAAACCAGGAGAGCCGGTTGTCCGCTTCGATGTGATTCTCGGGATAGTTCAGCCGATCTTTTCCCAACAGACCGGTTCTGGATTCATGGGCTGCCGAGTAATTGGTGAGATGTTTTGCCGCAGCCACCAAAGTGGCCGATGCGCACCGTCCGGTACAGAGGATGAAAACGTTCATTTCAAGCCGCTCCTGAGCAAAGACTCCGATCTCCTAAAACCGACACCAGGCGAAGGTTCACCCCGTGCGGTCAATGAGCCGCGGCTGCTTTATGAACGATGGCCGAGGTGGGAAGGCTGCTGGAAGCCCTTTGAGATTGTTTCAACGCCCGGTCCGGCAAAAGTCCGAGATAAATCATTCCAACGATGGAAAGCACCAGGGCGATCCTGGCGGGCATTTGCACCTGAACCGGGCTCAGATCGCCCGGATCTTTTCCCCAATAAATGGCCCGGACCACGCCGAAATAATAATAGATGGAAATCACCACACCGATGATCGCGATCAGGAGAAGCGCATAATAGGCTGGATGAAGCGGTGCCCGTTCCAATGCTGAACTTAGAAGAAGAAATTTTCCAAAAAAACCGGCCAACGGAGGAATGCCCGCGAGCGAAACCATGGCCAAAGTCAAGGTGGCTGCGAGAAAAGGGGAACGTTGATTCAGTCCGACGAGGATGGAGATGTCCTCGGAATCGTTTTGTTTGGAGAGAATGGAAATCACGCCAAAGGCGGCAATCAAAGTGAACATGTAACCGCAAAAATAATAGAGAACTGCTGAGATACCCGCCTGGCTCAAAACGGAGACACCGATCAGAAGATAGCCAGCATTGGCGATGCTGGAATAACCGAGCAGTCGTTTCAAGTTTCGCTGGGGAATGGCGCACAGATTGCCGTAAAGAATGGTCACCCCGGCCATGCCTATTAAGAGAGTGTTCCAGTGTTCGGCGATGTTCGGAACACCGGTGCAGAGCAGGCGCAACAAGAGTGCAAAACCTGCCGCTTTGGAACCTATGGCCAGGAACGCGGTCGTCGGAACCGGTGAGCCTTGATAAACATCAGGTGCCCAAAGCTGAAATGGAAAGGCGGCAATTTTAAAAGCGAGCCCTCCGATGACAAACAACAATCCCATCAAGAAAATTGGGTTCTCCGAGTTGGTGATCGCCGCAGCTTTCAAAGCTGAGAACTCAGTTGTGTTGGCCGTTCCAAACACAAGCGCTATTCCATATACCATGAAACCAGAAGAAAGCGCTCCGAGGATCAGATATTTCACACCCGCTTCGATTGAAGCCGTCTTTTTATGCTGAAAACTGGTTAGCACATAGAACGTGACGGTGATCAGCTCCAACGAAACAAAAACCATGATCAAATCATTGGCCGAAGAGGCGAACAACATCCCGGCCAAGGCAAAAACGAGCAGGCTGTAGTATTCGCCGATGCCGTGTGAAATGCGGTCCGAGAAATCGATGGCGAGAAATGTCACCAGAACCGCAGCCGACAGAAAAAAGCGCTTGAAGAAAAGGGCCAGGGGATCGTACACCAACATGCCGTTGAAGGAAGTGTAGGAGACGGTGGCATCCATGAAAAAGCTGAATCCGAGAATGGTCAGCAATCCGGCGGCGGCAATGTAACCAAGCTTCTGTTTGTGGACTGTTGGAGTCCATAAATCAATCAGCAACAGGGCCAGCCCCAGACCGCAAACGAGTAGTTCAAGAATGTAGGAACTGTTCATTGAAAATTCTCTGATGAAATTTGGCCATGCACCGCCACGGTTGGATTTGCCGGCTTGTTTTTGTTGGCCATTTTCAGCAGCTCAACCACCGCTGGTTCAATTTTTTCCGTCAATAGTCTGGGAACAAACCCAAAGGTCAGAAGCGCAACGATGAGCAGAACAAAGGGGATCTTCGGCCAGAGCCCCGCGTCTTTCACCTCGTTCCAATGAGGGTCGTCCGGTCCGTGCAGGACGTTGCGTACAGCCCTGAGCATGTAAACCGCGCCGATGACCAGCGCGCCCCAGATGGCAATGCCGGTGACCACCGGGAACGCCTTCCAGGAACCGAAAAGAACCAGGGCTTCACCGGCAAAATTGGCGAAACCGGGAAGACCACATCCGGCCATCATCGCCATGATCATGGCGGTTCCGATGAAGGGCATCTTTTTCAACAACCCGCCGAGTTCATCAATGTTCAGGGTCTTGGTCTGGTTATAAAGATAGCCATTCAACCCGAAGGCCAGGGCAGCCAGAAATCCGTGGGCGATCATGACCACCACCGCGCCGGTGACACCAACCGTGGTCAGGCTGGCGATACCGAGGAAAATGAACCCCATGTGGGCGACGCTGGAATTGCCGATCAAAAGATTCAGGTCCCTCTGACGCATGGCTACCCAGCCGCAGAAGACGATGTTGCCCAGCGCCAGGATGGCGATGACATTCAGCCAAGTGCTGGCGCCCTCGGGGAGTAGAGGCATCGCGACGCGGATCAAACCGTAAAGGCCGAATTTCTTTAAAACTCCGGCATGCAACATGGCCGTGGATGTCGGAGCGGCGCCATAACCGAGCGGCGCCCAGGTATGAAAGGGCCAGAGGGAAACCAGTATTCCGAACCCAAACAAAAGCAGCGGGAATATGACCTGTTGCGAGGCCAGGGTCAGCGGATTTTGCTGGATATGACGGGTGAGGACGATGAGGTCAAAACTGTTGGCACCCGATTGAACATATAAAGCGATCAAACCGATCAGGGAAATCAAAGCGCCCAGGCTCAGGTAGATGGTGATGTTGAAGGTGGCGTAATTTTTGTCCGGGCCGCGACCCCAGATCCCGATCATGATAAAGGTCGGCACGAGGGCCAGTTCATGGAAGAAATAAAAGAGGAAAAGGTCGAGTGAAACGAAGGCTCCTAGTATGCCGCCTTCCATCACCATCAGCAGAAGGTAAAATTCCTTTTCATTGCTTTTGATTTCCCGGGCCATGGCCGTGGCTGCGAAAGCCACCACCGCAGCCATCAGAATGATTCCAATATTAATTCCATCCACTCCCACGTGGTAGCTGATCCCGGCCCGCTCAATCCACGGAACCATCTGTTGGAATTTAAAGCCGTCGATGGCCGGTGCCGACCCGAAGTTGGCGAACACCGAAACGGCCACCACCAGACTGAGAAAACTTCCGACCAGCGCCACGCTGCGGATTAAAAAACGATAGTTTTTCGGTATCAGCAGGATGACCAGGGCGGCCAGAAACGGAAACCCGAGGATGTAAGTGAGGGGTGACATTTTAATGCAAAATTAGAAACAAAACCACAGCCAGACCGGCCACCAAAAGCAGGGCGTAAGTCTGAATGTTTCCTGTTTGAACCAAGCGCAGCGCGCGACCGGCGAATTCCGTGGTTCCATGAAGGCCCTTCACAAAAAAGCCGCCGATGATCCACCGGTCTATTCCATTGGCCAGGGTTGCCGCAGCTTCATGGGTGATCCGGATCAGGCCGTTGAAAATCTCATCCCAATAAAAGCGGTTGCGCATGGCCCGGGAGAGACCGTGCAGTTTCTCGGGGAGGGGATCGACCACGGCCTTGGAATACAAGGCATAAGCCAGGCTGAATCCAACGATGGTGGCCATGATCCCGGTCATGGCGGCAAACGGGGCGTGGCTGAATGGGTAAAAAATCTCCTCGATAAAATTCAGGTGATGGTCCCCGGTCATTCCGAAATTTTTTCCGACAAAATGCTCCACCCCCAGCCATCCGCTGATCACCGAAGGAATCGCCAGGAGCCAGAGCGGGGTGGTCATGATGGAAGGTGATTCATGCGCATGATCCACTGATTTCGATTTGCCAACTCCGTGGAAGGCGACAAAAAACAGCCTGAACATGTAAAAGGTCGTGAGAAAAGCCACAAAAAGTGCTATGCAGAAAAGCCAGGAGTTGTGTTCCCAGGCGACGGCGAGAATGGCGTCCTTGCTGAAAAAACCGCTGAAAGGCGGCACGCCGCAGAGGGCCAACGTACCGATCAGGAAAGTCCAGTAGGTGGCCGGCATTTTCTTTTTCAGATTGCCCATCTGCCAGATGTTTTGTTCATGGTGCATCGCATGGATCACCGAACCCGCTCCGAGGAAGAGGAGGGCTTTAAAAAAGGCGTGAGTGGTGAGGTGATACATCGAAGCGGCTGGTCCCTGCAAACCAACCGCCATGACCATGTAACCAAGCTGCGAAAGTGTGGAGTAGGCCAGGATCCGTTTGATGTCCTGCTGTTGAACGGCGATCAGTGCCGCCATTAGGGAGGTCAAACCACCGATCCAGGCGATGACTTCGAGCGCTGTCGGACTGAACAGGAAGAACACACGGCAAAGCATGTAAACGCCAGCTGCGACCATCGTCGCCGCATGAATCAAGGCGCTGACCGGTGTCGGGCCTTCCATCGCGTCAGGGAGCCAGACGTGCAACGGGAATTGCGCCGATTTCCCCATGGCACCGCAAAAGATCAGCAGACCAGCAGCGGTGGCGGAAGTCCCGAGCAAAGCCGGGTTGGCCCGGAAAGCATCCTGCAACCGGGTGAAGTCCACGGTTCCGACGAGAGCCCAGATCAGGAC
>Ga0163150_10005950_pt1 | contig 15247 bp, 11 predicted proteins | sample OliLakLV19P2IB_FD_148628 | JGI IMG/M metagenome (GOLD analysis project Ga0163150, IMG submission 148628) | Freshwater microbial mat bacterial communities from Lake Vanda, McMurdo Dry Valleys, Antarctica - Oligotrophic Lake LV.19.P2.IB | ecosystem: Environmental > Aquatic > Freshwater > Lake >...
GAATGAAGTCCAGCACGAGCACCGACCAACTGACGCCTGAGTTGGCACCGAACAAGAGAACGATCGCAGCAAGAGTTACGAGAGATCCTATCGTCGCTGCCTTGATGATGCGGTGCCCATCGGGAAGGCTGAACTTGCGCCATTCACCGCGGTACACGCCCAGCAAAGCGAATGCGGCGGACTTGCAGACAATGCCGACGATCAACGAACGCTCGAGCAGGACCTGCTGATCGAAGGGCGGATTACCATCCCAGCGCAGCATATACGCACCGATGTACGCCGCTGCAAACAACACGATGTCACCGAGCGCCTCGAGCGCACGGCGCTTGTGCAGCAACTGTGACACCATGCGCGTTGCACGAAGACTCGCTGATTCGGCGCCAGGCTCGTACGTGTGCAGTCTGCCAAGGTATGCCGCTAGAATACCCAGACCGATCAGGAACAACAGGCCGAACCAGCCACTCAGCCCCGATGCCGTGCGGCTGATCGCAAACGCCACCATTCCCCCGACACAGGCGAAGGAATACAGCAGGATGGCTACCTGCTTCTCGGTCATTCCCAGCGTGACGAGACGGTGTGATGTGTGGTCCCGGCCACCGACCGAAACCGGATGGCCCGCCCACGTCCGCGTGGTCGTAACGAGCAGGGTATCGAGAATCGGAATCGCGGCGATGAAGAGCGGAACAAAGAGAACCGGCACGATGCCTACAGACACCGTTCCAGGATAGGCAGCACCGAGACTGGCAATTACCGCGCCCAGAGCGAGACTGCCGGAATCGCCCATGAATATGGACGCGGGATGAAAATTGAAGCGCAGGAACCCGAATGCGGCGCCCGCCATGGCGGCGCAGACAACCGCGAGCTGCGGTTCCCCGCCCGCAACGAACGCCGCGCACAGGAATACGCCGGCAATGCCTGCGACTCCTACCGCAACGCCGTCCATGTTGTCGAGCAGGTTCAACGCATTCGTGATTCCGATGAACCAGAAAATTGTGAACAGCGCGTTTGCCGTCGGCCAGGGCGAGATGGGATATACGATTCCGAAGCCGATGATGATTCCCGCGCCCACCGTCTGGATCACCAGCTTGGTTGCAGGCCGAAGCTTGAACCGGTCGTCAATCAGGCCGCACAGGAACATCAATGTCGTCGCGAGCAATGCCCCGATCGTGGGACGGCTGACCGTCGCGAGGGAAATGCCGCTCGTGAATACAGCCGCCAGGACGCCCGCGAGCAGTCCGAAATAGATCGCGACACCGCCCATGAGCGCGGTGGGTTCCTTGTGCCAGCGATCCTTCGACGGAGGCGCAATCAGCTTGAGACGCCGTGCTACACGGCGAACCAGCGGCGTCAGCAGAAGGGCAGAGCCGAACGCGGCCGCAAACGCGATCAGGAAGCCCAAGTGGACCCAGGCACGAGAGACGGCGGCGCAGCATGATACGCGATCACAGAATCCAGAATCCCTTCGAGGTCATATGTTGGCTCCCAGCCGGTCGTCCTTCTGATCTTTTCAATGGAAGGCACACGACGTGCCATGTCCTCAAACGCCTCTTCATACGCGACCGAGTACGGCACAAACGTGATCGGCGAATGCGACCCGGTTCGTGCCTTCACCATCTCCGCCAACCCGAGCATCGTCGTCTCGTTGCCACTGCCAATGTTGTACACCTCGCCGATCGTCGCATCGGAATCCATCAAACCGATGATCGCCCTGACCGCATCGTCAACGTGCGTAAAACAGCGACGCTGCTGGCCGTCACTGTACACTGTAAGCGGTTCATTGGCCAGCGCCTGCGTGACGAACCGCGGGACGACCATCCCGTACTGCCCGGTCTGACGGGGCCCTACGGTGTTGAACAGGCGGGCGACGACCGTGGGGAGTTTTTTCTCGCGCCAGTAGGCGATCGCAAGGAACTCGTCGACGGCCTTTGAACATGCGTAGCTCCAACGTCCGCGCGTCGTGGGACCCAGGACAAGATCGGAATCTTCGTGAAACGGGCAATCCGGGTTCTTCCCGTACACTTCGGATGTCGATGCGACGAAGACTTTCCGATTCTTCTTTGCGGCGATCTCGAGAAGAACTTCCGTGCAGCGAATGTTGGTTTCGATCGTCCGGACGGGGCTCTCGACGATCAGCTTGACGCCGACAGCCGCGGCCATGTGGAAGACCTGATCCGCTTCGTCAACCAACTCAGCCAACACGGGCCCATTCAGCATGGTACCGATATGGTACTGGAACCGAGGGTTGGATTTCAGGTGGACAATATTGTGAATCGACCCAGTCGACAAATCGTCAATCACCGTGACATGATCGCCACGTAACAGCAACGCCTCAGCGAGATGCGATCCAATGAACCCCGCCCCTCCCGTGACCAGATACCTCATGAACTGGCTCCTACTGCTCTGTGACGACGACGCGACACTCGCACGCCGTGCTCTTCATACAACAACCGGATGTCCCTCACCAGCCGTTCGTGGCTGTAGTGCAGAGCGACGCGAGCGGACGTAGCGCTCCTCAACTCCGGAGACGGGGGCGCATCGATCCAAGCCGCCACTGCGTTCGTGAAACCGGAGACATCGCCAGGCTGAACGACCTTGACTAGCTCGCTGATCGCGGCAAGATCGCGCACTCCTCCAACTTCCGTACTCACGACGGGCCTGCCGGCGGCGAGTGCTTCGATAACCGCCACCGGAGTTCCCTCCTCGAGCGAAGTCAGAACGACGACGTCCGACCCCGCGTATACCTCTTCGAGATCGAAGCGCCAACCCATGAAACGAACGTTGGCATCGACGTCCAGCTCCGTGGCCAGCTGCCTGAGCCGCTCCTCTTCGCAACCACCCCCGACAATTGCAAAAATGACCTTCGGGTTACGACCGATAATTGCGGCTGCCGCACGCAGAAAAAACTCGTGATTCTTCACTGGCGCAAGGCGTCCGACGATCGTGACCACGGGTGAATCGCCGGCGTCGAGCTCGGCCCGGAACCCGGATCCACCGTGTACCGACGGCGCAGTGAACTTCCGCAGATCCAATCCGAGGGGTACGACCCTCAAGCGGGCGTCCTCACAAATGCGAAATTCCTCCAGAAGATCAAGGCGCTGCGACGCGCTGATTGCGATGACGCAATCGGTGAGTCTGGCCAGTCCCCGTTCGATCCGCACGAACACCTGTGATTTCCGCGGGCCAAAGTAATTGCGAAATATATGCCCGTGAAACGTATGGATGACGATGGGCACCCTTGCGGCACGGGCGGCGAGGCGTCCGAGGGTTCCCGCCTTGGCAGTATGGGTATGCACGATTTCGGGGCGGACTTTTCTGAGCAGGCGAACCAGTTTGAGGATTGCGACGAGGTCATTGCCCGGGCGAATGCTGCGGCCGAGCTCGGGCAGGAACAGCACATCGATGCCACGCGCCCGGGCATCGGCAAGGACGTCTGCCTCCCCTTCGTCTACGGCGCCCGTCACGAGCAGGGTCGGAAATGCGTCCGACAGACCTTCGGACAGGTTCATCACATGATGGGCGGGTCCGCCAACGTTGAGGCGGGCGATGATTCGCACGACACGGTACTTGCCGGGACGCAGATCAGGTACCGACATAGCTCCGGACTGGTCTGAGCTTGCCGGCCGGGCCACGAGGCACCCTGTCCACTACATGGATCTGGAAGGGGAGCGGAGCGATGCCGGCCGTCATGATTCTTTCGATCGCGTTGTGCTGCGCGACATCAAAACCCGCCCGTGTTTCGATGAACAGCTCGATCGTCGTATCGGCATTCTGTACCAGGGCGTACTCGCGAATCGCGAAATCCTTCAGGAGGTGCGGCACCTGGTGGCCATCCATCCAGCGCCCGTCCGCCAGCCAGATGCGGTCCGTAATTCGGCCGACGACTTCCTCGAGATGCAATGACGGATGGCCGGGCACTGATCCAGCGGGAAAGCGCCCTAAATCTCCAACCCGGTAGCGAAGCAACGGCATTGCATCGGCATGCAGTTTGGTAATCAGGATCGAGGCCTGTTCTGCCCCGGACTCCGGTTCCACGAGGATGTTCGCCCAGTCGACCGTAGTCCGCAGCGACCTCGCCGGGTCGAGCTGGAAACTCATCAGGCCGGCGTCCCTGCTGCCGTATCGTTCGTGGACGGGCTTTCCGAATGCCTTCTCGATGGCACGCCGGCTCTCCAACGTCAGTTTTTCCGCGCCCGTGATGAAGGCAAGGCGCGGGTAGTCCGGCTTGTGACCTTTCGCGAGGATGTGTTCGGCCAGGTACCCGAGCGCCGTGGCGTAGGCCACGACTACATCGGGCCGGAAGCGCTGCAGGTCCTCGTGGTACCCTTCGAGGACTTCCGGACTCAGGCGGAAGCAATCGAACCACCTGTAATTGCAGACGAACGCATGCATCCGGTCGCGCCAGTGGTCGCTGTTGACCGGGTCGAGATGATGTCCCCACAGCAATCCTGCGCGGGTGCCTTCAGGCAGGCCGATGGACCGCATGAAGAACTCGGTTCCACTGCTGCTCCAGCCGCGTTCTATCGGGCCCGTCCACACTCTCGTCGGCACACCCGTGGAGCCGCCCGTCGATTGCGTTTCCCTGCGTCCGGGCGGCACCCCGGGATCGGTGAGGGATTCACCCAGATCGCGAACGAGTGCCGGCTCGAGAACTGGAAGCTTTGCGAAGTCGTCGAAATCGAATGAAGCTGCAGGATCAAGTCCGACTTGTTCGAAGCGCCGGGCGTGGAAAGGGATCCGGACTGCGGCACGAACCGATTCGCGCAGCCGGCCGAGAATCCAGTCCCGCTTCTGATCGTCAGACCAGTGCGTGCTCGCGTGTCGAAACTCTATCCCGGTCGTGAAGGCCTCGGCCTCGGCGCGTGTCGCAGGGAGAGTCGCGCGCACGCTCCGGCCGAGAGGAAGCAGAATGGAACGCGACAGGGCATCCCGAGCACCCCTGACGAGAGACAAATCACTCCCGAGCCTCTGCACCGGGCGCTCGGAAGATCCCAGGGAAATCATCGCGTCTGCCGAATCACAAGCAGAATGGTTGCGGCGGCGCCAAGCAGGCCCGTGACACGTGTAAAAATACGGTCCCAGTCGATGGCGCTTCCCTGTTCAGGCTTGGCCGGCACGAAAATCTGGCTTCCCGGCTGAATCCGCGGGGTGCCCGATCCGAACAGCGACTTGTGCACCGCTGACCTTTCGCCGCTCGCATACGTGATTGTGGTGCGACCCTTATCGGACCGTGGCGTGTAACCGCCTGCCTGACCGATGTAGTACTGGAGATTCGCGCCGGGGACGTACAACACGCGCGATTCGAACGTAATCTCGCCCGCCACGACGACCATCGGGTCGTACGCGGGAACGTGGATGGTGTCGCCTGCGGCAAGCAGGATGTTCGTTCGGTCCGCAGGGTCCCGGGTCGCCCGCTGGAGGTCGGCAGCGACGATCCGGCCTAGTCGAATGACGCGCATTCCGCCCACGTAGGCCTGGGGCGTTACGCCGCCCGCACGAGCGAGAACATCGGTCAGGCGCTCGTCACGATTGCGAAGTGCGTATGTGCCCGGAGCCGTCACTTCTCCTGTCAATGTGACGAGGCGCAGGGATTGGTAACCGGGGGCCCGGCGCACCGTGACCCGGTCGCCATGCTGCAACTGGAAATCGGCAGCAGCCGGATACCACACCGGGATGCCGGTGGCGGGTTCGCCAGGAGGCGTTAGCGAAACCGTGTAGACGACGGCCGTCGTGTCCGTGCGCAAGAGCGGGTCCGGCAGGCGCGACACATCGGCTTCGAGCATATATGCGCCATGCTCGAAACCGCCGGCCATCAGGATAAGGTCTTTGAGGGTCATGCCCCGCAACAACGAGTACGTTTCGGGCTCCTTTACGTACCCGGAAATCGCCACAGACTCTTCCAGACGCAGGACAGCGCGGCTCAGCACAACGACCGAATCATTGTCCATCAGCAGCAGGTCCGGGGGCGCTGCTCCACCCTGCGACTCAAGAATCGCCTGGATGAGGATCCGGCTGCCGTCGGAGGTATTCAGTCGATATATCTGGGCCCGGGGCAGGTATGCCGCTTCGCGCAATCCGTCCGCCCGGTCGATCAGTTGCCGAAGCGTTATTCCGGGGGACCATTCGTAAATACCAGGATTGCGGACATCGCCATCGACCCAGATTCGGTTGCGCATGTCATCCGGTATTTCGGCGACGTGCACGACATCGCCATCGAAAAGCCGGTTGTCGGGCGCACCCGGAGCGAGGGTGACCAGGTTTACATCGACGAGCGTGCGATACCGGCCGTTCACGCGTTGGTCGGGAGGCAGGATACGATCGATCTGGATCCGGCCGACGAGCGCATCCGAGCGGGGCCCACCGGCAAACGAAACGACGTCCAGGAGTCCCTCGTTCGGGAGTACTTCGTAGATTGCCGGCCTGCGAACGGCGCCCGCCACACGAACCTGGGATCCTACGGGCGGGACGAAAATACGATCACCGCTTTCGAGTCGGACGTCGGCCGCCGCCGAGCCCCGCAGCAGGAAATTATACAGGTCCACGGTCTGCACGGTGCGACCGCCACGCTGTAGCTCCACGCGGCGAAACGAGCCAAACTCCGTGGGACCGCCCGCCTGATATAGAGCATTGAAGACGCCGGCGGCGCCGCCGACCTGATGGGATCCCGGCAACGCGACGTCGCCGGTAACGAACACCTGGTTTGCACGCAGTGCTCCGGTCGAAAGCTGCATGCGCGTGCTCGAGTTCGGAGAACGCGACAGGCTCGAATACACCTGCCCGAGCCGACGATAAAGGGCGTCCTCGAGTTGCCCGAGTGTGAGTCCGTTGACGGACACCAGACCGATGTCCGGCACGGCGATGAGACCCTCCCGGCTGACATCGAGAGTGTACGCCGCCTCCACATCGCCCGTCAGGATGAGGATCAGTTCATCGCCGGGTCCAAGTCGATAGCCGACATCCACGGGTCCGAAGAGCATCGGCTGGAATTCGCGGCCACCACGCCGGAATGTACGGAGCCCGAACACCTCCGGCGCTGCCGCCTCCTTGATCGAATCCACGTCCAGCGAGAGACTGTCCGCAACTTGTGATGTGTCGTTCTGCTGACGGCCCAGCGTGCGCACGGACAGACCTATCTTGTCGAGCGCGTCGAGGAAAGTGCCGCTCGGCTGACCGGTAGGCGGATCACCGCCGCGTTCCAGGGTGTCGAAGTACGAGTCCGCGAGGCTGGGATCGTAGCCGGCCTGTTGGAGGCGGGCGCGGACTTGCGCCCGGGTCATGCCCGACTGCCGGAGACGTTCAATGATCTCCGCCGCCGACACCGGTCGTCCCAGCTTCTGCTCGAGTGCCCGTTGCGCGGCCACGGAATCAGGACGGGTCTTTTGCGCACCAACGGGTGACGAAATGCACGCGAATCCAATCAGCAGAACTGCGGCGAAGGCCGTTCCTCTCATCGATCTCCCAAGGTGGCTGACAGGGCCCAAGATAATGTGGTCCAGATGTCAGGGACAGCCGCGGCCTGTTCACGCGACACTCGCGTAGCGGGCCCGGACACGTTTTCGTATCCCCGCTCGCATACCGAGGAAATCGAGAGCAATCAGGGCCACGGCATAGGTCACCGCCCCGGTGACAATTTTCATGCCAAGGGCCGACATGCCGGACCCTCCATGCAGGGCGAGAATGGCGCAAGCCATGATCGCCGTGGCCAGTGCCACACTACCCGCCTCGCGCACGGGAAACGGTAATCGGAACACAGCGCGACCCAGCAGCGCGCTGATCAACGCACCCGAAGCAAACGAAGCAGTTGTGGCGTATGCAGCTCCCATAAATCCCCAGCGGGGGACGAGCACGTAGTTCAGGGCGATGCTGAGGATAGCAGTCACGGCCGCCACCCGGAGTTGTATGCCCGTGGCGCGGCCGAGCTGGAAGCTTACGTCGAAGTAGAATGCCTTCACGCAGGCGAAAAATGTGGCCAGTCCGATCCACGGAATTGCCGCCGCCGCGCCCTGAAACGAAGGACCCAGCAGGTTCCGCGCGATTAGCGGAGCCAGCATTGCAAGTGCCACGGTCGCGGGAACACCCACCGCCAGAAGTGCTGCACCTCCCTGCCTGATCGTAGCCCGCGCACCTTCCGCTCCCGACGTTTCCAATGCACGGACGGCCAAAGGGAAGTATGCGACGTAAACGACGTTCATGAGCGCCAGGAGACTGAGTTGGGTGAGGTCCGACGCCGCCGAATAGACACCCACCACGCTATTGTCGCCAAACCAGCTGAGAAAAAAGCGGTCGGCGGTCGTCACCAGGATTATCAGGGCCGACGTCGGAACAAGCGGAGCTCCGTAGCGGCCGAGCGTGTAGAGGAATTCTGTTTCTTTCCGTGAAAATTTCACGCCGGACCAATTTTTCCGCAGCATGAAGAGGGACGGTATCAGGGCTCCCAGGATGCCGGCGGTGATCACACCCATCGCTCCGGCCCCGGCACGCGCGGCGAGCGAGCCGAACGCTACCAGGATCATGGCCCTCGAAATGAGCAGCTTGCCGTAGCGACCCGGGGAAAGATCGCTGCGCGCCATCTCGAGATTCAACTCGTGCCACGCCTGGGTCCACAACAGGATGCAGCCCATTACGATCAGCGGGCGCGGGAGGCCGCCCGGTGCGAGGACGACAAGCGAAAGGGCGACAGGTACGGTGGCGAGCACGCCGCCGGCATAGCCCGAGACTACGGCGGAAAGCAGTCGCGGCCGCTCGGCGCCGGCGCCCGGGAGGAACCGCAACAATCCGAGCTGCAGCCACCAGAAAAACCCGGCATTCGCGACGCCCACACCGGCAATGATCAACGCGTACTGGCCAAATTCGGCCGGGACCAGCAGGTGGGTGAACAGAAGCAAGCCTGCAAGGCTGATCACAGCGGGTCCGCCGCGCACCACCAGGTATGTCAGTGAATGACGAAGTACGAGTTGTGGTCGAACGTCGCCTACGGCCTCAGTCGACATCGCCGCGCTGAGCCGCTTCGTCCCCGAACCGGGGAAGCAGGCCTTCCTGCTCGAGGATATGCAGGCGCGGAGCTGCGGCATCCCTGGCCGACAGTATGCGTGGGACTTCCGGCCACAGAATGGCGACTGCGGGGTCGTTCCACGCGAGGGTACGGTCGGCGGACGGGCTGTAGATCGCAGAACACGCGTAGTGCACAATCGCAGGCCCGTCGAGGACGAGAAAACCGTGCGCACAACCGGAAGGAATCATGAGCTGCAACGGGTCGTGCTGACTCAACTCAACACCGTACCACGAGCCGAATGTCTTCGACCCCACGCGCACATCGACAACCACGTCGCACACACGCCCGTGCACGACGCTCACGAGTTTCGCCTGACCCGACGGATGCTGAAAATGCATGCCGCGTAGAACGCCTGCACCAGAAACGGATACGTTGTGTTGCATGGGAAGAAACCCGCCGGGCAGCGTGCCATAGCGTTCGTGCTGGTACAACTCCGAGAACCAGCCGCGCTCGTCCTCGAAGCGGCGGGCGCGTATGCAGAACACGCCCTCGATCGGACTATCCGTTATGTCCACGCTGATTCCGTTCCGCCCGGGTCAATCATCATGCATGCTATCTGCGACGAGCGAGCGCAGGTACTCACCATATCCGGACGCCAACAGACTCGCCGACTGCTGAAGTATTTGCTGCGCGTCGATCCAGCCTTTACGGAAGGCTATTTCTTCGGGACAACACACCTTCAACCCCTGACGCGCTTCAATTGTCGCAATGAACGTAGCGGCCTCGAGCAACGCGTCGTGAGTGCCGGTGTCCAGCCAGGCGAAACCGCGTCCCATGATCTCCACGTGGAGCCGCCCTTCCTCGAGATACCTCATGTTGAGATCCGTGATCTCGAGCTCACCACGTGATGAAGGTTGCAGCCCACGCGCATACTCGACGACGTCGGCATCGTAGAAATAGAGGCCGGTTACTGCATGCTGCGAGCGCGAATTCGCCGGCTTTTCAATGATATCCAGCACGCGCCCGCTGCGATCGAACTCAACCACGCCGTAACGCTGGGGGTCGACCACGCGGTACGCGAAGACAGTCGCGTCACCGGTGCGCTGCACAGCGCGCTGCAACATCTCCGGCAGCCCGTGGCCATAAAAAATGTTGTCGCCAAGAATCAGACAGACACGGCTGCTGCCGATGAAATCGGCCGCGATGATGAACGCCTGGGCAATGCCTTCCGGTTTCGGCTGTTCCGCGTAGGTGAACTCGACACCCCATTGACTGCCATCCCCGAGCATTGCGCGAAACAACGACAGATCCTGTGGCGTCGAGATCACCATGATCTCGCGCACCCCAGCGAGCATGAGCACGCTCAGCGGATAGTAGATCAGGGGCTTATCGTAAACTGGAAGCAGTTGCTTGCTGACGACGCGTGTCAGTGGATACAGGCGCGTACCCGAGCCGCCGGCGAGGACTATGCCTTTCATTGCAAATTACCTTTCCACCCGCAGGCAACCCAGTACGGCGCTTCCGTTCTCACCACGATCTCTCCCAATCCGCAAGACTCCATCATTTCGCAAATCTGAACCCGCGAAAAGCGCTGTTCGAGCCGCGTACCAAAACGATCGAGCGCATCCGTTCGCATGGAATAGAAGCTCAGGGTGCGATAGATGCTGAGCGGAAATGCATCGACGTTGCGGCCCATTGACTCGAGAACCCGCGCTGTGCGCGCCAGCGGGAAGTAAACCAGCGCTGCAATTACCGACGTCACGGATCGACGCACCGGAAACGGCAGCCTCCAAATGAAGCCACGGCCGATATCCGAAAGTTTCCAGATCGCGCGAAAAAAGGGACCTCGATTATCAAAATCATAGTACAGGTAGACCAGGAACGGAGCGCCGGCCTTCAGCTTCCTGACGCAGCTCGCCAGCGCCGCCCGTGTGTCTGGAATATGGTGCAGGACTCCAAGTGAGTATCCGAAGTCCTGGCTGTCATCCTGCAACGGAATCCCATCCACCCCGGCCAGGTGGAACTTGACATTGTGCGACGATGCAAGTCGTCGCCGCGCTACGCGCAACGCTTTTTCGGCGGGATCGATGCAGTGAAGAGTTCCCACCCTGGGCGCCACGAGTGCAGCCCAGCGACCGGATCCACATCCGAGATCAAATCCTTCTGCCTGAGCGAGAGTGTCGAACGGAAAAATTGAAAAATAGGCGTCGAACAGCCGTTGATGCTCGACCGGGTCCAGACGGGTCTGGTCATATGCGTCCCATTCGTCTCCGAACCCCTCCACCGTCCTCGGATCGATGTTTGGTACTGCCACATGCACCTGGTTGCGGGGGATTCCTGTCATGAACTCAACCCGAGTCGTTCTCCATGGTAAGCTCCCGACTGCACGCGCTCCACCCACTCGCGATGCTCCATGTACCACGCCAAGGTCGCCTGGAGTCCATCCCGGAAACCGATCGTGGGCCGCCATTGCAGACTGTCGCGCGCTGACCGACTGTCGATGGCGTAGCGGTGATCGTGGCCAGGCCTGTCGGCAACGAAGTGGATCAGCTGCTCGTGCGGTTTCCCGTCGGGCGCCAGCTCGTCCAGCAGCTCACACACCAGTCGTACCACCTCGAGATTCGTGTGCTCTTCGTCGCCGCCGAAGAGATACGTTTCGCCCGGGGCACCCCGCTCCGCTGCCGCGATCAAGCCTGATACATGGTCGTCAACGAAAATCCAGTCACGGACATTCGATCCGTCGCCGTACAACGGCATTCGATCGCGCCTCAATCCCGCCAGGATCATGAGCGGAATCAGTTTCTCGGGAAACTGAAACGGCCCGTAGTTGTTGGAGCAATTCGTCACAATGACCGGCAGGTCGTATGTGCTCATCCACGCGCGTGCAAAGTGGTCGGAGGCCGCCTTCGAGGCAGCGTACGGCGAGCGCGGTGCATACGGCGTACTGACATCGAAACAACCTGTACCACCGAGCGACCCGAATACTTCGTCCGTTGATACATGGATGAACCGAAATCGCCTGCGTCCCGACTCATCCAGGCTCGTGAAGTGACGGCGGGCCGCTTCCAGCAGCTGCACGGTGCCCACGACGTTGGTCTGTACGAACTCGTGCGGCGCATCGATAGATCGGTCGACGTGTGACTCTGCGGCAAGATGAAATACAAGCTGCGGCGAACACCCACGGAAGATCGAAGCCAAAGTGGCGGCGTCGGTTATATCGGCGTGGAAGAAATTGTAGTTCGGTGAGCGCACGACATCGCCGAGCGAATCCAGATTGCCGGCATAGGTCAACTTATCGACGTTGACTACGCTGAGACCATCAGCTACGAGCCGCCGCACGAGAGCGGAACCGATGAACCCCGCACCACCCGTCACCAGTACGGGTCCCTGCTCAGATCTCAATGCGTTGTCCATCCTTGACTATTTCCACCGCCGCAGGCCAACCACCATCGCGTACCAGATACGGCAGCTCGAAAATGTCGAGTTGCGGATACACGTGCGTTACGAGCAGTCGGCGTGGCAACGCGATACGCGCAAGCTGCGCAAGCTGGGGGGGAGTCAGATGCTCGGCCATCGCTTCTTCCGCCGGCAGCGAGCATTCGACCAGCAGCGCATCCACGGCCTGCGCGAAAATGCCGAGGCTCTCGCTCATGCCTGTGTCGCCTGTGTAGCAGAAGGACTGCCCCTGCGCATCGATCCGGTACGCCAGCGAATTTTCCGTGTGCGGCGTGCTGCATGCGCGGATGCGCGCAACATCATTCAGCCGCACTTCTTCGCCGTCCGTCATCTCCTTCACCTGCAACTCGAACGGCGTTTCGCTAAGGTGCTTGCCGAAGACCTCCGCCATTGCATCGAGCAACTTCGCGGTCCCCTTCGGTCCGATCACCAGTAATGGCGCAGACCGCACAGGCTGCATGCCGTACATCCAGGCGAAGAAAAGCGCCGGAACATCCCCGATGTGATCGTTGTGGAAATGCGTCAGCACAACGTGTGTGACGCCGCGCCAGTCTGCGTGGAATCGCGCCATTCCATGCACCACACCCGGGCCGCAATCGAACAGCATACGCAAACCGGCTGTCTCCAGGAGAAAACCCGCACCTGCCCGCTCGGCTCGCGGATGCGCAGTACCGGTCCCGATGCAGGTCAGTTGCACGTGCGCCTCACGTGCCGGTCACGATGTCGCGGGCCCACGATCTGTTCTCGTCATACCACTCGACCAGCCTGCGAAGCCCTTCCTCGAACTTGACCTCGGGCCGCCACCCGAGCATCGTCTCCGCCTTCGTGATGTTCGCCCACGTCGCCTGCATGTCCGCCTTGTGGCTCGGCGAATATTCCAGCTTCGCGGTCTCGCCCGTCATCGCTTCGATCATGCGGATGACATCGATCAGCACCACAGGCTCGTCCGATCCGAGATTGATGATCTCGTACCCGACCGGCTTCAAACCCGCAATCGCGCCACGCGCGACATCGTCGACATACGTGAAATCACGTTCCTGATGCCCATCGCCATACACGTGCACGGTCTTCCCTTCCCGGATCCACTGCACGAACCGGAACAGTGACATGTCGGGCCTGCCTGCCGGCCCATACACGGTGAAGTAGCGGTTCACCGTGACATCGATGCCGTGCAGGTAGTGATAGGTCGAGCACATCACTTCCGCGGCCTTCTTCGACGCGGCATATGGCGACAGCGGGTGATCCGTGTTCGCCGTCTCGCTGTACGGCCGCGGATTGTCACCGCCATACAATGAAGACGTCGATGACAGCACGAACTTCGGCACATCGTGCCTCACGCACAGGTCGAGCAGGTTCAAGGTACCGGTGTAATTCGCGTCGTTGTATATCCACGGGTTCTCGACGGAAGGACGCACACCTGCGCGCGCCGCGAGGTTGATCACGCCATCGAACCCGCCGGCGAAGACGCGTACGAGGCCCTCGCGATCGACGATGTCGACCTTCTCGAACGTGAAGCCCTCCCGTCCCTCCAGCCGCTTCAGGCGCCAGTGCTTCAGACGCACATCATATGCATCATTGATGTTGTCGAGTCCTACGACCGTGTCGCCGCGGTCGAGCAGCTGCCCGGCCACTTTCGAACCAATGAATCCCGCCGCACCCGTAACCAGATAACGCCCCACAACACCGTCCCTTAGTTGTAGTTTCGATCAATTCGGCAGGTAGACCATCCGCTGCACGCTCACACCGCTGCTGGTCCGCAACCGCAAAACGTACACCCCGCGCGCAACCGTGGCTCCGCGACCGTCCTTGCCGTCCCATTCCGTCAGGGCACATCCGTCTGGAACCAGGATATCCAGCTGCTGTCCCGTCCGGCCGTAAAGCCCTGGCAGCAGCCGGACGACGGGGCACCCGGAATGCGCTGGAATCAGATTCCGTACCAGCAGCCCTCGACTGTCGTGAACGCTCAGCTCGACGGAGCCGGCCCGCGCGATGTCGAACCAGATCCGCGCGCTCTCGCCGACCCTGAATGGGTTGGGGAACGTCGGATACAACAGCGTCGCCGGCGGCGCCTCGGAGCTCACGATCAGGAACGGCCTTCCGCCGCTCTCCACGGTATCTGCGAGAATGCCGGTCCGGGCGATGACCCTCCAGCGATACGACTGGTTGGCGGTCAGCGCCGTGGGCACGCGCACAGTCGACGTGGTCAGGTTCGGGATCGTCTGCACGACAGCGCCGCCCGGCGTCAGGATCTGTACATCGTACGTGAAGCGGTCGGGGTTCGCGAGCGACGTCCACGCCAGCTGAGGGCGCGCATCCGTAATCCGTTCGTCGTCCTCGCCGGTCAGTGTCAGCAGCGTCACCCAGTGCGGAATCACGAACATGGGCTGAGGCAGGGTGACGCGTCGGACACCGAGGGGCGAGGTCGCAATGACGCGCCAGTAGGCGCGCGGCGCAGGACGCAGCGGGATGCGTGTCGTGAGCTGAAAGGAACCCGTGATGGTGTCGGCGTAGATCAGGCTCACGAAGTTCGAGTCGCGCGCGATTTCGAGACGGTAGATGACGGGCAGCATCTTCGGATGCAGGCGCGGCGCAAACCAGCTGAAGAACGGACGCACGGTTGTCAGGCGACCCTGCACATCCGTCGATATCGGCGTCGTCTGCAATCCGTCGGGCATCATCACCGCGGCTGCAATGTCCGGCCGGCCCCGGCCAACCTGGTTATCGGGCCGGGACGCCTGCGTACCCGCCAGCCAGAACGCCTGCCGCACGCCGATCGGATCGTCCGGCCACGCTTCCCTGTAC
>Ga0163150_10005951_pt1 | contig 15245 bp, 8 predicted proteins | sample OliLakLV19P2IB_FD_148628 | JGI IMG/M metagenome (GOLD analysis project Ga0163150, IMG submission 148628) | Freshwater microbial mat bacterial communities from Lake Vanda, McMurdo Dry Valleys, Antarctica - Oligotrophic Lake LV.19.P2.IB | ecosystem: Environmental > Aquatic > Freshwater > Lake >...
GTCCACTTGGCGCCGCGAGCGCCTGGAAGGCACGCTCGACGGACGCAAACGCGGTCCGCAGGCTCGGCCTGTCGATCTCCGCGACGAGGAACTGCGCAAACTGCGCCGTGAGAATGAACGCCTGGCGATCGAGCTCCGCAAGGCTCACCTCGTCATCGAAGGTTCAAAAAAAAGTGGCATCGCTCTGGGAGCGGCAAGTGGGGCCGGAAGAGAAGTCCTGATGGGCGCGGTGCTCGAGATGCTTCCCACCACTGGCGTCGAGTTCGCCTGCCAGGGGTTAGGCGTTTCAAGAGCTACGTTTCATCGCCATCATCCGATCGAGGGGCCTGCCAGAGCAGGCTCCCTTCGGAGTCAAGCCGAGGCCGCGCTGGCTCTGATCCAACCCCTTGGTCCTCCCGAAAGACGCCGGTCATTTCGGGCGCTTTCCTCGCAAGAGGAGCAGCAGGTTCTCGACTGCCTGCACTCGGAACGCTTTCAGGATTACGCGCCGGCCGCCATTGTCGCCACATTGCTCGATGAGAATGTCTATCATTGCTCGACCAGAACGATGTACCGGATTCTCGACAAGCACAGCGAAACGCGCGAACGCCGCGCCCATCGCATTCATCCGGTTTATGCCAAGCCGGAACTGGTCGCAAACGGACCGAACGAGGTCTGGAGTTGGGACATCACCAAGCTCCGCGGGCCCGTCAAATATAGCTATTTCTATCTGTACGTGATTCTCGACATCTATAGCCGCTACGTGGTCGGCTGGACTGTCCAGCAACGGGAAAGTGACGATCTCGCGCACGATTTCATCGAGGAGACGATCTTGAAATACGACATTCCGCCCGGTCAATTGCTGTTGCATGCCGATCGTGGCAAGGTCATGCGATCAGGCCTGGTCTCGACGCTGCTGGAAAATCTGACCGTTTCGCGGACGCACAGCAGGCCGTATGTCTCCAACGATAATCCATATTCGAAAAGTCAGTTCCGGACGCTCAAGTATCGGCCAAGATTCCCGGATCGGTTTGGCTGCTGCCAGGACAGCCGCGCTTTCTGTCATCAGTTCTTTCCCTGGTACAACCAGCAACATCGGCATTCCGGCCTTGGAATGCTGACCCCGGAAATGGTTCACTTCGGACAGGCCAAGGAGGTTCTCTTCAAGCAGCAAGTTGTCATGGATACCGCCTGCGATCTGCATCCAGAGCGGTTCGTACGGCACGCGCCGAAACTGAAATCGCCGCCGCTGCAGGTTTGGATCAATCCGCCTGCTACCGCGGGCGAACAAACACCAAAGCCTCACTAAACTTCTTCATGCCGGTGTCTCAAAACTATTGACACGCGCCGTGCGTCGAGTTTTCCCGGGTGAACCTGTCGTACCTGGACAAGCAGTGGGGACAGGAGACATTCGTCACATGCAAGGAACTCGGATCCACACAACTCATTCCCAACGGGCCACTGAATCCAGTCGATGTCTTCAGTGTGGGATTCGACCCTGACCTGACGAGGGGCGGTTCTCGTTGTATCGGCTTCAGGTAACAATCAGTCCTGCCGGTCACCGTTTCGGTGTCGTGGGAGCTGGCGGCCGCGCTGTGCGCGAGACGGCGCGCATGGCTTACGACCAATATTCGGGCAAACGCCGGCCGCATTGGGCTGGACCGGGATATTGGCGCTTTCGACGTCAGTTTGCAGGTGATGAGTCTGATGCAGGGCCGCGACACGGGCGACCTTGGGGTCGCCATGTTTATCGGCGCTGTTATCGGCGCTGGTGGCGCGCCCGAATCGGGTTCCGAAAGCGAATCTGACGTAAATCTCCGCAACCTGAAACGCGCTGTGGAAATGCCAGCCGGCGGGGAACGGTGGAAAGCGAAAAGGCGCGCTTCCCACCGTTCCCACGCGGCCCTGGGAATCTAGCCAGGACCGCGATATTTCCACATTCCCACAGCGCCGACGGTTTGTTCATTTGACCCGGAAAGCAGCAGAACGCGAAAGAATTGTGTGCCGTGGAAAAGTGGGAATCCTGGGTTTGGATTTCCACTTTCCCACCGCACCGACAGCCTGCGGCGCAAGGAAGGAAACCACGAACTGCAGAGCTGCGAAGCTCACGGCGAGGCGACTGGCCGAAGCCGAACAGAATCACTGGCGAGTAAAGAGCTGATGCCGTTTACTTTACACAAATCGCTTGACACACCCACGGAAAGATCGAAGACGCTGATGCGCAAACACGCCGGTTCCAAGCCCCAAGCTGCCAGGGAGCCAATCATCGAAAACCGGAAAGTTCCCCGGCGGCAGGCAAATGCCGCCTACCGGAGCCGGGAATATCTGTCGGATAAGGAGGTGACGGCGCCGATGAAGGCGGCCGGCCGCGTCGGGCGCCACTGCGGACGCGATTCCGCCTTGATTCCGATCGCCTATCGGCACGGCTTGAGGGTATCTGAGCTGGTCGGTCTGCGCTGGGATCAGGCGGATCTGCAGCAAAGCCTCCTGCATGTCGCGCGGCGTAAGCACGGCATCCCTCCGTCCATCCCCTGCGCGGACCGGAGTTGCGTGTCCTGCGCCGGTTACAACGGGACTACCCGCCCTCTTCCTACGTATTTCTCAGCGAACGGAAGGCGCCGCTCACCACCGATGCAGTGCGCAAGACCGTCAGCCGGGCCGGGCGTGAAGCCGGCATCGAGTTCCAAGTCCATCCGCACATGCTGCGCCATGCCACCGGTTACAAGCTGGCCAACGACGGACAAGATACGCGGGCCATTCAGCACCGAGTTAGCACCGGATCGATCCAAGAACTTCTGGCGTGATTGACCGGGAAGACTGACCTGCAAACACCAGGCTGACGGAAGTTTCGGCGGTTTGGGCTTACACCCCCAGACAGGGGACATTTCTAAAAACCGTTGACAGCGGGAAGGTTCAACGTTTGACAAAGGACGAGCCGCTTCGTATTCTGAGATATCAGTATGCGACTCATCGCCTCCGCAGTATTCCTCGCCGTGACTGCGGTTGCACAAAAGCCAGATCAGCCTGCCAACGTCGAACTCACTTTTGAGGAAGTTGCCACACAGCAGCACTACCGGCAGCAGCTACGTCCGCAACTGCACTACACGCCGGTTCAGGGGCATATTGGTGATGCGACGGGGCTGGTGTACCACTATGGCGAGTTCCATCTGTTCAACATGTACGATGCCTGGTCTCAAAAGCGCACGCTGCACAAGCAGTGGGGACATGCTGTCAGCAACGACCTGATCCACTGGACGCAAATGCCCGCGATCCTGGACAAGGTTCTCGACAATTCTCCAGGCAGCGGGAGTGCGGTTGTCGACTGGAACAACAGCAGCGGTCTGCGCAAGGGGGCGGAGAAAACGCTGGTGGTTTTCTACACCGACTACAAGCGCGGCACGTGCATGATCTACAGCACCGATCGGGGACGCACCTGGACGCGGCATGAACTTAATCCCATTCTGCCTGGCGTGGAGGAGATCCGCGACCCCACTGTTTTCTGGTATGCTCCCGCCAAAGAATGGCGCATGCTCCGTTATGAGAAAAACGGCTTTGCCTTTTATAAATCGAGCGATCTTTTTAAATGGACATATCTCAGTCGCATAGAGGGCTTCCACGAATGCCCGGATCTGATCCATCTACCCGTCGAGAACTTGCCTGGCCAGAGCCGGTGGGTGCTGGTGAACGGCGGCGGACAGTACGTGGTTGGAGATTTCGACGGCACGAAGTTTGTTCCGCAGACTGAGCACCTGAAGACGGAGTACGCGAAGCCGTTGTACGCCGGCCAGACGTGGAAGCCGAACATGGATGGACTCGGGCCGTATTACTACATCGCCTGGATGCGCTATCCCTTCGAGCCTCGCCTCAGCTGGAACAGTCAGATGTCATTTCCGGTTGAACTCACTTTGCGCTCGTTCCCGGAAGGAATCCGACTTTGTCGGAAGCCGGTGGACCAGATCGGGACGTTGCGGACAGCGCAGCAGTCGTGGACAAACACGGCGGTGCTGCCCGAAATTAAAGGGGAATTACTGGATATCGAAGCAGAACTGGAAATTCCTGCGTCCGGCGATGTCGGTCTGATGGTCCACGGCCAGGAGATACGGTATTCGAAGGCGGACGGTAAGTTGCTCAGCGGCACGGCTACCGCACCACTGAAACTGTCTGGTAACCGGCTGAAACTCCGGATTATTGTGGACCGACCGTCGCTGGAAGTGTATGCCGACGAGGGCCAGGTCTCGTTGTCCACCGTCAGCCTGGTTGAGAAAACAGATACGACCGTGCGTCTGCTGGAAGGCACTAAATCCCGCGTCACTGCCCTGACAGTGAACCATCTGGAATCGATTTGGCCGGAAATTAACGCCGAGAAGTTTGTCGCCAAGACCAGCCGCTGAGTACGTATCAGACGACATTCAGGAGAATCATGCTTCGGTTGAGATCGTACATCGGCCCGGTATCGGTGCTGGCGGCCGCTTTGCTTTGTGTTGCGCTCGAGGCAGCAGATCCGCACCGTCCCGCCTTCCATTTCCAGCCTCCCGCGAACTGGATGAATGACACCATGGGGATCTTCTGGAAAGGCGAGTATCACATCTTCTATCTCTACAATCCGGACGGCCCGGTGTGGAGACAGGCCAAGGAGTGGGGGCATGCGTCCAGCAAGGACCTCATCCACTGGAAGCACCTGCCTGCCGCGCTCGGCCCGGTGCCGGGCGGTCCTGAGAACCTTTGCTGTCAGACGGGGTCTGTAACGATCGCCAACGGTGTCCCAACCGCCGTGTACACGTGTGCGCCTGGGATCTGCATGGCCACCAGCGATGACCAGATGATCACGTGGCGCAGGTCCGCGAATAACCCGGTGATACCCGACGCTCCGCCGGGTCTGGACGTCTACGGATTTCGTGATCCATTTCTGTACCATGGGGAAACTTCCTGGTATTTGCTTCAGGGCTCGGGCATCAAGGGACAGGGCGGCAGAATCTTTGTTTATAAGTCGGACGATCTGAACAAATGGGAGTTCCTGCACCCGCTCCTGCCTGAGGAGGGCAAGACAGACCAGGTGTGGGAAGTTCCGGGGCTTTTCCGTATCGGAAATCAGGACTTGCTGATGTATTCACCGACTAAGGAGTCGCTGTATACACGCTATTTTCTTGGCTCTTTCCAAAATGAGCAGTTTATCCCGACGTCTCGAGGGAAGATGGACTTTGGCGGCTATTTTTACGCAGCCACGACATTTGCCGACGATCAACGGCGTCGGCTGATGATCGCGTGGACGCGCGAAGGCCGATCGAAGGAAGCAGTACTGAAAGCAGGATGGTCCGGCGCACTTTCGGCTCCCCGGCAGCTGTCGCTTAACCCGCAGGGGCAGTTGCTGATTGAGCCTGTGGCTGAGCTGAACAGGTTGCACGGAAAGCATAAGACTTACAGTAATCTGCGACTTACCGCAGGCGAGGCGAAGTTACTCGACTTTCGGGGCGACACGCTCGATATTGTTGCTGAATTCGATCCGGGAGACGCCAAACGAATCGGACTGAAAGTACGGAGTTCGGCGAACGGCGAAGAAGAAACACTGGTGTATATCGACCGTGCCTCGGGCGAGTTCGTCTTCGACAGTACGCGCTCCTCTAAATCGTCTGCGACGGATAAGAAGAAGCTCAGCGATGCATTTTCAGTAAAGGACGGAAAGACCGTAAAGCTGCGCGTCCTGGTGGATCGCTCAATCATCGAAGCATTCGTCGACAGCCGGGTGGCTGTATCTGGTCGCGCCTATCCGGAGCTCCCCGAGAGTCTGGGAGTCCGCGTGTTCGCCGAAGGCGGATCGGCGATTGTACGCAAGCTCGATATCTGGGAGATGAAGCCTGTCTGGTAGGCGGCGCGAGCCTCAGCCGGCGGGCTCGCTCTCAACCTTTCTGGTGGCTGCGTTCCATTTCATACGACGACCGTGCTTGAGCGAGAGATTCGCCAGCTGGACGACGAGCGCCGCATGCACCGCCAAGCCCATCGGCGCTGTTGGTGTCTTGCGGGTTCGTACGCACTCGACGAAGTTCTGCACATGCAGGTCGGTCGCCCAGCCGAAGCCTTTCGGCGACTTCCTGTGGACTGCGGGCGTGTCCTCGGCGTCTTTGAGAAACACCTTGAGTTCTTCCCGGCTGATATCCATGCGGCCTGCATCGCCATCCAGCTGGTTTAGTTGGTCGTTCCGGCCCTGATAACGCATTGCGGCGTAATTAATGGAGAATACGCCAATAAAGTCTTCCGGGTATTCCGCCGTAACGACGGCTGATTCCGGCTTGTCGCCGCTCTTTCGATGCGGTCTGTTCGACGCGGCCGTTACGGCCAGTGGTGATCCGGCCGACATTAGCAGGTGCATGCCGTCGAAGACGTGAGCGCCCTGGTCGGCAAGAATACCGCCTGCGTAATCGGAATAGTAGCGCCAGGCTCGGAAGCGGTCGGGATCGAACGGGTACTTCTTTGCGGGCCCCTGCCATTGTTCCCAGTCCAGTTTGCCGTCGAGCTTTGTGGCTTTGTTGCCCGGCAGGTAGTTGTTCAGCCACCAGGACCGAATCATTCGAACGTTGCCGAGCTTTCCCGCTTTGATTAGGTCTCGCCCCTCCAGATACAGGTCGTAGCTGCGCCGCTGCATGCCGACCTGAATGATGTTGCGGGATTTCCGCTCCGCCTCCACGAGTTGCACGCCCTGCTCCGGCGTCTGACAGAGGGGCTTCTCCACGTAGACGTCCTTGCCTGCGGCAAGTGCGTCGAGGACCATCTGGGTGTGCCAGTGCTCGGGTGTGGCAATCAGGACGGCCTGGATGTCTTTGTCGGCCAGCAGTTCCTTGTAATTCCGAACAGCTTTGGGCCGAGTGCCGGGCACTTTGGATGCGGTTGAAATCGCCGTTTCCAGATTCGGCTCAAACACATCGCAGATGGATAACACCTTTACCGTCGGGTCTTTCTGAAATACGGTCATGACGAAGGTGCCTCTGCTGCCTGAGCCGATGACGCCCAGCGTTACCTGATCAGAGGGTGCTGCCTGGACGGAAAGCATGCTGGTTCCGGCCAGCAGGAATGTTCTTCGGTTGAGGGTCATACTCTGGCATATCAGTTTATTACAATGGTGGTTCCGTGCTCCATCTTTGTGTTACGCTTGCGCATGCGCACGGATAAAAACAGTTGAGGGCCGATCATTTATGAATCAGAGACGACGTGAGTTTCTAACGACAATTGCAGGTGCAGGAACGCTTCTGCCGATGGTGTCCAGCCGTTCCTTCGCAGCCAGTTCCCCGATCCCGATCGATGTCGGCAGGCAACTATTCGTTGACGATTACCTGATCGACGAGTCCACGTTGCTGAAGACCTTTCACAAAGCGACATTCCATCCGAACAGTCCGGTCCTAAAGCCGGAAACACCTCTGGAACTGAATAACGGCGTGATGCCGGCCGCTGCTCCGTTCGGCGACGGCGTGTGGTACGACCCCAAAGACAAGCTCTTCAAGATCTGGTACATCGGCGGCTACGACGATGGGTTCTGCTATGCCACCAGTGAGGACGGAATCCGCTGGAATCGGCCGAATCTGGATGTTGTGCCCGGAACCAATCGAGTCATGGCGCCGATCCGCAACTACATGCGCAATGGCGCGAGCGTGTGGCTGGACCATCACGCGAAGGACCCCAGCGAGCGGTTCAAGATGTTCGCGTATATTCAGCGCGGGACAGGATCATGGCCTCGCAAACAGCCGGACGAGCCACTGCCCAAAGGCGGGCGGATGGCGTCCGGGTACGTCTACACGTCGCCAGACGGCATCCACTGGAGCAAGCCCACCATGACGGGTGGATGCGGCGACAACACCAGCATGTTCTACAACCCCTTCCGCAAGAAGTGGGTGTTCAGCATCCGCAAAGGCCGCAACGGAATCGGCAGAGCGCGCAACTTTGTCGAAGCCGATGATTTCGTGAAGGGCGCCGCATGGAAGCCAGAAGACGTGAACATGTGGCTGTCGTGCGACAAGCGGGACCGCATGGACCCGGTTCTCAAGCATCGCGCGGAGCTGTACAAAGTGGACTGCGTAGGCTATGAGAGCCGCATGCTCGGTGTGTTCAGCGTATACCTGGGACCGCCGAACGATATCGCGTATGGGCAGGGCTTCCCAAAGACCAACGACCTTCATGCTGGGTTCAGCAGGGACGGCATCGATTTCGAACGTCCGGACCGCTCCGCCTTCATCGCATGCTCGCGCACTCCGAACACCTGGAACCGCGGCTACCTGCATCCGGCCAACGGCTGCTGCCTCGTAGTGGGAGATCAGTTGCGATTCTACTTTGCTGCGTTCTCCGGAGTCTCTCCGGCCCAAGGCGGCGGAGCGTTCGCCGGTGCAAGTACAGGCATGGCGACGCTGCGGCGCGACGGCTTCGCATCAGTCGGATCGGGCAGCGGAATCGGTACGCTTACTACCCATGGATTGACCTTCAAGGGTAAGTACATGTTCGTCAACGCCGATGCTCGCTCGGGCGAGTTACGTGTCGAGGCCCTGGACGAAGGCGGCAGGTTATTGCCAGGATTCTCGGCTGCGGACTGCGTGCCCATTAAGACCGACAAAACGAAGATCGCCGTAACGTGGAAAGGCGCCTCTGATCTTCAGAGCCTGATCGGGCGGGTAGTGAAATTCCGGTTTCATCTTGCCGGAACGGACCTGTATTCCTTCTGGGTCTCGCCGGATGAGAATGGCGCCAGTCATGGCTACGTCGGAGCAGGCGGCCCTGGATTCACCGGGGACACAGACACCACCGGAGCATAGAAAATGAAAGGGCCCCACGGCTTTCCGCAGGGCTCTCTTCTGTGTCCCGCACCCACCCCTGTCAGACGACGTTGCGACCGGCCCCAATCGTATCGTTGGCGCCGGTGAAACCTGGATCGCCGGCCACCGTTAATCGACCTCGTTATGGTCTGCGCGCTGTTGGCCGAAGCCGCCGCGAACATACCGAGGAAATCCCTGCGCTGAACGTTTATGCACTGGTCAACCTGTCGCTTGAGACTGGCTTCATTTGCCATACGTCCATCGACCGCAACTTCGCGGTTCCACCCGATGCAAACAGCCCGGTTCCAAGGCTGTCCTCGCGCGAAGGATAGATGCGATCCGACATACAGACGCGGCCATTCACGAATACTTCCACCACGGACGCATCCACAAACACCTGTAGCCGCAGTCCCTCGCCCTTCGCCAGTGCGAACGGGCGCCGCTGTGGACTTCCGCCCGCCGCGCTCTTCTCGAGGCTGGATTTACTTCTGTCGAAGACGAGCATTTTCGAGGGCTCGTCGTAGCTCACGCGATACTGCTCCTGACCATCCGGAGAGCAGCGCAGGGCGAGCCCGTACTGACCGGTGGAGCTCGCATCGAACTCGGCGATGATCTCAATGGCATCGCCGTTCATATCCTTGCTCAGCTTTGTGTCGGGCCTGATGACCATTCGCCGCGCCTTTGAATGGGCGCCGCGCAGGACGCGCAATTCGGAAGCCGGCTCGATGCCGAGCTCCCCATCCGGCCTGAGGCTCAGCACGCGGGGCAGCGACGTCACTCCAGCCCAGCCAGCAGCGATGGTCGCATCTCGAGAGCGGCGCTCCCGGATCCACGACCAGCAAATGCGCCGTCCCTTTGCATCGAGGTGCGTCCTGGAAGCGTAGCCCCAGCCCAGATCGGTTTCGCCTCGCCGCTCCACCTCAAACTTACGATTCTTGTAAGTGCCCAGCCAGTAGGGCACGCGAGTGTAGTAAGTGTTCGGTGGGAACCCGATGATCGAGGCGATCAGTACGTGCTTGTCGCCGACCGGGAAAAAGTCCGGGCATTCCCACATATCCTCGCCGCGAGTGACATCCGGACGCAGGCGCTCCTCAATCGTTCCGGAAGCAAGAGGATGCAGATACTCCCAGTTCCGCAGATCGGGTGAACGGTACAGCAGAGCGGTGCCGAACTTTTCTTTATACCCGCCGCCGATCAGCATGTACCAGCCATCGGCTTCCTTCCAGACCGCGGGATCTCGCCAGCCGCTCAGTTGCATGCCCGGCGGTGGCGACCTCAGCACTGGATTGGCGGAATGCCGCTTCCAGACCAGCATGGCGTCGTCGCTGGTGGCGATATGCTGGCCCGCGCCGCCCGTGTAGACGGCAGTAGGCACGCCATTGTCAATCACGACGCTGCCGCTCCACACGCCTTTGCTCTCAGGGCCCGTCGGCTCGATGCCAAGCGCGATCGGCTGGTGCTTCCAGTGCACCATGTCCGTGCTGGTGGCATGTCCCCAGACACGTTTGGAGGGTGGAGTTACCGGATGGTCAGGCCCCCACTGAAAGAACATGTGGTACGTGCCCTTGTGATACACGGGACCGTTCGGATCGTTCATCCAGTTGGCCCGGGCCAGGAAGTGATACTGCGGCCGGTGACGATCCGTGGCCATCTGCGCGGCAGACGGCAGCGACTGTGCGCGCGCGGACGGTACAAGGGCGGACGCCGAGGCGAGCAGCGCTCGCCGGCTGATGGGACAGCTCATGGTTACGCCCCTGTGGTATCGACGGAGCCGGTAAAGCCTGGCCCGCCTGCTGCGACATACCCGTAGCTCGCGCCGGAGCGGTCCGGACTCACCCACCACGAGTAGAAGTCGCCGCCTTTGAGATGGAATCGAAACTTGACAGGCTTTCCGGTCAACTTCGAAACATCGCCTGCGCCCTTCCAGTTGATCGCCTGTTTCGTACCATCCGCACGAACCGGCAGGCAGGCCTCGCTGGAGAAAGGAGCAATTACGCGCCCCTGCTCATTGAGGACCTCGACGCGAAGCTCTCCGCCTTGCTTGATGTCCGCGTTCACGAACAGATGCTTCCCCCGGAAGAGAACTGGTTTCGTAGTCATCGAGCCGGCAGTTCCGGCTGAGGTGAGCGATGCGAAGCCGTCGCGGCGCAGCACAGCCATGCCGGTACTGGATCCGGCATAAAGATTCTTACCCTGTTTCGGAGAAATACCCGTAAATCCGCCGTAATAAAAGCGGAGCTGGTCGCCGACCACCAGGCAGCATCCTCCCGCGGAGTGCAGATACCCACGATTCCACGTTCCTTCCTTTCGCGAACAGGCGAGGAAGGGAGTGCGGTCGGGACGCTCGAACTTGATGCCATCCACGCTGTACGCAAGCTGAATGTCGTTGATCCTGGGCGTTCCTGCGGCTGCCGCATCCCCTGTGGACGGGCCCATCAAAAACGCGAGCATGCCCAGCATCCGACTCTCGTACGCGACGGCGTCCACTTTGTAGAGTTCAGGCCGGAACTGCAATTCCGGATCGGGAACATCCAGTTCATCGGCGTGAAGCCAAAGTTTCACGTCCTTCTCAGTCCACGATGCGCCCTGCAGGAAGTCAGGATGTTCTCTTATAGAGCGCACCCGATTGTACGGCCTGTGGAACGTGCGAACGTTGTACACCCACATCTTGCGGAATGGGTTGTAGAACATACCTGAGTTGTCGCCGCATTTCCCGGTGCGAATCCCCTCGCTCCAGTGAATGCCGTCCGGAGATGTATAAGTCATGGGCTGATCCCAGTCAGGCGGAATGGGTCGCGGGACCCTGGCTCTCTTCTGATTGTCGCCGCGCCGAAAGAAGGCGAACATTTTGAAACGCTGGCCCGGGTCTTTCGATTCGTGGTCCAGCCAGACTGTGGATCCGTTCCGGATGAAACCAGGCTGACCCGGAGGAGGAACGCGAGGCTTCATAACGCGGTTCGTGCCGGGTACAACGTCGAGGTTCGTCCGCTCCCAGTGAAGGCCGTCTGTACTGGTGGCAAGGGCGAAACCATCGTCGTATCCGGCGATGTACCAGAGCTTGTAGAGCTTGTCTTTGGGGTCGTACCAGACCCCGTCGCTGAAAGGCGATGCTGCCGGTATCACTCCGTTTCCAGTTTCCAGCGGAGTCTCGGGCTTCAGCAGGGGACTCGCGGGATGGATGGTGGGTTTGTGAAACGTGCGCGGCAGCGTGTTTGATTCCGTCAGCACATCATCCACAAACAACTGGCGGCCGACATCGATCGATGATGCCTCCGTGGTCGCGCTAACCGCGGAGACACAGCCTGCAGCCGCCACCGATCCAATAAAATCTCTGCGAGATGTAGTCATGACATTACCAGGCGAGACGGATCGCGAACTGAATCACGCGTCCGGCGCCATTGCTTCCCTGATTGACGAATCCCCACGACGGATTGTAATTCCTGCCCAGCACTTCTTCCCGCGACCCGACGGGGAATGTTCCCGTTGCCGTGGGATAGTACGGGATCGGCCCGGCCAGCGACAGACCCGCTTTGCTGACCGGAGGCGTTCCCGTAAACAGATTCGCGCTCAGGTCAGGCGAAAAGACAGCGTGGTTCAGCAGATTGTAGAACTCGGCGCGGAACTGAACGTAGCGGGAGCGGTTCTCAAACGGATAGAAGCTCTTCATCATGGAGCCGTTTAGACTCTGTCTCCACGGCGCCCGGGCATAATCCAGTGTGCGAGCCGCGTTCCCCTTCCGTCCGTACTCCGGCCGCGAGAAGGCAGCGGGATTGAAATAAGGAACATCGTTGGCAACTGATTTATTCCAGAGCGGATTGATTATGGGCACACCGGAGATAACGTTGGGCCGCATGCGTTCGTTCACGACACCGCCCGTCGGCTGCGCAGGGAGTCCGTTACGATCGCCAAGCGCCGGTTGAAGCGGATAGCCACTCTGCAATCCGCCGATTATGTTCGCCTGCCATCCGCCGATGATCGCGTTGGCGAAGCGGCCCGCGCCGCCCAGGAAACGCTGGCTCTCACCGAAGGGCAGCGTGTAGTTGGTGGTTAGATTGAAACGGTGACGGACGTCGTAGATCGACACGGACCGGTTGCCCTTGTTGTCGAGCGCATCCTGCCACTTACTCGACCCGAAGGAACCGAAGCTGGTTCCGTCGAAATTGGAGTCCGACGTGTTGTCAATCGACTTACTCCAGGTGTAATTGAAGCGAGCGCCCAAACCAGCCGCATATCGACGCTCCAGCTCAAATGTTCCGGCATGGAAGATCGAGTTGCTCGACGTCATACCCGTGACGACAATGTCACCGACAGTTGGAAACGGCCGCAGCAGATCCTGGAACGAAACCAGTCGGAGGTTGCCGGCTGCGTCAACTCGGCCAAACGGGTCAGGGGTGGTTGCAAGCGGATCGCCACCTTCATCAAGGAGATCGTTGAGCAACTCCTGATTCGGTTGGTTTGCGTTCAGGCCTGGAGAAAACAGGTGAGTCCCTTTCGATCCCAGATAGCTGACCGTCAACACCAGATTGTTGAGCAGTTCTTTCTGGACTGTCAGGTTCCACGACTGGAGATACGGCAGTTGATTGTCCTGATTGAACGAGATCAACGACCCGCCAGGCACGCGCGGATCGACAGGCGGGCAGCCCGCGCAGAGCTTGCCGTCAGAGGGGATCTGTTGCAAGAGCGGGTTGCTCGGAACCGTCGGCGGATTGGTGCTCATGCGGACCGGCTGACTGGGGTTGACAGCCAGCGCCTGAGGATAGGCTCCTGTTCCCGTCCACTGGGTGTAAGAGTGGCTGTTGATATCGGCTCCGAAGTCGGGAGTTGCGAAGCGAGACCGACCCGTCTGCGGAAGGTGACTGATGCCGTAGCCGCCGCGAATCACGACGCGCCGACCCTGATTCCAGCCGAAGTCCGGCGTGTACGCAAAACCGAAGCGCGGCTCCCAGCCGTTCTTGTGCACCGGTTCCAGATAGTTCGACCGGCCAAAACCGCTGTGAAGGTAGTTGAATGTATAGCCATTCGTGCGTCCCTGCGCGTCGGTCAGAGGCACGGGATTGTCGAGGTCAACTGTCGCCTGCCTGTTGTACTTCTCGGCCCGGGGGCTGTTGTACTGCCACCGCAGCCCGAGGTTGAGCGTCAGGTTTCTGCGTATCTTGTAGTCGTCCTGCAGGTACGCGCCATAAGACTTCCAGCGATAGTAGTACGGGACAACCGCATCGCGTATGCGCAACGAAGTCGGGATCCCGAGCAGGAAGGATGCGAGTGAATCACCGCCTACGCCACCCGGCGCATTGGCGTTGCCCGCCTGGGTAGCGTTTGTGCCAAACAGGTAGGCGCCGCCGGCGATACGCTGCAAACCATTGCCGAGCAGGTTCAGCTGCATGTGCCTCATGTCGACACCGACCATGAGCGTGTGCTTGCCGCGGGTCAATGTCAGATCGTCTGCAAGCTGATATTGGTGCTCGCGTGTTTGACCGATGTTCTCGCCGTCGCGCATGCCGTAATTGGCACTGGGGGTTCCCTGAATTGTGAATGCAGGGTGCCCCCAGTTTGCGCTGCTCGGCAGGTTGAAGATTTCCTTTGTGTAGTCGCGCTCCTGGATATCGTAGGAGCCAACCACACTGTAGTTACCGAAGGTGTAGCTCAACCGCAGCTCGTTCACCACGCTCGGAGACACCACCCATGTATGAGTCAGGGCCGGCTGTTTCGTCTTGCTGATGTGCGAGGGGTATACAACGGGTTCCACCTGCCGGTGAAACTGGAAGTTGTTGCCGAAGATCGGAATGTCGGTGTAACGGGTGGATATCCGGTGATGATCGGTAACGGAATGATCGATCTTCACGTTCCAGCGGTTGTCACGTCCGTCGTTGCCTTCGATGCCAAGAAAGTTTCTGCCCTGGATGTCATAAGGAATGTTGGGCAGCGGAACATACGACAGGATGAGCTGTGAAGTCTTGTCGATGAACTGAGGCGGGACCACGCGACCGCGCTTCGTTGGATCCGGATCGTTTGCGCTAAAAAGGGAGTGAATCGTTGTGCTTGCTGGTCTGTTAATCGGCAGCAACTGACCGCATGAGCTCCCGCTCATCACGCAGTTGACCTGCTGATAGATCAACGGGCGAACCGCGCCAGGATTGACGTAGCGCTCTCTCAGGTCGCCGGCTCTTTCCGCCGCCGTCGGAACCCATGCGCGAAAATCGTTTTCGCTGCTGTATCGTTTGGGCTCAATGGAAGCGAAGAAGAATGTGCGATTCCGGCCGTTGTATACCTTCGGAATCCAAACTGGTCCACCGAGTGTCGCACCCAGTTCGTTGCGGCGGGCGCGGGGTGGACTCACGGAGTTGAAGGCTCGCGCACCGAGTGCCGGATTGCGCTGCGTCCAGAAGGCGCTCCCGTGAAGCTGATCGGTGCCGCTCTTCGTCACCATGCTGACCACGCCACTGCCGACGGAGCCGTACTGGGCGGAATAGTTATTGG
>Ga0163150_10005952_pt1 | contig 15244 bp, 10 predicted proteins | sample OliLakLV19P2IB_FD_148628 | JGI IMG/M metagenome (GOLD analysis project Ga0163150, IMG submission 148628) | Freshwater microbial mat bacterial communities from Lake Vanda, McMurdo Dry Valleys, Antarctica - Oligotrophic Lake LV.19.P2.IB | ecosystem: Environmental > Aquatic > Freshwater > Lake >...
CCATAACCGCCACCTCCTTGTTCGAAGGTCATACCAATGGCACCGCTGTAGGTGGGATATGTATCGCCATAACTTGGGTAGTATAGATCAAAGCGTTCTTTGGTAAAGTATAACCAACCTTGCTCATCAAAGTACTTAGCGTGATTTCTTCCAATCATAGTTTGAAACTCACGCTGCCAGTTGCTGATTACCTCGTGGTACGGCTCTGCAGCGGGGGCAAAATAGTAAGGACTGTTATATCCCTGCTCATGAAAATCAACATGCACATGGGGAAGCCATTCGTTATAAATTTTTAGTCTCGCTTTAGATTCCTTTTGGGTAGTCCACGCCCAGTCGCGGTTCAAATCAAATAGGTAGTGATTAGCTCTTCCGCCCGGCCACGGCTCGCGATGTTCTTTAGCATCTCCGCTTGGGTTAGCCGGAGAGTTTCCATATTGATTGTAAAAATTTGCGTAACGATCGCGACCATCAGGATTGATACAAGGATCCATTATTATAACTGTATTCTTCAACCACTCTTTGGTTCTGGCGTTGGCCGGATTAACCAATTCATAAAGAGTTTTCATGGAGGCTTCTAAAGAACTCGCTTCATTACCATGAACATTATAGCTTAACCAAACCAACGCCACTTTACTTGACGAAGGTGTGCCTTCCATGACACCGGCTCTTTTCAAATTATCCTCCCGGATCTGATCCAGATTAGCAAAATTTTCAGGCGATGCAATAATCGCATAGATCAACGGACGATGTTCGTTCGTTTCTCCGTATTGAGTAACCTTTACCGTTGGCGATAATTGATCCACATAGTTAAAATATTCAACTACCCTATGGTGGCGGGTAAACCGATCGCCCAACTCATATCCTAAAAACTCATCCGGAGATTGAATTTTAGTTTGAGCGAAAGACCAAATGTTTAATAACAGCGCGACACCAAGGGCTAGGAATTTCTTCATAAGTATGTTAGTGCTAAAAATTAGAACTTGAAAAATGAGCAAAAATTAATTCTGCTTCAACAGGTTTTTTACCTGCGGTGTGTGATGGATAATATGCTCTCTAAAAAACCGGATGGCCTGTTGAGTATTGAGCATGCCTGCGCGTGGATGTTTAAATATTTTAAGATTGATTTGATCATCTTCAATTTTTTGCAAAACCTCCTTTAAGTCTACCCGGGTTTTATCCCAGGCAGAAATTAACTGATCAACACTTCCATATACAGGTGTATTTTCTACAATGGTGCGCGGAGCTTTGAATTTGAACGGCAGCCGTTGAGAGACAATAAGTAGCAACATTTTTAATTCTTCTTTCAGTCCGCTTTTTTCTGCCGTTTGAATACCCAATATCTTTTTGTTTAGATAGCCAACAGAAAGTTGCTCTGATGCAATGAGGTGTGAGATTACCTGGGCTATCGACCATTTTTCTGCCGGGTGTTTGTTCAACTCCACATCAGAAAGATCCTTGACAAGGTGTTGTAATTGCGCACGCTGGGTCTCCAAACGATCAAATAACTGCTTTAATCTGGGGTTCACAATTTAGGGTTTTGGTAAAAGTAAATAAATTCATGTTGGATGGCTCAAATCCTTTTTTTACTTTTAATTTACCTAAAAACTTAAAACCCAAACATATGGAAAATCAGAACGCTGGTCAGAAGCCCCCAAAATCTTGGCTTATTGAATCAATCTTAGTAACTCTTTTTTGCTGTCTACCTTTGGGAATAGTTGGCATTGTAAATGCCACCAGAGTTGAATCCCGGTTTTACGCTGGTGATGTAGCCGGCTCAAATCAAGCATCAGCTGACGCTGGAAAATGGACGAAAATAGGGTTTTGGGTTGGATTGGGTGTTGGCGTTCTATATGTGATCATTGTTGTCGTATTTGGTGTTGGAGCAGGAATGATGGGTGCATTCCAATAACATCAAATATTTATTCATACTAATAATAGTTGCTGGATTGTTAATTCTTTATAAGATTTTCGATCCGGCAACTCATCCTTTTCCCAAGTGTCCATTTAAGCAGCTAACAGGTCTTCAATGTCCTGGATGTGGTTCGCAAAGGGCGGTTCATCATATCCTAAATTTAGAGATAAGAAAGGCATACTTTTTAAATCCACTTCTGGTAATCTCGATTCCCTATATCATTTTAGGGCTTCTTTTTGATTGGCTTCCTCTTAACAATTTTTGGCTCAGACAAAGGAAATTACTATTTGGATCAACTGCCATAAAATTCATTCTGATAGTTGTGATAGTGTTTTGGATTGCGAGAAATATTCCTTGTAAACTGACCTGAATTATTTTCTAAAAAATCGAATTTGTCGCGGCATCATTTTAATAGTTGCCGGAAGAAATCCAATCAATTCCCCTTCTGCTTCAAGCATGAGTTTGTTTGGTGATGAAAGTGCAACCTTTGATGATGACGTATAAATTATTCTGGCATCGGAGATTTTTTTCTTTGACTTAAGTTGTTGCAGGTAGAGTAGGAATTTGAAGAGTGGAACATCGGCTGCTACAAACATATTGAACAATCCATCATCTGGTTTGGCGTCTGGAGCAATGTAAATTTTGTTGCCAAACGATTTGCCATTTGCAATAGCAATTACCCGGGCTTTGCCTTTCCAATTTAAATCTGTCGTTCTTAGTTCAACTTCTTCAGGTTTGTGCATAAAGAAGGTTTTAATAACTGCCGACAGGTAACGCAAGTTGTCGCTTAACCAGGTTGGTGCCTTCTCCATCCGCAAAACGGTAGCCGGACCCATGCCTAAACTGCAAACGTTTATAAAGTAATGTTCAATAGATTGATCGTTATTATTCCGGCAACGAACTTTCCCAATGTCGGTGGGTTTAGGTTGATTACTAATCAACAAGTCAATTAAATGATCTGGATTATCGGAAAGTTCAACGGCTCCAGCAAAATCATTCCCTGAACCAAGTGGTATTAAACCCAGTGCAGGCAACGGATGTTGGGTAGCCACACTCATCATTCCATTTAAAACCTGATTAAGGGTGCCATCACCACCAGCAGAAATGATTGCTTCAAAATTTTTAATTACAGCTTCCGAAGCAAGTTGCCGGGCATGGTTGGCGTATTGAGTTTCAAAAACCTCAACTGAAAATTTACGAGTGAGTGCCGGAAGTATTAAATTATAAAACTTCTTCTTGTGTTTTGAGATGCTATTGAGAATGATTGCAATTTTCATTTACAAGACTAATATCTATTTTTTGCACGCAAAGGCGCAAGGCACGCAAAGTAAAATACAAAATTGAAGATTACAGCAGAGGAGTGCATTTCAAATTGTCGTTTCATCGCTAAGGGTTTTCAACCCTTGTTTGCAGCGATTTATAGAGTTGAAAACCCTCTCTGCTTGAAATGTATTAATTCTACTTACAGTTTTTCTTTATCGCGGCTCTCGCTTCAAGTGCCCCCAATTCATCGGCATGCTTTAAATCAAGACAGCCATCATAGTTGTTGTTCATCATCAACTTAACGAGCCCGCGCTGGTAATAAGTTTCCGGATCGGAAGGATAAAGCTCAATTGAAAAAGTGTAGTCTTCTATGGCACCTGCAAAATTATCTTTCTCCGTTTTGCTTAATGCCCGGTTGTCATAATAGGTAGGATTGGTATCATCCAACTCAATAGCCTTCGTATAATCTACGATGGCTCCATCATAATCTTCCATGGTATGCTTTAGCACACCGCGCATGTTGTACGTTTCTGGATCTTCGCCCTCCAACTCAATAGCTTTATCATAATCTGCCAGCGCTCCCTTCAAATCTTCTTTCGCAGTTTTAGCAAGTGCGCGGTTTTCATACTTAATAGGATCTTTGGAATCCATTTTTATAGACTCATTGTAATCGGCAACAGCGCGATCGAAATTACTGGTGCTGTAAAAAGCAACCCCACGATAGTTGTATAAATTCGCATCTGTTTTATCCAACTCAATAGCCTTCGTATAATCATCAATAGCACTTACATACTCCCCCAGTTCAGCTTTTACTATGCCTCTGTTAAAATATTTGTCGGCATCTACCGGTCCGAGTTCGAGCGCTTTCGAAAAATCGAAATACGCGCCTTGTAAATCTTCTACATTGTACTTGGCAAATCCACGATTAGTATAAGCATCTGTAAAGCGGGCATTAAATTTTATTGCTTTGTCAAGATCAACAATGGCGCCTTCATCATCACCTAAATTAATTTTAGATTCACCTCGCATGTTCAGTGCTTCTGCAAACGTAGAATCTAACTCTAAAGCAAAATTAAAATCGCCAATAGCACCATAATAATCCTGAAGTTCCATACGCGCTTGGCCGCGAAGGGAAAACGCATTCTTGTTACGTGGATTTGTTTCAATTATTTTTGAAAGATCTGCCTTAGCGCCTGTATAATTCTTCCCATCCAGTTTTTTCTTTGCTGCATCAAGTGCCGGGTCTTGAGCCCACGCTATTATTGGGAATAACAATACTATTAAGATCAGTTTTTTCATGCTTTCTGTTGAGATTGGCAAGTTAACAAGAATTCGTGGAACAAAGGATTAAGTCGTTTACCCTTCTGACCGGCAAGTTCTGTACCATCCACAGAAAATTTAGAACCTGATTAGCTGATAATCGTAAATTGCCTTGATTAATTCTCTTATTCTATGAAACGATCCGTGCTACTTTTCTCTTTTTGGCTTGCAACCATTATCATGTATGCCCAGCAAAAACCATTGGACATGAAGATGGACTTTGAAGCGTATGATCCGCCATCAACATTAAAAGTGGATGAGCATCGAATTACCAAGGCAAAATTTCCCTTCATTGATATCCACAATCATCAGGGAAATATGAACACTTCCGATTTTAAGGATTTAATTTCTAAAATGGATGCGTTGAACATGGACGTGATGATAAACCTAAGTGGTCGTGGGTTTAGAAGTAGTGGCGATCACTTAGAAAAATCAATTGAAAACATAAACAACCGATATCCAAAACGATTTGTGCTTTTTACCAATATAGATTTTGGCGACATCGACAATCCTGAATGGACTGCTCGCACTGTTAAACAATTGGAGGCTGATGTAAAGCGAGGTGCAAAAGGACTGAAGATTTACAAAAGTCTGGGCATACATAATAAGGACCGCAAGGGCAATCGTATACACATTGATGATCCAAGGATTGATCCTATATGGGCAAAGTGTGGTGAGTTAGGCATCCCGATTTTAATTCACTCTGCCGATCCAAAACCTTTTTGGGACCCGATCGATAACCAGAACGAGCGCTGGCTTGAATTGAAAACCCATCTTGGTCGTAGGTATGACGAAAGCTTTGCCAGTTGGGAAACGATCATTGCCGAACAACATCATATTTTTCAAAAGCATCCTAAAACAACTTTTATTAATGCCCACTTAGGTTGGTATGGAAATGACTTAAAAAAATTAGGCTCACTGATGGATCTTTATCCAAACATGCTGACTGAAATTGGGGCTGTGATTGCGGAGCTAGGAAGACAACCTCGCGCAGCGAAAGCATTTTTTACAAAGTATCAGGATCGGATTTTATTTGGGAAGGATAGTTGGGTGCCGGAAGAATATGAAACTTACTTCCGCGTGTTGGAAAGTGAAGATGAATATTTTCTTTATCACAAACGTTATCATGCTTTTTGGCGCATGTATGGATTAGGGTTGCCTGACGAAATTTTAAAGAAGGTGTATTATAAAAATGCGTTGCGCATTTTACCCAATATGGATAAGAGTCAGTTTCCGAAATAGATAAAATTGAATCATTTGGTTAGTTTTTAATTTTCCATGATAGCAAGACCTATTTTAATTTTTCTTATGTTGTTTAACAGTTCATGTGAGTTGTTGGCTCAAGAAATAGAAATTGCCTTTCGCCTGGCAGAGAAGGATTTGATTCCGGAAGGCATCGCATATGATCCGGGTTCAAAGAGTTTCTTTGTGAGCAGCATCCACAAGAACAAGATTGTAAGGATTGATAATGATCAGCAAGTAACGGATTTTATCAAAAGCGGTCAGGAAGGAATTGGCCAAGTGCTAGGCATGAAGGTTCATCTTGGAAAATTGTGGGTATGCAGTAATACCGGAGAGGGCAATCCTAAAGGCAAATCAATGGTACACGCTTTTGATATTGCCAGCCGGGTTTTATCAAAAAAAAGTATTCTTCAATCAGCAGGAGAGACACACTTATTTAATGATCTGGTGATAAGTAAGAAGGGAGATGTTTTTATTTCAGATTCAGATTATGGCGCAATTTATTTTGTAAACAATATCTTGAAAAATCCAGAACTGCTAGTTAAAGACGATCGACTTAATCATGCCAACGGGATTGCATTGACTCCCAACGATGAGGTGATTGTAAATACATTCAAGGGCTTCTTTAAAATCAATACAATTACACGAGAAATAATGGCTCTTCCTTTTTCGAATTATCTTGTAATTGGTATTGATGGGCTGAGTTTTTACAAGCAATCACTTATTGGAATTCAGAACATTACATACCCGGTCTGCATAAATCAATACAATCTGAATTCTTCGTTCGATAAAATTGAAAACGCACGTGTACTTGTGTCCAACCATCCTCTTTTTGATATTCCTACCACCGGTGTTGTAGTGAACGATTGGTTCTATTTCATTGCGAATAGCCAGATGAGCAATTTGGGCAAGGATAAAATAATTGACCCTGAAAAGCTCAAGGAGATTTTGATTATGAAGGTAAGACTTAATTAGAGACAGGATTCTACTCTGCCAAACTCAAAATCCCTTCCTCTTTTGATTCCAAGGCTGATTGTCCCATCAGGTATTCGTCAACTGCCTTTGCTGCCTCACGTCCCTCGCTAATTGCCCACACCACTAATGATTGCCCTCTGCGCATGTCACCGGCTGTAAAAATAGTTGGCACTGAAGTATGATAACGAGTCGCCTTCACATTGCCACGCTCATCATAATCAACGCCTAGTTGATCGAGCAAGCCCGTGTGTTGTGGATATAAAAAGCCCATAGCCAATAGTACTAATTCACATGGAATAATTTGTTCACTTCCTTCAACTTCAGTGAAGCCCGGAGCTTTGCCGGGTTCTGATTTTTTTAATTCTACTTCAGCAATTTTTAATGCTTTAAGATTTCCCTGTTCGTCACCAATAAACTCTTTGGTTACAATAGACCATTGACGCTCGCAGCCTTCTTCGTGCGAGGTTGACGTGCGCAAGATCATCGGCCAGCTAGGCCAAGGCATTGTCTCCGTTCTACCTTTTGGCGGCTTCGATAAAATTTCGATTTGTGTTACCGACTTTGCTCCGTGGCGGTTTGATGTACCCACGCAATCTGAACCTGTATCACCGCCACCTATCACCACTACATTCTTTCCAGTTGCCCAAATCTCTTCGGTGTTTACTTTCTTTCCACCAACGCGTCTGTTTTGTTGAGTCAAAAAGTCCATCGCATAATGAACCCCCTTCAAATCCCTTCCGGGGATTGGCAAATCTCGTGGCACTGTTGAACCACCGCTAAGCAGCACCGCATCAAAATCTTCTTTCAATGTTTCCACAGAAAGATTCTCCCCTACATTTACTTTAGCCTGAAACTTCACGCCCTCCTCAATCATTAAATTAATTCTGCGGTCGAGCACTTGCTTATCTAATTTGAAATCAGGAATTCCATATCGTAGCAATCCACCAATTTCATCAGCGCGCTCGAATACGGTAACGTAATGTCCTGCATAGTTTAATTGAGCTGCTGCTGCTAACCCGGCTGGTCCTGATCCTACAACAGCAATTTTTTTATTGGTGTGAACTAACGGCTTGCGGGGTTTCACATAGCCATCCTGAAACGCTTTTTCAATAATGGATTTTTCAATGTACTCAATCGCTACTGCGGGCTTGTTTATTCCCAACACGCACGAAGTTTCGCAAGGCGCAGGGCAAATACGACCTGTAAACTCAGGAAAATTATTTGTTGAGATAAGAATTTCATAAGCCAACTTCCAGTTCTCCTGATACACGGCATCGTTAAATTCAGGAATGATATTGCCCAGCGGACAACCATTGTGGCAAAACGGAATACCACAATCCATGCATCGCGCAGCTTGCTTTTGAGTTATTGTATTATCGATAACAGAATCAACCTCGTTATAATCACTCGTCCGTTTTTTTGGATCGCGCTTCTTCGGAAGTTCTCTGTCCTCTTCTAAAAATCCTGTTGGTTTTCCCATACTACCTCACCCCTAACCCCTCTCCAAAAGAGAGGGAACAAAGGAATTTTTTTAATTAGATGAAATTTTAAATTCGTTGTTGCCCAAAGTTGCTTTTAAGGCTGCGGCCTTCTTTTCAGTTTTCTTTTTCTCCATTACAGCCTTGTAATCAATTGGCATCACTTTGATAAACTGCTTAAAGGCCGTTGACCAATAACTCAACACATGAGCAGCTACTTTGCTATTGGTAAACTGTTGATGCATTTCTATTTGAGTTCTAAGCAACTGTTCATCATCGGCATCCAGCGTGTCAAGCATCACCATCTCCATGTTACAGTTTTTAACAAACGTGTTGTTCACATCCCATACATAAGCAACGCCACCGCTCATGCCTGCCGCAAAATTTCTTCCTGTATCACCAAGTACAATCACAGTCCCGCCAGTCATGTATTCGCATCCGTGATCGCCAACACCTTCTACCACTACTTTCACGCCCGAGTTACGGACTGCAAATCGCTCGCCTGCCATGCCGCCAATAAACGACTCGCCAGAGGTCGCTCCGAAGAACGCCACGTTGCCAACAATAATATTCTTTGCAGGATTAAAGGTTGCTTTTGCTGGCGGATATAAAATCAGCTTGCCCCCTGAAAGTCCTTTACCAAAATAATCATTGGCATCGCCTTCCAATTCAAACGTAACCCCGTTTGCTACAAACGCTCCAAAGCTTTGCCCGGCTGTTCCATTAAATTTTATCTGAATAGTATCATTTGGCAAACCCACGCCTGAATAAACTTTGGAAATTTCATTCGACAACATCGTCCCTACCGCACGATCTTGATTGGTAATTTTAAATTCACCCTCCACTAATGTTGCATCTTTTAGAGCGGGTTGAGCCAACTCAATTAGTTTTCGATCAAGTACATCCGCGATGCCATGATCTTGTTCTTCCTGTTTGAACAGTGCGGTGTCTAAACTAATTGGATCTTTAACCAGCAGCGCACCCAAATCAAGGTTTGCATATTTCCAATGATCTCCTAAATCACGAACTTCGAGACGATCGGCCTGACCAACCATTTCGTTAACTGTTCTAAATCCAAGTTCAGCCATTACCTCACGAAGTTCTTCAGCGAGGAAAGTAAAAAGATTTATAACATACTCAGGCTTTCCTGTAAACAGTGCGCGCAATTCCTTATTCTGAGTGGCCACACCAACCGGGCATGTATTCAAATGACATTTGCGCATCATGATGCAACCTGTAGTTACTAATGCAGCAGTTGCTACGCCCCATTCTTCCGCGCCAAGCAAAGCAGCAATCGCTAAATCACGACCGGTTCGAATTTGGCCGTCCGTTTGCAACACTACACGGCCGCGCAGTTTATTTCTTACTAAGGTTTGATGTGCTTCTGCTAAGCCTAACTCCCAAGGCAATCCTGCATGACGAATTGAACTTATTGGAGAAGCACCCGTGCCACCATCATGACCAGAAATTAAAATCACATCAGCATGCGCTTTAGCAACACCCGATGCAATGGTTCCTACACCAGCTTCTGAAACTAGTTTAACATTGATTCGCGCATCGCGATTTGAGTTCTTCAAATCAAAAATCAATTGCGCCAAATCTTCAATTGAATAAATATCATGATGTGGTGGCGGAGAGATTAATCCCACACCCGGAGTTGAGTGGCGAACACGACCAATCCAATCATCTACTTTATACCCAGGCAACTGACCGCCTTCGCCTGGCTTGGCTCCCTGCGCCATTTTAATTTGAAGTTCCTTTGCGTTGGTCAGGTAATAACTTGTTACGCCAAATCTGCCCGAAGCAACTTGCTTGATTGCTGAGTTTTCCCAATCGCCATTTTCCTTTTTAATAAAGCGACTTTCATCTTCACCGCCTTCACCCGAATTACTCTTGCCCCCAATGCGATTCATGGCAATGGCCAATGTAGTGTGTGCTTCAAAAGAAATGGATCCAAACGACATTGCTCCGGTAGCAAAGCGTTTAAAAATATTTTCTTTTGATTCAACTTCACTTAACGGAATAGATTTCCCCTTCTTAAACTTCAACAAGCTGCGAAGGGTAATAGCCTTTTCACTTTGGTTGTTGATAAGCGTAGAATATTTTTTGAAAAGTGAATAATCATTCGTCTTAGTAGAGTGTTGCAACAAATGTATTGTCTGCGGATTGAACAAGTGAACTTCACCACGTTGTTTCCACTGATAGATGCCACCAACTGCAAGTCGCGGCAACCCGTTATTAATTCTGGGAAACGCAAGTTGGTGTTTCACAATCGCTTCGCGTGCAATATCATCCAACGTCAATCCGCCAATGCGCGAAACGGTTCCTGTAAAGTACCGATCGATAACATCTTTATGAATCCCCAATGCCTCAAAAATCTGCGCCCCATGATAGGATTGCAACGTAGAGATTCCCATTTTGCTCATCACCTTTAACAACTCACCGGCTACCGCTTTTTTGTAATTGTAAATTGCTTTTTCTTCCGTGAGATCCGGATGCAAAATATTTTGTTTCTTCATGTCGTGGATCGTTTGAAACACGAGGTATGGATTTACTCCAGAAGCACCATATCCTATCAAGGTTGCATAGTGATGTGTCTCCCACACCTCACCAGCCTCCACTAATAAACCAACCTTACCACGCAGTCCTTTACGAATTAAATCATGATGCACAGACGCCACCGCAAGGAGCGATGGAATTTGTGCGTGACCACTATCAAAACTTCTATCCGAAAGAATGATAATCGTAAAGCCATCTTCAATCGCATCGGTTACATATTGACAGACACGATTCAATCCTTTTTCTAGTGAGCCAGGCTTGCCATCCGCTTTAAAGTATGTGTAAACCGTTTTCGTTTGAAGATGTCGATGATCAATGTATCGGATTTTTTCCAGTTCAGTATTTGAAAGTACCGGAGTAGGAAGTTCAAGCGTAATGCAATGCTCTGGAGATTCTTCCAACAAGTTTAGTGACCCTCCAACATGAGAAGTCAATGACATCACTAACCGCTCACGAATTGGATCAATCGGTGGATTAGTAACTTGTGCAAAAAGTTGTTTGAAATAACTTGATAAGTGTTGTGCTTGTTTTGAAAGTACAGCAAGAGGCGTGTCGATACCCATCGACCCCAACGCTTCCTTGCCTGTCTCGCACATTTGTGTGAGAATCACACGGAGATCTTCCGATGTATATCCAAAAGAAATTTGTCTTTTTAGAAACGTAACTGGATCGTACTTGTGAAAGCTACCGCCTGGCTCTGGCAAATCTTGCAATCGAACTTTATTGTCTTTCAACCATTGCCCATAAGGCTGGCGCGTACAAATTTCTTTCTTCAGTTCATCATCGCTAATAATCCGGCCTTGCTCTAAATCGACCACAAACATTTTCCCCGGTTGCAAGCGACCTTTCGTAATAACCTTGGCGGGATCAACATCCAACACCCCAACTTCCGAGGCCATAATCACCAGATCATCATCAGTAACAACAAAACGCGAAGGCCTAAGTCCGTTGCGGTCAAGCGTTGCACCAACAATTTTTCCATCTGTAAATGTGATGGAAGCAGGTCCATCCCAAGGCTCCATCAAATTTGCATGATACTCATAGAAATCTCTTTTCTCCTGATTCATTCCTTCATTGCCATCCCATGCTTCAGGTATCAGCATCATCATAACATGTGGCAATGAACGGCCGGCATGCACCAGCAATTCAATCGTGTTATCTAAGTTCGATGAATCCGATTGCTTAGGATTAGCGATCGGCAAAATCATATCTAGCTCTTCGCGTGAAAAATGCTTGGAAGAAAAAAATGCTTCCTTAGAATTTAGCCAGTTAATATTTCCACGCACGGTATTGATCTCACCATTGTGTGCGATATACCGAAATGGTTGTGCAAGCCGCCACGATGGAAATGTGTTTGTAGAAAATCGAGAGTGAATAACGGCTAACGCAGATACAACATCATCATGCTCCAGATCGGCAAAGTATGGTCGCAATTGCCCTGAAGTTACCATGCCCTTATAGGCAATCGTTTTATACGAGAGTGATGAAAAATAAAATTGACTTTCAACACCCTTTACCGATTCGGTTATGATGGTGGTTGAATACTTTCTTAGAATAAAAAGCTTGCGCTCAAAATCATCAGGATCAGAAATATCATCCGGTCTTTTTATAAAAACCTGCTCCATGATTGGTTCTGCGTTCAAAGCCGTTTCGCCAAGATCACTATTGTTGGTTGGCAACACCCGGTAGCCCAACAAAGTCATCTTCATTTTTTTGATCTGACGATTTAACACTGTGCGACTTTCTTGTCTTACTTTTGCATCACGCGGAAAAAAGACCAGCCCTACACCATAATTTCCATAAGCAGGCAACTTGAAACCAAGTTTGCTGCATTCGCTGCTAAAAAACTCATGTGGAATTTGAATTAGAATACCCGCGCCATCGCCTGTGTTTGGCTCGCAGCCACAAGCGCCCCGGTGTTCCATACGTTCAAGCATAGTAAGCGCATCGCTCACTATCTGGTGCGATTTACTTCCTTTTATGTTGGCAATAAAGCCAACCCCACATGAGTCTTTTTCAAAAGAAGGATGGTACAGTCCCTGTTGATTTGTTTCTCTCAAGTTCATTTCCAGTTAAAGCGTAATATTTCTAACCTTACAAGTTAACTCCATTACAAGTTTAAATGCGAATAAAGTTGTAGAGATTTTTTTATTGCAAACTAACAGTTAGTAGCGTAAACGTTTGCTAAAGGCTTTGAAACTAAAAGAGGAACGTTTATCTTGAATTAAGATAAATAAACTCATGAATTTTATGCGTATTAAGTTGTCTGAAAAAGCACTCTACCTTGTGTGTCTTTTCTTATTGGTACACTCGGCTTTTAGCCAATCTTATACGATGGAGACAGTGCCCAACGTGAAACTCCAAACCAATAGTTATGTCAGCAATCCAGATGGTCTTTTAAGGGAATCAACCGTAAATCAGATTGACCAGAAATTAATCAGCCTCGAGCAAAGTACAACAGCTCAGGTTTCGGTGGTGATGCTAAACTCTATTGGAGATGAAGACATGACCGACTTTGCCCAATCACTTTTCGAAAAATGGGGAATAGGACAAGCCACCAAAGACAATGGATTGCTGATTTTATTTGTGCAAGATCAAAAGACGATTCGCTTTCACACAGGCTTTGGCTTGGAGGGCATATTGCCTGATGTCATTTGCAAGCGTATCCAAACTCAAAAAATGGTTCCTTTATTCAAAGAAGGAAATGTTGATGGCGGCATCTTGGCAGGAATTGATGAAGTCGCTAAAATTCTTACTGATCCCGCTTATGCGGAAGAAATCAACGCAGCAGAAAAACCAGTTGAACTTGCAAAATCAGGATTCTTAATAATTATTTTGGCTCTCTGGTTGGTTATTTCCTTGATTGCTTTTTTTGCTAAGCTTGATTCTGGCTTTTCAAATTCCAAAAATTCTAATAAGGAAGCGCCAAATTCAAAGATGAGTTCGGGGCGATGGTTCCTATTCTGGTTTGTGCTTCCGTTCATTTTGTTTGTTGTTTTGCCAATTGCCAATAGTTGGTTAGTAATGTTTTGTGGGTTCTACTTGTTTTTTACACTTGCCGCTGTCGCTAAATATTTGCGAATGAATAAAAGTGCCAACACTTTTATAGCGAAAGGAAAGTATAGATCTGTGTTTGACTTTTATCAGGAGAACAAAGGGGTGTTATCGTTGGTGATTTTATTTCCAATTCCATTTGCCTTTTTAAAGAAGCAGTTTACTAATAAAATGAATTCCATTCGCACACACCCGCGCACCTGTAGAAAGTGTAATGGTACTTGCGTTAAGTTGAGTGAAAAGGAAGAAAATGAATTTCTATCCAAAGCAGCTCAGTATGAAGAAACTTTAAAATCTGTTGATTACGATGTTTGGAAGTGTGGACAATGCAACGATATTCACCTTGAAGCATATCTCAACGAGAAGACTAAATACACGCCTTGCTCAATGTGCAATACAACTGCTGCGCGCTTAACAAACTCAACTACCAAAGTAGCGGCAACAACTTCTTCAACAGGGATTATGATTTATTCCTATCTCTGTAAATTCTGTAAGCATAAATCAACAGTAGAAGGAGTCATTCCACAAATAGTTGTTTCATCAAGTTCTTCATCGTCTAGTGATTCCAGTTACAGCAGTAGCGACTCAGGGGGAAGTTATGGTGGGGGTGATTCAGGAGGTGGTGGTGCCAGCAGTAGTTGGTAGTCTATTGAAATAACGAGAGCTGCATCTGCTTGCTGTTGATTGGTTTTCTCATACTATTTTGCGCCCCGCCTTCTGTATAGAAAAGTTCGGTTTCCCGGTAACGGGTTGCCACTACAACCTGGGTATTTCCTGCTATTGGTTTAAACAAATTTTCAACGATGGCTGGGGTGTTATTATGTTCCGATAAATGCGACAAGATTATGTGACTCATAAATTTCGACTTATGCTGCCTAAACAAGTTGGCGGCTTCTCTATTTGAGATATGGCCATGCCCACCGCGAATTCGGTTTTTCAACGGCATAGGATACGGACCGGTGTCCAACATATGCTCATCGTAGTTTGATTCTAAAAATGCAGCCTGGCATTGAGCAAAATTCTTAATCACATCCTCACAGGCAATTCCAATATCTGTAATAACCCCTACTTTATTTTCTCCATTTGCTACAATCACGCTGAGTGGATCAACGGCATCATGTCGCTTTGGAAATGCTGTAACGGTTAACTCCCCTAATGTAACCGGTGCATAGGGTTTGAGGGATACAATCAAATGAGGCTTTATACGTAACCGCGCTTGATGTAAAGTAAGGTTGGTTATGTAAACCGGGATCTGATATTTCTTAGATAGTACGGCAATTCCCTTCGTGTGATCAAAATGTTCATGCGTTACAAAAAGGCCACGCACATTTTTTAATGAGAGCCCCAATCGCTGCATGCGGATTTCCGTTTCGCGGCATGAAATTCCAACATCAATTAATACAGCCTCACGCTTGTTGCCCACGTAATAACAATTTCCATT
>Ga0163150_10005953_pt1 | contig 15243 bp, 8 predicted proteins | sample OliLakLV19P2IB_FD_148628 | JGI IMG/M metagenome (GOLD analysis project Ga0163150, IMG submission 148628) | Freshwater microbial mat bacterial communities from Lake Vanda, McMurdo Dry Valleys, Antarctica - Oligotrophic Lake LV.19.P2.IB | ecosystem: Environmental > Aquatic > Freshwater > Lake >...
AGCGTTCCACTCAGCGAACCTTCCGCCCAAGTGAAAGCACCGATATTTCCATCGGTCGCGAGATTTGCATTGAAGGAAAAGCTGGTAGGCGGAGCGGTGGAGCCATCGGATTCACGAAACAACCACGGAGTTACACCTTCGTTAAAGAGATACGCCGCTTGCCGAGCATAATCAACGCCCCCAACCGTGCCGCGAAAGTAACCAGAAATCGAATAGCTGAGATCTTCCGTGGGGATGAAAATGAGGTTTGCGGTCGCGGTTGCGGACGAGGAGCGGCCAGCGGCATGGCCGATACTCAGTGCGGTATTAATGCTGAAAGTGGCTTCCGTCGCCGTATTCGTGAAGGAATAAGCTAGTACCTTGTAACCTCTATAATTTCGGATAAAGGCGAGCGAGTTTTATTCGAGCTTTATCAGTGGTGAAACGCCAGTTGAGTGGGGCCCCCCGGTTGTTACGATCCAATTCCCAGGCGGTGATCTCTGCGCGCATGGCTGCTAGCGAAGGAATGCGCCGATCCAAGCATTGGCCGTTGAGCGCGCTCAGTTCGATCTCGGCGATGTTCAACCAACTGCCGTGTTTGGGTGTGTAGTGAATTTCCAGGCGCTCGGCTAAGCGGCGGGCCTCGGCGGGGGCGAAGGTCTCGTAAAGCGAGGCGGTGTCGTGGGTGTTGAGATTGTCCATCACGAGACGCACCTTGATCGCGGTGGAGTAGCGTTCGTCGAGCATGGTCTTGATAAATTGGGCCCAGTCTTGGCGGGTGCGGCGCTCGGTCACCTCGACGTGGCGGCGACCGGCCAGCGGCTCAATCTCGACAAAGAGCGTGGCCACCCCGTTGCGCACATATTCGTGGTCGAGGATTTGGCCGTGACCGGGGGCGACCGGAATCGGCGCCCGTACCTCACCGACGAGTTGCTTGCTCGATTCGTCCATGCAAACCACCGGGAAGCGCGGGTCGTGCGGCAGGCAATAAACCTCCAGTACATCCTCCATCGCGGCGACGAAAGACGCGTCGCTGTCGGGCGGGATCTTCCAGTATTTGCTTAGGTGAGGACGCAGTTCGTTTTTTTTAGCGAGCGTTGCACCGTCATGGTCGAAACGTTTTCCACGATCTTCAGCTCGACGAGTTTTTCCGCCAAAAGGCGCACGGTCCAACGCCGACGTCCGCTCGGCGCAACCGAGCAAGCCAACGCCGTGAGTCGGGCGTCAAACTCGCCGGCAAAGGTGGCCTCACGGGGTTTGCTGGCAGGCTTACGCACCAACGCCGAGTCCAGTCCTTCTTCCACGAAGCGCTGCTTGAGATGCTCAAGCATGCGCGAACTTACCCCCAGGGCGCTGGCGATATCGCCCATCTTCCATGGATCGCCGTAGTCACCAGCGTCGCACAGCAGCAAAGCCCGCGCGTGAATGAACTTTGTTGCAGTCGATTTTCCCCGGCGGGTTAAAGCGGTCAGCTGTTCACGTTCCGCCTGCGTCAGGGTAACTTTGTATCGATTGGCCATCCCCCAGGAATACGCCGAACCTACAAGCTTTCAATGCGAAATATATCGTGTTACATGGTACTAGGTAATTCCTGCACATAGACGCCAGGGTAGGTAGCTTGAACCATAACCGTGCTTTCCTTGTAGGCTTTTTGTGCCGTGCGAATCGGGGTGACTTGCACTGGCCTGACGCCGGGAGAAGCATATCACTTTCAATAACAGTCAACCCCTAAGATAGGTGTGTGGCTGAGGAGGATACACCTGCGAATTGGCGGAAGCGCCGCGGTTTTCAGAGGGAAGATAGACATTTGCGCTCATCAATCCCGGACGGATCGCGACCACGTGGCGGCAAAATTTACGGGATTCTCACATCGACGAGCGGCTTAAGTAGTTTCCGCATGACGATGCGACAAACCGGCGGGCGAACGTCTCCAGAATGAAGTCCACCCGGTGAATCCCGGAGGGCTCTGTGGCCACGGGCGTGGCGCTGAGCCGGATTATTTCAACTTGTCATTGCGAGAGCTTTACCAACCCGACGTTGGGTGGAATCGCCGATGAACACCCCCGCCCCGATTGTCATTGCGAACGAGGCTGGCCGAGCGTGGCAATCCATCGGGACGCTTGGATTGCCGCAGTCGCTTAGGCTCCTTCGCTTAAGATCGCATTTTACCCACAGATTTAGCCACGGAGCCGACAAACTGTAGGTGTTCATTTGCAGGAGAGCAGCGACGAAGCAATTCATCTAGCTGGATCGCCACGCCCTCGTTCCTCTGGCTCGCGATGACAAATCGGAGGGTGATATATCCGGGTTAGTTCCGCGGACGTGGCATAACCCCGGAACCGCGGACGCCCTCGTCCGCATCCGTTCTAAATGCGGCCGGGGGCGGCCGGGGGCGTCCGCGGTCCCAGCGAGCCGCTGAGCAATTAGAATCGGCCGTTGATGCCGGCGGTGACGGTCACGAAATTGTACAGCAGCCGTTGCGTGCGGTCCTTATAACCACGGTAGAAAACCTGCGGCTCGTTGAACAGGTTGGCGACGTCGAGGCTCAAGATAACAGAAGGACGGAGCTGATATGAAATACCAGCGTTCACGGTCTTCATCGAGAGCCGGTACAAGCGCAACGAGGGATTCTGCTGGTTGAACGATGTCAGGTATTCACCCGTAAAGTTATAAAGGATACGAGTGCTGAAGTTCCGGTGACGCCACGACAGAGTGGCATTCGCCGCGTGGGGAATAAAGCCCTGCACTTGGTTGCGGGTGAGATACTGCGTTCCGCCATAGAGACCGTGCGTATCGATCCGGGTGTAATTGAACGAGCCAGCAAGTCCGCGCAGCAAGCCCGGCAGGAAGGTGAACTGCTGACGGTAGCTGAACTCCCAGCCTTGAGCGACCGACGTGCCGGCGTTAATCGAAGTGCGTTCGGTCCAGCCTTCATAATCGCCACCATATCCGTTTTCAGCTCCGCCGGGAATGGTTCGGATCTCCTGGTTCGAAACAATAAAGTCCCGAATCTCTTTATGAAACCAGCTCACTGAAAACTGGCCGACGGGTTCGAAATAGTATTCCAGCGAAGCGTCCCAGTTGCGCGCCGTTTGCGGCTTCAGACCGGGATTAGTGATCGTCAGAAGTTGGTTGTTTTCATCCGGCGATTCCGAAGGGAGGAAATTGCTCAGCCCCGCACGACCGAAGCTCGTGGAGTAACTTGTCCGTAACTTCAGGTCGGACGTGATATCGTAATACGTGTGCAGGCTCGGGAACGCCTTCGTGTAGGTCCCCTTGGTCTCGCGATAGTTGTTTTCATAATCCCGTTGGGCGGAGCCGACCGGATCGGCAGTCTGTTGCGCCGTCGTGCTTAGGCTGCGGGATCGGACCCATCCCCAACTTTCGACGGTCGTGTCCTCCAGGCGAACTCCGCCCAGGTACCCGGTGCGTCCGCGCCATCCCTCCTTGCCGAGACGGCCTTGCGCCATGAAGTAGGCCGCCTGGGCGGTTTCCGTGAGCCCCCGAGTGCCGGTATATTTCTGAGACTCGTGATAATAGAGATCCTCGCGCCAAAGGTCCGGCTGCAGGGGACGACGTTTGTCCATGTGCATATTGGAATACCAGCGCGGCATCCGCAGACCCGTTTCACGTGCATGATAAGTCGGAAGATTGGGATCCGGCGCCAGCGGTCCGGTGCCAATATAACTCCAGCGATGGTTGTCCTTGCTCCAGATATCGAGTTCCTGCTCGCGCCAGGACACGCCGGCTTTCAGGAACAGGGGGAAAGACGCCGGGACCGTGTAGCGGGCGTTAAACCGGAACTGTGACAGCAATTGATCGTTCTGGTTATTGACGTTCGTCAATCCATTGGCCGCGGGACGATAGTTGTCGGGGTTAAGGAAATCCGGTCCGCCATTTTGGACGAACCGGGGAAACATATCGGAGTTGGTCCGATCGAGAATCCAGCCCACTCCTGAGAGGCGCATCCGCAGGGTGCCGGCGGTGCCGTCACCGTTGTTCAAATGCGTATACCCGACGCCACCCGTGTAATCGATCTGCCAATTGCGATATTCATGGTCGCCCGTGAAATCGACGCGACGCGTGCGGACGTAATAATTACGCGGGCCGTCGATGAAGACGTCGATGTTGGACGCGGCAACGGGGCGAACGACTGTAATTTTGTCGGTGAACTGGCCGGGCACGACGCCCGTGGTGGTTGCATTCGGCACGGTGGTCGCACTGCCGGTGAAGGCGCGCATCTCCATGCGGCGGCGATGAGCCTCGAAATTGTTGTTGCCGATCAGCGTGACGGAGAAGCGGGAGTTGGGTGACCAGCGATAGTCGGTCCGCAGATTGAGGCTTGCCTGCTTGCGGTTGTTATAATTGTCCCACGTCCGGTAATCCCACACGTAGGCGGCCGGTTCGAGCGTGTTCTGGTAGTCGAACAGGGTGCTCGTGCCCCCGACGGCGTTCTCGCTGTAGAAGGCATTCAACGCCACGGCGAAATTCTTCGTTCCGCCCATAATATCAAATACCTCCTGGTGCGACAAATTCACGAGCGGGTGAGCGCGATGCTGCTCACGAAGCGGCGTTTGCTCGAGAAAGGACGGTGCATAGCGGGTCGTGAAACTGTAGGTGGTGCGCCGTTTTTCGCGCATGCTCAGCGGGGAACGGGTTTTGAGATTGACCGTGCCGCCAAGCGAGTCGGCGCCCTTGTCGGGGGTGTGGCCCTTGATCAACTCGACCGATTCAAACATGGTGCCGGTGATACTTTGCATCTCGAAGCTGCGGCTCGTCCCCAGGCTGGGAAGCAATCCACCGTCGACGGTCACGGTGTTCAAATCGGGATCCATGCCGCGCATATTGAACTTATACGCGAGGCCTTCGTCCGTTGGACTCCCGGCAACCCCTGGCAGGCGCATGACAACTTCACTGGCGCTCATGTTGGGCAGATTACCGAAGGAGTCCATGGCCACGACATTCTTCATGTTCTCCGCGTTGCGCTGGGCCGTGAGAGCAGCCGCATCGCCCTCGCGTTCGCCCGTCACCCTGAACGCGTCCAGTTTATATATCCCCGTCGTCAGGTCAAAATTGCGTTCGATTCGCGCGTTCGCTCCCACCGTCACCTCCGCGGTAATCGCGTCGAGGCCGATGTAGGTAACTTCAATTTCATGCCGGCCCGCAGGTACCCCGGAGAGTATATAACGGCCGGTTCCGTCAGCAAAGGCGGTGAGACCGAGTCCCTTGACGACCACGCGGGCGCCTTCGAGCATATTGCCCGTCGCCGCGTTGCCAACGGTTCCAGCAATCACGCCCGTATCCGCGGCGGCAAGGCGCGCCGGGGCACCGACGATGATGACGGCGAAGAGGGCAGGAGCGAGGCCGCGCAACGCGGTCGCAAACAATGCAATAAGTCGCAGACGGATGGTGTTCATGGGGTAAATTTCTGATAGTGTCCCACGGAGGGACGCTTTCGCGGTAGGGGAGAACAAGGGCCGAATCGGTGTGACTCGGTTCGGGGTCAATGGGAGCCTAAATGGTGCGGCTTACAATGGCAAAAACACCTGGACTTGGGCGGAGGGCGCATCTGCCGGTTGCCGGTTCGGGTTCCGTCGCGGAGCGGAGTCCGCGCCCTACCTTACAGAAGTCACGATAGGTAGGGCGGCGAGTCCCTTCGCCGCCTTTTCTATAGGTCACGATGGGTAGGGCGGCGAGTCCCTTCGCCGCCGCGGTGCTGCCACCGCCAACCGGCAGATGCGCCCTTGGGTGGATCGGCTTGGCGGGTGCGTTATACCAGTGACTGATGGGATTTTGACTTTGGCGCAGCAGCACCAGCAGGGCCCGACCTCCGGTCGGGCCGCTCGGAAATCGCGACTGCCAACGGCTCGCCCGGAAATCGGACCCGTATGTATTAACTTAACGCCTTACACTCCTGTTTGTCATTGCGAGGGAGCCTTGGCGACCGCGGCAATCCAGATGGGTCGCCGCGCTCTCGTTCCTCGGGCTCGCGATGACAATCGGGTGAGTAAATGGATTAGGTTAACGCATAGGGAGGTCGGGCGCTGGAAGTCGAGCGCTACCCTCGAAAAGTCCAAATCTCATGTGATAGTGGTATTACGCCTCCAGTCAGTTTGAACGGAGTGATCGCGCTAATTCGCCTTGGTGGGCGCGTTCAGCGATCGTTGCAAGAAGGCGCGGATCGACTGCTTGATTTCCGGAGTGGAGAACGCGGGACCACCATGGCCTGCACCGGGTAACACGATCAATTCGGAGGGAACTCCCGAAGCCACGAGGGCCGCATGGAGGCGTTGACTCTGTTCGAGCGGAACTTGTTGATCCTTGTCGCCGTGGATGATCAGAAACGGCGGGTCGTCCTTGGAAACGTGATACAGGGTGCTGGTCTGGCGCGCCAGATCAGGCCGGTCCCGCGGCGTTACGCCGAGGAGTTTGGCGCCATTGGAATTTGCCAGATCGGCGGCGGTTTTCCCAGGGCCGGGAACGTTGGGCGGCATCGTCAGCATATCGCTGGCGCCATAGAAATCGATCACCGCACCGACCCGGCTGGAAATTTTTTCATCGGCCGGCGGCGGGGTCGCGGCAAAAATGGTGGCGAGGTTTCCGCCGGAGGAACCTCCAGACACTGCGATGCGCTGGGGATCGAGCTGATATTTTCCCGCTTCGGCGCGTAGCCAGCGGACCGCGGCACGAGTGTCTTCGAGTTGCGCCGGCCACTTCGCGAGCCAGCTGAGGCGGTAACCGAGACTCACGACCGCATAGCCTTCGGCCGCGAGCCAGGAGAGCGGGCAATTCTCCTTCGATCCGTTCTTCCAGCCGCCGCCGTGGATCCAGATAACGACCGGACGTGGGGTGGTGGATGTCGTGGTCGGCAAATACAGATCGAGCAGCAACGCCCCGGATTCCGGCCGGCTGTATTCAAGATTCGCGATACGTTTCACTCCTGCCGGCAACGCGGTGCGAATATCGCCGACGGGGCGAACCTGCGTGGGTTTGACGCCCGTCAACGCGTCACCGAGATCCGCGCGCGCTGCGCTGACCACCGTTTGCAGCCGCGCCACGATCTCGGGATGGGCCGCAGCGACGTTCGTGCTCTCACCGGGATCCGTTTTTAAATTATACAATGACAGCTCCAGTTTTTCGACCCGATAGCCATGACGGCTGGCGATGCCGCGAATTCCGGAATTCTCGATCGATTGCGGTTTCATGTTGGCCCAGTTCGACGGTTTGCCGCCGCGCCCGGGCTCAGCCGCCACCGTCAGATACTCGTGGGGAACGTGGAGTTTCCAGTCTCCCTGGCGCACCGCGTGCAACTCATCTCCCGAATAATACCAGAGTTCGTCGCGCCCCTTCGCGTCGGGGTGGCCAAGGAGCAGCGGCGTCAGGTCCGCGCCATCCAGCTTCGTGGCGGCGGGCGTGGCGCCGATCAGACGCGTGAGCATCACGTTCAGATCCATGGACGTGAACATGGCTTCGCTTACCCGGCCCGCGGGTACGTGCCCCGGCCACCGAGCCAGAAACGGGGAGCGCATGCCGCCTTCAAACGTGGTCAGCTTCCCTTCGCGCAGCGGCCCGGCGAGCCCGGCGTGATCGCCGTAGGAAAGAAAGGGCCCATTGTCGGACGTGAAAATAACGAGCGTGCGCTCGTCCAGTCCGAGTCGCTTCAGCGCCGCCATCAATTCGCCCACCGACGCATCGAGTTCTTCCACGACGTCGCCGTAACGTCCGCGGGCACTTTTACCGCGGAACGCCTCGGAGGCGAAGATCGGCACGTGCGGCATGACGTGGGGCAGGTAAACGAAAAACGGTTCATCGCGGTGACGCTCGATGAACGAAATGGCACTCGCCGTGAAACGTCGCGTAAACTGCGACTGGTCCGGATCAACCTCCACCACGTCTTCGTTCTTTAGCAGAGGCAGCGAAGGAATCCCGCGGGTCACGGGATGGAGGGGGCCATTGTCGTTGGAAAATGGAATGCCGAGAAACTCATCGAAGCCGCGGCGCGTCGGCAGAAACGACGGCTGCTGGCCAAGATGCCATTTGCCATAAATTGCGGTCGCGTAGCCTTGCTTTTTGAAATGCTGACTGAGCAGGACTTCGCGCGCGTGGAGTCCCGTGGTGCTCGTGTGATTGAGGGCACCGCTTAACCCAACGCGATTCGGATAGCTGCCCGTCATCAGGGCCGCGCGGGAAGCGGTGCACACCGACTGCGCGACGTAGAAGTGGGTGAATTTCGTGCCCTCGGCGGCGAGTCGGTCAAGGTGGGGCGTCCGGATATCCTTCGCGCCAAAACAACCTACATCGCCGTAACCGAGATCATCCGCGAAGATAAGAATGACGTTGGGTAGTTCCTTGGGTGCAGCTGCAGCGCTGCGGGCGGCTAGTCCGCCGAGCGCGAGCAAGAGCAAACAGAAGCCAAGTGAGAATCTAACCGGGAGAGCGGAGATCATGGGGCGATCAAGGGAGGGTTGGGGTAGCTGACGACGGATTTGAAGCAGTTCGCAGCGCAGTGACGAGTGAACATTTCAACCGCACGAACTGCGATGGGAAGGTCAACGCTTTGAGCCGTTTTCGCGGATGTAATCGAGGCCGTCTTAATCTCATCTTGCCAGTTTGACAACTGTTCCGTGGCAGGGGTGCGGCGGCGGCATTCGAACGCTGCCTCGATGAGGCCTGCACGCGCTTCCATTGGTTGATTTATGCCTATGTTGTCATGGCGAATCACCTTCACCTCGCCCTGATAACGCCTAAGGGACTCGGTCAGAAATAAACGCTCCAATCTACTTGGGCTTGAGTCGCCATCCGGCGTTGCTGGCTCAGTCACCGATCGGAGATAGGCTTCGTCGCCAGCGCCCTGGCTGGCGACCCAATCCCGGCGCAGCTCTGCGCGTTTATTTCTGACCGAGCCCCTAAGCCAAACTCGAGCGTGGGAATGAAATAGCTGCAGGGTACCGGGACGACCCGTTTCAATCAGCTTTCGGCGGGTAGTTGGTCGGCCGTTTCAGGGCCGGTACAAGGCGTTTCACGTCGAGCCTGGTCACGCCGTTCTGTGCATGACCTCGCCCAGGTGGCCCATTACATCCATCTCAATCCGCTGTCCGGCGAAAACGTCACCAGTGACACGTTGGCCGAATATCACTGGAGCAGTCTACACCGCTTCGTGGCGGGGCCGCGGGCGGTTTCAGGAATACGGACGTAACGACAGCTGCGTTAATCTCCAAATTGGTGGACCTGATCGGGATCAAACCGACGACCTCTTCGTTGCGAACGAAGCGCTCTATCAACTGAGCTACAGGCCCGTAAGGGAACGGAGGTTTTGCGAAATCACCTGACGCAAGTAAACACCATTTTTTGCCTTCTTCCTGTCAGGGGTTGTACCATTCAGCAGGGGATCGCAAATGAGCGGGAAACGGCTCTCGGAGTGGGAGGACTCTCCGGCGCTCCCGCCGCTGGGGGAAAGGCAAAGGGGCCGACGTCCGGGATGCGCAAGGAGGCAGGTCGCTTTCGCCTGGCCTCACGCGGCGCCAATCGCGCGTACGAGCGCTGGCGAGCGCGCATCCTCGGGCGAGAGGGCGCAGAGGCGTTTGACGCGGTGTTCAATCTCCGACGCCACGTCCACAAAAGCCTGAAACTTTTCTTCGTCGGTCCCGGTAACTGCCGCCGGATCAGGAGAACTCCAATGGGCAATGATCGACGCACCGGGCCACACCGGGCAGGCGTCCCTTGCATGGTCACACACCGTGATCACAGAGTCGAAGGCCTGCCCCCGGAATTCATTCCATGACTTCGAGCGAGCATCGCTGGCATCAATGCCATAAACCTCCCGTAGTACGCGCACCGCCAACGGGTTCACCCTCCCGACTGGCTTGGATCCCGCGCTGAAACTCTCAAAGCGCCCTTCCCCGAAATGGCGGAGCAAATACTCGGCAAGAATCGAGCGTGCTGAATTGCCGGTACAAAGGATCAAAGCGCGCAAGGAAGATGGGGTGGGGTTCAATTCGTGAATGGGCTTGGGTCTTGATAACTCGGGTGGCCGCCTGAAGCCGAGGTTGTCCTCCAGCCCTTGCTAAAGAGCAGATGCCGTCGTCACTGATTTATTCCCAAATGCCCCCCGTCTCCGAACCGTAGTCGCTGAAGTCGCCGCGGAAAAATGAAAGGGATCCTGGATTCTCCGATCACGGCTGTGCCAAAACTATGGGATAGATCCGAGACTAAGGTGTAGCTCCAAAAAAAAGCCCTCCGTCACCGAGCCTATGGAGGGCATCCTTCGCCGCAATGCGTGCTTGCCATCCGTTTCACTCGGAGAGCGGTTTTAGGGATGGCCACGCCATCCGTAGGCTTGGCGAAAACTGGCGGAGAGGGGGGGATTCGAACCCCCGGTACGGTTTTACCCGTACAACGCTTTAGCAAAGCGCCGCTATCGACCACTCAGCCACCTCTCCGGACAGAAAACAGGAGGCAAACGCACCGAATCGAAAGTGCAAGGCGGATTTCACGGACATTTGGGAGTCGTCCCGCCCTCTCACCGAGCGCCCGGCGCTCGCAAATTCAGCTGTGGGCCGCGACCGGAGTCGGGGTTTCCGCATTCAGTGTTTCGCGCTCGATCTCGGCGGCCCGAATCAGGCCGTGCGCACTGGAACGCCCCGTGAGTTTCATACAAATATTGTCCATCAAAACGTACACAATCGGGAGCACAAACAGCGTGAGGAACGTCGCGATCGTCAACCCTCCCACCACCACGATACCCATGGCATTCCGCGTCTCGGCTCCGGCACCCGTCGCAAACGCCACGGGCACCGCTCCGAGCACCGTCGAAATCGACGTCATCAAGATCGGACGGAATCGCACCACCGAGGCCTCAAACGCGGCGTCAAAGGCTTTGCGGCCTTCCACCTGAAGCTGGTTCGCAAACTCCACGACCAAGATACCGTTCTTCGCCACCATGCCGATCAGCATGATCAGCCCGAATCGCGAAAAGATATTATCCGTCAGCGCCGTGCCGAAAAAGCGCGAACAATAGAGGACAATCAAACCACCGGAAACCGCCAGGATGATGCCCGTGAAAATCGTGATTGGATGGATCCATGACTCGAACTGCGCCGCGAGCACGAGAAAGGTAAACAGCAGCGCCAACCCAAAGAGCATATAGGTGTCACCGGCGCTCTCCACGAATTCCCGCGCCTCGCCGTCCCACGTAAATGCGTAACCGGGCGGCAGGATCTTCCTAACTTCATCAGACAGCAGCGCCACCGCATCACCTGTAGTGAATCCTTGCGTAACCTGAGCCGACACCGTCACCGACCGCAGCCGGTTGAAATGCGGGAAACTCTCGGGCACCACCGATTCATCATACGTGACGAGATTGCTCAACTGCACGAGGGCTCCGCTGGATGATTTCACGTACAATCGCGATAGGTCGGAGGGGCTGGTCCGGTTCGAGTCTTCCACCTGGACGAGCACATCGTATTGTTGACTGCCTCGTTGAAACTGGGTCACCCGCCGGCCACCCAGCAAAGTCTCGAGCGTCCCGGCGACATCGGAAATGGGCACTCCGAGATCGGCGGCTTTTGCCCGATCAATCTTAACATCGATCTGTGGTTTGGTTGGCGAAGGATCGATCCGAGGCACGAGAAACATGCTGCCATTGGTCCGCATCAGCTTGAGCACCTCTTGCCCCAACTCCTGTAGTTTATCGAAATCGCTGCCTTGCAGCACAAGTTGGACGCCCGAACTGAAGCTGCTGCGGCGTCCGCCAAAGGGCCGCACGGGCGACGGCGACGACTGGCCCCCCGTGATTTCGGCCCGGAACTTACGGCGGACTTCCTCCACCACTTCCTGCGTCGTGCGCTGGCGTTCCTCCCACGGTTTCAAGGTGGCGAAAATAAACGCCCGCCCGTCTCCAGTCCGATGATAGGTGCGATCGACCTCAGGAATGCCGAGGACGATTTGTTCCATCTGGCGCGAATACACGGCATTGTATTGCGGGGTGGAACCAATCGGGGGCACGAAGCTCGCCGTAAAGATTCCGCGATCCTCCATCGGGGTGAGTTCACGCTGGAGTTTCGTGTACAGATAAGGGCCGGTAATCGCGAAGACCAACGCGGCCAAAAGTACGAAGAGCCGAAAGCGGATTGCTCCCTTCAGGGACTTCTCGAACAGTTGGTTCACCCAGACAAAAAGCGGCTCAGTCTTTTCGTAAAGCCAGCCATGCTGCGCCTTCCCATTCACGATCTTGGCCCGCAGCATGCGGGAGCAGAGCATCGGTGAGAGCGTCAGGGCGACAAAGGATGAGACCGAAACGGAGATCGCGAGGGTGAGCCCGAATTCGAAGAACAATCGGCCGGTGTTGCCCGATTGAAAGGCCACCGGAAGGAACACCGCGGCGAGCGTCAACGTCGTCGCGATAATGGCGAACGCCACCTGCCGGGCACCGAAGATGGCGGCGTGGATCGGCGTTTCACCTTCTTCGATCCGCCGATAGATATTTTCCAACATCACGATGGCGTCATCGACGACCAGGCCAACGGCCAGCACCAAGGCCAGAAGGGTGAGCGTGTTGACCGTGAACCCCAGGAGGTGCATCACCGCGAACGCGCCGATAATCGACACCGGAATCGAAACCAACGGCACCAAGGTCGCGCGCCAGTCCCGCAGGAACAGGAAAATCATCAGGATTACCAGGACCGCCGCCTGCCAGAGCGTCTTGTAGACCTCCCGGACCGAGCGATCGACAAATACACTCGTGTCGTATGAGACCATCACTTCGACACCTTCCGGCAGTTCCGCCCGCAGGATCGGAATCAGCTCCTTTACGCGTTTGGCCACGTCCAGCAGATTCGACTGCGCCTGCCGCGCCACCGAAAGACTGACCGCGTGCTTCCCGTTCACGTAAGTCTGATTGCGATAATCACTCGGCCCGAGTTCGACCCGGCCGATATCGCTAAACTTCACCTGGTAGCCCTCGCGGCTCGCGAGAATGATATTCTCAAATTCGCGAGGATCGTCCATCCGGCCGCGCAAACGAACGGGAAACTCGCGAGTAAGGGATCCGATCCGCCCGCTCGGCAGGTCGACATTCTGCTGCCGCAGGGCGCGCTCGAGATCGGATACGGTCAGGCCATAGGCCGCGAGCTTGGTGGCATCGACCCACAAACGCATGGCATACCGCTCGCCGCGCAACTCCACCGTGGCGACGCCCGGGATGGTTTGCATGCGCTGCAAGGCGAGCCGCTCCACGAGCTCGGTGAGCTCGAGTCGGCTATGCATCTCCGACCGAAATGAAACCGAAATGACCGAATCGGAATCTGCGTCAGACTTGGAGATCTGCGGATCATCGACTTCGGAAGGAAGGCGACTGCGAACGCGGGCGACCTTGTCGCGCACGTCGTTCGCGGCCTCGTCCATGTTCCGATCGATATTGAACTCAAGGGAAATCCGGGAGCGCTGTTCACTCGAACTCGATCGGATGATGCGCAATCCATCGATCGCGGACACCTCCTTTTCGATCACCTCGGTGACCTTTGATTCGACAACCTCCGCGGAGGCCCCGGGATAACTCGCCTCGATGGAGATGACCGGAGAATCGGTGCTCGGATATTCCCGCACCGGGAGCCTCCCGAAGGCAATGACTCCAACAAGGACAATAAGGATGGAAGCGACCAGGCAGACCACCGGGCGCTTAATGGAAATATCCGAAAGAATCATGAGCTGACAAGTGACGGGACGACTCCGAGGCCTGACATCATTCTAAATTCGATTAATCGCTGATGAGGAACTCAGCGCGAAGAGGACGGGGGTCGAGCTTGGCCCCTGGAAATAACGCGAGGGATCCGATACCCGCCGCGATCACTTCGGTCGCTTCCGTGAGCTCACCAGTGACGGCGCGCACTTCGACGAGGCCCCGCGCTCGGAGCCCGAGGACGACCGGAACAAAGGCGGCGACCTTATCGCCATTTAGGTCATTAACCGTGATGATCTGCGGGCCGCGCTGCTCAATCAGGATCGCGCCTTCGGGGACTGTCAGTGCGCCCTTGCGCACCTCGAGGACAATTTCGATCACCGCAAACATCCCGGCTTTAAGAATCGTTGAAGGAGCATCGAGGTAACCCTTCACGGCGCCGGAACGGGTATTCCGGTCGATGACGGAGTTCACAAAATAGACTTCACCCTTTACGGCTTCGGACGCCTCGATCGTGGTCGAGCGAACTTCGAAGGGCGTTCCGGCCTTTACCTTGGGCAAATAACGCTCGGGAACCTGAAACTCGACCTTCAGCTTACTAATATCGTTGAGGGTGCTGATCACGGACTGGGTGTTCACGTAATCGCCGGCCGACAAAGTCCGCGATTCGATCATCCCGTCGAACGGGGCGCGCACTTCGGTCCGGGCCAGTCGGACCTTCAAGAGTTGCAAGTCTGCCTGAGCCGCGGAGTACTCGCTCCGGGACCGATCCGCGTCCGCCTGCGTGTTTGAAAGCGTTTGCCGCAAATTCTCCGCCCGCGCGAGATTGAGTTTGGCGAGCTCGTAGCGGGACTCGCTCTGCGCGAGTTGCGCGCGCAATTCCGAGTCATCGATCTTTACGAGCAGATCGCCCTTCTTCACGCGTTGTCCCTCTTCAAAATGAATGGACCGGATCAGCCCGGTCGTCTCCGGCCGGATCGAGGCGGTTTCATTTGGCGCCAGCGAACCCACCACGCGCAGCGTCTCGGAAAGATCCCGACGCTTCAGCGGCGTCACTTCGACGGCTTGCGGCAAACTGCTCGCGCCGCCGCGGCCGCCACGACCGGCAGCTGCCTTGCCGCCCTTCGCTTCGGGAGCGGTCCCCTTGCCTTCCGGCGCCTTCCCGGTCTTCACCGCTCCCGAACCTTTCTCTTTGTTATCCGGGATCGCCGCGGTGCCCGAGGCCCGGGCGGGCACAACGCCCAGCGGGAGAGCGACCAAGAGGCCGAAAACAGACATCGAACGCAGACGGGAGAACAGAGAAACCGACATCAGAAGAGCAGAAATTTAGGGAGAGTAAGCGCTGAGAAGCAGTAGGACGCACCGGGGGGTGCATCGTTGCACGCCAAAAAGCATATCCCAGAAAAGAGATCAGCAGGCAGCGCGCCGTCCGGGTGCCAAAATAATACCACGCCCCTGATCTTGGGCCCTTTTTCGAGCGCAGGATCGGTGGCGCCGGCGCTCAACTCACGAGTTTTTCGTACGCGCCCGCGTCGAGCAGCTCACTCACCGCCCCCGCCTCCGCCGGCTGAAGGCAAAGCATCCAACCT
>Ga0163150_10005954_pt1 | contig 15242 bp, 20 predicted proteins | sample OliLakLV19P2IB_FD_148628 | JGI IMG/M metagenome (GOLD analysis project Ga0163150, IMG submission 148628) | Freshwater microbial mat bacterial communities from Lake Vanda, McMurdo Dry Valleys, Antarctica - Oligotrophic Lake LV.19.P2.IB | ecosystem: Environmental > Aquatic > Freshwater > Lake >...
TCGTGCCGGCAGGGGCCGAATTCGAGGTGGTCATCGAAGGCCAGGAAGTACAGCACACAGGGACAGAGCCGGAACGCATCGCCTCCTGCGAAGGCATATTGGCGTTACTGGAAACTGCGTTCCGGCCCGGTCTTTCCATCGGCTCCGGCGAAGCCAATGGGTGGGGTACGCTGCATTGGAGCTTGGCCAAGACGGAACGGATGGACTGCGCCGCCATCGCCGCCTGGCTCAACCGAGACGCCTCTGAATCTTGGACCAGCGCTTTCCAAAGTGCAAAGCCCATCGCCAGCGTCCTGAAACAGCAGAAACCGCCGGTCACTGTAACCATTGCCCTCGATCTGGCTTTCGATGGCGCGATGCTGGTCAATGACCCTTCACGCGTAAGAACTGGCGCCAAATCGATCGCCCACGCCGCGATCCAATCTCCGCACGGAGACAGGTACATTCTGCCCGCCACATCCGTCCGTGGCGCCCTCCGCGCTCAAGCCGAACGAATTTGCAACACGATCACTCCCGTTGGAGTAGGTCTGGAAAACGTCGTGCGAAGAAGCCAATTAAACAAACTGCACCCATTCCTGCGTCTATTCGGCGCCGGTGGCTGGCGATCTCCCATTCAGATCGCCGATTTTGAACTCAAGTACGCGTCCAAAACGCATTCACAGGAATTCGTCGCCATCGACCGCTTTACGGGTGGCGCCGCGGGATCGCGCAAGTTCAACGCCATCGGGCTTTGGAAACCTCAATTTCACGGCAAACTTGTCCTCGACATCAGACGCCTCGATACTGCCAACGTTGGAGACTGGAAATGGCTTCTGCTTGCCTATGTTCTACGCGACTGGATGGAGGGCGACGGCTACATTGGCTTCGGCAGATCCAAGGGATACGGCGCATTTCGCGCCACCATTGCCGTCACCGGGGACGTTCCCCATGCCAGGCTCCTGAACGATATTCTGGAGCGCAAGGCGGATGCCTTGGAGTCTCCCAGCCTGGAGCATTGGGAATTATCCCTCTTCGAACAGTTTGGAACCAAGGAGGCCAGGCATGAGCGAGTTCTATAACCCCTATCACTTCGTCCCTCTCGATGCTCGGAACAAGGCGCAACAGTTTCACGAAAAGAAGCGTGCCGATTTAACGCCGGGAAACCTGAAGGGTAGGTTCCGTCACGACCTGTATTCGGACGGTGCGCATTCAGGCCGCCTCGTCGTAAAAGTACATACTGTGACGCAGGTCGCCGTCGGAGGCGCGCAGCAACGCGAGAAGGGAAATTATACTGTCGTCCGGCCATACGAAGTGGACGGACGACCAGCGATTCCTGCGTCTACACTCCGCGGGTTGATCGGTTCCGTCATGGAGGCATCTTCCAATGGCCCAATGCGGATCGTCGAGGATCACGTATATTCTTATCGCAAGCCTATGATGCCCTCGCTATCGGCCATCGGAATGATTGTATTCGAAAAAACGGGGATGCGGCTGATGCCCCTTGCACTTCCGATGTTGGAAAGTAACGATGGGGGCGCCACCTTTCCCGTTCCTCCGAGATTCCAAAGGATCTTTCCGGTTCCGCAGTTTAAAGTCTATTTCGGCGACTACGACTGGATTCGAGACGCCGTGTTTCCTTATAAGACACACGTATCCGGCGAGCTACCGGTTCCGTATGAAGTGAAGCAACTTTCCTACAGAGGCAATGCGATCAATTGGGACCAGAGTCTCCATGTTAAGGGCGGTCGATACGTCGTTGCCCAAGACCGGGCTCTCGCCGGCACTGCGCCAGCCAGGCTGGGTTACAACCGGATCCTTGGCTGCTCCGGCGTTCGCGATTCTTCGATACCCGAAGGAAAGACCCATGAGCTCTGGATTCCGGCTGCCCCGCCCGGAACGCCATCCATTCCGATTATGAGATCTGCGGTCGAGCGATTTGAACAACTCGCCGATGAGCGAACGCTGGAGTCTCTGGGACGGGGAGCCGTTGGCGAGGCGGTACAGCCTTACCACCCGCGTGGTACAACCCGGAATGGCATGTGCGACGAGTGCCCCACGCATTTTGACCAAGCGACATGGTCAGAGGCTTTCCGTCTGAAGCATGGCGATCTGGTCTACTTCGACGTCGAGGATAAATCGGGCAAATCCATTGTCAAAGAAATTGCCTTCTCCGCCATCTGGCGTGACCGGGTTGAACACTCCGTTCCAACCCCGACGGGGGGGCGGCGGGTCGAAGCCGCAGGAACGCACGCTTTCCTCCGCAAGATCGACAAGGAACTGCTGCCCTTCTCTCCGGGACGCGAGACGGTTAGCGCGGCTGAACAAATCCTCGGCTTTGTTGAAGAGATTTCGAATTCCGACGATGATTCTGTCCCTCCGGCCGAAAAGCCGGCAGCGCTCGCATACGCCAGCCGAATCCGGTTCGCGGATGCTTGTCTGGCACCCGACGTGGAACGCGATCAAGTTTTGGAACGGGAAGAGTCCTTCCTGCGGATTCTCAGCTCCCCGAAGCTCCCGGCGCCGTCGCTGTACTTCAAGACCGTCACACCCGGCACCGACGCCGCGCCCCACATACCGAAGGCCAAACTGAACCCGGTCAATCACACATTGCAAGGCCGCAAATGGTATCTCCACCAGCGCCAGGCCGAAGGACAACGCCGTTGGGAAACCGCGCGGGCGAACCGGGAGAAAAACAAGGACCAAAAGAACCGCGTGCAACTCATCCGGTCGAATGTCGACTTCTACTTTCACATCGATTTCGATAACCTCAACGACACTGAACTTAGCCTCTTGCTGTACTCGCTGTCTCCCACCCCGGAATTCCACCACAAACTGGGAATGGGGAAACCGCTGGGACTGGGTTCGGTGAAGTTGGAAGTGATGGGGCTATTCCCTGTCAACCGCATGCGGCGCTATACGCTCGCCGGACTCCGCGCGGACCGATACGCGCCGGCATCCGGCTTGCAGAATGGTATGCCTGCCCGTTACAAGGAAGAGACCGAAGCCCCGCGCTCGGAAACAAATCAGATAGAAACATCGCGGAATATGATGCTGAACTCGGATCTGGTGCCGCCGAATGTCCGCCAGATTCTCTCGCTGCTGGGCGACTACGCCAATGCCCCAGCCGCGGCCGACGTGAGCTATCCGTTGACCGAGTCTCAACATTCCCCGGAATCCGAGCATTTCAAGTGGTTCGTCAGCAACGAGCGTCCGCCCAGGAATGGCGATCCCAGCCAAAACCTCGCGCCGCTCGACCGCGGCAAGCGACTTCCAAAACTGCGAAAGAACTAAACCTGCATGAATCGAATGAGGACCGAATGAACCATGTCTTCAACCCATTCCGGACGCCGACCTTAGAGAATGAGGGACGACTGCCCGTCTTGAGGCACGCGTTGAAATAGGCGCCTGACGAAGCAGTTACTGAGCCAATTAGACAGGCTGCCCGGCTTCTGCATGGCCGTTGGTAAGTGTGTATGAAATGTGTATGCAGGTAGAAGATCAGATGTCTCTCAAACCGAGTACTGACGCGAAACGTGCGAGCAGCCGCTAGTTTGGGGTGCGAGAGATTGCAAAGCCATCCCATATTGTGGTGTGCGGCGAGTTGACCAAAGGTCTCGTGAATCTCCGCGAGAAACTCCAGCGCCATCTCGAGGCCGGCATTTTCGGCTAGGCAGGCGGCAATTTCATCAATGTCGCGGTCCGCTCGCGGGCGGACAACGTATCCAAAACTCACCGCGTGCCTTTGTTCTTGTTGTGCCGTTCCATCAACTGCGTGCGCTTCTTCTCCCAGTACTCCGGAGTGATTTCGATTGGCTCACCCGAGTTCAGGCCTTCCAGGAGCAGCGCTTCGAGTCTTTCTTCGGCGCGGCGCTTTTGGTCATCACGAACCAGGTTTCGGATGTATTCGCTGGGCGTACTGAAACCACTGCTTTGCACTTGGGCCTCAACGAAATCCTTGAGGGACGACGGAAGGGATATGTTGAGAGATGTCATGCTCATCCCCGAAAAGTACCACCTCCTCCATAAGCTGTCAATAAATGAAGGTTCGTGAGCGGCGTCTCCCGGAGCGCCGGGGCTCGCGTGTTGGAGATGCCGAGCGGGTAAATCTCCGAGAGAAACTCCAGCGCCATATCGAGGCCGGCATTTTCGGTGAGGCAGCGGGCAATATCATCAATGTCCGTAGCGCGAGGCAGTGACGCTGTTCCGGAAGTCGCCGCCGATACAGATTGGGGGATCGGGTGTAGGATTGAGGAATGTCAGCGCGTGAGGATCCCAGGATCACTCCCGAAGCGTATTTGACGGCGGAGCGGGCCGCGGAATTTCGGAGTGAATATGTCGACGGCGAGATATTTGCTATGTCCGGGGGAAGCCGGACGCACTCGTCGTTGATCTCCCGTGTCGCGCGGGAATTGGAGGATGCTCTGGAGGACGGACCTTGTACCGTCACGGTGACTGAGTTGCGCCTGCAAGTGGTTTCGGGCCGCGCGTATCTCTACCCGGACGTGATGGTCTCCTGGGGTGAAAATCCCGACGATCCGAACGACATGATTACGAACCCGGCGGTGGTGGTCGAAGTGCTGTCGCCGAGTACGGAACGATGGAACCGGGTGGGAAAGTTTGCGCTTTACCGGGAGGTGGAAACGGTGCGGGAGTACGTGCTGGTTTCGCAGGATGAGATGCGGGTGGAATGGTACTCGCGGCGAGCGAACGGGGAGTGGGTGTACCGGGAAGCGCACGGGCCAGAGGGGGTTTGCCGGTTGGAGATGCTGGGGGTAACGCTTTCGCTGGAACGGATTTACCGGAAGACGCGGATGGGGGGGCTGGCGGGTTAGTATTTTCACTTTTCGGGCGAAGGTCAGGCTTTATCTGTGCCCAATGGCGGGAAAACCGTTTGCTGACGCGGGCGGGCTCGGTTCCGGGCGGGGCTCGGTTTCGGGACGCGAGATGGGAGATCGGAATTCTTATGATTGCCGGAGTAAGTCAACTGGGGTCGCTGACGCGGGAGGAGTTGCGGTCGGCGTTCCAACGGGTGCAGGAGAACGCGGGGTGCGCGGGGAGCGATGGCGTGACGATCGGGCGGTTCGGCGGACGGCTGGAACGCGAACTGGATCAGATCTGGGAACAGCTAATAGCCGGGCAATACCGGCCGATGCCGTTGTTGGAAATTCAGGTGGAGAAGAAGAACGGAAGCACGGAGACACGGGATCTGATGATCCCGTCGGTGCGGGACCGGGTTTTGCAGACGGCGGTGGCGCGGCAGTTGTCACGGGTGTGGGAAGAAGAGTTTCTGGATGTAAGTTATGGCTACCGTCCGGGGCGGGGAGTGGACTCGGCGGTGGCTCGGGTACAGCAGTGGCGGGACCGGGGTTACTCGTTCGTCGTCGAGGCGGATATTTCCGGCTACTTCGATCATGTGGATCACACTTTGCTGCTGGCGGAGTATGCGGAGCGGGAGACGAGCCGGGAGTACGATCCGTTAGTCAAAGCGTGGGTGCGAGCGGAGGAATGGGACGGGACGCGGATCAAGCCGTTACGGCGGGGCATTCCGCAAGGTTCCCCGCTGTCACCGGTGCTGGCGAATTTGTTTCTGACCGACTTTGACACGGAGATGGCGCAGCGGGCGTGCCGGATGGTCCGGTATGCGGACGACTTTGTGCTGTTGTGCCGTTCGCGAAGCGAAGGCGAGGAGGTTCTGGCGGCGACGGAGAAGTGGATGGTGTCGCGGAAACTGGAACTGAAGGCGGCGAAGACGGGGATCCGGACGTTCTTCGAAGGGTTCACGTTTTTGGGTGTGTACTTTCACGGAGACCAGGCTTTTCGACCGTGGAAATCGGGGAAGACGCAAGGGCGGGTACGGTTTATGGCGAAGCCGATGCCAGCGAGGCTGGTGGCGCAGTACATGGCGCCGAAGGGCGCTACCGAAATGGAAGAGGCGTTTGCGGATGCCGGTTACCGGCAGGTAGCGCCTGGCAGCGAGTATCTGGCGGACCGGCCCGCAGGAGGAGACCCCGTGGCATTTCTATATGTGACTGAACAAGGCGCCAAGGTGCGCAAATCGGCCGACCGATTTCTGGTGGAGAAGGACGGGCGGGTGATCCTGGACCTGCCGTATCACAAGCTGGAATCGGTGCTGGTGTTTGGCGGGGTGCAAGTAACTTCGCAAGCGCTGGCGGAGATGCTGGAGAAGCGCATCACGTTGAGCTTTTTTTCGCGGACGGGACGATATCGAGGGAGCGCGGTGGCTCCATTGGGGAACGATGTGCAGTTGCGAATGGCGCAATACGCGTTGTCGATTGACGGGGCGGCGGCGTTGCCGTTGGCGCGCCGCCTGGTGGCGGCGAAAATAAGGAACTGCCGGCTGGTGCTGGCGCGTTATGCGGAGCGGGCGCCGGAGAAGGGGCCGGCGCCGCTGGACAGATTGGCGGATATTGCGGCGCGGGCGGAAACGGCGGAAACGCTGGAAATGCTGTTGGGGCTGGAGGGGGCGGCGGCGCGGCTATATTTCACGCAGGCGATGATGTATCAGACATCGGAGTTCGGGTGGCCGGGCCGGGTGAAACATCCGTCGACGGATCCGATTAACGCGATGTTATCGCTGGCTTATACGTTGCTGTGGCAGGAACTGGCGGGCATTCTGGAGGGCTTGGGACTGGACCCGGCGAGCGGGTTCTTTCATCAACCGGACTTCGGACGGCGGTCGCTGGCGCTGGATTTGGTGGAATCGTTCCGGCATCCGTGCGGAGACCGGTTGGTGCTGACGATGTTGAACAGGAAGATGTTTGCAGCGGATGACTTTTACGAAGGACCGGGCAAGGCAATTTTCTTGAATGGCGAAGCGATACGGCAATTCCTGGAGGCGTATGAAGCGTGGATGATACAAAAGCCGGCCAAGGGAATTTCGTTCCGCGAGGCGACGCGGCGGCAGGGTGAGGCGTTTGTCCGGCATTTGCAGAAGAAAGCGGAATGGGAGCCGTATATCTGGATGGAGGAGGATGAGGAATGCTCTACATCGTCTGTTACGATATAGCGGATGAGCGGCGGCGGGCGCGGGTGGCCGGGACGCTGTTGGACTTTGGACGGCGGCTGGAGGAGAGCGTTTTCGCGGTAAATTTGGATGAGGAACTGACGGCGAAGATGAAGGAGCGGTTGGAGCGGCAGATTGAGGAGACCGAGGATACGCTTCATTTGTTTCCATTGTGCGCGGCGTGCGCGGGGAAGATGGAAGTGATGGGAAGGGGAGAAAAGCCGGAGGATAAGCCGTTTTACGTAATTTAGGCGCAAGTTGTTTGTTTTCAATGGGTTGATTGAAGGGCTATTTGGGTTGGCGGAGGGGGGTCCGTGGGAAATTAACAACTCTTTTATTATCAATGATTTGCGCTTGTTTTGAGGGAGGTTGGGGAGGTGAAATATTGTGTTTTGCGTGAGTTTTTTAGGGGGTGGTGGAAAATGGGCTTTTAAAAGGCTTGCAATCAATGGGTTGGATGGGGTAGGGTAAGTACGGACTCCCCGATGCGGAGGGGATTGAAACGAAACACGTACAACTGGGTTTGGTTTCCTTGCGGAAAGTAAGTACGGACTCCCCGATGCGGAGGGGATTGAAACGGGAAATCGGTGTGACCGCCAAAGAGTACCTTCACTTGTAAGTACGGACTCCCCGATGCGGAGGGGATTGAAACCAAAAGCTATGTTAGCTTGTTCTTCGGCATTTGACATGCGTAAGTACGGACTCCCCGATGCGGAGGGGATTGAAACATTTCAAGACTGTAGTCCTTGAAAGCGTCACGCTTTTGTAAGTACGGACTCCCCGATGCGGAGGGGATTGAAACTTCCTTACTAAATGCATTGTAAGTGTAAGAAAAAGTCAGTAAGTACGGACTCCCCGATGCGGAGGGGATTGAAACACTACCGCACACCCCTTGACATTGACCTCGGTTAGCTTGTAAGTACGGACTCCCCGATGCGGAGGGGATTGAAACATGTTCACTTCTTGTTCGACCGGTTCGACTTTTATATTTGTAAGTACGGACTCCCCGATGCGGAGGGGATTGAAACTTAGAGTACGCCACACTCACGTTTGAAGTCGTTTTGTTAGTAAGTACGGACTCCCCGATGCGGAGGGGATTGAAACCCACGAATTCCTTAATTCCCCTCGCTATCTCACTGGCCGGGTAAGTACGGACTCCCCGATGCGGAGGGGATTGAAACGATTTGCCTTTCCTACCGTTATCTGAACCAACTTCACCGTAAGTACGGACTCCCCGATGCGGAGGGGATTGAAACTCAAGATCTTCGTTGTAGACCCAGACCTTGAAAAGTGTAAGTACGGACTCCCCGATGCGGAGGGGATTGAAACCATCGATAGTGTGAATGCTGCACCCCAGACTTACAATTGTAAGTACGGACTCCCCGATGCGGAGGGGATTGAAACCTAGGGCCAGTCAATCGCAGCTTCTTCGTGTCAGCGTAAGTACGGACTCCCCGATGCGGAGGGGATTGAAACAAGGCCCGCGAGTGCCACGAGTCCGAGATTGCCAGGCGTAAGTACGGACTCCCCGATGCGGAGGGGATTGAAACAGGTACGCCACCAGAAGAGCAACCCCAATTGCTGACGGTAAGTACGGACTCCCCGATGCGGAGGGGATTGAAACACAATTATTACCGGTGGAACCACAAGATTCACATAGAGTAAGTACGGACTCCCCGATGCGGAGGGGATTGAAACTTTTTCGTAAAAGACCACTGACTCAAACCTCTTGAGAGGTAAGTACGGACTCCCCGATGCGGAGGGGATTGAAACAGGATGGTAGGCAACGAAGTGATCATCTTCTGTGGATCTTGTAAGTACGGACTCCCCGATGCGGAGGGGATTGAAACTCCTTTCAAGTGGACGGGACCGTTGCAGGTGATAAAGTAAGTACGGACTCCCCGATGCGGAGGGGATTGAAACATAAACTCCATCATGGTAGGTGAAGATTTCCCACCCCGTAAGTACGGACTCCCCGATGCGGAGGGGATTGAAACGGCCGCACGGGCCGCGGTCCATCGCCAGGTACGCTCGTAAGTACGGACTCCCCGATGCGGAGGGGATTGAAACAACACGGCGATACCCTTGGCTTGAATGGCGAGCCCATCCTGTAAGTACGGACTCCCCGATGCGGAGGGGATTGAAACATAATCACGAACAACTTTGCTTACTACTTATCGATGGTAAGTACGGACTCCCCGATGCGGAGGGGATTGAAACGAACGAGACCGTGACGATCACCGAGTCGGTTTCCTTTTCGTAAGTACGGACTCCCCGATGCGGAGGGGATTGAAACATGGCATTTGTTAGAATGATTGCAATTCCAACAAAAACGTAAGTACGGACTCCCCGATGCGGAGGGGATTGAAACACGGCGAAACGCATTCTCCAGATCCTCATCGCTCATCCAGTAAGTACGGACTCCCCGATGCGGAGGGGATTGAAACTTTAAATCTTCTCCAAGTGTTGACCTTACGTTTTGAAAGGTAAGTACGGACTCCCCGATGCGGAGGGGATTGAAACTTCTTCGCTTACGTGGTGTGTGTATACTCTCATTTTGTTGTAAGTACACGAGACTCCGGCCGCAACGAGTTTCGCCGCTTCCAAAAACTCGCTGGGAACCGCTTTCACTTCGCCACTTCTTGTCAGGAACGCTGGGGCCAGCCCTTGCTTCCGTAGCTTTTCGGATAACTGGCCGTCCACCCCGCGAAAGATCACAGACGATTCGATTGGCGGTCGTTTTCCTTCGGTCTTCGGCCTTCCGAGTCTGTGTTTAGCGATCACTAATTGGTAAGTCTCATCGACGCGCACCATCTCGACGCCGACCAGCGCCTCAGCGATTACGATTGCGTGGACGCCGTTTGCGCCGATGCGATCCGCCTTTTGTAGCCATTCGATCCGCGAGCCATCCTCGGCAAAGAAAGAGATGTAACGTCCGAAGTCCTTGGCGCTACCGCCGCTCTCGACGCCGCGCAGGACCCACCGCTTCGCGCGGTCCTGTCGTTCTGCGGTGACCCATGTCTGGCAATAGATTCCCAAGGAATCAAGCTTTCGTCATCATCGATTTTGGGAGCACCAGTCGGGATTCGTTCGCCATCCCCTCCTCCTAACGTGCGTTCACCGGGGCGGGCGCACGAAGCGCCGCTCGGATTTGTATGTTCGTGCAGCCAGCCCAGCACAAGTACTTCAACGGTTCCTCTACTGAGATGGCCAAATTGTCCTTGCCGCGATCATGCCCCGCCGACGCGCAACTGGGACATTGCGTGACCCAGTTCCGCCCGGCGCGCCGCAAGCCTTTCCTATCCACGTGATCGAGAATCTGAAAAGCCGACCGATCGCCGTAAGATGCGGGCCGCGATGGAGGCCCTGGATTCTCTTCTTCGATCGCAAGGACGTCGATGAGTTCCAAGAGCTCTGCCTCGGTGACGCGCCTCAGCTCACGCAGGTATTTCATTTGCCCATCGAGATCGTGGCTCGCCCCGTAAAACCAATAGCGCCGATTCACCGCCCGGTGAACCCCGAGCGGTCCGCGGATCGCATTTCCGAATTGCGTTGGTTCGATCCGATCCTTTTTGGGGAACAACTCGATCCCATCCGTGGGACCAGCGGTCTTCACCTGCACCGAGAGCTTTCCGGCCAAGTGCCGAATGTACACGCGCGCGTGCCGTGCAAGCACGGGCGTCTCAAACAGAATCCAGAGATGGCCACCACGCCGACTTTGTTCGAGCGCCGCCTGAATCCCGTTCTGCTGGAGTTCGTATTGCAACTTCAGCAAGTCGTCAAGCGACCGCTTGTAGTCAGCGTCGATCCCCATCCATTTCATCCGCTGCGTTTCTGGGTTGATCGCGTAGATCCCCAGCGTAATCTCGCCAGCCAAGTGACGCCGGAGATCTTCCGGTTCCAGCCCCAGTTCGCCGCCGCCCGCAGGACGAGGACGATAGTAGTAATGCCGCCCGGACTCCGGGTGCGGCCGCTCCGACTGCCGCGTGTAGGCAAGCCGGTTCACGAACCAGCGCGCGTATTCGGCTGCCATCTCAGGCGTTGCCAGCAGGACTTCCGGCATAGCTCTTCTTTACACCCGTTTCCCGGATTCGCAAAACGAGTTGCCGCTAGCCCCTGGCCGCGCGTAGGCGGGACGGGTCTTCGGCGAAGTCCAGCAGACGAAAGTCGTTCATTTTCTGCCGCACGTCGGCCAGCGCGTACCCGCCGAATACACTGTCGGCCAAGCTCAGCAGCCAGAAGTTGCCCCGTTTCCGGTCATATATATAGAACTCGCCCGAGCGAGCGTCGCCCGGGACCATCACAAAGAGCAGCATTCCCTTCGAATACTCGACCCAGTGGGCGACCACCGCTTCGGCCACGGAAAGGAATGTGCCGACGATCTCGGTCACCTCCCGCTCCGGACGCAGGTTCAAATCGCGCGTATTGAGCACTTGGCTCGCGCTTACAGACAGATTCGCAGTCATTTCAGTTCTCCTTGAGGTTGGGTTGATGGAATGGATGGAGGCTCCGAGCGGAGCTCATATATTAAGGACAGGCTAATTCGCATACTTCGATTGATTTCGATTGCTTCGATTGTGCTAGGATGACGTCAGGAGCGGAAACCACCAATGGCACAAGGAACACTCGTACCAACATTGCCGTCTGAGGCCGAGGCGATCCTCGCGAAAGAAACCAGCCGGGTTCTCGCCGCGCGACCTCAAACAGCGGACCCGCTTCAACTTCGAATGCTCGACGATCCCGGGGCGGGGACGGTAAAACTTCCGGCTTCCGCTGTGCGGATGCTGATCCATATTTTGGAGGAGATGGCGCGCGGCAACGCCGTGACCCTCATCCCCGTCCACGCGGAACTCACCACGCAGGAAGCGGCGGACATGCTGAACATCTCGCGACCATCGCTGATCCAAATGCTCGACGAGGGCAAGATCGAATATCGCCGCGTGGGCACGCATCGCCGTGTGCGATTTGAGGCGCTGATGGCCTACAAACGCCGAGCCGACGCTGAGCGCCGCGCCGTTCTCGCCGAACTGGCAGCCTACGATCAGGAAATCGGGTTGTAAAACCCGTGGCCGCGTTCACCGCATTCTACGATGCGAACGTGCTGTATCCGGCGGAACTGCGAAACCTGCTCATGCACCTCGCGCTCACAGGAGTGTTCCGCGCGAAGTGGCCGGCAGACGTTCATGAAGAGTGGATCTCCAACCTTCTTCAAAAGCGCCCCGACCTCACACGAGAGAAGCTGGAACGAACGCGCCAATTGATGGACCTACACGCGGTCGACGCACTCGTCACCGGCTACGAAGACTTAATCCCTGGCTTGCAACTTCCCGATCCGGACGACAGGCATGTGCTGGCGGCCGCAATTCGTGGCCATGCGGGCGTGATCGTCACGATGAACCTGCGTGACTTTCCGCCAGACGTTCTTATTCCATTCGGAATTGACGCGCAACACCCCGATGAATTCGTCCTCCACCTCCTGGGCTTGGCGCCAGGAGCCGTAGTGGCCGCCGCTCAGACTCATCCTTGAGCCTGAAGAACCCACCCAAAACTGCAGAGGAATATCTGGCGACGCTGGAGCGGCAAGGTCTGACGCAAACGGCCTCGGTTCTTCGCGAGTACATGTTCTGAGGGATTCAACCGTACGCGCCACCAAAGGGAAACCAGGAAAGTGCTCTCGTCGTTCCTTTTCGCTTGACGGCCCGTAGTTCCTCTACGCTGCGCCGTTAGCCAGGAGCTTATTCCGCGGAAGGCGCGTTGTTTTGAAGTTGCCGGCAGAGCCCTTGCACAACATGCACCGCCGTTTCGATTTCCCGAACCTTTGTCCCTTCCGCTAAGCCGTTAACCCACGGCACCTGCAACTCCGTGACAGCCTTAAATGCCTGGAGTCCTTGATCGGTAATAACCAACAAGGTCGCGCGTTTGTGGCGGGGGTTGGAAAGGAACGAAATAAGCCCAGTTGCTTCAAGGTCGTTAGCCACACGCTGAACCGACTGACGTGCCAGTCCCATGTCGCGAGCGACCCAGGCAACCGGCTTTGGCTCGGCCGACCGTGCGACGGCACTCAACACCTGCCAACGGGCACTCGTGAGACCGACTCTGTGTGTCAGCCGGGCACCCGCAGCTAGTAGCAAACCGTGTAGCTGGAAGGACGCAAGAATGAGCTGGGTCATCGCCGTTCCCTCCTGGGTATGCCCCTGGTAGAAACTTTTTTTCATTGGCCACATTCTTTCAGCTTGACAGTGTACTGTCAATTGCATAAAGTGACAGCACGCTGTCAATTGTAAAATAAAATCAATCTGACAAGGATGGCTCACGTGACCGCAAGAAAGGACTCCTTAGATGACTCCGTCCAACAAATGGCACTTGGAACCCCTGACGCCGGAAAACTCAGCCCTGCTGCTGATTGACCATCAGGTGGGCACGAACTTCGTTTCCGGCGCTCAGACCGATCTCGAATTTCGCAACGCCGTCCGTGCTCTCGCGAAGTCGGCGAAGAATTTCAATATCCCGACTCTGATCACCGACAGCTTCCCGCAAGGCCCCAATGGCTACACGATGAAATGGATCGCCGATCTATTTCCAGCGAGCGAGATCATCCACCGCCAGGGGCAGATCGACGCCTTTGCCTATGAACCCTTTGCCGCGGCGGTAAAAGCCGTCGGCCGCAAAAAGCTGGTGTTAACCGGCGTGACGGGCGAAGTGTGCGCTGCGTTTCCCATTCGATCGGCACTGGCGCTCGGCTACGAGGTCTATTACTGCTACGATGCTGCCGGTGCGGTGGACAAGATGTCGATGATGGCGACGATGCTGCGGGTGACGCAAATGGGAGCCGTCGTGCTGCCCTGGTACGCCGTAGCTGCTGACTGGCAAAAGAACTGGACATTGCCCGGTGGCCAGGGACTCGGTGAAATCTTCGCCGAACATCTCGTGCACTACGAGTACGTGGCGCAGGCACAGCAGGACAATATGGAGGCTGGCGCAGTGGCGGCCGGAACGAAATCAAAGTCATGAATACTCCCTTTTTGCCTTTCAAAAGCGATGCCGCTACGGCCCCCGCCTATTGGTTTCTCGATTGTTTGTGGATCGTTCACGCTACGGGCGCCCAGACGGGGGGCGAGTACTCCGTTATCGAACAGTTGATGCCCGAGGGCTCCGGTCCGCCACCGCATGTTCACCCGATCGAAGAAGTGTTCTACGTCAGCGAAGGTGAGATGACCGTGCATGTGGGCGCTGACGTCATTGTCCTCGGCTCCGGTTGCATCGGCCACGTGCCGCGAAACACGGTGCATTGGTTCAAGACGACCCAGGGACCATGCCGGGTGCTCAACTTTTACATGCCCGCCGGCTTTGAGCAGGTTCTGATGGGCTGTGCCCTGCCCGCCGAGTCCCGGACACTGCCGCCCAAGGGCTACGACAAAGCCACGCACGAACAAATGCTGCAGTTCCTCAACAACTACTGGAGCTGCCAGCCTAACGCATCTTGGGCGGTACAAAAATGAACGAAAGCATGAAAAATATTCGCGTCAATCAGCCATGAAGGAGATCTATGCTTCAATTACGCCCGCTAGATGAATTGGTCCCTATTCAGAAACAACTCGGAGAACCCGCTTCGCCGGTCATTCTCGTCAATCTGTTCACAGTTGCATCCGGCGACGTTGCCGAATTGCTCAAGGCTTGGGAAGCCGATGCCAACTGGATGAAGCGTCAACCTGGCTATATATCCACCCAGCTTCATCGCGGAATCGGTGGCAGTTGTGTATTTTTGAACTACGCGGTTTGGGAGTCGGTTGCGCATTTTCGCGAGGCGTTTTCGCATCCTGACTTCCAAAGTGCTCTCGCAGCGTACCCGTCGAGCGCGATAGCTTCGCCTCATTTGTTTGAGAGGCTGACGGTGCCGAATCTCTGCGTAGCGTGACCCTGGGTTCGAGAGCAGATTTCGGGTGAGTTGGAAGGTGAGGAAACATGAAAGCCATGCGCATCAATCAATACGGCGGTCCGGATGTTCTGACCCTCGAAGACGTGCCTCAGCCCGTTGCCGACGTGGATGAAATTCTCATCCGCGTCCTGGAGATTGGCCATTTCAAAGGCTGATTTGAATAACAGTAAGCCCCCCCGGAGAGATTCAGGCGGCGAAAGTAGCGAGAGTGTCAGCGGCGAGCGGGAGTTTCGAGGGCTTTAGAGTGGAGGGGGAAGTGGCAGCTGCGAAGTCATCGAAACTAGCCGCAGGTGCATCCAGGCC
>Ga0163150_10005955_pt1 | contig 15242 bp, 9 predicted proteins | sample OliLakLV19P2IB_FD_148628 | JGI IMG/M metagenome (GOLD analysis project Ga0163150, IMG submission 148628) | Freshwater microbial mat bacterial communities from Lake Vanda, McMurdo Dry Valleys, Antarctica - Oligotrophic Lake LV.19.P2.IB | ecosystem: Environmental > Aquatic > Freshwater > Lake >...
TCGGAATTGCAGAGGCACGGGGCCGGCGGAAAGCTGGTGCTTGTGGTCTCGTCCGGCCACGTTCGAACAATCGCCATTGCAGAGGCACGGGGCCGGCGGAAAGCTGGTTCTGGCGGGCCCGACGGTCAGTTTTGAAAAATCGGCACCACAGTCGGACAAGGCCGGGGGAAAACTGGTTTCCACTCCAGGTCATTGATCCTGACGTCTATCGCAACTTCTACTCCCGGCCAACCAGCGACTTGATCAGCACGTCCAGTTCCGAATCGGCGATTTGGTTTCCGCTGCTGGAAATCATCTTTCGCAAGTGCTGGGAACTCTCGAAATCCGAGGGAAAGCCGATGTTACCGAGTGGGCCTTCGCCGTCGATCAACACTTCGCCGGCAGGGCTCATGATTGCGACAAAGGGGATTCCAAAATGGCGGTCGCCAGTCACCCGTTTGGCGACTTCGATTCCGTTCTCTTCCCGCACGTCGTCAACTTTGACGAAAACAAACTGTTTCTCCAGGATTTGGCGATGTTCGTCGATCCACCGCGACAGCCTAAAACAGGGACCGCAGCGGGTCTGGCTGTGCTGAGCCCAAACGACGCGACCCGTCTTGCGAGCTTCGTCCAGCGCGGCGTCGAGCTTCTTTCGCGCGTCCGCCGCCGCCGGTTCATTCGACGAAATAAATTCATAGGCCGTGGCCCTGGACGCCAGGTCATTGCAATCCAGATCGACACGGGCGAGCGATTCGCCGCTTCCGTTCAAAACGCACAACGTCACATTACCAGGTTCGGGAACCTGCAATTCGTATTTGGCCAGAAACCTCTGCCTGTCCACCTGCTTGTCCAGATCGGATGTTTTGAGCAACATTGGGAGGTAGCCCAAGATCGCCCGGTTCTCGTCGTAATTCGACGTAATTTCGGTTGCCCATTCGAGGGAACGGTCGTCGCTCAGAACGACAACCAGCGAACAGATTCCGTAGCGCCGGCAATCGCCCAGATGTTGGGTGACATATTCAGCGAACTTGGGTTGCGCGGTTGTTTGTTCAGCCACCCGATATACATCGAGTGGTCGATCTTCGCCTGCCGTGGCAAATCGTTCGCCAATACGGGTTGCGGCAGACGATTTGTCGACCGGCTGAATTTCAAGTACGAATCGAATCCCTACAGGAATCCCCGACAAGACATAACGCCCCTCCTTATCGGTTGCCGTTTCGATTGTGTTTCCATCAAGCCGCCGGGAAGACTGAAACTCGGGAGACCGCCCCAGATCCAATTGTATTTTTGCCCGAACAAGCGAATTGGCGAGCGGTTGATCTTTGTCCCCAATCAGTTGTCCCGCATATTCGACGGTTGGTTTCAATTCCAGTTCGATGGGCTGCGCTGGGGGTACGTCGATAACTGAAACTTCCGAATGCCGTCCATCGCTGGTGTATGCGTAAATCCCGACTTTGGCCGATTTGACTTCAAATTCGAAATTCCCTTGTTCGTCGGATTGGACTGTAGATTGGCCCATCGTTTGACCATCGAGTGCCGCGATAGTGACCTGGGTATTGCCCAGCACCGAGTCCGCCGGACCACTCAATTTGCCGGCGAGTGTTATCGCGCTGGCAAACGGTCGATGCAACCTGACCTGGCAGGTTTTTCCTTCCACCACTTCAATGGTTTCTTCCGCCTGCCAGTCGGGCGAATAGACCGAAGCCAGCAACGTACCTCGCGTTGCAAACGTTGTTGCCGATCCACTGGCATCCGTGATGACGTTCCAACTGCGCCCGGCCGACCCCTTTTGTTGGCGGCCGTCTTCATTCCAACTGTATTCGTGAACGGATCTCAAAGTAACAGGCTGATTGGGCAACGGCTGTCTGTCCGGCCCTTGCGTAACGACCACCTGCACCTCTTCGCTTTTGACCACCTTCAAAACGGGACTGGCCACTTTACCTGTCGTGGAATCGAACAGGATCGCGTCCTTTGTTTCACTGACCCATTGCGAATCGTCGATATAGTAGCAATAGGTTGCGTCAGGCAAAACATCGACGAAGAAATTGCCTTGCAAGTCAGTGAACGCCGTGAGATGGTCCGAACGATGTTCAACTTCTCCCTGAAATGAATGAACAAGAACCTGGAGTCCAGCGGGTGATCCGTCGGGGAAATCCACTCGACCTTGTACGGTCTGGCGTTCGTCTTCTCTCGATTTTTTCAGGACGATTTCAATTTCATTGTTCTGGATCGGTTTTCGGTTGGAATCTCGCACCAACCAATGGCTGGTCTTCAGGTTCATGTCATAGTTGGCATCGGCCCAGTCGGGAAACCAGTTGACCATCGCTTCCCCGTTCTTGTCTGTGGTCATCGTCGTATAGTCGGTGCTCCCCAGGAAGTTGTAATTGGGTGCGCCGATGGAAACGTTGAGTTCAAATCGGACATCAGGGACCGGTTGGCCTTTTTCATCCACCAGTCGAACTTTGGTTGGTCGCGAACGATTCAACTCCACGGTGTATTCATTCAACGTCGGATCGGGTGCTGGCTGGCGAGTAATCTGGAAGCCGCCAATCCGTTTTTCCTCTTTCCAGGCCGTAAGCTGAAAAAGTTTGTCAGAGTTCAAAAGGGGGATTCTTGCGAGGCCGTTTATGTCGGCGATTGCCACCACTTCGTCTCCACTCTGGATGACCGCCTTGACCGAAGCACCTGCCACCGGGCCGTTTTCATCGACAACTTTCACCCCGACAGATCGGGATTCGGCACCTCCCTCGCGCTTGAGCAAGGTCAACTCAAGGCCATTGCTCGCAATGCTGCGAAGTTCGCGACCGCCAATTGTTATTCGGCCGAAATGGGAACCATCAGAAGACTCGCCGGAAATCCTGATCGTCCACCAACTTTCTTTGCAAGGAACGTTGATGCGAAATCCACCCTCGTCGGACGTTTGCACTTGCAACGGCCCGGTTCCGAAACGCGACTTTTTCTCGCACTTGATTTGCGCGTTCGCGACCTTGTTTCCCGATTCATCGATCGCCACACCGTTAACGTGGATCACCAGCGTTTCGCCGGAGCCCGATAACCAGTCCACAGGTGCGGGCTGCGAACCAGATTGAATCGCCGAAGCCAGCGAACAGCCAGCCAGACAGATCAGTACGCCAATTGCAGAAGAACGACACATTTGATGCTCCGGTAAATTCAAAACTTGCGATGCAGGTTCCCAACAACAAAATGCCAGACGGAGACGGCGCAGTTATTCATCGATTGTCAGCTTCGATTCAAGCCTTGATTGTAACCCCAGCCAGCCGGTTCATGTACGACGATCAGGCTGATCGAGCGATCGACTCAGAACGATGATGCGACTGGCCCTCCCCGGAAATCTCGCCTAACGCTCGATTTCCGACCCTCCCAGCTTCGCCGGGAGGGTGCTTGTAGGGGTGATCGGTGAGGAGTGTCGAAAATCCAGGTCCTGGGTCGGGTCGCCAGGCGGCGATGACATCCGGATCGGTTGCGTTAGAATTTCTCTTTTCTGATGACAACCAATCAAGGATGAAATTCAATTGATGTCCGATCCATCGTCACTCGATCATTCAGAGCTAGTCCATTCGCTTGGGCGTTTTCGCCGCTGGGTACTTCCGTCGGGAGTGATGCGTGAATTGATCCGTCGCGGTCCAGATGTCATGCCTGCCTTGAAGCAGCAACTGGAATCCGTTGTCGAATCGAAGGAAACCGGATTGGGCTCGGCCCAGCAGGAGGCGTTCTTTTGTTACCACTTGCTGGGTATTGCTCCCGATCCAACCTGGTATGACTGGTTTGGACGCCTGTTTCGCAGCGGCGACCAAATAATTGACGAATGTACCGGAACAGTCACCGAGAATTTCACGCGAGCGATTTTGGCGGCAATCGCGGACCGGAACGATCTGCCGGCCTGGTGTCAGTGGGTGGATTCGCTCTTTCAGGACGATCGCGTCAACGTTTATGCCAAGTCGCAAGCCGTTGATGCGTTGTTCAACCTTGTCGGCGAAGGTTTGCTCGACGATTCCATAGCCGTCGGTTGGGTCCGAAAATGGCTTGATGATCGCAAGATCATCCTGCAAGACGAGTTGTCCTCAATGATCGTTGCTGATTTGATCAACATCGGTGGGGACGATTTGAGGGAGTTGGCGGCAGAGTGTTTCGAACGGAAACAAATTGACGAAGGCTATTTTGGAATCGAGTCGCTGGAGGAGTTCTCTTGCGATCGCCGAAGCGACCGTTTGGGTGAGCGTGTTGAAGAAGACCGCCGATTGCTTGCAGACCCCGTCGGGTATCTGGCGACCTGGCATTCGTTCGCCTGGACAACAGACGACCTTGATCCGCAGTCTGCGACCAGTGTCCGCTTGCCAGGCAGCTCCGGTTACCGGGAAAAACAACCCACGGCAAACGAACTTGAGGAATGGCTCGCAGCGATCGACCAGTCCAGCTTTGAAAACTATCCGAAAACTGCGGTTGAAAATCTGAACTGGAACACCGAATGTGTGGTCGAACCACTTGCAGATCGTGTCCGACGCGGTATTGAATCGGCGAAACGGGGCGAGTCGATCACCAGCAACGGGCCCTGGCTCGCGGCGTTGTTGCTGGCGCGAAATGCCGATGACCGAACAGTTTTGTTCAGCGATGTCGAGTTGTTTCTTGATATTCTTGACCTTGATTGCCAGCAACGTTACGAATGGTTTGGCGATTCGATCGAAGGGCATTTGATCAAAGCCCTGTCCGAAATGCTGGTCGGTCGAACGCAACCCATTCTGGAGCGGGCGCTGGATGCGAATCGAAATGATCTCGATCGCGCTGCGCTGATTGGCTTTTTCCCCATCGCTGTTTATCACAAGTACCTGTCGCGGCAAGAATGCATCGATATTCTGCGAAAGTTGTGGGAGTCTTTGAGTCGCGAGGAAGGAAACCCGGATGCCTGTACGCGGACTCCGAAAATGGCGATATACGATGCATGTTGCCTGTTGTCACTGCCCGGGAACGACCCGCTAATTCGCCAGGCCAGGGAAGCCGATATCGGCAACTATTGTTTGGATCCAAAGTCGGCGGAAATCTGCCGAAAGAATCCTGAGGAAGCCGTCAAGTTGATCCGAACCGGCTTTCTTGCGCCGTCGGATCTGGAGAAAGCGATCGAGCAGGGGGGGCAATTCGATCTCGACTCAGTCAAGAAGCCGCCGCCGAAAATCGGGCAAAGCTACGTTCCAGCCATCAGGCCACGGTCAATTGCTGCCTCCAATCCTACCATCCGAAACGACTCGCCGCGTGTCGGTCGAAACGATCCGTGTCCATGCGGAAGCGGCAAAAAGTACAAGAAGTGTTGCGGCAGAGCCAATTGATGAAACGGCGAGTCGAAAAGTTGTTCGGCATTCTTGCACCAACGGTCGGAGTCGTCGTTGTCTTGCTGCAGAATTTTCGATCATAAACTGTCCCAAACCTGGACAGCGACATGTTCTTGCAGCGAACCACTGCTTCCACCCGGGTTTATCCCGGTGGGGCAAATATTTGACAACCAGAAAGCAATCGTAAACTGACCCAATCCTGGACAGCGACGCGACGTTGCAGCGAACCACTGCTTCCACCCGGGTTTATCCCGGTGGGGCAAATATTTGAAAACCAGACAACGGACGCCGCGCAAACCCTTTTTCTTCGCGGCTGAATCGCGAAACGATTCAGCTGCGAAGAAAAAGGGGGCTTCGGTCGTCTTTCTGGTTTCCAAATTTTGCTTCCCCCGGCACAGGGCCGGGGGAAAGCTGGTTTACGTTCCAGCTCTTTGGACCTGACGTCTATTGCAACTTCAGCCCCAAGACCAGCCAACACGCCAGTCGGTCCCAGCCATTGAACCTGACGTTTACTGCAGCTGCACGACTGGCGAAGCGACTTGTTCGTGTGTGATGATCGTGCCGATCAGCGTAAACGTTGTGACATCGTAGATGCCGATGTTGACGAACTCGCCGACCAGTCGCGGGTTGCCGTCGAATACAACGATCCGGTCGTCGTGCGTCCGGCCGGTTAACTGAATCGGCGTGCCAGGCGCGGCGTTGGGGTCGGCCTTTTTGCTGGGGCCTTCGACCAGGACGTGGACCGTTCTGCCGAGGAACCGCTGGTTGTCTTCTTCGCTGATCTGGTTCTGGATCGCAAGCAACTCGTTGTTCCGCCGTTTCTTGACCGCATCAGGTACGTCGTCCGGCATGTGATTCGCCGCCCTGGTTCCCGGCCGCTCGCTGTACTTGAAAATGAAGCTGTTTTTGAAACGGCAGCGGCGGACCAGGTCGCAGGTCAGCTGAAACTCTTCTTCGGTCTCGCCGCAGAAGCCGACGATAAAGTCGCTGGAAACCGAAGCCCGGTCCCCCAGCGTGTTTTCGATCCGCTCCATCATCGCCAGGTAATCTTCGACGGTATAGCCACGCTTCATTCGCTTCAGCACATCGTTCGATCCGCTTTGCAACGGCACGTGAAGATAGTTCGATACCTTGGGCAGATCGCGAATCGTCTCCAAAACTTCCAGCGTCATGTCTTTCGGATAGTTCGTGACAAACTTGATCCGCTCGATCCCTTCGACTTCGTGAAGCTGCCGCAGCAACCGGGCGAAACTGGTGACGCTGCCATCGGGGTGTTTGAAGCGGTAGCTATTGACCGTCTGGCCCAGCAGGGTGATTTCCCTGGCTCCCTGCGCCGACAGGATTCGGGCCTCGTTCACGATTTCCTCCGGCGACCGTCCCTGTTCCGGTCCGCGGGTCATCGGCACGATGCAATAGGTGCAAAACTTGTCGCAGCCAATCTGGATTCGCAGGTAGGCCTGGAACGGAGTCGGCCGCATCGTCGGGTCGCGAAGCGGATCAAAAGTCTCGTGGCTCCGCTGGATTTCCCGAAGCGAACCGGCCGTCCGTTCGAGCGAAAGCGCCATCTGGTGCTTTTCGCCGTCGCGGGCCCGTTCGATCAGGTCGGGAACCTGTTGCAGCTGGCCTGGTCCGACAATCAGGTCAACGTAGGGTGCCCGTTCGAAAATCAGCTTCTGGTCCTTCTGCGCCATGCAGCCCATGACGCCGATAATCTTGGTCGGATTCTTCTGCTTCTCCAGCCGCAACCGGCCGAGCGCGCTGTAGACCTTGTCCTCGGCGTGCTGCCGGACACTGCAGGTATTGAACAGTATCGTATCGGCCGTTAGCGGACTGTCGGTCAGTTCATATCCCCGCCCTCGCAGGCTGGCCACGACCATCTCGCTGTCCAGAATATTCATCTGGCAGCCAACCGTCTCGATATACAACAGGTGCCGGGGCGATTGAGCCGTACGGTCTTCGACGTTTTCGACAGCGGGCAAATCGGAAATCGACATGACTGGACGGATTGGGGCGGATGGAAAAGGAACCGGTCGGTGGTCTGGACCCAATATCATGGCCGGAATCACCGTTCCGATGAAGGGCTAATCCGGCAAACGGGTGCTGGAGCAGGGTATTTCGCAAACAAAATCGCCGGCAAAATTGCATCGGGCGGGTCGTTGTGCCAGAATCAGCGTCCTGCAACCCAACTCAAATGAAAGCGACCAACATGTCCGAACCGATCATCACCCGCCGCCTGTTCGCGGCTTCGACCGCTGGATTGCTGGTCGCCGGCAACACCGCCATCTCCGCAGCAAACCAGGAACCGGCCAAACAGGATGAAGGAAAATCTGCGGAAGTGCCGACAGAGAAAAAAGCCGAGGAAGCCCCCTTCGATCGTGATTACGACGCCCCCTCGTTCAAGCCTTCGTGGAAGAACAAGCAGATCAACCGGATGATGGCCCAGGACTTTGTGATTTTCGCCCACTCCGATCTGGACAAAGTGAAAATGCTTTACGAACGCGAGCCGGGGTTGCTGAACGCAACGCTCGATTGGGGCGCCGGCGACTGGGAAACGGCGCTCGGTGGCGCTTCGCATATGGGTCGCCACGACATCGTAAAATTTCTGCTGTCGAAAGGGGCCCGGATCGATTTGTTCTGCGCAACGATGATGGGGATGCTGGATACCGTCAAACAGATGCTGGAAGCCGAGCCGGCCCTGATCGATGCCAAAGGCCCGCACGGATTCACGCTTCATTTCCATGCCCAGGTCGGCCAGGAACAATCCCTGGCCGTGCTCGATTATCTGCAATCGGTCAAACAGGTCGAACTGCGCCCCGTGCCATTTCTGAAGCCCAAAGATTCCAAACAGGACAAGTAGCCCAACGTTTCGTCCCGGAGAGAATTGATGTCCACTTCCCGAATCGTGATTGTCGGTGGCGGCACGGCAGGGCTGACTGTCGCTGCCCAGCTGTTGAAAAAGAACAGGGGACTCGATGTCACGATCATCGAACCCAACGACCAACACTATTACCAGCCACTCTGGACGCTGGTTGGTGGCGGTGTCTTTCCGCGTGAAAAATCGCAGCGAAGCGAAGCCGACTACATTCCGCATGGAGCAACGTGGCTGCGCGATTTCGTTGAATCGTTCGATCCGGCCGGCAATTCCCTGAAAACCCGTAGAGGCAAGACGCTTGAATACGACTGGCTGGTCGTCTGTCCCGGCATCCAGCTCAACTGGACGGCGATCAAGGGTCTTTCGAAAGACGTGGTTGGCAAGCACGGAATCTGCAGCAATTACAGCTACGAGACTGTGAACAGTACCTGGGAAACGCTTCGCAATTTCAAAGGCGGCACCGCACTCTTCACCCACCCGGCCGGAGCAGTCAAATGCGGCGGGGCCCCACAGAAAATCTGCTACCTCGCCGAAGACCATTTCCGGCGATCGGGAATTCGCGACCAATGCAAAGTGATCTTTGCCTCAGCGACTCCCCGGATTTTCGCCGTCGATAAATACGCCAGCGCCCTGGAACGGATGATCGCGCGCAGAGGAATCGAAACCCGGTTCAAACACGACCTGGTTGAACTCAGGCCGGAAAAGAAGGAGGCCGTTTTTCAGATTCTGGAAACCAGCGATCAGGTCACGATCCCCTACGACATGATCCACGTCACACCCAAGATGGGCCCACCCGATTTCATCAAAAACAGTCCGTTGGCCGGCGAGGGGGGCTGGGTCGATGTGAACAAAAACAGCACCCAGCACAACCAATTCAAAAATGTCTTTTCGCTGGGGGACAGCTCGAGTCTCCCTACCTCAAAGACCGGTGCCGCAATCCGGAAGCAGGCACCGGTAACGGTCGCCAATCTGCTCGCGGGGATTGAAGGCAAACCGGCCAGCGCCCAATACAACGGCTACACCTCCTGCCCACTGGTCACCAGTTACAGCCGCCTGATCCTGGCCGAGTTCGACTACGACGGCAAACCGCAGGAAACGTTTCCATTCGACCAGTCGAAAGAACGCTACAGCATGTACCTCCTCAAAAAACACGGCCTCCCCGTTCTCTACTGGCGCGGCATGTTAAGGGGCCGGGCGTAGGGTCCGCTGTGCGGACCAACCGCCATTTCTTTCGGCAATGTGCGCCAGAATAAACCCGGTCCGCACAGCGGACCCGACGGAAAATTGACTTGTCATGCAAAATGCAGTACAATTGGGAACCAAACAACAACCCAAACTTGCAAATCAACCGGAACGATGGATACCCAGAAAACCAGCTCCGTCATGGTTCGGATGGAAGAAGCTGCCAAGGCATTACTGGCCCGCGCGGCGGAATTGCGTCAGGTAAGCGTCAGCGACTACGTCCGGTCAGTGATGCTGTCCCAGGCCCGAAGGGACCTGGCGGCCGCTGAATCACGGACCATTTCCATGACTCCGGAAGAACAGCTTGCTTTTTGGGAAGCACTCTCAGCACCGTCAAAGCTGACGAAATCGCAAAAAGAGCCCGGTGCCATCATGCGGGGTGAGGCTTGAAGGGAGTCGCATTTCCAGCAGGCTGGCGACTCGAAGGACTTCAGCGATCCCACAAGCGAAAATCGTTTTCGTCCGGCGAGGAAGCGGTCGATTCCTGGTTACGCCAAAATGCATGGCAGAGCCAGTCGAAACGGCTAACATCAACCAAGGTTCTGATTGACGAAAACGACAGGTTGGCCGGTTATTATACTCTGGCAACAGCCCAGGTTGATTTCTCTGACCTGCCGCCGGAAATGGTACGCAAGCTGCCCAGGCAAAGACTGCCGGTGGCTGTCCTGACGTGGCTGGGTGTGGATCACTCCGCGCACCGTCGTGGAATCGGCGCCCGGCTGTTGGCCACCGCACTTCGCGACTGTTTCGAGGCGAGTCAAACCTTCGCCTTCGTGGCAGTCATTCTCGACTGTCTGAATAATGAAGCCAAAAAATTCTATGAACGCTTTGATTTTCAGCCCTTGCCCGGTTACCCAATGCGCCTGTTTCGTCCGGCCGGGCGACTCGAAGCAATGATGAAAACGTAGGGTCCGCTGTGCGGACCAGCATTACGCCAATTGCCAGCCTGTTCTGGCAGGAAGACAGGGAAAGAAAAACACGGTGAAGCCAGTTCGATTTCTCGCTCCTACCATCGCGGCTGGAATCTTGGGCCACCGAAACCAGGATTGCTCCACTGATTCGGCTGTTTCATTGATTCCAGATCCTGAATCATCTGTTCCGGTATCGTCGTGACGTCATCAAAGACGGCATCGTCGCCAGGTGATTTCAAAGGGTCAAAAATGATATGTGGCAAGTCGCTGACTTCGTTGATTCCCAACGAGTAAAGCTCGAACTCTTCCCCCCTCTTTTTGTAGACAAACGCCTGCCCCGACAATGGATCGGCCGGCAGCAGCTGGATGTGCCGTGTCAGCAATACTTCCAGGTTGTCGGGCCAGGATCCGGATTCCTTTTTCCAGGCCTTCAGCGCGACCGCGATTTGCAGCATTCTGGCCTTGGCGGCAATTGTATTTCGATTCTCCACAGAAAAGGCAATTGCCTGAATGATCCAGTCCGTCCGCTGATTCAGCCACCTTGCCTTGGCGGACGGAAAACCGGCAGTGGCCAGGACCTGGCCGGCCGGAGTTCCTTTTGTGTATTCCGCGTCCACCAAACGATTGTGTTCGTCATCCAGTTGCTTCCAAACCTCCCGGGTCCCGGGCGATCTGTCCAGAATTTCGGCAATCCGGTTGTACTCCCGCCTGTTTTGCCGTCCCATCTCGCGCCAGTCGATGACCTGTGGCATGTAGTCCAGGTGATCTTTCAACAGGAATTCGTGTGCGTGACGACCCATACAAATCCCCTGGAATGAATCCTGTCGTTCTTCAAGTACTTCAACAGCGAGTCGTAAGGAATCGAGTGCAAAGCCGGCCAGCAGGTCCTTCCGGTTCCAGTCCGGGTTGGCAAGTTGATCGACCAGGCTTTTGACAAACTCCTGTTCGCTTTCATCCAGATCTGAACAGTCCATCAGGTGCGCTGAAATTGCAAGGATGGCACCGCACAGCTCCACATTCGAGTTTGTCGGGCTTTTGGGAAATCGCCAGGACAACAACAACTTCAGATCCCTGAGCCGCTCCAGTGCCTGATTCGGTCGGCCTTCTCCCAAATCATTCATCGCCGCCAAAAGGCACAAATCGGGAAAGTCGTAAAGAAGATATTGTTCGACAGGTTGATGGATGCCCTCGGCATTGCCCTGAAAGATCGGGTTGGCAACCAATTCCGGTATTCGTTGATGTATCGCCTGAAAACCAGGCTCCAGACGATCCAGCAACGCGATTGAGCCCTGAAACCATTCGCGTTTCCACGGAATCGACGCCAACAGTCCAAACTGGCTTTGGTGATCAATCTGCGAAAAACAAGCACCGATCCGGTCCATGCTTTCCACTCCGACTGGCTGAAATACCAATGGGTCCTCCCCCAAAGACCGGTATAGTTCCTGTTTTTGGGGCCATGTATCCATATCCATGTCGACCACCGGTCGGAAGGTCCCGGACTCCAGGCCCGAATAAGCTGCGAGTGCAGATTTTCCAACAGTGTCGTCAGCGAACAGCAAACGGCTGGCTTCACCAATCGACTGGGCATTGATCGGTTGACCCACAAATCCCGACAGATAATTCCTGCGACAAACGGCTGCGTCCGGCTGGGTGACGACCATGTGAACGTGCGAAGCGATCCAGACCGTCGTGTATGCCAGAACTCCAATCACGAAAACCCGTGCGGCCAGGAGCAACCTGTCGCCGGCCCGACTTCGGCACTTCAGGACATTGCCAGGATTCGCGCCAGTTGACTGGGATGCGAAATCACCGGATACCAGCCAGCCGGACCATCGATAGCCCATGGCGAGGCATGCCAGCAGGCCAAAAAAACAACTGGACGTCGTGGCAGTTAGCACAACGGGTGCATGAAAAGCCACGCTGATCGATCCGGACCCCAACTTTTCCATCCACGGCTGCATCACCAACCACGCCAAGCCAGTCAGAAGCACCAGGGGAAACAGGGTCCAAAACAAACTCCATGTCCATCGATTGGATGTTCCCACCAGACGGGCAAGAAATGGCAGGATGATAAACAGTTGCAGGACGAAACCGGCGAACAGCCCGGCCAGCCCGAAAACCACAAACTCGTCAATAAACCAGCTCGCCGAAATCCAGGTTGAAAACTGCAGGATGACCGCAATCGCGGTCATCCATCCAAAAAAACTGATCAGGATCAATGGCCTTTTCGGAGTGGCTTCATCCCGGCAAATCACCCAGTTCTTTCGAAACAGCTTGCCAAGCAAGGAGGTGGCGAATGTGCATCCACCCAGCATGCCCAGCATGAACAGCAACAGCCCAACGCTGTCGTAAGAATCCGAATCAAGACGACCCGGAATGATCTGCCAGCTTTTGGCGTTGTACCAATACACAATACCGCATGGTATCGCGGAAAACATCAGCAGCCTCGAAGTCCGGTTGCCGTATCCAAGATGCCGAATCCCGCAATACAGTCCCCCCACAACAGGAAAGACAATCATCCACGCCAACAACAAGGGATAGAACAGTACCGGCAGACTGTGCCGCAAGATGTCGTCCATCCGCGAATGGATCAATATCCCGATCAGGCTTGTAACCCAAAGTCCCAAAATCAGAAACCTGCCAATCAGGGATTTCATAAACGAATCGCCGGGACAGGAGGATGTGAATTGCAAGGACCGTCAGAACGGACAAGCAGCATCCTACCGAATCCTGTTGGTACAAAAAACGGATCGAGCTGTTCCCGCAAAATCAGTTGTGTCGTTCTTCCGGTTTTACCAACTTCGCATGCTGACTGGCAGGTCCGGTGATCAGGCGGGCACTGCGGTCCCAGAAACCGTAGGGTCCGCTGTGCGGACCAACCGTTATTTCTTCTCACAATAAAACCCGGTCCGCACAGCGGACCCTACCGGTGCTCATGTTGACGCGCGGGACCGGTGATCAGGCGGGCGGAGCGGTCCCAGGTGAGGTAGCTCCACGACCACTGGATCAAAACCAGCAGACGGTTGCGGTAGGTGACGATGTACATCAGGTGTACGAACAGCCATAACAGCCAGGCTAAAAAGCCCGAGAGGTTCATGCCAAAAACATGCGCGACGGCGGATGAGCGGCCGATCGTTGCCATGGTACCCGGGTCGCGATAAACGAATTCCGGATCGGGCTTTCCCCGCAGCCTGTTTCGCACCAGCCTGGCGACGAATTTTCCCTGCTGCATCGCGACCGGTGCGATGCCCGGAAGTGGTTTTTCGTCTGGCCCGGTGTAGTGAACCATGTCCCCAATGGCAAAAACGTTGGGCAGTCCAGAGAGACTGCAATCGGGGTTGACGATGATTCGGCCGGAACGATCCTGCCCAATCGTTGCCGGTACTTCGCCAGCGGTTTTCGCGGCAGCAACAATTTCTCCAGCCAGCGGTGCGGCCTGGACTCCGGCTCCCCACAGGACCGTGTGGGTCAGAATGGTTTCGGGTACTGTTGTCCCTGTCATCGGTTCCAGCCGAACCGATTCGTCCGTGATGTCGGCGACCCGCATCCGGGTTCGAACTGTGACTCCCAATCGTGCCAGTGCTTTTTCGCCGCGCGAGGGAAGTGGATCAGGAAAGGCCGCGAGGACCGTGTTGCCGGCTTCGACCAGAATGATTCGCGCTTCGGTCGGGTCGATGTGCCGAAAATCGTTCTTCAGCGTGTGACGGGAAAGTTCCGCGATTGCACCGGCCAGTTCCACTCCGGTCGGTCCGGCTCCGACGATGACAAAGGTCAGCCACGCCCGGCGGCGAACAGGTTCCGTTTCGCGATCGGCCGACTCGAAGGCGCTGAAAATGCGACGGCGGATTTCCGTGGCGTCCTCAATGGTCTTTAGCCCGGGCGCAAACGGTTCCCAATGCTGGTTGCCAAAATAGCTGTGCGATGCACCGGCAGCGATGACCAGCGTATCGTACGGCAACGACGGTGACGACGCGAAATGGACCCGCCGGCTTACAAAATCAAAACCGGTGACAGTATCCAGAAGCACGTCACAGTTTTTCTGGCTTCCGAAAACCTTTCGCAGTGGCGCAGCAATGTTGGCTGGGGAAAGGGCTCCGGTTGCGACCTGATACAGCAGAGGCTGGAACAGGTGAAAATTCCGGCGATCGACCAGCCGGATCTGGACGGCAGCCCGGCGCAGGTTTCTGGCAACCGCAATGCCACCAAACCCGCCACCTACAATCACCACACGGTGTTCCAGTCCAGTGGGGTATTTGCTGAAAAAACTGGCTCCGAACAACAGGCTACCCCGGCAAAATGTGGAAAATGACAGCAATATCAGTAATGGAATTCTGTCGATATAATAGGGTCTGCTTCCAAAACTGCACAATGACGGAAATTGTCGGCTCCCAACAAGGAGCGATTCAAGTCAAGCAGACGTGTTGCCGGGATTCACCGCAACCATCTCTGCCGGGATGATCAGTTCGTTTCATCTTTTACTACTGGCCTGTTTGTCGAAAACAATCGACGCAAGGTGCCATCCAGTAGGCCTGCCATGAATGATTAACCGCGCAGCTCGCTTCTTGCAGGCGCGCGGAGCGGTTAAACAACCGGTTTTCGATTCGATTTTCACAGGTACCGAATGATTCCAATACTGTTGATTGTTGCCGGACTGGTTGCCTTGACTGGCGGAGGAGAATTGCTGGTTCGCGGCGCATCGGGGCTGGCGAACTCGTTGAAGATTTCGCCGCTGGTAATCGGATTGACGGTCGTGGCGTTTGGAACGAGTGCGCCCGAACTGGCGGTTTCGCTAAATGCGTCGCTGAATGGCCAACCGGACATTTCGCTGGGCAATGTCGTGGGCAGCAATATTTTCAACGTGCTGTTTATTCTGGGGTTGTCAGCGCTGATTGTGCC
>Ga0163150_10005956_pt1 | contig 15241 bp, 8 predicted proteins | sample OliLakLV19P2IB_FD_148628 | JGI IMG/M metagenome (GOLD analysis project Ga0163150, IMG submission 148628) | Freshwater microbial mat bacterial communities from Lake Vanda, McMurdo Dry Valleys, Antarctica - Oligotrophic Lake LV.19.P2.IB | ecosystem: Environmental > Aquatic > Freshwater > Lake >...
GGTGGCTCCCTGAACCGCGTGTTCTCCATCCTTACCCCAGTGTTCGCTTTGACGCCACACATCCAAGATAAGAGCCTCATGCGGTAATGCCGCTCGTGGGGATCCGTGCGGGGGGTGCCGGGCGACCGGCATCCCTACCGCGACCACTGGACGCAACGAGGATCTCACCTCTTGCTGCAGGTTCGGGCACAAGTGCTCAATAAGGATCTCCGCGAAACATTCCGACGCTGGTATCCAGCCATGATGGCGGAGAACGAAACCGGGATACCGCTGGCAGCGTGATCAGCGGCCGCTACCGGCCGTTCCTCACCCCGCCGCCACTGGCCGAGACCCCGAAATTTCAGAGTCTCGAAGCTTCCCTATTTCAGGCTCATCCCGCATTGGAATCAATTCACCCTTTCAGGCTCATCCTGCATTGGACAATTCTGGAAGAACCTGAAAGACGGCAAAGGTAGTAGAATTCTTGAGAGTATGCATGCTCTCCGTCACTGGCGCGTCACCTGGGATCGATGCTACGCAAACCAGGGCGCGAAAGCGGATGCCACTACCAAGGGTATCCGGTTGGAGGCGCGGCCGAAGAGATGGATTAACCGCATCGCTGTGTGCACGGTCCCAATCCTGTCGATTGTCTACGCGCTCAGCACGGTCGAGATCCCAACGCGGGCGATCCCGCCGCCCTCCCCGCACGCGGCCAAGGGAGTGACCTACGAGGATGTGACTGCGGCATCTGGAGTTGGCCGCTTCCGGCACGTTGCGGGCGAACCGCTGAAGCCGTTCCTGCCTGAGACCACCGGATCGGGCGTCGCGCTCATCGACTTCGACAACGACGGTTGGCTCGACATCTACTTCGTCAATTCGCTCACTCACGGCACCAGAAGAGAATCGGAAAACGCGAAACCTTCAGCGCTGTTTCGCAATAACCGTAACGGTACGTTCACCGACGTCACCGCCGCGGCGGGGCTGGAGAATAACCGCTGGGGGACGGGGGTCTGCGCAGGCGACTACAACAATGACGGCTGGGAAGATCTTTTCGTCGCCAACCTGGGCAAAAGCCGCTTGTACTTGAACCATCAAGGCAAGTTTGAGGACGTGTCGGAAAAGGCCGGGGTACGGGTGGACCTTTGGGCTACCGGTTGTGCGTTCGGCGACTACGACGGCGATGGATTTCTGGATCTCTACGTGGCCGGTTACGTGGATTTCGATTGGAACAATCCCCCGCCGCCGGGCGAGTCCAGCGGCAGCATCCCTGAGATTCGAAGCACTGGCCCCAAACCGGTTTCCGCTGGTGCGGCCAAGCGCGGCGGACCGGATGAGAAGGGAGGGATGGGCGGCGCCGCGTATGACCCGGGTCAGCCCTTCTGCACCTTCCTGGGAATGCGGGTCGCTTGCGGACCGATGGGCATCAAAGGAGCGCCGGACTTCCTGTTCCACAACAAAGGCAACGGAACCTTCGAAGACGTGACGATGAAGGCTGGAGTAGCCGATAAGGCGCTGTATTACGGGTTCAGCGTGGCGTGGGTGGATCTGGACGACGATGGGAAGCTGGACTTGGTGGTCGCTAACGATTCCAATCCCAACTATGTATACCACAACAAGGGCGACGGAACCTTCGAAGAAGTCGGCCTTCTTGGCGGATTGGGGATCAACGGCGACGGACGCGCTCAAGCCTATATGGGTATGGCAGCCGGGGACTACGACCGCGACGGCCGGACCGATTTCTTTTTCACGACTTTTTCAAACGATAACTACGCCCTGCATCACAACCGGGGAAATCTCGACTTCGACGATGTCTCGCAAGCAGCGGGCCTCGGTGCCATCACCATTCCTTTTCTTGGGTGGGGCGCGGCGTTTCTTGACTATGACAACGACGGGTGGCTCGATATCCTGGCCGCCAATGGACATGTCTATCCGCAGGTGGACAAACACAGCGTCTTCACAACTTACCGGCAGCGCACGTTGCTGTTCCGAAATTTGGGAAACAAGAAATTTGCCGATGTCGGGGGCAGCCTCGGCGCAGGTGTCAACAAGCCCAAGAGTTCGCGCGGAGCGGCGGTGGGCGATCTGTTCAACGACGGTGGCCTCGACATAGTCCTCAGCAATATGGACGATTCCCCCACCCTTCTCAGAAACCGCGGAGCGAGCAAAGCGGGGCATTGGATCATGCTCAAGCTGGTCGGCGATTCTTCGCGGAAAACCCCACGCGACGCCATTGGAACGGTTGTGTATTGCGAGGCTGGCGGAGCCCGCCAGAAGGCAGAGGTGGCATCGGGCCGCAGCTACATTTCGCAGAGCGACCTGCGGGTCCACTTCGGACTGGGGACCTCCACACGAATTGACAAAGTAGAGATTCACTGGGCAAACAGCGCCACTGAAATTGTGCCGATACCCGCCGTGGACCGGATGTTTACCGTGGTGCAGGGCAAAGGGATTCAGCCATGACCGCAGCCAGCCGGGCTTGCGCACTCACGATTGGCTTCGCGCTCTGCGCGGGTCCCGCCGAGGAAGACCGGAGAGCCGCTGCGGTCCAGCGCTGGACAGACGGAATCACGGACGTCTCCGGGTTGGCTGCACTGACACCATTTTCGCAGGTGCCCTACGACGATCAGGATCTCCAGAGTATTTGCTCGATGAAGCAGACCGTGGTAGCCGCTGCGCTTCAAGCCAGCACCGACTATCTGGCTCACCTGAAATCGTCGCCCGAACCGCAGCGCGACTACCCCGAGATCATGAAGCTGCATCACCAACTGGGTCAGCTTGCGATGTACCGGGGCGATGTGAAGGAAGCGATCGTGAACTTCGAGGCGGCGTACGAGCTGGCAACGAAGCTGAAGCTCCCTCACTTTGTGCAGTCGCTCGTCGAGAAACTCGCCATCGCCCATTTGCGACGGGGAGAAGTTGAGAACTGCGTGCATCACGGCAACGCAAGAAGCTGCATTCTTCCGATCAGCCCCGAGGCGCGGCACCGGCGGCCGGACGGTTCGCGAAGGGCCATCGCGCTCTTTCGGCAAGTACTGCGGGAGGACCCCTCGAACCTTCCCATGCGCTGGCTGTTGAATATCGCCTACATGACTCTCGGCGAATATCCGCGGCAGACGCCCGCAGAGCATCTGATTCCCCCTGCCGCGTTCACATCCAAGGTAAGCGTAGGCCGATTCGTCGATGTTGCCGCGCGTACCGGCCTCGCCACGAGCAACATGGCCGGCGGCGTCATCGTCGAGGACTTCGATCAGGATGGTTTCCTGGACATCGTCACATCCACGCAGGACAGTTGTGGGGCGCTTCAGTACCGGCACAGCAATGGTGACGGCACGTATGCTGATCGAACCAAGATGGCCGGGCTCGGGAGCCAGTTAGGCGGACTTAACCTGGTTAGCACGGATTATAACAAAGACGGCTGGCCGGATATCTTTGTTCTCCGCGGCGGTTGGGAGTTCCCGATGCGCAAGTCATTGCTCCGCAACAACGGTAACGGCACGTTCTCAGACGTTACGCGTGAAGCCGGGCTGGCGGCGCCGGCTACCGCGTCGCAAACGGCCGCCTGGGCCGACTTCGATCAGGACGGACACCTCGACGTGTTTGTGGGAAACGAGTTTTCGCCAAGTCAACTGTTTCGCAACAAGGGTGACGGCACATTCGAGGATGTTGCGGGCAAGGCCGGTGTGGCCCGAATCGCTTTCACCAAGGGCGCTGCCTGGGCTGACTATGACAACGACGGCTATCCGGATCTCTACGTATCCAACTTCGGCGAGGAGAACTTCCTCTATCACAACAATGGCGACGGCACATTTTCCGAGGTTGCCGGCAGCCTGGGAGTGGATAAGCCGATCTACAGTTTTCCGGTTTGGTTTATGGACTACGACAACGATGGGTGGCAGGACTTGTTCGTATCCAGCTATGTGCAGTCGCTTGCCGATGTGGCGCGCGGGTATTTGGGTGAGGAGCCAAAGGGAGAAACATTCAAGGTTTACCGAAACGAAAAAGGGAAGTTCGCCGATGTTACAAAGCAGGTAGGAATGTTTCGCAACGCGCTGACGATGGGGTGCAACTTCGGCGATCTCGACAATGACGGCTACCTTGACTTTTACCTGGGCACCGGAGGCCCATCGTACGGCGCCCTGGTGCCGAATCTGCTGTTCCGGAACGACAACGGCCGCTCTTTTGTCGACGTCACTTATTCGGCGGGAGTCGGCCATCTGCAGAAAGGGCACGGCATCGCCTTTGCTGACCTGGACAGTGATGGAGACCAGGACATCTTTCTGCACTCCGGAGGCGCGGTTCCGGGTGATGCGTATCCGAATTCCGTGTTTGCGAATCCTGGAAACCCGAATCGATGGATTGAAGTCCGCCTGACCGGCGTGAAAACAAATCGCGCGGCGATTGGCGCGCGAATCAAGGTGGCGCTTACCAATGGCCGGGAGATTCACCGCGTCGTAACGACGGGCACCTCATTCGGGACGTCGAGCCTGCGGCAGCATATTGGGCTGGGCAAGGACGGAAGCATTCGAACCATTGAAATCTATTGGCCGACCAGCCGGACTACCCAGTTGTTTCAGAATCTCCAGCCCAACCAGGCGATCTCGGTAACCGAGTTCGCGAAGACTTTTCGTGTGGTGCCGCAGCGCCGGTTTGACCTGCTAGCCGCCGGCAGACGCCAAGTGCAATGATGCCTTTCATCAAGCGAACAGGCGCGGGCATGTTCGCGGCGCTGGCTGTGATACTCCTTCTGCGCGCCGCAACCGAGGAGCGCGTACTTGAGCTGATCCTGGTGAAAACCAGCCAGGAAGCGGAGGCGATCCTGGCGCGCATCAAGGCGGGGGATTCATTTGAGAGACTCGCCTTGCGGCACTCGATCGACCCCTCCGCCACCGTGGGGGGCTACCTCGGGAAGGTCAAGCTCGAAGATCTGCTCCCGGAGTTCCAGGAGGCCGTAAAGAGTGTCGCAACCGGCGAGGTGAGTGCGGCCTTTCCCGTTGCGTCAGGCCACGCGATCCTGAAAGTATTGGAGAGACCGCGCGCGCCTTCGGCGAAGCAGATGCAGGGCGCCAAGGCGCAGCTTGTCGCTTACGTCTCCGGCTTCGAAGAGAGCCTCTACTTCTTCTCGCGGCTGCCCAAGCCGCAGAATTTTCACCAGAACTTACGGGCGGTATGCGATCTGAAGACGAGCGCCATCGAGACGGCTATTCGGGAAACGGAGACTCAAATCGGTTCAGCTCGCGATCCCCAGGGGTTGCTTCAGACCCATCATACGGCCGCGCAGCTATATGCTTACCGGGGAGATGTGGACAAGTCCATTCATCATTTCGAAGGCGCCCTGAACGCTGCTGCCAAGGGCGGCTTGGAGAGCCATGTCCGGGCTCTCCGCGAAAAGTTGGCCATTGCGTGGCTGCGCAAAGGCGAGTGGGACAACTGCATTTCGAACCACAACGCTCGAAGCTGCATTTTTCCGCTGACCGCGGCGGCGCGGCACAAAATGCAAACCGGCTCCCGCAAAGCGTTGGAGCTGTTCCTCGAATACCTGCGGGATCAACCCGAGGATGTCGAAGTGAGATGGCTGCTGAATCTCGCACTGCAAACATTGGGGTCGCCTTCCAAGGATGTTCCCGAAGTCTACCTGCTGCCTCCGAGCATCCTGGCTGCGCTGGATCCCGCGCGCGAGTTCGTGGACGTGGCGCACTCCGCCGGTCTGCACCGGATGAACAACGCCGGAGGAAGTATCCTCGACGACTTCGATGACGATGGCCGTCCCGACCTGGTCATTTCCGTGGTGAACGCCTGCGAGGCCATGGGTTTTTATCACAACAATGGGGATGGCACATTCTCCGAGCGCTCCAAGCAGGCCGGCCTCGCCGGGCAATTGGGCGGTATCAACATCAACCACGCCGACTACAACAACGATGGCCGGCTCGATATCTTCGTGATGCGTGGCGGGTGGGAGTTCCCCATGCGGAACTCGCTGCTCAAAAACAACGGCGACGGAACATTTACCGACGTGACCGTCGCGGCGGGGCTCGCCTTGCCTGCTTATCCCACACCCACGGCGGCGTGGGCCGACTACGATAACGACGGCTTTGCCGACCTGTTTGTGGGCAACGAGAACGCCCCTGGACAGCTCTTCCGAAACAAAGGGGACGGGACTTTCGTTGATGTAGCGGCGGCCGCTGGCGTGGGACGGGTTGCGTTCTCAAAGGGGGCCGTTTGGGGTGATTACGATAACGACGGTTTCCAGGATCTCTACGTCTCCAACTATGGGCAGGAGAATTTTCTTTACCACAACAACCGCGACGGCACGTTTACGGAGATTGCAAAGGCGCTTGGCGTGGAAGGGCCGATCGCGAGTTTTCCCACCTGGTTTTTCGACTACGACAACGACGGGTGCCTGGACCTGTTCGTCTCGAGCTATGTCCAGTCCGTCGCGGAGATTGTGAACGAACTCCTGAAGCGTCCTGTTCAGGTGGAGACCATGAAGCTGTATCGCAATACCTGCCGGGGCGGATTCGAAGATGTCAGCGAGGCCACCGGGGTCAACCGCGTTTCCATGGCGATGGGCGCAAACTTCGGCGACATCGATAACGACGGCTTTCTCGACTTCTATCTGGGCACCGGCTCCCCATCCTACGGAGCATTGATTCCGAATGTCCTGTTTCGGAACGAAGGCGGCAAACGCTTTACCGACGTCACTTCACTGACCGGCACGGGGCATCTGCAGAAAGGACACGGCATCGCCTTCGGCGATGTCGATGGCGACGGCGATCAGGATATCTTTCTGCACACCGGCGGTGCCGTACCAGGCGATGTTTACAGCAATGTGCTGTTTCGCAATCCTGGCTCACCCAATCACTGGCTACGCGTCAAGCTCGTGGGGAGCAAGACCAATCGCGCGGCGATCGGCGCGCGGATCAAGGCCGTGGTTGTCGAACCGGGCGCGCAACTGCGCACCATCCAACGAGTCGTGTCTAGCGGCGGGTCATTTGGCGGATCCAGCTTTGAGCAGCACATCGGCCTGGGCCGGGCTGATCGCGTCAAGAGCCTTGAAATCTGGTGGCCCACTACCGGCGTGCGCCAAGTGTTTGAAGACATCCCCGCGAATCAGGCGATCGAGATTGGTGAGATGCGGAAGAGCTATCGCCGGCGCCGCTAGTGAGGGATCGTTACCGTGGGGTCCTGCCGCCGCGCGCGATGGAACAATTCCAGCGCAGTCGTCTTGTCTCCATCGGTCCAATGGATCATTCCCAGGTGGTAGGGAACCTGCGCGGAGTCAGGATCATCGAGCAGCAACTGCTCGAGTTGCTGGCGCGCCTCCGCGATCTGATGCGCCCGGTATAGCGCGACGCCGAGGCTCAGTCGCAGGTCATAGCCGGCCGGGTCCGCACCGGCGAGGCGGCGGTATTCGGCCGCACTGGCCTTGTAGTCTTCACACATAAAGAGCGCGAAGGCCAGCCGGCGCCGCACCGCATCGAGTGTCGAATCGCGATCGAGCAGAGCGCGGAGCAGGGTTGCGGCTTGCTGACATCTGCCGGCATCGATCTCATGCAGAGCTTGCTGGTAGCCATCTCCGGCAAGTAAACCGAAAACATGCCGCTGGCGCCTGCTCGCTTCGGCTCTGCCCAGGCGGTCGAGTTCCCTGGTCAGTTCCTCGTGCAGCGGCCGATGAGTTGGATTGTGTTGCAACGCAGCTTGCCATATCCGGATCGCGTCGTCCGGCTTCCCGCCGGCGAGCAGGAGCCGGCCAAACTCGAGATGAGCATCGGCCAGGGAACGATCCCGGCGGCAGACCCGCAAGTACTCTGCAATCGCGCCGCCGCGGTTTCCGGAATCGCGGAGCACCCGCGCCAGATTCCAGCGAGCCTTGGTGTGCCGCGGTTGCAGCTCGAGCGCCGTCCGCAAGTGATCCGCCGCCTCGCTCCACCGGCGCTTGCTTGCGAACAACAAGCCGAGATTGAAGTGTGCTTCGACGAAACCGGGGTCAATCTCGAGACAGGTACGAAACTCCTTCTCAGCCTGCGTAGCGTCGCCGGTTTCCATCAACAGCGTGCCGTAATTCAGATGAGCGTCGGGTGAGCCGGGATCCAGGGCAATGACTTTTCGAAACTCGCCGAGAGCGGCGGCGAACGAACCCTTTCGCTGGTGGGCAATGCCCAACGCGCTGCGCACGTTCTGTTCATTGTGCGGCTCGATCAATGCCTCGGTCATCCGGGCGATGGCTTGATCAAGGCGTCCCTGTTCAAGCAGAGTCATCCCCTGCTGATAGGAGAGGTTGCTTTGGTCCATACCGGTTGTAGTTGGCCGGCTTGATTTCAGCCGCTGAGCAGCCGCAAACTGCTCGGCGGACTTGCGCTTGTCACCCTGCTTCCGCAGCAGAAGCGCAAGTTGGTATCGCGCTTGAAAATAGCTGGGGTCGAGCCGTATCGCTTCCTCCAGATTTCGCGCGGCATCCTCATCGTATCCAGCCCGGGCAAGTGCCTGCCCCAGACGAAATCGGTAAACCACGGAATCCGGCTTCAGGCTGACGGCGCGCCGAAATGCGTTAATGGCCGGTTCCAATTCGTTCGCCTTCCAGTGCACGACTCCGATGTTGAAGTGGGCCTCGGCATAGGAAGGCTGCTGGGCGGCCGCCTTCTGAAACTCCGCAAGACCCTGCCGCTCATCTCCGACTCGATCGCCCAGCACCAGGCCGAACACAAAGTGTGCCCGAGGGAAATGGGGCTGTAATGTAACGGCTTTCAACAAGGCCCGCCCAGCGCCGGTCAAGTCACCCCAAAGCCGCAACGCATTTCCCAGGTTGTAGTATGCGTCCGCGCTGGAGGGCTCCAGCAGCAGGGCCGCCTCGAATTCGTTGACGGCTTCACCGTAGCGCTTCTTCTCGATCAACTGCTGCCCGGTGCGAACGCGCGCGTCATACGAAAGAGGCGCGGGGGATTGTGCAATGGCGGCGGGGAATGGGACAAGCAGAAAGCTAACGAGTACCGCCAGTACCGGCACGCTGCCTCTGGGCCGTTTCAAATTCCCGCTGCGACTCTTCGTGCCGTCCGGCATCGGCGAGCACCATAGCAAGCGCTTCGCGAATTTTGGGGTCATTGGATTTCGTCAGCGCCGCCTTGAAGCGCTGAATAGCTACATCATATCGCTTCAATTCGAACGCGGCTACGCCCGCGTTGAACAACGCGTCCACAAAGGTGGGATCGAGTTCGGCGGCTTTGTCGAAGTAACGTGCGGCCAGCGGCAGATCCGCGCCCCGGACAACGAGCATGCCGAGGTAGTTATAAGCCGCGGCATCATTCGGCGCTAGTTCGAGCGCCTTGTCCAGATAAGTCCGTGCCTTTGCCGAGTCGCCCTGCTGCAGGTGCGCAAGAGCCAGGTTGCGGGCCAGCGCTGCGTTTGGCCGCGCCTCAAAGGCCTGTGAAAGCGCGCTGATTCCTTGCCCGAGATCTCCTTGTTTGATGGCGCGTCCGGCGGCCTGCTCCAGTGTATCCGCCCGCCATCTTGACTCCTGCCGGGCAGTCAGATCGCGGAACACGCGCTGTTCGGCCGCAGCCCGTTCTTTATCGCCTTGCGCCCGGTAGAGCGAAGCGAGCTGAAAATGGACACCCGGGTGTTCCGGGTTCAGGCGCGCGGCGGTCTCCAGATGAGTACGCGCTGGTTCGCGGTCGAGCTTTCTCAGGAGAGTCGAGCCAAGATAATAGTGCAGGCCGAAATCGTCGAGGCCTCGCGTGGCGGCCGCTTTCAGACTGACCAGAGCCTCATTCCAATTGCCGGCCTGGAACAACGTGATGCCCAGAAAGAAATGCGCTTGCGGGAAGCCTGGCGCCAGACGTACTACTTCCCGGTACTCGCGAAGCGCTCCCTCCTCATCGCCGATGCGAGCCAGCGTGAATGCGTAGTTAAACCTGAGCTCGGGATCACGCGGATTTTCCGGCATCGCCTCCCGATACGCATTCGACGCCGCTTGCATCTTGGAGGTATTGCCGCCAAGCGCCTGCCCGAGGAGTGCATTTGCCAGTTGCACCTTGGCTCGGGCCTGTTGGGGCGACAAACTCAACACCTTGCGAAAGGCACGCTCGGCTTCTTCATTGGAATTGGCGTTGAGTAGCGCCAAGCCTAGATTGTAATGATGCGCCGCGACGCCAGGCTCCAGTTTGACGAGCGCCCGGAACTGTTCCGCCGCTTCGCTGAAGCTGCCGACGCCGGCCAGACAGAGCCCGAGGGAACTGAGAATTTTCGTGTTCCTGGGATCGGTCTTCAGCGCCGCCCTGAAATGGCGCACCGCTGTTGGATAATCGCGGGCGTCCATGGCTTTGGCAGCGACGCGCAGATTCTCGCCGGGCGCTGCCAATTGAGCGAAGAGCGCGAGAGCAATGGCAACACTCATCAGCATGCAAAGTTCTCAGGCAAGTATCGGTTTAATGACCGTCCCGGAGACATCGGTCAAGCGGTAATCCCGGCCGCTGTACCGATAGGTGAGCCGCGTATGGTCGAGGCCCATCAAGTGCAGAATCGTCGCGTGGAGATCATGCACGTGGACGCGGTCGACCGCGGCTTTGAACCCGAACTCATCCGTGGCGCCGTAGGCGATTCCGCCCTTCACGCCTCCGCCGGCCAGCAGCGTGGTGTATCCGTGCACGTTGTGGTCGCGCCCGTTGCCGACCCGTTCCAGCCCGCTGTTCTGGATCATCGGCGTCCGGCCGAACTCGGTACCGACGATCAGCAGAGTGTCTTGGAACAATCCCCGCGACTTCAAGTCGTCGATCAGACTCGCGATCGGTCCGTCCGCCTGCCCGGCCAACTCGGCATGAACCCGGATGTCGTCATGGCTGTCCCACGGTTGGAAGTTGCCGAAGTAGACCTGCACCATGCGAACGCCCCGCTCGGCCAAGCGAAGGGCCATCAGGCAGCCTCTGCCAAAATCGTGGTCGCCGTAGCGGCCGCGCGTCGCCTCGGATTCTTTGTTGATGTCAAAGATCCCGGGGGCTTCCGTCTGCATACGAAATGCGACTTCCATCGACGCGATGCTGGACTCCAGTTGCGGCTGATGCCCGATCCGCTGCAGGTAGGACTGATTCATTTTGCCGATCAGGGCCAACTGCCGTTCCTGCTCCGCCTGGGTGTGGCGCCGGTTTCGAATGTTCCGAACCAACTTCTCCGGTTCGTGCTCGCCGCTTGGGATATAGGCGCCTTGACGGCTGGCAGGCAGAAACGCAGAACTCCATAATTGCGGGCCGAGAACAGGATAGCCCGGGCAGAGAACGACGAATCCCGGCAAGTTTTCGTTTTCGGAGCCAAGTCCGTAGGTGAGCCACGAACCCATTGACGGGCGGCCGGGCAATGTGTGGCCGCAGTTCATCATCAACAGCGAAGGGCCGTGATTCCCGTTGTCGGACCAGCACGAGCGGATCACACAGATGTCGTCGATTCGCTCAGCCACCTTGGGGAAGATCTCGCTCACCTCCAGCCCACTCTTGCCGTGGCGTTTGAACTTGAACGGCGAGCGCATGAGAGTGCCGGACGCGCGGTCGGTTACGATCTTGGGACCAGGCATCGGTTCGCCGTGATGCTTGTCGAGCATCGGTTTGGGGTCGAACGTATCAACCTGGGACATGCCGCCGTTTAGAAACAGGAAGATCACCCGCTTCGCCTTCGGCGTGAAATGTGGGGCCGGGAGGCCGGCGTCCCGGGCGGTGGCGCCCGTCAGAGCATCCGCCAGAGCTACGGTTCCGAATCCGTTGCCCATCCACCGCAAAGTATCGCGTCGCGTCATTGTGCTGCTCCTCGCTCAGTTTACCGATGAAAATTCAGCCGACGTCAACAGGGCTTGGCTGAACTGAGACCATGCACCTCCGCTGACGCGCAGGAAATCCTTGCTCATTCGAGTCTCGTCACGGCTCGGGCTTCGACCGAAGGCGAGCCGGTAGGCCATCTGAATGCGTTCTTCGTCGTTTTGGCCAACCCGTTTAATTCGCTCGGCGAAGGCATCGGCTTGGCGCGCGACGAACTCGTTGTTCATAAAGTAGAGGCGCTGCATGGGACCGAGCGTGACGCTCCGCTGCTCGCTCGTGTTGTTAGGATTTGGAAAATCAAACAGCGACAGCATGGGGTCGAGGATCGTGCGCCCGACATAACCGTATATGGTGCGGCGTGTGTTGGCGTCGTCCAGAGGCAGCGGCGAGCCGCCACTTTCCAACGACAGCCTGCCGGCGACAAAGAGCATGGAGTCACGAAGCGACTCGGCGTCCAGACGCGGGCTCAAATTCGCCCGCCAGAACAGCCGGTTCTCGGGATCAACGGCGCTGTGTTGTTCCGAATGCTTCGTGCTCAACGCATAGGCCGCCGATAGCATGATCTCTCGATGCAGCGCCTTCAGAGACCATCCGCTCTCTATGAGACGCGCCGACAGATACTCGAGAAGCTCGGGGTGCGTGGGGCGTTCTCCAAGCTGGCCGAAGTTACTCGGACTGCGGACGATGCCTTGGCCAAAGTGACCCAACCAGACGCGGTTGGCCATCACGCGGGCGGCCAGCGGATGGGCCGCGATCGCCTTAGCCAATTCGAGCCTGCCGCTCCCCTGAGTAAATGGCTTGGGTATGCCTTCGCCCAGCACGGAAAGAAACCGCCTCGGCGCCTCTTCTCCGAGGGTTTTTTCATCGCCCCGGATGTGAATGCGAGCGTTCGCCGGCTTGTCGGAGTCCCGCACGCCGTGCAGAAAAGGGTATTCCGGCGGCATTGCCTTCTTGAGCGTTTCCAGTTCGGCGCGCATCCTGTCCAGGTGCCGCTGCCACTGGCCGCTGAGGAACAGATCGATGTCCTTGACCTCGGGCACGCCTACTCCGCGGACCTCGAAGTCGCGGCGCATCCGGCTCGTAACACCGTAGTAGTAAATTCCCCCGGGGAAGAAAACGCCGTTGCGTTGAAACGGATCCGAGGCGAGGTCGCGCCAAAGATAGTACTTCTCGATTTCCAGCGACTCCAGATTCGTGTACTGCCGCGTTCGCTCATCTTTTGCGCCCTTGGCTCCGCCGAGCTTCACGTAATTCCGGTCGTCGATCTCATGCTTCTGGGCGAATAGCGCCACTACCTGCTGCTGGAACCCGTCCGCGAACGCCTGTAGCTCTTCGCGGCTCACGGCGCCGGGTCCACGGGCGACCATGTCGTACCACGGCTTCAAATTCGAATGGTCCTTTGGGGGATCTTTGAGGTAGGTTACCCAGCGGTCCAGGATCTGGGCTTCGAGCCCTACCATCGCGGGCTCCTTGCCATGCAACTTGTCCCAGGATGCGGTGAGATAGCGGCTGGTGTCGAGCACGAGCATCTCGCCCAGTTCCACGCTCCGCAGGCGGACGAAGTCGTCAACCTGTTCTTGCCGTTGCTCGACGCGCTCCTTGGCTTTCTTATATACTTGCACCTGTTCGTCGGCGACTCCAATGCAGGATGAGCCTGAAAGGGTGAATTGATTCCAATGCGGGATGAGCCTGAAATAGGGAAGCTTCGAGACTCTGAAATTTCGGGGTCTCGGCCAGTGGCGGCGGGGTGAGGAACGGCCGGTAGCGGCCGCTGATCACGCTGCCAGCGGTATCCCGGTTTCGTTCTCCGCCATCATGGCTGGATACCAGCGTCGGAATGTTTCGCGGAGATCCTTATTGAGCACTTGTGCCCGAACCTGCAGCAAGAGGTGAGATCCTCGTTGCGTCCAGTGGTCGCGGTAGGGATGCCGGTCGCCCGGCACCCCCCGCACGGATCCCCACGAGCGGCATTACCGCATGAGGCTCTTATCTTGGATGTGTGGCGTCAAAGCGAACACTGGGGTAAGGATGGAGAACACGCGGTTCAGGGAGCCACCGATCAGCCAGTTGCCGCATGCGATCCCAAGTCAGGCGATGCCGCTGGCTGCGACGAAGTAACGCTCGCCGCCACAGTTGAGTCACCCGAAAGCGGAATACATGCAAGCTGTCGAGGTTGCCCGGTACCGCGTGGTAGTTAAAGTAACCCTGTACGACCGACCGGAGCCACTTGCCGGTTTGCTCAATCGGATCGTGCGTGCGGTTTAGGAGCTGCCGCTTGATTTCCTCAAGCTTGGCTCGCATCCGCTTGCCGATCGTCTTGCGCTTCACCACAAAGTTCCCGTCTCGTTTCTTCCCGCTGATGTGCGTGAGGCCGAGAAAATCGAACGTGTCGGGCTTGCCTTCTCCTCTCCGTTTCCGGTCGCGTTCGGCAAACTGCCCGAACTCGATCCGGCGCGTCTTGTCTGGGTGCAGCTCCAGCCCGAACTGCCGCAACCGCTCCCGAAGATCCTCCAGGAAGCGGTCCGCCTCTGCCCGATGCTGGAACCCAAGCACATTGTCGTCCGCATAACGGATGACAATGACATCGCCTTGCGCGCACTTCTTGCGCCAGACGTCCACCCACAGGTCGAATACGTAGTGCAGATAGATGTTGGCAAGTAGCGGTGAAATCACTGAACCTTGCGGAGTACCCATCTTCGTATCCTGCCATTCGCCAGCCTCCAGCACTCCCGCCTTCAACCATTTCTGGATTAAGCGGAGAATGCGGCGGTCGGCAACGCGATGCTGGACGAACTTTAAAAGCCATTCGTGCGACAAATTGTCGAAAAATCCACGAATGTCACAGTCCAGAATCCAGTTCACCTTCCTCCGCGAGATCCCGACGCTCAACGCATCCAGCGCTTGATGCTGGCTGCGTCCAGGCCGGAACCCGTACGAGAAGCCCCGAAAATCCTCTTCATAAATCTGATTCAGGATCGTGGCCACAGCCTGTTGAACGACTTTGTCCTCCAGAGCCGCCACCCCCAACGGACGTTGTCGCCCATCAGGCTTCGGGATATACACCCTCCTCGACGGCAACGCTTGGTAAGCGCCGCAGTGAACCCGGCGGTGTAGATCGACAAGCCGATCTTCCAATCCGGTTTCATACTCTCGCCAAGTGACGCCGTCCACGCCCGGGGCGGCTCTTCGCTTCAGAGCGTAAAAGCCTTCCCGGAGCAGTTCTACCGTCAGATGGTGGAGTAAGGCGGTGAACTTCGGGCGCAGATCGTCCAAAGCTGCGGCTGGAAGCCTTGGATGGCTATCTTACATCTAAATAGGCCATGGTGAGAAACCAGGCGGGGGGCGAGCGTTTCGATATGATCCGGGAAGGCGACCGGATTGCCGTCGGTCTATCCGGCGGAAAAGACTCCGTGACGCTGCTGGAAGTGCTGCTTTTGCTGCAAAAACGCGCGCCGATCAACTTCCAAGTC
>Ga0163150_10005957_pt1 | contig 15241 bp, 16 predicted proteins | sample OliLakLV19P2IB_FD_148628 | JGI IMG/M metagenome (GOLD analysis project Ga0163150, IMG submission 148628) | Freshwater microbial mat bacterial communities from Lake Vanda, McMurdo Dry Valleys, Antarctica - Oligotrophic Lake LV.19.P2.IB | ecosystem: Environmental > Aquatic > Freshwater > Lake >...
CCGCTCGCCAGCCAGGTCCCCGGTGCGCTCAACGCCATCTCGCCCCAAGGCTACCAAGTCTGGTCCGATATCGCATTCGCCCACTCGGCCTCGCTCGGCGAGCGCCTTAGCCGCCAGCCCGGTGCCACCGAAGGCCACGATGATTACTACTTCGAAGCCGCCCAGAGCCGCGGCCGCACCAGCGGCGACTCGGACGTCCGCTCGACGACCTACACCAGCGAGTCCGGTCTCGTCGGAGCCAACCACTACGTAAGCGAAAACCTCACGCTCGGCGGTTTCTTTGAATACACCGAAACCAACGCCGGCCTGGGTTCCTCCGGCAGCGACACGACCGTGAAAACCAAGATGCCCGGCATCCGCGCCGCCTGGAAGCAGAACGCCTGGTTTGCCAACGCCGCCGTCGCCTACGGCTTTGACGATTACGAGTCCTCCCGTGCGATTAACTTCCCCGGCACCTCCGCCACCGCCAAATCCGAGACCAGCGGACGCCAGTGGCTCGCCGATGTCACCTTCGGACGCCGTTTCCAAACCGGTCCCGTCACCCTGTCGCCCTTCGCCGGCCTCCAAGCCAATGGTTGGAAAGCCAAGAGCTTCACTGAAACCGGTGCCGGTGCGTTCAACGCCACCGTCGACGACCAGGAAGCCAACTCGCTGCGCACGCAACTCGGGCTGGAAGCTTCCGTCGCCTTCCAAGCGGGCAGCATCACGCTGCGCCCCCACGCCCGTGGCGCCTGGATTCATGAGTTGTCCAACGACAGCCGCTCGATCGACGGCTCCATCAATGGTGCCAGCTACACGGTCCGCACCCGCAACCCCCAGGTGGACAGCGCTCGTTTGAGCGCCGGCTTGGACGTCGTGTTCAGCCCGACTGTCTCGCTCTACGCCGACTACTCCATCCAGACCGGCAACCGCACCCGCGTCCTCGGCGAATGGCGCGCCGGCCTGGGCGTCAGCTTCTGATCCCGACCGGTTTAACTGGTTTTAGTTATCAAGGCCTCCGGTTTTTACCGGAGGCTTTTTTGTGCCCACACGCGCCACGGGGAGTCCGAAGACGCTAGTAGGGTAAGTGCTTATATCGGATATTCGGATACAAGCGTAAGATCTGAAGTCTAGCCTATGAAATTACAAAACCTGTCTGCTTTACTCCTCCTCAGCACCACGCCTTTCGCGCTCTTCGCTTCGTCTGAAACCGATCGCAAAATCGAAGACGCCGCCGAGGCCTCCTACAACTACCGCACCGTCCTCGCCGACACCGTGAAGGTAAAGGCCCAGGACGGCGTCGTCACCCTCACCGGCACCGTCGAAGACAAAGACGACAAAGCCCTCGCCGTCGACACGGTCGAAAACCTTCCCGGTGTCACCAGCGTGAAGAACGACATCATCATCAAGTCCAGCCACGCCGAGCACTCCGACGCCTGGATCGCCTTTAAGGTCCGCAGCCGCCTCCTCGTCAAAAGCAACGTCAGCGCCGCCACCACCGTGGTCGCCGTTAATGAAGGCGTCGTCACCCTCACCGGCACCGCCGACAACGCAGCGCAGAAAGCACTCACCGCCGCCTACGCCAAGGACATCGACTGGGTGAAGTCCGTTAAGAACGACATCGTGATCAAAGACGCTCCCGCTCCCGGCTCCACGATGGGCGAAAAGATCGATGACGCCTCCATCACCAGCCAGATGAAATACGCCCTCCTCACCTCCAAGGCCACTAGCGCCGTGAAGACCAAGATCACCACCGTTGACGGCGTGATCACCATCACCGGCGAAGCCAAGTCCGCCGCCGAGAAGTCCCTCGTCACCAAGCTCGCCCAAGACGTCCGCGGTGTGAAGTCGGTCACCAACGACATGACCGTTAAGAGCTAAGTCAGTTCAGCCCTTTGCTATTCTGAAAGGACGCGACCGGCCTCCGGCGGTCGCGTCCTTTCATTCCACCGCTCCTAAATCCCTATCATCATGAACAAACTCATCTCACTCATTCTCCTCGTTGGCGGCATCATTCTTATCATCTTCGGTGTCCAAGCCTCGGACTCGATCAGCTCGGAATTCTCCCGCCTGTTCACCGGGTCTCCGACCGACAAAACCCTTTGGATGCTCATCGGCGGTTGCGTCGCCGCCATCATCGGCGCCGGCGGAATCTTCACCGGTTCCAAATCCTCCTAAACCGCCCCCGCCATGCTCAGCTACGCTATCACCTTTCTCATCATCGCACTCATTGCGGGCGTGCTCGGCTTCGGCGGCATCGCCGGCACCGCCTCGTCGATCGCCCAGATCCTCTTCGTCATCTTTTTGATCCTCTTCATCGCCTCGTTACTCCGAGGCCGGAAGGCGTGACCGCACGCATCACCACGACTCTCGTCCGCAACTCCTCTCACTTAATTCCACCCATGAAACTCACCAACGACACGACTGCCCAGACCCCCAAGGACCTCCTCAACGATCTTCACGCGCTTGTCAGCGAAGCCGAAAAGATGATGGGCGACTCCCTCACCGAACACACCGCCGACGCTGTCGGTGCCCTGCGCATGCGCTTCGATGCAGCGCAAGAGCGCCTCGATCACCTCTACGCAGGTGCGAAGCAAAAGGTCGTCGCCGGTGCCCAATGCACTGACCAAGCCATCCGCGCCAACCCCTACCAGTCCATCGCCATCGCCGCCGGCGTCGGCCTGCTCGTAGGCGTGCTGGTCGGTCGCCGTAGCAGCCAATAACCCGCCCCGAGATGACTACGCCTTCTCCTGCCCCGACCGGCTTCATGGGCTCGTTACGCACACTCTGCGACGGGCTTATCGCCGGTGCGGAAAAACGCTTGGAGCTATTTTCGCTTGAGCTACAGGAAGAGAAGCTTCGCCTGATTCAGATTTTCATATGGATCAGCGCGGTGGTCTTCAGCGGCATGATGGCGATCACGTTTATGAGCCTCGTGTTGGTCTACGCATTTTGGGAGAGCGCGCGCCTCGCGGTGCTGGGCGGGCTGGCATTCCTTTACATTGCGGCGTTTGTCGCGATCACCGCCGCGTTCCGCCGCTACCTCGCACGCCAACCCAAGCCGTTCACCGCCACGATGAGCGAGCTCGACATTGACCGCGCATGTATCCGCACGACGAGTTAACCCGCCTCGCCGCCCACAAAGCGGCGCTCCGGCAAGCCATCGCCCGCAACCGGGTCGAGTGCTCCGCGGCCGCCGCTCACGCGCTACAGCCCGTGGTGCTGCTGGATCGAGTCATCACCGCGGTTCGTCGGTTCTCGCCCCTAGCAATGATGGCTGCCGTCCCCGTGGGCCTAGCCGTCCAGCGCACGATCGCCCCACGACTGAAGCTCCTCGGCCTTTTGACCCGCTGGGGCCCGCCGGTCTACACCCTCCTCCGCACCCTGCGCACCCGCCGCGCTTAGCCCTCGCCTAGCCCGAATCCGCCCCTAAGCGGTCCCTGCCCGGCCCAAGCCAAAGAGTAAGCCAATAGGTTACTCTTTAGCTTGGGCTTTTTTTGAACGCGGCTCTTCCAGCCAACCTTGCGCATGGCGCCGATAGTGCGTGGCAGTCAGCGGACGAAACGCGCCGTCCGTCCACGCCCGCACTTCGATGCTGATGCGATCTTCGTCGAGCGTGATCAGGTTGTAGCCGTTGGGATCATTCCGACGCACGCGGTGCGAAATCGCCGTGCCCGCCTGCGCGGCGATAATCGCGCGATGTGCCGCCGGATACTGCGTGCGCGTATTGCCCGCATAGCTGTGATGCAGGTGCCCCGACAACAATAGATCCACTCCGCCCGCATCCAGAACCGTGAGCGCCTGCGCCGCCCGCCCGACCAGGTCGATGCGCGCGTCGGATGAACCGTTCACCGGCGGCGGAATGAAGGGGTGATGCGTCACCACCACTTTGAAACGCGCAGTCGTCTGCTGAAGACGTGCGCGTAACTTTTCGATCTGCGCGACCGAGATGCGTCCGCTCTTCGAGGTGAGCGAACGCGCCGTGTTGATGCCGGCGACGAACAAATCCCCATCATCAAAAACCGGGTTGAGCTCAGCGGAAATGAATCGCCGGTAGCGCGCCAACGGCGCGAGGAAGCGGCGCAGCACATCGTAGAGCGGCACGTCGTGGTTGCCCGGAATGACCAACTGCGGAACGGGCAACGTCCGCACATACGCGGCCGCGTCGGCGAATTGCTTTCGCCTCGCGCGCTGAGTCAGATCGCCGCTGATGACGACGAGCGTGGGCGCGGGGTTGAGCGCATGGAGATCGGCTCGCAACGCCTCCGCCACAGCGGCCTGTTCCGCGCCGAAATGCAGGTCGGAGATATGCGCGATAAGCTTCATGCCGAGCCGGCTTTCACGGGCGGTGCCAGCACGCGCAACGCACCGGAGCGGATGCGAAACGTGAGCGGACTCGTGACGTCGATGAGCTCGCCATCCGCCGCTACGGGCAACGGCCGACCCGCCTCGTTTTCAATGGTGATTTCCTTCGCCGACTCGGCCGTGAGCGCATCCGCATCGTCGATACGACGACGGGTGAGCGCCTGCCAAGCGAGCCGCAACACGGCGAAATGGCGGTGGACGTTGGCCGTGTAGAGCCAGAGCCGGCCTTCGTCGAGGTGGTCGCGCATGCTGACGTCGAGCACCTGGCCGGAATAACGGTTGTTGGCGACCACCACGAGCGGCGTGCGTGCGCGTCGCACCGCATCGCCTAGGGTGATCCGCAACCGCAGACGTCGCAGCCGCCGAAACACCGCGAACGAGGCGCGTAGCATAGCGATCCACTTCCCGTGACCGCGGGTGCGCCGGAGCGCTTCGCGGTCCCGCACCGCCTCGGCGTATGCGCCGAGCGAACAGTTGTTCACGAAGACATGGCCGTTGACCTCGGCGACATCGACCTCGCGCGTAACGGCAAGCGCAAGCGCCGCGACGGCCTCGCGCCAGGCGGATGGCATGCCGAGGTCTTTGGCGAAGTGGTTGAGCGTGCCGAGCGGCAACACGCCGAGGGGCACGCCGGTGCCGGCCAGCAACGCCGCCGCCGTGCGCACCGTGCCGTCACCACCGCCAATCACCACCGCGCGAGGTCGTGCGGCCACGGCAGCTTCCACCTCCTCTTGGATTTTGTCCGGCGCAACCGTGCGCACGTCCGCCTCGATGCCGTTTGCGGAAAACTCCCGGAGCAATTCTTCAGGAGAAAACGCGTCCGAGGCCTGCGCGGCGGTGCCCGCCTCCCGGTTGATGATGACGATGAGTTTCATGCGATGGCCCTGTCGCCGACCCCCACCGGCGCGGATGGTTGCGTGTTTTTCTACGTCTTCGCGGACTCTCGGCTGTCCGGTTCCCCCTTGGACACCAGCACCGCGCACACCAGGTCGCCGGTCACGTTCAATGTCGTGCGGCACATGTCCAACAGGCGGTCGATGCCGAGGATGATCGCAATGCTTTCACCCGGCACACCGATCGTGACGAGCACACCCACAACCAGGGGAAGCGAACCGCCCGGCACACCGGCGGTGCCGAGGCCCGCGAGAATACACATCAACGCCACGACGACTTGCTGACCGAGGGCCAGTTCCACCCCGAAGACTTGCGCGAGAAAGAGCACGGTCACGCCTTCGTAAAGCGCGGTGCCGTTTTGGTTGGCGCTCGCACCCACCGTGAGCACGAAGCGGCTGATCTGCGGCGAGAGTTTAAGGTTGGTTTCCGCGACGCGGATCGAGACGGGCAGGGTCGCGTTGCTCGACGAGGTGCTGAACGCAGTGAGCATCGCCTCGCGGATGTTCTTGAAAAAGGTCCACGGCGATACGCCGGCGAGAAAGCGCAGGAACAGCGGGTAGGTCACGAATTGCTGAAGGGCCAAGCCGAACACCACGATCACCGTGTAGAATCCGAGGCTGCGCAATACGTCGATGCCGAGCTGCGCGGTGAGCGCAAACCCGAGACACGCCACGCCGACGGGCGCCAGCCGCATGGCGAATCCGATGATGATCATGCACACCTCAAAAACTCCTTTCAGCATCGCGGTGAGTTCTCTCGTCTTTTCACCCGGCGCCATCGCCAGCGCGACGCCGAAGAACAGGCTGAAAACCATCACTGCAATCAAACCGCCGCCGGTGTAGTTGGGCGCGAACGCATTCACCGCCTCGGCGAGCGGATTCTGGGGTATGAGACCGAGTAACGTGTCGGCCAGCGGTGTTTCTTTGACGCCCTGCGCGACTTTTTCCGTAGCGTCGCCCATGTAGCGGGCGGTGAGGGTGTCGCGCGTCGCCTGCGTCATGTATCGACCCGGCGCGAACACGTTGACGAGGGTCAACGCGATGACGACCCCCGTGGTCGTCAGGAGCAGTGTGTAGACAACCGACTTGAATCCGACGCGCCCGAGTTTCCGCACGTCGCCCATCTCAGCCACGCCAAGCACGATCGCCGAAAAAATCAGCGGAATGACGATCATGAAAATGATGCGGATGAAGAGCTTCCCAATCGGTTGGATGATGTTGCTCAACCCCCACCCGAGACGGGCCAACCCTTCGGGCGATGTCACCACGTCGTTGGCGATCAGCCCGGCGAGCGCACCGAGCACCAGTCCGGACAAAATCTGGGTGGGCAGTGACCATTTCCAGAATCTTAACGTCATGAGCTCCACCTTGTCGCGCGAGACGCGCCCGCCGCAACGCCTTAATCAGACCGTCGCTACGTTACGGCTAGGTTTCGCTCCGGTAAACATTGGGTGACACGGTCATTTGCCTTTGCGCGAGTCTTCGCGGACACGCATCAGCAACGATTTTAATGACATGCACGCGCTGAACTTCGCCCACACTTTTTCCTTGTTGGCCGCCCTGGGTCGAGGTTCGCCTGCACAGCCGCTACGCACGTTGATCCGCACCGCAGGTTACAAGCTCCGGCCTCCACGTCCGGTGCCGCATACGCCGATCATAAACCGCCGGCAGACCGCCGTGCTTGCCACGAATGTCGCCGGGCCGCACCAGCTCGCCACGTTGTTATGCGAGCTGCGTAAAGGCGCGGCTCCGACCATCGTCCTCGGCGGCTTTGTGCCCGATGCCACCGAGCAGGTTTTTTTGCTGCGCGGCTCGTTGCTCAGCCAAGGGAGCGTCTATTATTTCAACTACCCGCGCAACGGGTTCTCCGCCGAACTGCTCTTCGCCCAACTCGACGACTTGGTCGAGGAACTCTCGCAGGTTCATGGAACGCCACCGGTGATTTTATCCGTCAGCTTCGGCTCCGGCTTGGTCCTCGAATGGTTGCGACGAACCCGCGAGAACGATCGCCAGCCGGCTATTAGCGGTGCCGTGTTCGTGAGCCCCATCGGGTGCATCGAAGACTTGCTTGCGCCAGGAGCCATCAAGCCCACGACGCTGCTCGGGCGCGCAGTGAAACCTTACATCGACGCGACCGATGGCCGGGTCGATCCGCGACAGATCGAAAAAACGCGCACGATTTTTTCCCGCATGTTCGAGGCGGGTGCGCAAAACAAAGCCGCGCTCACCGCGTTGATGACCCCGGGCGAACTCAGCCGGTTGCACGCCGCAGTGATTGAATCCATTGCCCGGGTCGACGCCCGCGGGGCCTGCGAACGCATGGGGGCGTTGCGCGCCTTCGCGTCGCCCTCGTCGTATTTTTCCCAGCGCCTGCTGCCGCTCACCGATGTGCCTGTGCTCATTTTGTTCGCCGAAGACGAGGACGCAGTGATCGATGCCGGCTCGCCCACCCGTTTCGCTTTGAGCAACGCCCACCGTGCTTATTTCCCGCAGAGCACCTGCCACACTCTGTCCAATCCAGGGGGCTCACCGGTCCAACACGCCTCGCTTATCTTTCACAGCACCCATTTCCTACCGCCTATCAACCGATTCTATCGCGGGTTAAAAAGCCGTCAGCTTTCGCACGCTGCATGAATTCGCTTGCGAGTCCCCCACGGGCAAAGCTGCTTCGGAGTCAGCCGTCCCGTATGCTTTCACCTACGCGAGGCCTACTCACCGTAGGCGCCAGTTTTCTCACCGCCCGCACCGCTCGTAAACTGCGAGACGGCGCGGATGCCGTGCCCGCCCAAGAGCGCACGTTTAACAGTCTGTGCGATCAGCTCGCCGGCACGGCCTATGGGCTAATCCACGGAATCGCCGCCAACACCACCTACACCCAGTTTCAGACGCGCGTCCCGCTTCAGACTTACGAGGGATTTATTCCCTACATCGAGCGCATGAAAACAGGCGAGGCGGACGTGCTTTGGCCCGGGCACTGCAGCTTTTACGCAGTCTCCTCGGGGACCACCGCCGGGCGCACCAAATACCTGCCCGTGACCGATGGCATGCTGGAGCATTTCCGCAAGGCGGGGCTCGATTCACTCTTGTATTACACGGCGCGCGTGGGCCACACCGGCATATTTCGCGGCAAACACCTCTTCCTCGGCGGTTCAACCACGCTGAGCCTACTCGAAGAATCCAAAGGAGGGAAACCGGCCTACGCCGGCGACCTCAGCGGGATCACCGCGCTCAATCTGCCCGGCTGGGTCGAAAAATACCTCTACGAGCCCGGAGCCCAAATCGCCCAGATCGCCGATTGGCCCACCAAGATTCAGGCACTCGCCGAGCGCACATGGAATAGCGATATCACACTCCTTGCCGGAATCCCCAGCTGGGTGCTGATTTTGGCCGAAGCGATTAAGGAACGCGCCTCAAATGGCAAAGCCTGGCCCACCAATCTACGAGCCGTCTGGCCAAACCTCGAATGCTTCATCCACGGCGGAGTGCCGATTGGCCCCTACATCGACGAACTGCGCCTGCACATCGGACCCAAGGTTAACTTTCACGAAGTTTACCCCGCGTCCGAAGGCTTTATCGCCACTCAGGACACCGAGTCCGTTCTCGGGCTGCGCTTGATGACCGATGTCGGCCTGTTCTTCGAGTTCCTGCCCGTGGATAAATACCGGGAAGAGAACCTCGCGCAGCTCGGCCCGTTCACCGTGCCGCTCGCAGGCGTCAAAGCCGGCGAAGACTACGTGCTCGTGCTGAGCACGCCAGCGGGCCTCACCCGCTATGTGATCGGCGACGTGGTGCGCTTTATCTCCACAGATATTCCACGCCTCGTCTATGTGGGTCGCACCGCGCTGCAATTGAGCGCGTTCGGCGAGCACGTGATCGAAAAGGAGCTCACCGATGCGCTCGTCGCGGTGTGCCAGCACCACGGCTGGACGATTGTGAACTTCCATGTCGCGCCCCTTTTCAGCGACAGCCTCGCAGGCAACCGCCGCGGACGCCATGAGTGGTGGATTGAGCTCAAACCCTTCACGGCAGCAACGCCCACCGGCCCGGTCCTCGCCGCCGAACTGGACTTCGAGCTGAAACGGCTCAACGACGACTACGAAGCCAAGCGTAATGGAGGCGGACTCGATGCACCCGACGTCAAACTCGTCATGCCGGGAGTTTTTGAGCACTGGCTGCGGATTAAAGAAAAGTGGGGCGGCCAGAACAAGATGCCTCGTTGCCGTAGTGACCGCGTGATCGCCAACGAACTGGCCCAAGTCGCACGCTTTTCAGACGAAGCCTGAGCCCGGCCTTCCACCCCGTTTAATCAGTGCCTCCCCTCGGTGTCGCATCGTGCGGCCCTGGCATGGCCCATGCTTGATCAAAGCTGCTCACAATTCCCTGCCTCGGCAGGGTTAAGGGTAACATGGATTCCGGCTAAAACCCGGCTAAGAAAAATAGAGGGCCCGCCGTAAGGGGTTTCGGCGGGCCCTTCCCATTTTTTAGAACCCACCCCGTGCACCGGGGAGGGACGACCTCTGTGTCGTCCGCCGCCGCGGGCCGCCGAACTCAGAGCATTCCGAACTCAGAGCAACGACCCAATCAACCGTTCATAAGCCGCCATGTCCGACAGTCCGGTTTTGACGTGGCGAATGTTACCCTCGCGATCAATCAAATACGCGGTCGGCAGAAAGCCCTGAAAATCCCCAAACGACTCGGCAACGTCGGCGTTGGCCATGATGAGCGGATAGCCGATCTGCATCGACTCGCCCACTTGTTTCACCTCGGCCGGCTCCCCTTCGTCGAGCGATAACCCTAAAATCACCAAACCGCGCTCCGCGTATTTTTTCTGCCACGCGGCATATTCAGGCATTTCCTTGCGGCAGGGCGCGCACCACGTCGCCCAAAAATCCACCAGGACGACCTTGCCCTTGAAGTCGCTGGATTTCACCTCGCGCCCATCGACATCCTTCAGCGTCCATGCGGGGGCCGGACGAAGCACCGACAACGCGGGAACCGGCAACGCAGGCACCGAGGCTACCGGTTGCGCAGGGGCCGAGCCGGCTGCCACCGCCCGGGTTTCACGCGGCCCGCACGCCGTCGTAGTCAGCACCGCCACGATCAGCCCGGCATACAGAAAAGGTTTCATGAGCATGAGAACCCCAGCGGATGCCGGTTATTCCCGAGGTCAAGCGCGAGAGAAGCTCAGCCGCGGAAGCAAGTCGCTGGTGGATAGGAGCGCCAACCCCAGAAAACCGGCCGCTTTGACGAGCAACACGATCGCGATCGACTCCAGCCCGTGCTGCTCGAAGTGCACCGCGCCGGCCAGCATCACCCCGCCGAGCACCAATTCGATCACCGTAATCGCGGCAAACATCGTGCGGCTGCGCAGCTTCATCAACAACCCGCCCGCGGCAACGACCCGACCGCCCTTCGGCGTGCGCACAAACTCGCCGCCACGTTGAAACATGCCCTCCACCACCGCCACGCAACACGTGACGCTCATCGCCAAGCCGAACGCGAGCATGAGCGGGGCGGCAACGAACAACAACAGGCCTTCCTTCCACTTCCGACGGCTGAAATATTGACCTGTGATGTAGAGCGCCACCGTCGCGCCGCTCGTGAGCACCACCACGACCGGGTTGAAGATCATCCACGTCCCCGTGAGCCGCGCCCCGAACAACAGATACGGCACGAAGATCACTGAAAACAGCACCAGCAACGGGTGGATGAACCCCACGAGCAGGTGACTGGTGGCCTCGCGCTTGATCCGAAACGGCAGGTCGCTGCGCAGGATCGTCCCGAGCTGCTTTCGCATCACTTGGATGCCGCCCTTGGTCCACCGAAGCTGCTGCGATTTGAAAGCCGTGAGGTTTTCCGGCAACTCGGATGCCACCGTGTAATCCGGCAGATAAATGAAGCGCCAGCCTTTGACCTGCGCACGATAGCTCACGTCGAGGTCCTCGGTCACCGTGTCGGGAGACCATCCGCCCGCGTCGACGAGTGCCGTGCGCCGCCAGATGCCCGCCGTGCCGTTAAAATTGAAAAACAGCCCCGCCGCATGCCGCGCCGACTGCTCCACCACAAAATGCGCGTCCAGGAAGATGCCTTGAAAGCGCGTGAGGAAACTCGCGTTGCGATTGTTGAATTCCCATCGCGCCTGCACCACGCCCACCTCGGGGGCCGCGAATTGGGGCATCATTGTTTCGAGGAAGTCGGGCTCGGGCCGGAAATCCGCATCGAAAATCGCAAAGAACTCCGCGTCCGTGAGCGTCATCGCATAAGCGAGCGCACCGGCCTTGTAGCCCGAGCGATCCACACGGCGAATATGCCGGACCGCGACCGCCCGCTCCGGATGCGCCCGCAACCAGCGATCAATGATCGCCGGCGTTTGGTCGGTGGAATCATCGAGCACCTGGATCTCCAACCGAGCGGCGGGCCAGCGGATCGCGGTCACCTTTTCCAACAACGCCTCGACCACGAGCGGCTCATTAAAAAGCGGCAGTTGAATACAGACTTTGGGTTGCGGGCCAGACCACGCCGGCGGCGCCAGCGGACGCCTCCTCATGCCCAGAACGTAGAGCCAGAGCATTTTCACCTTATGCAGGCCAAAAACACACATCCCCGCCAAGGTGAACAGATAGAGGCCCAACAAGGCGTGAGAAAAGAATGAGGACATAGAAAAACTACGGTAGTGCCTAAACGGCTGGTTTTGTTCCCGCCAAAGTAAAGCGGGAAAAGTGTAAGTGACTGAACGCGTGAACTAACCGCCTTTAGGTGTCGTCGCTCGACCCCGGCAGATTCATGCCGAGCGTATCGATAAACTTCTTCATCGCCGGTGTGAGCACGCGGCCCTTCCGGTGAAGAATGGCCAGCGGACGCGTGAACTCTTTATTTTTAAAATGAATCACTGCGAGCGTCCCCTGCTGTTGCTCCTGAAGCACGGTGGCCTGCGGCACGATGGCGATGCCGTGGTCGATCTCGACCGCGCGCTTCACCGTCTCGATGTTGTCGAACTCCATGACGGGCTCTATCTCCAGCTTGTTGTCGCGGAAAATCTGGTCCACCGCCTTGCGGGTCGGGATGTCCGGGTCGAAGCCGATAAATTTCTGCCCGGCGAGCTGTTTCAACTCCACGCCCCCCACGGCACATTTCGCTAGCGCATGCTTGGGATGCGAGATCAGCACCAAGCGATCATTGCGAAACGGCAATTGCTCGATCTGACGCGTGCGCACCGGAAACGCTACCAAGCCGAAGTCCACCGAGTTGTGCAGGATGTCCTCGTAAACGAGGTTGGACCGACGGTATTCCACCCGCACATTGACCGACGGATAATCTACCAAGAAGCGCTTGATGAACGGAGGCAGCTCGTGGAGACCGATCGAATAAATCGTCGAGATACGGATGGTGCCGCTGATAACCTTCTTCATCTCTTGAAGCTCGCTCGAGAGCTTGTCGTAAGCGTGCAACAACTCCTTCGCCGCCTCATAAACACGCTGACCCTCGCGCGTCAGCTGAAATTGCTTCTGGCTGCGATCTATCAAGAGCGCCTTGAAATGCCGCTCCATCGCCCGCGCCTGCTGGCTCACGGCAGACTGGGTGATCGCGTTGATCTTTGCCGATTTTGAGAAACTCTTGGTTTCAACCAGATCCGCGAAGATTTTGAAGTTTTCGATTTGCATAGGCGACCAGTGATTAGTGTTCAGTATAAACAAAACTTATTCCGCGCAACTTCATAAACGAAGCTTCCATGCTCCCTACCTACGAAGAGTTCAAAAGCCGTGCTGATGCCCTTCGCGCGCAGATCGCCGCCGCGTGCGCCCGCGCCAGTCGCGATCCCGCCTCGGTGGAGTTGCTCGCCGTGACGAAAACCCACCCCGCCGCCGCCGCCGATTACGCGTCCCGCTACGGACTGCGGGCCGTCGGCGAAAACCGCGTGCAAGAGGCCGCGGAAAAGCAGCCGCTCTGCACCACGCGCATCCAATGGGAACTTATAGGCCACCTGCAGTCCAACAAAGCCAAGCTCGCCGCCGCGCACTTCGACCGCGTTCAAAGCGTCGACAGCGAGAAACTCCTCAACCACCTCGACAGCGCCGCAGCCGCGCTTGGAAAAGTTTTGCCCATCCTCCTGCAAATCAATGCAGGCCGCGACCCCGCCAAGTTCGGCGCGGAGCTCGAAGACGCCCCGCGCCTGCTCGAAACCGCCCTCGGCAAAAAAAACCTGCGTATCGACGGTTTCATGACAATTGCCCCGCTCGCCGACGACCCCGCCGTCGCCGAGCGCACGTTTGACACCTTGCGCACCCTTCGCGACGACCTCGCCCCGCGCTTCGGCGTTACCCTGCGTGAACTCTCGATGGGGATGAGCGGCGATCTTGAAATCGCAGTCCTCGCCGGCAGCACCCAGGTGCGCGTGGGCTCCGCGCTCTACGGCGCGCGTTAAGCGTCGCCGCGCAGCACCGCTCCCCAGCTCAACGCCTCGCAACCATCTCCCCCTCAAGACCGTCGCGCGGCATTCGCCTTTCCCATTTGCCACTGGCGCGAATCCGCATTGGGTTTTCCTCGTGGAAACCGCATCTTCCAGCCTCGGGTCCCGCGAAGCAGTGATGGCGTTGCTCGACGATTCCAGTCCCGCCGTGCGCAAAGCCTTGCTCGCCCACTTCGCCGCCCAAGGCGAACCGGCCCGCCTCTTCCTCGAAAGCCTGTCAAACGGCGGCAACCGTCTCCTCTCCCCGCATGCCCGCGGTTATTTGGAGGAGCTTAAGTTCACCGACCCAATCTCTGAGTTCCGCGACTTCATCCGCTCACTCAATTACGAACTCGAAACCGGTGCCCTCCTGCTCGCCCGCACCGTGTTTCCCAATCTGGACGTGGGCCTCAGTTGTCAGCGTCTCGACGATCTCGCTGCCCGCTGCCGCGAACTGATCGCCGAGCCGCTGTCCATTCGCGAAAAATGCCGCGTGATCAACCGCGTGCTGTTTCACGAAAACGGCTTTCGCGGCAACCTGGAGCACTACACCGACCCGCTGAACAGCTTCCTCCCAATCGTCCTCGAACGCCGTAAAGGCATCCCGCTTTCGCTGAGCATTGTTTACCTGCTCGTGGGGCAACGCCTCGGCATCGACCTCGAACCCGTTGGCCTGCCCGGCCACTTCATGGTCGGCTGTTACATCGAGGATGCGCCGCTGTTTATTGATCCGTTCGAGCAGGGCACGTTCCGTTCGCCGGAGGAGGCATTTGCTTATATTAAGACGGGCCCGGTCGCCCCGAAGATTTCCGACCTCGCGCCCACGACCGTGCGCGAAGTTCTCTGCCGCAGTTGCCGCAACCTCGTGAACCACTACACCGCCGCCGGCGAGCCGGAGCGCGCCCGGCTCTTTGCCAGCTTCGTCGAGGCGTTCGAGTCCACCTACGAGCGCCACGCAAAGCAGTAGGATCGCACCGGATAATCGTTCTCGTTCTCATACTCGTTCTCGTTCTCTCTGCTCGGAAGAACGCAACGACATGCCCGACGACCCGATCCACACGCTCGCCGATCTCGACACTTGGTCTTATGACGGCACCGCGCTCGCCGTGCTCGGTCACCCGATCAAGCACTCGATCAGCCCGCCGATGCACAACGCCGCGCTCGCCGCGATGGCGCAGAGCGATCCGCGTTTCGCGAATTGGAAATATGTCCGCTTCGACATCGCGCCCGACGATCTGCCTGTCGCGCTGGAAAAGTTTCACGCCCGCGGGTTTCTCGGGATCAACCTCACCGTCCCCCACAAGATCATCGCCTTCGATCAGGTCGCCGCGCTCGACCCCGCCGCACGCCCCATTGGCGCAGTCAACACCCTCCGCCGCACACCCGCTGGCTGGCACGGCTACAACACCGATGGCTACGGCATGGCGACTGCGATCCGCGAAGATCTCGGCACTGAACTCGCCGGCACCCACATCCTGCTGCTCGGCGCAGGCGGTGCCGCCCGCGGCGCCGCCGTTGAATGCCTCCAACGCGGCTGCGCCAGCCTCACCATCCTCAA
>Ga0163150_10005960_pt1 | contig 15232 bp, 10 predicted proteins | sample OliLakLV19P2IB_FD_148628 | JGI IMG/M metagenome (GOLD analysis project Ga0163150, IMG submission 148628) | Freshwater microbial mat bacterial communities from Lake Vanda, McMurdo Dry Valleys, Antarctica - Oligotrophic Lake LV.19.P2.IB | ecosystem: Environmental > Aquatic > Freshwater > Lake >...
GGCATGGGGCCGGTCGGATTTTTGGGGCGATAGAGAACCGCCGGGGTGCGGGAGCCTTTTTCGGTGGTGAAGACCCAGCGTTCGATGACGACGCCATCGTGTTCGGACTCGCCACGTTTCTCAGCGGCCAGGGGGACGCGATCCTTGGGAATGCCGAGAATCTGGCTCAACTCTGCGCGAGTCTTGTTTCGCCAGGCGGTAAACTTGGCGGGATCCTTGGCTAGCTCGACGATATCAGGAGTTGCGGCAGTGGGTGTGTGGTTGGCGGCATTGGCCGAGATGTCATCCGGGCCGGTACGTGTGGGAGGTTGAGATGATCTTTTTCCAACTGGCTTGGTAGCCAAGGCGATGGAGAAATATTTGTGTATCTTGTCAACTCGCCCGGAGTAGAACATGCGGTAGAGCGGGCCATCGCGCATAATCGCCTGGCTGGAGGTGTAGAGCGAGTCGTACTTGCTGTTCTCGACTGGGGTAAAGACAGGATTGGCCGGGTTCTTGGTCCAGGTAAACCCGTCGGCGCTGGTGGCGGTGCCGATGGCGGTTTTTTCAGGTTCTCCTCGCGTGGTGACTGACCAGTAGGAGGCGTAGAACATGGCCCACTGGTTTCCATCTTTGAGGACGTAGGGATAGAAGAGCGCTTTCTTTTTTTCCCACGGTTGCGAAACGATCAACTGCGGGTTGCTGGAATGTGCTTTGAGTGAATGGAGGTCAGGGCCTGTGGCCAGATGGAGTTCCCACGGCTGGCCATCTTGGGGCTTGTGGACATAGTACATTCGATACTCGTCGCCGACGCGGAGCAGATTGGGGGCATAGGCGCCGTGATAGATCGGGCTGCGGGGATCTTTTTTCCAGTGAATGCCATCGGTGCTGGTGGCATGTTCGATATCGTCGGCGCGATTGCCGCAGTAGACCATATGCCAGGTGCCATCGGCATCGAGCAGGAGGTTTCCCTCTGGATCGCGGAGGACTGCAGGCGTGCAGTGGAAGTCGTCTCGCTCGCCAAGGGGGAGGATTGGCTTGTCGAGTTTCTTAAAGTGGACGCCGTCGTCCGAAGTGGCCAGGCCGAGCTGGTAGTCGATGAATTTTTCTTTGGTAGCTGGCCCGGAGGGTCCACCGCAGAAGTAAAGATAGTACTTGCCTTTGTGCTTGGCGATTGCTGGCCCCATGATATTGTGCGAGTCAAACGCTGGTGCCGGGGCAAGTGAGAGAACAGGATTGTCGGCGGAGCGCGTCCAACCGGGGGAGGCGAGTTCGTCGGCGCGGGAGGCCGATTGCATGTAGTTTAATGAAATGATTGCGTAACAGGAGGCCAGGAACAGGCGGCTGCAATGTTGGAACGAAATAGCAGAGAATTGCTTACGCATAATTGTCACTTCCTGGGTGGAGAATCAAGGGCGGGGAGGGATGAGGTCGTCGTTCAGATCGATTTGAAAGTGACCTGCACGAATGGGTCGACAAATATTGGCCGCGGTCACCTTCGTCTGGCCATTCTATGGTGCGAGTCTGGTCTCGTAAATCAGATTATAAGCTTGAATCTCTGCCGATGCACTGCTGAAATAATCACAAAACTCACAAAACTACTTGCGTTCTGCCGCGCATCTTACTATCACTTGTTTACCAATCAATCTGATGGATCTATCGCGGGCATTGATGCCGGCAGAGATCGGGCCCGTTTCTGGCCACTCTCGCCGCGGTTGATTGGCGGATAGCTTAATCACACCTATCAGGTGGCAGATTCTTTTTGGTGAATTCTTAACTGAAGTGTGCGACGGGAATACGCACAAGGTCTACTCCGCAGTGGCAATTTAACATGCAAAGCATTTTCGTTCACTTGATCTTGCGCGCCGCCTTGGCGGTATCGTTAATTTGTATGGCCGTTGAACGCGCCGCGGCGGTGGAATCGAACTGGATCAATCCCAATGGCGGACTGTTTAATACGCAGACCAACTGGGATGGCTTTGTCCCCTTGTCCAATGCCACGGCGCTGTTCGACTTGCCGAATAGCTATAGCGTGACCATGACGACCAGTCGCACAACCGACCGGCTGACGGTGAATCGCGGTAATGTGCAACTGCTGTTAGGGGGTGTGACGTATACACTGGGAAGCGGAATGTATGTGGGTGACGCGGCTGGGCAACACGGTGTGCTGTCGATGACAAACGGCATTGTCCAAGGCATCAACTTGAATGTTGGTGTCGATGCGGGGGACCAAGGGACGCTTACGCTGGGGGCGAACTTGCGTGCGACGTTTGTTGGCAACGCGCGCGTTGGAGCAGGTGGCTGGGGCAGTCTAACTCTCCGCGACGGGGCAACGCTCATTGATCAAGGTAGCTCACTCGGACACAGTGCCACCGGGTATGGCACGGCACTCGTCACGGGTTGGCAAACAAAGTGGCAGACGGCGGCGTTGACAGTCGGCAGCGCTGGAAATGGAATGCTTACCGTCAATGATCGGGCAAGGTTGGAAAGTCAACAAACTGTGCTTGGTCTGAACAGCAATACGACCGGCACCGTGACGATTGACGGGACCGGTACGCGGTGGTTAAACAGCAGCGCAGTCACAGTTGGTGCAGGAGGAAGCGGCCGGATCGAGGTTCAAAATGGCGCAGTGGTGGAAAGCGGCAGCGCGCTACTGGCTGCAAGCATCGGCTCGAGCGGCATGGTCAATCTGACAGGTAGCGGATCAGAGTGGATAGTCGACGGAGCGATAGAAGTTGGTCGCTCAGGATTGGCGGAGTTGACGGTAAATAGTGGTGCGTTTTTGCAGAGTGCATCTGGTCAAGTTGCATCGCTGGCCGGATCGAACGCCAGTGTGACATTAAGCGGCGCAGAAAGTACTTGGCAACTTCAAGGGAATCTTGCTATCGGCGGAAGTGAGAACGCACTTGGCGGCACGGCCGAGATGCACGTTAACAATGGGGCGGTGCTGGATCTAGCCAATTCGGCCAGTAGCACACTCAAGATTTGGGAAGGCTCACATCTAGAGATTGATGGCGGAACGGTGCGCACTGGCGCGCTGGACAAGCGTGGCTCGCTGAACTTTCACGACGGTACACTAGAAATTGTGGGCGGAACACTGGGTAGCAATTCGCTGTCCTCGATTGATGGTGGAGATACGGATGCCGCCCCGGTGTTGCGGTTGATCGGTGGTGCGACTGCCGATTGGACTAATACACTCACTGTAGGTCAGGTACGTCGAGGCACGATGCAATTGGAGAGCGGGGCGTCGGCAATTATCGCTGGTGACCTGCTTGTCGGTGCTGGCCAGACTGCTAATGGGGTCATCGACGTGAAGAACGGCGCAAGGATTGAGCTTGGAGGGGATCTGCTTCTGGGAGGGTCGGCATTTGCCGCTGGTGGCAGTGGGACAGTCACATTGCAGTCTGGCGGATCGATGACAGCAGATAACGGCGCTGTGATTCTTTGGCCACAAGGCTCCCTCAAACTGGATGGAGGGCACTTGGACGCCGGATCGCTTGAATTTCGTGGTGGAAGCATCGCGTTTTCGACGGGAACGATGCGGCTTACTAGCCCGGTATCGATGGACTTGATATGGCTGACGAGAGTTGTGGGATCTTCGCACAGTCTCGGCAACGGACAGACGCTAGAACTAGGTGAAGCGACGATAAGCGGTTCGCTCAGCGTGCAAGGGGGAAGTTTATCCGCGGAACAACTGACTCTATCCGCGCCGTTGCAGCTTTCCGCCGGTTCGCTGGCGGTGCATCAGCAGATGCAAATTGCGCCGCAGGGGCTGCTACACGTCGAAGGTATCAGCACAACTAACTTCACAGGCGGTTTGATGAATGACGGCGAGCTAGCCATGCAGTCTGCATTGGCGACGGTCGAAGGTGGCACACTGGACAATCGGGGAGTCGTGCGTGGGAACGGTCGAATCAACATGCCGCTGAATAATCTGTCGAACGGACGAGTCCAGGTTGGGGCCAATGAGCGACTGCAATTCTTAGCGACAGAGAATACGAACAGTGGAACCATTGAGGTCGGCACGTCTGGAGCGATTGAATTTTTAAATGAACTGCAAAACACGGTCAGTGGCCGGATCATAGCCCGCGATAGTTCGCTGCAGTTCGGTGGAGGACTGCAAAATGATGGGGAGTTGCTACTGAGTGGAGGAGCAATAGATATCGCGGGGGCGATCAATACCAGTTCAGGTGGGCGGATTGCAGTGGCCGGCGGTACGGAAGCTGTATTTCAAAATGTGCTGGATTTGAGCGGAACAGTGGAAGTGTACAACGGCAGCTCGGCGTTGTTTTTGCAAAATGTGGTTGGGGAGGGAGACCTGATTGTGCATGCGGGCGGAAGATTGGAACTGGTCGGGACAACGGACTTTACTCCCCTACTAACAGCGTCGGTAAATAGTGGATCAATGGAAACTGAGAAGACGCCGCTGAGTGGGGTGATCCTGACGGGGGGAATTTCGGCGAATTCTTACATTGCACCAGTAGTTGAGAATCATGGCACCTTGCAATTCTCCCGAGGCGATACGCCGGGTGCAACTCACGCGATGCGCTCGATCTCTGGCAACGGCGCAACCGTAGTTGCCGATGGTGTTGAACTATCGGCCGGCCAGGTTGAGCAACAGTCGCTCTCAATCGGTGCGGGTGCAACGTTGACACTGGATCGTCCAAGCAGCACATTACCACTAGCCGGTACCGAGGGGAGCCACGTTGGCGCGCTGCAAATTGCCGGGGGCGCAACCCCCACCGGCACGATTGACATTGGCAGCAGTGCGCTGGTCATTCAGTCCAGCCAAGGTTTGAGCGCCACAGTATTGGAAACTACGGTGGCACAGATCAAGAGTGCGCAGAATCGTGTGGGTGGCCGAGCACTTTGGAATGGCCCTGGAATCAGTAGCACTGACGCATGGGAGGCCAATCAGATGGCCGGAGGAGAACTGTTGGGGCTGGCCGCACTGCGGAACGGAGACTTTACAGCACTCGGTTTGCCGATTCGCAATACATTTGCGGGGCACTCGGTGAATGCCGATTCGATCCTGGTCAGCTACGCGTTGATTGGCGATGCCAACCTGGATGGGGTCGTGGATTTTGACGACTATGGTCTAATCGATGGAGCCTTCAGCGGAGCGCTACCCAATCTCGGCTGGATCAGTGGCGACTTTAACTATGATGGTGTGGTCGACTTCGACGATTACGGGCTGATGGATTTTGCATTTAGTCGACAAGATGTACTGGCGGCGCTAGCCGGTGCCGACCCTGGAACCGTTGTTGTTCCAGAACCTGGCACCTGCGGCCTCTTCGTACTGGCGATCTTTATATTAACAGGATCGAAGCGATTGTCGCTCATTCAAAGGCATTCGCCGGAATTACTTCGCGGCCCGCACGGGTGACGAGCGACTTGTAGACGAATGGATTGATCGATTCTGAAATGAAATGGGCACTGCCATCGGCAAAGCAGAACTGTGCTCCGCCGACATGAAAACTATAAGCCTCACCGGCGTTTGTCCCGTTGATGACGGTCGGCCCCGGTTCAGCACCCGCCTCAGTCACCCCCGCCAGACTGCTACCGTTGTCAGGATCGGCCCAGCCGGTTCCATCAGAAGTTAATCCGCTGGTTGGCTTTCCAAAAAGGTAAACGTTTGGCCTACCGGCATCCTCGGCCACCATAATCGTCTTTGACAGGCCATCTGTGATATTTTTAATTTTGCATGGAGGAGAAGTGTTCTTGCTGAGAACTCCGAGATTCTGCGGTAGTAGTTCTTCGGCTGAGGTCAAAGTAACCAGGTTATTCAAATCTGCAAAATTAGTCTTTAGCCCGTTGACCGAACCGTAATCTCCCGCCGCCGGCTTAAGCAGTGAAGTGAAGTTTTCATCCATCCGGCTCTGCTCGGTTGAGGGGCAGCGAAACAGAGGGATTGGTTCACTGACGATTTGCAGATTGGTTGGTCGAGTCGGATTAGAAGGATCGGGAGTATTGTCGAACCAGGCCTTCCTGAGATTGAACTTCGAGGCGATTCCCACTTCCTCAATGTAGGGCAGAATCACCGTGGTCCAGGACTGCTCATGGGAGGAGGCCGGTCGGTTTGGAATTGGCTGCTTGCCCAGGTTACTTGTCGTTACATTCTTTCGGCTAAGTGGGTAGGTGCGGAAAGTATTTTCGTAATTGATCGTCGCCAAGCCGAATTGACGGATGTTGTTCATGCACTGGGTGCGGTGTGCCGCCGAGCGGGCAGCATTTATTGCTGGCAGCAACAGCGCCACCAGGATGCCAATTATTGCAATCACCACCAGCAACTCAACCAGGGTGAACCCCGGTGCGCGGCAGGACTTTCTCGTTTTACCGAAATCGATAAACATGTTTTGTTGGTTGTTCCGGTTTTGAATCGTATAAACTTCCATGACTGAATTCCTTCAAAGGCCTGAGATCGACCGTAATGCGTTGCTCAAATAAATTCGGCGGCGAGGACATCCGTTCAACTCATTGACTGCGACTTAGCGTGCCTTGCTGGACGGCGAATTCGATGAATTACCATCCCGATTGCGGCCAGTCCCATCAAGACAAGCGACGATGGTTCTGGAATCGGCACCGGTGCATTACCCCTTCCCCAACCACCCAGCACTAGATTCAGGTCATCCTGACCAACAAAACCGTCCTGACTTGGATCTCCTAAAAGCGAATTGCCAGGCGTGACGTTCTCTCCCCAGTTTCCGAGAATCAGGTTCAAGTCATCCTGGCCGATAAAACCATCCCCATTCAGATCTCCAGGATGATTCGTAAGATTGCCGATTAGCTGAGCGTCGAAGCGCAGGTCGATGTCACTCAGCGAGGAAGTGTGAACTTCGATGGCCAGCGTGTTTGTGCCCCCTAGCAACAAGCTGGGATCGATCGAATAAGTGCGCCAGGTGTTTTGCAGGCTGTCGGTGAGGGGAGCCAGTGCCAGATCATTGTCCGCGGCACCGACTCCCAGATTAAAGCGAGTAATCTCCGTGCCGTTGAAAAACACCGCTGCACCGTCGTCGACCAGCAATTTCAAGGTCAGATCAGTGGCCACCAAGATCGAGTCCACTTCGAACGAATTGCGGAATTCGTAGGAGACTGCTTTTGAGGAAGCATTGCCGCCGAAGGAAAGAACCGTTTGCTCATTTCCTTGACCGAAGCCGAACGGACCGCTGCCGGTGGCCCAACTACCGTCGCTGGCACCTGGTTGATTCCAGTTCGCATCACGTGCAGCACCGCCATCCAGGTACTTCCAATCCGAAGCAGCAGCGACCAACGTTGTTGGAATAGCAGGGCCATCGTTGCTGGTACGCGTGTACTTGTAGAGTTTTTGATTCACACCTTCGCTAAAGGTATAGAAGTTGTTGCCGTAAGCATCGAAAGCGATTGCCTCGGCGTTGGCCTCGACACTCTTACCGTTCACCTCAATCCACTGCGGAACCTTGACCATTGTCTGAGCGATCGTTTCGCCGGGAGTACGGTCAAAGAGAAAGGCAAACTGATTCTGATTGCGAACAAAAATCTGGGATCCATCTGGCGTGATCGAAGCACCGTTAGCGCGAGCGATCCAGGATGAATTGGCGACCAACGACAATGTTTGTGTGCCTGCGGTACCAAACTGTGACTGTGTTCCTCGAAAGAAGTTTGTGCCAGAAGTGCCGGACAATTCCTTTGAACCGAGGTAGAAATCACCGTTCAACGGATCGACAAACATCGACTCCACATCGGGGGCGGTGATATTAAAGGTTTGCGACTCGGCTCCCGGCACGTTTTTGTTTAAAGGGCTGCCAGCTTGCTGAGCAGCATAGACGCTAGGCTCAGCGATTCTGGTAATTCGGACGTTGCTGCCGTTGGAGGCATTGGTGATGTAGAGGTATTCCACTCCCGGTTCCGGCCCGGGACCAATCGCGATATCTTCCCAGTCGGTATTGGTCGCACCAGGAAGAGTGTAAGTACCAAGTAGCTGTCCAGTGGTGCTGAGGGCAAAAATCCGGTTGGTATCTCCCGAATCGTTATGCGTCCACAACACGTTGGAATTATTTCGGCTGGCTACTAGACCGGAGGCCTCATCAATTGCCGAGACCGCTACCGTTCCGACATTGGTCGGTGGAAAGGAAAACGTGCTGGCACCCCGTGCCGATGCGGCGTAGGTCAGCAAGCCTGCCACAGCAATCCAAGCTGGCAGGGCTCTGAGTGGAAAGTGAACTGAATTTAGATATTTGGGCATTTGCTTCCGGTGCGTGTGCGTAAATGTCATGTGTTGAGAAGAGGTGTTTTTGCCAGTCACTACCAAACGCAAATTGGTCCGTGATCACCGTGAAGCAATCAAGCAGACCGTTCTCAGCAAACAAAACGTCCGACTGCGCCCGCGAGCAAGGGCGCAGTCGGAATCCCAATCGTCAGGTTCCAAAGGCAGGTGGATGTGCATCTCAAAACAACTCCACAAACCAATTGACTGACAAAACGATTTACTTAACGGCCCGCTTGCGACGAATTGCTAGCAAGCCGAATGCGGCACCAATTGCCCCAAGTGCCAATGTGCCTGGCTCCGGTACGAACGAGCCAGGGTTGCCTACCAGGTTTGGGTTTCCGAACGCAGCAAAGGAACCATAGGAGTCACCGACAAACGAGTTGACCCAGTTAATATTCATGTTGTCCCCCAGCACGGTCAGCGGTCCCGGATTACGTGTCACACCACTGGCATTTCCGCCGCCAAAAGGAGCGTTCGGACTGCCGTTGTAGGTCAAGCGGTCGGCGAAATCGGTGGTTCCATTCAACGCGCCCGGGGCATACAGGTTGACTTCGTCGCCACCGCTGCTGAGGTTATCGTTGGAGTAGGGGCCAATGATCTTCAGTCCAGCAGGAGCAGCCGCTGGGCTTCCCCACCAGTAGGTACGAAAGGCGTCGGGAGTTGCTTCGGTAAAAATGGCGGACTCGCCTGGGGCCAATGTTCCAAACGCTGACAGAATGTGACCAGCCTTGTTGATGGCACGAGTGCTGTCGTCCTGACTCCAACCAGTCATATTCACTGGCACGGCGCTGGTGTTGGTAAACTCGACGAACTCGTGATCCGACCCATCACCGGCATTGGAATTGAACTCGGTGATGTAGACGCCGTAGATATTCGCTGCCGTAGCGTAGCTACCGGACAACGATGCGACAGCCAAAGCTGCCAGTGCACAAAATTGCTTCAACATAAGCAGTGTTCCTCCGCCCAATTCAGGGCAATATCAATGGGACTTAAGGATCGAACTCACCATGAGATTGATCCAAGTACACTTGAATTGCTTGAATTGCCTTCTCTTTCGTGTCTGCGACACATGCATCTCACCGCTGTTCGTCAGAACGTCAGGCTGGGTCTGGCAATTCAGATCTTTCAAGTACTCGCCCGGATGATAGCCGCACAATGTGACGGTTTAATTCGCTGAACAAGTGGTTCTGATTCAGTTACGATCAGCTTTCGATGTTGCTGGATCGAACTGACCTTTCCCCAAACTCCCCAAGCATTTGCGCTTCAAATTCGGTCATCATCCTATCGCTCGAATATTCAGAATCAGTTAGCGAGAGATGTGATCGACATGAGTCTTGTGTGAGCTTGTGATTTGCAATTCAATCGCCACGAAACACAACCAACGACGTAGTCCAGATTTGCCACAATCAGCATGCTTCTTGTCGAATTCATCCACCGCGATTCGTCGATTGCCATAATTGCAAAAACGCTTTAGGCTGTTTGGCAAGTTGATTAGCAAGTCACACACTCGCAGTTCGCAATTCACCTTTAAACGGCTGGATTCCATGAATGCTCGCCCCTCGCGCTCACTGTTAATCGCTCTACTCAGCAGCTCATTTCTGACGGGTTGGTGCTTAATTGCGGTTGGAGAAAAGCCATGTGACTACGTCGCCGAGGGTGGTGCCTCGGTGAGTGAGGTCTTTGAACTGCCGGCGATATCGTTAAAGTCTGCGCAGAATGCGCTCTTGCCGCAGTCCATTCAGAACGATCGCGGAATTCTGCTCGGCGGCTTGAGCGATCTGTGGCGCAGTTCGCGCGATCCTGCAGGAGAGTACTGGGTAATTACTGATCGAGGGCCGAATGCCAAGGTCACAGTCGACGGCAAAAAGCGGCGGACCTTTCCGGTGCCGGAGTTCACGCCTTTATTGCTGCAAGTTCGTGCTAACGACGGAAAACTGGAACTGCTGAAGACGATTCCGCTATTGTGCACGGACCGTTCCCCGGTCACGGGAGTATCCAATCAGCCGGCCTCGGACGGGGTCGCCTACGATTTCAGTGCAAGGAAGAACATTCCGCCCAACCCCAATGGCCTGGATACCGAAGGTCTGGTTCGTGCGCCCAACGGTGACTTCTGGGCTGCCGAAGAGTATCGCCCGTCATTGATCAAGATCAGCCCGCAGGGGGTGGTGCAACGCCGTTACGTTCCGGCAGGGGTGAGCCTTGAAGGAACCGGTTATCCCGTATCAGCGGTACTGCCAGAGGTTTACACACGACGACAGGACAATCTGGGGTTTGAGGGGCTGGCGATCAGCAGTGATGGCAGAACGCTCTATGCTCCGATGCAGAGTGCGCTCTCTGCGGAAGATGTTCCTGAGGATACCCCTTCGCGGAATGTACGGATTCTGGCATTTGATATTGAGAGCGAAAAACCGGTTGCCGAGTACCTGTATCAGTTTGATGAGGCGCCTCTGGTGGTTGCAAAGGAGGGGGAAGAACCGGAACCGGCGGAATTGAAGATTGGTGCCGCGGTTGCTTTGCCGAACTCGAAGTTACTGGTCTTGGAGCGAATCGACTCGACGGCCAAGATCTACCTGGTCGACCTGGCGCAGGGGACGAATCTTTTGAATTCCGACTGGCACGCCGCCACAAGTCCCAGCTTGGAGTCGATCACCGATTTTCAAACCGCTAAGGTTGTCCCACAGCCCAAGACCTTAGTGGTCGATCTGGCCACAATCCCTGATATGCCCGACAAGTTGGAGGGCATGGCGCTGGTCGATCAAGACACCATCGCGGTCGTCAATGACAACGATTTTGGGTTTGAGGATTTCGATGAGGAAGGGAACGCCGTGCAAAAGGATTCGGCGAAGTCGCGGATGTATTACATCAAGTTGCCCAAGCCGTTGAAGTAAGCTGCGTCTGCTCTGCAGTAAGCTACAGACGCTACTCAGAGTCAATCTTCTTCGTCAAAATCGCGTGCCGGTTCTGTAAGTAACGCGCGACTATCCAGCAAAACAGCGCCCAGGCCAGACCGGCGGCCCAGCCGGCCAGTACATCGGTGGGATAGTGGACCCCCATATAAACTCGGCTCACGCCGACCAGGACCGTCAGTGTAGTTGCGACGAACAGAAAGTACGCTTTCAACCGCCACTCGTTCACAAAGCGCCCCAGCAGCGCGGCAAGCGTGAGGAACACGGTGGCGGAGAGCATGGAGTGCCCGCTGGGGAACGAGCTGGAATACACCTGCGACAGGTGCGGAACAATCGATGGTCGCGGGCGGTCGAACCAATGCTTCAGCAGAGTATTGACGATCAGGCCACCAAAGGTCGCCGCCAGCACCAGCCACATCGCATCGTTCATGCGTCGTAGCCACAAGAATCCGCAGACGGTGAGTGTGAGCATACTGAGAAACGCGACGCCACCTAGAGCGGTCAGGTCGCGACCAAATTCCGCCAGCCAGCGCGGGCCGATTGGCCGCTCGGGGTTGTCGGGATTTCTCAGAACACGAACGGCCCACTCGTCAAACTTCAGTGTGTCCCCCTCGGTGACTTCGTCAGCAATATTGACGAACAGCAGCACCACCAGCACGATGCCGAGCATCGCTACCAGGACACTGGTTTCGTGCCTTCCGATCCAGTCAAACAGCCCGCGCACCGTGGCTAGCGATCGCGCAATCGCACTCTGAACCATGACCAGCCACGGCCGCTGCGAAGGTTGCTGTTCGTGCATGTGGTTCGCCAGTTTGTCCTGTTATTGGTAGGATGAGAGGGCTAAGCCGGTTGGGTTTGGCACTTTGTCTCTTATCAGGCTACTAGCCCACGCGTCATGAAAGCAATAGTGCTATTGAATCGTGGGGCTGGAAGCCTGAAAGGGGCAGCCGGTGAGGCGCGACAAAAGGCTGTTGAAGAGGCCTTAAAAGAGGCCGATATCGAGGCCGAATTTCGCCTGGTAAGCGGCGACGAACTGACGGATGCCGCGCGGCAGGCCGCCGGCGAGCATGTGGATGTTGTCATCGCTGGTGGAGGAGATGGAACGATCAGCGCCGTGGCCAGCGGGCTGGCCGGAACGAAGATGCCACTAGGTGTCCTGCCGCTAGGAACGCTGAATCACTTTGCCAGAGACCTGAAGATTCCGCTCGATCTAAGCGAGGCGGCGGCAGTGATCGCTGCCAGGAACCTATCCCCCGTCGATGTCGGTCGCGTCAACGATCTGATCTTCATCAATAACTCATCGCTGGGAGTGTATCCGCGCGAGGTGTTGACGCGCGAGGAGCACCAGCATCGTCGCGGGCTGAGTAAGTGGCTGGCCATGTCGCTGGCTGTATTGAAAACCTTTCGCCGGTTTCCGATGGTCAGGCTGAAGTTAGAGACGCGACACGAAAGCGTGCCACGGAAAACGCCCCTGCTGTTTGTGGGAAACAATCACTATGACCTGGAGCTATTTCGTGCCGGAACGCGCGAATGTTTGGACCGAGGAGAGTTGTCACTCTTTCTGGCGAACACGCAGTCTCGGTGGGGAATGTTCAAGCTGACACTGCGTGGGCTTTTTGGTCGGCTACGACAAGCACGCGATTTTGAATCCCTCTGCCTGTCCGAGTTCTCAGTGGAAACCCGGCGTAAGACTTTGCATGTCGCCTTGGATGGTGAGGTGGTGAAGCTGCACCCTCCCCTGCACTACCGAAGTTGGCCGGGAGCATTGCAGGTCTGTTTGCCTATGGCCGACACAGAGAACGCAGTTGCGAACCGTGCGGCGGAAGTGAAGAACTGATTCCGACTATGCGAACAATCGCACACATCTCGGACTTGCACTTTGGTACTGACGATCCGCCGGTGGCCGAGGGGTTGCTGGTTGAACTGGCGACGCATCCGGCTGACCTGCTGGTGGTGAGCGGAGATCTGACACAACGGGCAAGAAGGCGGGAGTTCCAAGCAGCGCGGCAGTACCTGGATCGGATCAAGTCGCCACGGATCGTGGTGCCAGGGAATCATGACCTGCCGCTGTATAACTTTTTGCAGCGTTTCTCGCGACCATTGCGGCGGTATCATGACCATATCGAGAAGAATCTGCACCCTTCTTTCGTGGATGACGAGATTGGCGTGGTCGGAGTAAACACTGCTCGCTCGAACACCTGGAAAGACGGGCGCATTTCGCTCGCGCAGATTAACCGAATGCGAGAGCAGTTCGATGCCATGCCGCGGGACGTGTTCAAGATTCTGGTGGCACATCACCCGTTTATTCCGCCGAAGCTGGACCCGCAGGCGGCACTGGTTGGGCGTGGGCCGCTGGCGCTGAAGACGCTGGCTGCCTGTGGATGCTCGTTGATCCTGGCGGGGCATTTGCACCACGCGTATAGCGGTGATGTGGGTGCGCACCATGTCGAAGTGAAGCGGTCGATCCTGGTGGCTCAGGCCGGTACTGCAATCTCACGTCGGCGACGCGATGAGGCGAATGCCTACAATCGGATCACTATCGACAATGAATTGTTGCAACTGGAAGTTCGCGGCTGGAATGGTACGGAGTTTGAGACTGCCACGGTTGAGACCTTTGCTAAGCATGACAACGGCTGGCGATTGGTGAGGGAACAGTGAACAGCTTGATCGGTGTGCCACTGGCTCCGCCAGTGAACAACGCGATACGCACGACAAGCTAACCCGACGCGCCAGCGAGGAAAATAGTCGAACGGTATTGCGCCTCGCTGGCGCTTCGGATTAGAGTGTGAGGTCAACTCGCCGATAGCACTGGCAGAGCCAGTGGCACACATGCTTAAGGGCACACGCATTTCCACTTATCTCTACTCAATCTCCGGCAGCATCTGATCCAGCGCTCCAATCGCCGCCGGCCAACTGGATTGGCTGCTCTGATACGTTTCCCACCAGTGCCAGACTTCGGCGGCATATCCTGCGGGGGGTGGTACCTCGCACCATTGCTGCATCGCCAGTTGCAACGTCGGCAGGTCGCAGCGTGTCAACTCAACTTCCTCCCCGGCGGCTAGTGTAATCGGGATCAAAGCGTAGCTGCCGAGTTCCAACGCACGATCGCGCCGCAGATTGGTCTGAAACGGCGGCAGATCCAGATTGAGCTGCGAAATCAACCAGGCCAGGCGTGTCACCTCTGGTAGACTCGCGTGCGGATTGGCCAGCACCCCTTCCATCACAACGGTGTTGGCATTGACCACGCTCAGGCCTGCTCCTCCGCTGAACGGCTGAACCAGCAGCACTCGGATCGTGTCGGGTATGAGCGGCTCAGGAACTTCTCGCCGCAGCATGGCGAGCAGGCCAGGCCCGCGAGCTTCCCACTGCTCTCTCAGGGGCAGGATCCGCGTTATTAGTTCCTCGGCTGCGGTGGGCCAGACGGCCAGCAAGGCACGCTCGATCGCGCCAATCCGATTGGCAAGCTCTGCGGCGTTTGTCTGGGCGTATTGCTGGGACGAAAGTTTCAGCAGCACGGTGCTGGCGAGCCGCTGGTTGCTCTCCACCGTCGCGGAGAGAGCCAGCAGTTGGTTCCAGAACTGCAGCGGGGGCAGATCGGTTCGTGCCAGCCACCGACGCAGCCGTTCGGCCGGTTCGGCAAGCGCCGCCGCCATGCTCTCGTCAGGCATGTTCTCGTCTGGCAGGCTGCCGCCGATGATCAGCCGCCGGGCTGCATAGAGGGCGGTCGTGGAAAAACTGGCATGCCAGTTGAGCTGTGTCATCGCTGGTGTCGCTCGCCAAGGAACGAATCTGCGGATTCCTGACCAAAGGGTATACCATCTGCGCCAAAACAGGATACTATTTACTCTCGCTGGTTTGTATTGTAAACGATGGTCTGTTGGCCGTCCGGGGCAAAACCTTTGAACTGCTGTTAGTCGCTTAACCCGTTGGAGCTGCCTGAATGATAGAAATGGATGTAGAACGCTGGTCCGTGGCCGATGCGATGGACACCTACGATGTCTCGCGGTGGGGAAACGGCTACTTCTCAATCAACGAGGCCGGGCACCTCTGCGTGCTGCCGAATAAAGATGCCAGCCGTTCTATCGATCTCAAGGAACTGGTC
>Ga0163150_10005962_pt1 | contig 15230 bp, 16 predicted proteins | sample OliLakLV19P2IB_FD_148628 | JGI IMG/M metagenome (GOLD analysis project Ga0163150, IMG submission 148628) | Freshwater microbial mat bacterial communities from Lake Vanda, McMurdo Dry Valleys, Antarctica - Oligotrophic Lake LV.19.P2.IB | ecosystem: Environmental > Aquatic > Freshwater > Lake >...
ATACTTGGGACTTAACACGGACCGTACATGATCTGGCAAAGTATATTCTCTACATACTTGGGACTTAACACGGACCGTACATGATCTGGCAAAGTATATTCTCTACATACTTGGGACTTACATTCCCGAGGCCTCGCCTCGAGGCGAGGCCTCGGGATTCGCTAACTACCCCTATAAAATACGCTAAAATCGAGATATATTCAAGGACATTACAATAATTGGTCGAATTCACGGCCAAACATACCTTGCCAATATTCCTAAAAAGGTGTATAAAATAGGCAGACAATATAATTTGGAAACTAAAAAAACTTTAATATGACCGCAATGGAACGCGAATTTACCGGTAATCCTAAGGTACATTACTCTGAAAATGAGCTATTAACGATCCTTAAAAATCACAATGTTCTATGGCAGAAATGGGAAACTCAAGGATTTCGATCAATTGCAGATCTTTTGGATCTACTCAATAATCACCAGGCTGCATTGATATATTTTCCGGATAAGTCACTACAGATGAGTATTCATGTAGCGGTTATTATCATCCAATTTCAACTACCGGACAAAAGGATACTAGAACTTGAAGAAGATCGACAAGAAATAATCGGAACAAACAATATTCTTAAAAGACATGTTCGTGGTATTGGGGAAACAGTTCGAAATAAAGAACGCCCCTATTACACAGCAATTCGTGGTTTGAAAGAAGAACTTGGATTCTCAGACCCAAATTTATTTCGATTATCTTCTACTGTCATACGAAGCGAATGGACAGACTTAATACCTTCCAAAAAATGGCCAGGTTTGTATGCAAGTTATTATCGTCGCACGTTCGGTTGCTTCATTAATCCAGATCTCTATCGTCCAGAAGGATACATAAAAACAAAAAGTGATGTTCGGATTATTTTTGCTTGGCGACCAACGGAACATCTTGTCATGACAGATATCAATCCTTTTTGACAAGAGACCACCTTTTACACATCACGCAGTACCCCTGCGTGATTTTTTTGATTATTTTTTATAAGCCAACGTATAGGTAGTCAACACTTCTTCTGGACCATCTTTTTCCAATATTGAAACTGATTGCTGTGATTTTCGCTTTTTTGCTGCTTTCATAAATGCTGTAAATAGCGGATGCGGTGCCAACGGTCGAGCCAGGAATTCTGGATGAAATTGTGTACCGACAAAAAATGGATGTTTGGAACGAGGAAGTTCGGCAATTTCCATCAACATACCATCAGGAGATTTGCCTGAAAAAATTAAACCAGCTTCTTCCAATTGTTCGACATATTCATGATTTACTTCATAGCGATGTCGATGACGCTCTTCAATCTGTAGTGAATTATTTAATGTCTTTGATTTTTTATTTTTCTTTCCTGTAAACTTTTTATCTGCTCCGTACGCTTCATAAGCAATCGTATCCTTGAAAATAGAGGCAGTATATAATCCCAAACGCATTGAGCCTCCGTAATTTACTTCAGCGATCTTTTTCTTTTGCTCCGGCATAATATCGATCAATAAATGTGTGGCGAGTGGATTGATCTCTGCCGTAGTTGCACCCTTGAGACCCAGAACCGTACGCGCATATTCAATAGTCATTAATTGCATACCGTAACATAATCCAAAATAAGGAATACCTCGTTCACGGGCATATCGAATCACATTGATCTTTCCTTCGATACCTGTCTCACCAAAACCACCCGGAACAATAATACCGTGATAGGTATCCAATGAACTGTAGTTTATTTTTCCTTTTTCAAAATCACGCGCATTTACCGTATGGATAACTGCCTTTACTCCTGCTGCATAGGCAGAAAATTTTATTGCCTCGAGCACCGATAGATACGCATCAGTTAAAGTAAAATCGCCAGTATTAAAATATTTTCCGACAATAGCGATATCAATCTGATTATTACTAGAATTCTTGATTCCACGTGCCATCTTTTTCCAAGTCTTAAATTCATCAGTAGTTTTACGTGGTGATATATGGAGTGCTTCCAAAACAATATTACCCAAATGATCCTGATCAAAATTGATCGGAACGTCGTATATACTTTCGATATCAGGGGCTGAAATCACACACTTGGTATGAATATTACATGCCACCGCAATCTTGGCTTTGCGACGATCATCGAGAGCAGTTTCTGCACGAGCAATAATAATATCGGTATTCACGCCATAGGAAGCTAATTGTTGGACAGCATGCTGAGTTGGACGGGTCTTCATTTCACCGAGCTTACCAGGAGTTGGTAAATAACTAACCATAATAAAGATCACATCATCAGGATGGCGCATCTTGAGTACACGAGCTGCCTCAATGAACATGACATTTTGATAATCTCCTACTGTTCCACCAATTTCCAAAATTGAAATATCAGATTTATTGGTTCGCGCAGAATGTTCAAAACGTCCGACAATTTCGTCACGAATATGAGGAATTGCCTCGACACATTTGCCACCATAACCAAGGGCTCGTTCCTTCTCGATTACATGCTTATATATCATGCCACTCGTAATATAATCATCGTTGGTCAGATCACGTCCAAGGAATCGTTCGTAATTACCCATATCCTGATCAGTCTCAAGTCCTGAATTTAAAACGAAAACCTCACCATGTTCGGTGGGATTCATTGTTCCAGCATCGACATTAAGATACGGATCAACTTTTACCAAATTAACACGGAAACCTTTGGCAGAAAGTAAGGTGCCGAGAGAAGAACTAGCGACTCCCTTGCCAACTCCTGACATGACGCCACCGATAATAAAAATATATTTATGGCCACCAATTTTTTTCATCTACTTATTTTAGTGGAGGGTCAGTACGTTGTCCAGTTGACTTATTCTTTAATTTGATTTCATTTTCCAAAACATCAAAAGTAACAATAAAATGATCGAAAAATCCATTTTGACCAACAAGTCCGTAGGGGACATCCTGTTTCCTTGACGCAATGTATAATTAAAAACATCCACCTTACACTTTCAAATACCTTCTAACCGCAATATAACTAGAAACAGCACCAAGTATTATACCTACACCCATAATCATAATGAATATCTGACCAAAATTTTGAACAAAATATCGTGAGAGGATATTGACCACCAATTCGAAATCAGCGGCTACTTGGACACCAGCGACACGCAAAAGCACTGTATCACTCCAATAAGCAAAGATAGCCATCAATACAAGCGTAATAATTCCCGAGACAATGCCATACATAATACCGGAGACAACCAATGGACCTCTGACATAAATATTACTTGCACCAACAAGCTTCATTACGAAGATTTCATCTCTGGAAGTATAAATAATGATACGAATAGTATTGAAAACTACAATGATAGCAACCAGGGTCAACACAATCGCAATCGCAAAACCCGCCTGTTCGATTGCGGGAATAATACGACCTAGACGATCGATAATCAGTTTATTTTGCTGATAGTTAACCTTCTCAATCAATGGAGTACCATCACTAGCAGTTGGATTCTTTTGTTCAAGAAAACTTGCAATACTACCGTACTGACCAGGATTAATCGCTTTAATATTTAGAACTGCTGGAAATGGATTCCCTTCAATCTCATCGAGACCTTGCATAATCAAAGCATTGTCACGCCATTTTTCCTTGAATTGAGCGAGAACTGCTTCACTAGAAACATATTCAACTCTGGAGACTTCGGCCATAGCTTTGATATCCTTTTGCAAAGCCAGAATATCCTCTTCCGGAGCATTGAGCGTGAAATATGCATTGATATCCACCTTATCTTTGACATCAGCCAATAGTGCTCGTGCGAATGCACTACCAAATACTAATCCGCCAAACACAGAAAGAGATAAGGTTATCACTACAATTGCCGCAAAAGATAAAAATCCATTACGCCAAAAATTGACAAAACCTGTGCGAGTAATTCTTTTAAAAGTAGTGAATATCATAGATTAATTATAAGACATATTTGCCATCTTTATCATCTCGAGCAATACGCCCTTTTTCCATAGTGAGCACACGCCCTTTGACCGTATCAACAACACCTTTATTATGCGTAGTTAATATAATAGTAGTACCTAGATCATTGATCTTTTGTAATATACGAATAATTTCATAAGTACTTGTCGGATCAAGATTACCAGTTGGTTCATCAGCCAAGATGATATCCGGCTGAGTTACGATTGCACGAGCAATAGCCACACGCTGACGTTCTCCTCCAGAAAGTTCCTTGGGAAAATTCCAAATCTTATGAACCAAATCTACAAGCTCAAGCACATGGGGCACATCTGAAGCAATTTCTGCATCACTACGACCAGAGGCTTCCATCGCAAATGCAATGTTTTCGTATACAGTCTTGCCTGGAATCAAACGGTAGTCTTGGAAAACGGTGCCGATACGGCGACGTAACTTGCTGACATCATTCTTACTAAGACGGCTGATATCGGTGGATTCAAAAAAAACTGAGCCGGTAGTTGGACGATCTTCAGCAATAAGCATTTTCATCAAGGTTGTCTTGCCTGCTCCGGAGTGTCCGACAATAGTGACGAATTCCTTTGGTTCAACACCAAATGATACATTTTCTAGAGCCACAGACTTATCAGGATATATTCTGGTGACTTTATCGTAATAGATCATAGCAACCATTATAACAAAAAAAATGGATATAGAACATCTAGAGATTTTTCTCGGCCTCTATAAACATATCGATATCACCTTCCAACACTGCATCAACTTGATTTGTTTCCACATTGGTACGATGATCTTTGACCATTTTATAAGGATGTAACACATATGAACGTATCTGATTCCCCCATTCAATAGATGTTGTAGAGGATATTTGCATGCCTCGCTCCTTGGTTTTGCGATTTTCTTCGATTTTTTTCCATAATTTGGCACGAAGAATGTCCATCGCTTTTTCACGATTTTGAGCCTGAGAACGTTCGGATGTTACATGTATAGAAATACCCGTTGGTTTATGGAGAAGTCGTACTGCAGTTTCGCGCTTATTAACGTTTTGTCCACCAGGACCACCCGACTTGGCAATACTGATTTCCAAATCACTTTCGGCAATAACCATGTCACTAGCAGTGGTCTTTTCAAATTGAGGAATGACTTCGACTAATGAAAATGAAGTATGACGTTTTTCATTGGCATTAAAAGGAGAGATACGAACCAAGCGATGAACGCCTGATTCGTTTTTGAGCTTTCCATAGACATCAGAACCGGAAATTTCAATGGTGACATTACGATATCCACTATGATCATTTTCATGAGCATGAATGACCGTCCAATTCCAACCATTTCCTTCAGCATAACGACGATACATACGTACAAGAATTCCCGAGAAATCCTCCGCATCGTCACCACCTGCACCAGAAAGCAGGGTCATAATTGCATTACCTTTGTCATATTTTCCAACTCCTTCAAGTTCGGCTTTGAGATTTTTATGCTCTGCAATGAGCTCTTGTGCTTTGTTTTTATCCGACCAAAAATCACCTACAAGCATAGCCTGTTCGAGTTCTGTAATTCGCTTAGTAATTTTTTCTTTTTGATCCATAAGATAAGACTAACAGAATGCGAAATTTTAAACAAAAAAGTCCCGATGATACACATCAAGAGTGCCCGAGCGCTCGAGGCCTCGCCTCGAGCGAGGCCTCGAGCGCTTGGAGCCGATGTCCGGGATTGAACCGGAGACCTCGCCATTACCAATGGCGTGCTCTACCAACTGAGCTACATCGGCTTAATTAACTTGCGTCATACCTATTCAGTCCAAGGTCCGACCTTGGTATGATTCTGCGCGGCCAAGCGGGCTCGAACCGCCAACCTCTCGCGTGACAGGCGAGTGCTCTAACCAGTTGAGCTATGGCCGCAAGTGAGGATAAAAAAGTTCACTTTTTTATTTACTCCGAACGCAACAGCTACACGCAGTATGGCCGTACGTATATATCAATCTACCAGAATATCGGAAAAAAACAAGGGAAATGGGGTCAATACTATTGTTTTTTAAAACTGATTATTGATCGATCCCCTTGAGAAAATCAAAAATAGCTGGATCTTTTGAACCAAGTTCAACGGCTTTTTTATAATAAAAAATCATCTTTTCTCTATTATTCATAAGTCGATAAAGAGCACCGAGATTTTGATATTGTCTATATGTATTAGGGTCTAATTGTATTGCTTTTTCTAGGACAGTCTGTGCTTCTTGATATTGCCCTATATTCGTGTAGTAAATACCTAGATTATTATGAGCGTTGGCATAATTCGGGTTTATTTCTATAGCCTTTTTGTATAGATCAAATTCAGTTTTAATATCGTTTCTAAAGGCTGATACTATTGCCAAATCATTATAGAAACTTGCGTAGCGAGGCTCTATTTTTAGACACTTATTCAAAATTTCTTCAGCTTTATCCAGCTGATTCTGTTCCTTTAATTAAAAAATAATGGTATTGACCCCATTAATTGCTCACCTATGTACCAATCTAATCTAAAAATCTGTGTCGGCGGGAGGAATCTTTCCCTACAGGAACGGTACAGTCTTCGCGTGGTACTCGTCCTCGTAAACTCGGACTCCGTGCCACATGCTCAGACTTTTCGATTCCCCCACACACAGCATTAAAATGCTGTGTTCGCCTACAGTGATAATCTAACGTCTTGTGTCGGCGGGAGGAATCGAACCTCCGACCTTGGGCTTATGAGTCCCACGCTCTAACCGACTGAGCTACGCCGACAGATATTCCCGACAATCACTCGATAATAAACCAAAAAAAGCTGTTATGCAATCATACATTTGCATTACCTCGTTGTCTGTGGCACAATAGCTATACATCGCGGGGTAGAGTAACGGTAGCTCGTCAGGCTCATAACCTGAAGATTGTCGGTTCGATTCCGGCCCCCGCAACACGCTATAGAGGTTATATATAATAAAACTCTTCGAAGACCTTCTTATACAACTGGAATATTCTTTTTGCTTCATGATGATTTAAGTTGAACTCCAGACCGCGGTGAGCAATATCGTTACGGGCACGATGAGCTTCCCATGCTTCGTTGATTGTTGCAAAATCCGCAGGTTCAGCGCGTTTGAGTTTTTCCCCGACACTCTCTCCTTTATATCCCAAATTCATCAATATATCATCTAGGATAGTATCTGCATCCAAGATTGCCTGTTTCCAGTCATTTGGATTCTCAGAGTTAATATGTTGTCTGATTGTATTCCAACGTTGTGTCAGAGCAGGATCATTTTTTACAGGTACATCGTCAGTAGGTTGACCAGTGATACCTTCGATAATTCTGTAGGCAGGTTCGACTTTGAGATCATATATCTCTTCTTCTTTTTTACGTAATCGCTTGAGACGTTCAACGCAATAAATAATACCTATAATAAGTAATACTGAAATAGGTATAGAAATTCCTACCAAAAAACCAGTTACATTCTTTACTACATTCAATATCGACGGATACATATCCGACAAATATTGAAACCATTTTTCACCAAAAGACAAAAAGTCAATCGTCGGAGTATATACGAGAGGAGCATTATTTGATGTTATTTCAAAAGGAGACATATAATATAGTTATTCTATTGTACCATCCTTTTTATTCTCCTTGAAAATCTTTTCCTGCTTCAAACAATGTCTTTTCATCACCGTGACGTCCCGAAAGCTGTAAACCCAATGGAAGATCTTTTCCATTTATCGATGTCGTACCACATGGAATAGAAAGTGCCGGCATACCAGTGAGGTTTGCAGTTACCGTAAAAATATCCTCAAGATACATCGCAACCGGATCAGCTGTTTTTTCCCCAATAGTAAACGCTACTGATGGAGTTGTTGGTGTTGCAATAATATCCACTGAAGTAAAGGCTTTAATAAAATCATCAGTGATCATTCGACGTACCGCATTGGCACGATTGTAATACGCATCATAGTAACCAGAAGAAAGAATATATGTTCCCAAGAGTACACGTCTGATAACTTCACGTCCAAAACCAGCACCACGAGTTTCAAAATAATCAGCAATACCATCTGCCCCATCTATATGAAGACCATATTTTACTCCATCAAAACGCGCCAAGTTGGAAGAAACTTCTGCAGGCATCAGAATATAGTAAACCATCAGTGAATAAAAAATATTCGGCAATGAAATATCTTTTATTTCATATCCCTTTTGTTTGAATACTTCTAAACTTTTTTCAAATGCTTCACGCATTGCAGGATCTATACCATCAGCTTTTAGAAAATCACGAGGTATTCCGATCACTGGTTTTTTCGTACCAATTCTTTTTGATGAATAGGTAGTCTCGGTAATAGTCGTACTGTCATGCACATCAACTCCACGAATTGCATTAAAAAGAATTTCGCAATCACCAACCGTTTTTGCAAAAGGACCAATCTGATCAAATGATGATCCCATTGCTATAACACCATATCGAGATACTGCACCATAGGTTGGCTTTAGACCAACAACTCCGCAAAAACTTGCTGGCTGGCGAATAGATCCACCCGTATCAGAACCAAGTGCACACAATGCCCCATTCATCGCTACTGCTGCTGCAGAACCACCCGATGAACCACCAGCTACACGAGACGTATCGTGAGGATTTTTTGTGACTCCAAATGCAGAATTTTCTGTGGAACCTCCCATAGCAAATTCATCCATATTTGTTCTACCCAAAAAAACCATTCCTTCACGACTTAATTTCGAAATAACCGTTGCATTGTAGGTCGCATGATATGTTTCCAATATTTTTGATGCGGCACTAGCGATTTTTCCTTTTATCAGAATATTATCCTTAATTGCCAAAGGAATACCCGTCAACGGTCCAGCTGTTCCAGCCTTAATCAATTCATCAGCATGTATAGCTGTCTCAAGAGCATCGTTATACACTTCTAAATATGCATTGACATCTTTATTCACCAAAGCAATCTGATCGATATATGCCTGAGTCAATTGCACCGAAGTAAACTCACCATTCCGGAGAGCTTGCTGTGCTTTACTAATAGTTAGATTTTTTAAATTGATATTCATACTAATCTTGAGCAATGATTTTCTTTACGGCTACAAAATCACCTTCTCTTTGTGGTGCTTCATTGAGTAATTGTTCACGATCAGCAAATGATATATCCTCAACAGTATCAGGACGCATGATGTTTTTGACTGCACCAATACGACCTTTTATATCAAGAGATACCTCTACTTTTTTGAGCTGATCAATATAAATAAGAATCGAATCAAATTCTTTTACTAATGATTGAGTATCAGCATCGGTAAGCTTGATGCGTGATAATTGGGCTAGTTTTGTAATTTCTGCAGGAGTAATCATATCGTGAGTGTATCATATTTCTACTTCCCTACCATCGCCAAAAATTCTGCTTCTGAAATGATACTCACACCAAGATCACGTGCCGTATCGAGCTTCGAACCAGCCGATTCACCAGCTACTACAAACGATGTATTTTTTGAAACAGAACTGGACACATTTCCACCGTTTTGACGTACCAACGTCTGTGCATAATCTCTTTCCAATGTCGGTAATGAACCTGTAAATACAAACGATTTTCCTTCGAGAGGACGACCTGATGCCATATATTCACTCACGATGGTTACCTGCTGTAATAATGCATTAATCACTTTTTTATTCTCAGAATCTCTAAACCAATCATAGAAAGATTGGGCTACTATTGGGCCAACACCATATATAGATTCAAAAACCTGTTTATCTGCTCGCATAATCTCTTGAATAATGTATTCCCCATCGAATGTCTCTTTTGAATTTTTTATAAAATGGACAGCAACATCATGGGCCGTTTCTTCTCCAACTTGAGGTATTGAAAGTGATGCCAAAAACCTAGACAAGGTTACATTACGTGTTTTTTCAATAGCAGTGAGAATATTATCAACTGACTTTTCCGCAAAGCGAGGCAATGCCAATAGATCACCTTTTTTTAAAGTAAAAATATCGTCGAATGTATTAATCAAATTATTTTCCAATAATACATCGATAACTTTAGGGCCAACTCCATCAATATCAAAACAATGTTTAGATACAAAATAATATAATTTGCGTTTTTGTTGACTAAACGAATCTTTGGCTATACAACGCCAAGCCGATTCACTCGGAATGCGTTCAATGCTTCCATCACCACCACATGCCGTAACATGTGTCGGCCATATAAAAGGTTTCTGCTTTCGTGTCCTCATTTCAGTGACTACACGTACAATATCTGGAATAACATCACCAGCTTTTCGTAAAATAACTGTATCGCCAATGCGTACATCGAGACGTTTGATTTCATCTTCATTATGAAGAGTGGCACGTGACACCGTTGAACCACCGACCACTACTGGTCGCAAATGAGCTACAGGTGTAATCACGCCAGTACGACCAATTTGAAATGAAATATTTTCCAATACTGTCGTCACTTCTTCCGCCGGAAATTTAAAAGCTATTCCCCATCGTGGAGCTTTACCGGTATATCCGAGAATATCCTGATATTCTTTTTGATCAACTTTTACCACTACACCGTCAGCCCAATAATCTAGTTTACCCACTTTCTTTTGACATTCATGCCAATACATAATCACTTCATCCATAGTGGCACATAGACGATGATAATTATTTACTTTAAATCCAAGAGAATTCAAAAATTCTAATTCTTCAGTTTGACCTGTGAGTTTATTTCTTTGACTGTTAGAATCGATATATGCAACATCATAAATAAAAGAATCCAATTTTCGTGATGCCGCAACCTTTGGATCCAATTGACGAATAGATCCTGCCGCTAAATTTCGTGGATTTGCAAAAGGTTCTTCACCTTTTTTAATTTGTTCGGCATTAAGAACAATGAGAGTACTTTTAGCCATCCAAATTTCTCCTTCAGCAATGAGAGTACCCGTAAAATCAATTTTTAAAGGAATCGAATTTATTGTTCGTACATTTTCGGTTACATCTTCCCCTGTCGTACCGTCCCCCCGTGTCGCAGCATTCTGTAAAAATCCCTTTTGATATTCTAATACGACTTTGAGACCATCGATTTTATGCTCGCATGTATATGTCGGACATGGATCTGAAATACCAGCTTGAACCAAAAAACGACGAATTCGTGCATCGAATTCTTTCATTTCTTCTGGTGAAAATGCATCATTAAAAGACCATTGCGAAACCTTATGCCGAATCTTCTTAAATTCTGGCAGTGGTTTACCTGCAACACGCTGACTCGGAGAATCTGGTGTAATCAATTCAGGATATATGGTTTCAATCTCAACCAATTCATGTTTGAGAGAATCCAAAGCTTCCGCCGATATATCCTCTTTATCAAGCACATGATATGCATAGCGATGTTGCTCAATGGTAGCCCTGAGCTTATGGAGACGCTCAATAATCTCTGAAGAAGCCTTGGTTTTCATCCATACAGAATAGCATATGACACCTACAAGGATAGGTGTCTATGGTGCTGGTGATGATGTTGGTATTGGTATTTTATAGATCACACGAATGGCACGTTCTACTGTTCGCGGACTGGTTTCTGGACATGTATTATCATCTCCCAAATTATATCCTAATGCTTCTACTACACCTGTCAGCACATCATCCTTTTTTCCTCTAATAAAAGTAACTATTGCACAGCCTTTTTTAGCACCATCTGAAACAAAAGGAATAATAATGTCAGCGGAACGAAGGGCGTTAGTCCATCCATCAGCTGTGTACAGGATATCAATATTAAAAGAAAATAGCGTGTTGTTACAACGAAATGATCCAACATCAGGGAAGAGTTTAGGTGAAGCATCATACCAAGACGATGCTGCACAATCTATCGCCGAGTCTGCATTATAAACAGCAAATAATGAATCTCGAGCTGTTGAAGACAATATATATTGTTTACGACTGACTGAAGTAATAAATATAGCAATATTAAGTACTACCGCTGCCGTAAGAGTGGCAAATAGAAGAGTGTATCCGCGATGAGTTGAATTATATATCATATTATATATTGAGACTCATAATTTCACTGATAATTTCCAATTCATACGGAATCTTTCCTTGATTCCAACCGACAATAACGTGGACTTTATATTCAGTCGATGACATCGATTCCAAGTAAAAAGAGCGATAAAAACTCAATCCATCTTCTGTACCCGACATACTATATCCATTCGAGCCGAGGCGTAAAATACAGCTAGCCACGGAACAGAATTGCGGTGTCAACGAAGGATCAGTCGCACTCACTCCACACGGATTAGTAGCTATACATTTAGAATAGTCTCTCGTCCAGTCGCTCTCGTTATTAATAACTGCATTACTACGTTGTGATTTTATTACTTCCATCACCTCTTGCGCCAAAAAGGAGCCAATCATCTGATCGCGAGAATATAAAGCTGCATTGAGACTACGACTTGCAGCTACCAATGGACCAGTTACTGCAATCATCAGAATCGCAATTGCCACCAATGTTTCCACAATAGTAAAACCTCGATATGTTTTTTGTAATATGTTAAATGAAAAATTCATAAAATAGTTTATGGAAATCGAGCCGATATAGCAGTCTGAACAGTAAAGTCTGTTCGTTCACGCTCACGGACACCAGCAAATCCTGAAATCTTAATAAATGCCAATGGATATTTATCTGGATCTGACTTTACACTCAAACGGACATCAGTAATAGATACATCTTCGAGAGATATCATGGGAACAAATTTAATGTCATCCAAAAAATCTCCGCACGCTTGTTGTTCTGCTTTTTCAATCGTATAACCACCTAATCCACTATTTAATGTATTATTCCAAAATCGATATGCAATAATCTGACGACAGGTTGAACCGTTATTGCCAGAGATAAAAAATTCCTTTGATGATTGAAAGGCAATTTGATGATTATTAACAAGAGGGCAATCTCTCTCCTCAAAAGCTTTTAAAGTAGGTACGACAGGATCAGTAAAATCATAACAAGTATATTTTCTCCCAACGCGCATTTCGCGGGACATGGTTTCTAATGCAAAATTCAAATTGGTAATAGTTGCATGCAATGTTTGTGCCTTTTTATTGGCACTCACGATTTTTATCAATGCTCCAAGAGAAACAGTTGCGACTACAGAAAATAATGCAAGAGAAACTATCATTTCTACTAGAGTGAATCCACCTTTCTTATTTCTTATATGAAAGTTCATGAGTATATATCGTATAGTATACCTTAATCATTCCCCATAATACTATTCTTCGACTGAAATTTGACCGTTCTTACGCACCGCAACTGTCCGCGTACTTCCATCGGTACCAACAATAGTAATACGTGCGTATTGAGGTAATGGGGTCAAACAACTATTTGAACATATGATCGCATCAGGGTCTGGTCGTTTATAGGTAATATTGAGTATGGATTCTTGATGGCAATCTAAAGGACCAGTACCTATACACACATCTTGAATTTTCGCCCCTCGTTTGAGCGTATAGGTATTCAATATTACATCGTTACCATCGTATAATCCATTAGAAGGATCAACATCTGCAAAAAAAATGAACTGTGACTGTGTAGGAACACTCAGATTAAAATTAACTCCATAAGGACTTTGAAAACTACCAGATTGTCGTCTAACACTGACTCCATATGTTTGTGCAGTACGGATCGTAAGTGCCATATCGTATGCCAGATTGGTCAATAAAACACTTTGATTGAAATTCCCGTATTTTGCCACAACTAATGCTGTCATCATAGCAAAAATGGAAATACTGACGATCAATTCCACGAGAGTGAAACCTCGGGAAACATTTTTTTTAAAAGAAAATTTCATATAACTCTTATTATACACCCGAACTGAATATAAACTTCAATACTTCAATGTCGATAACTTGTACACCGAACAGTAATACAATATACATTCCTAAAATAAGATACGGACCAAATGGAATCTCGGTGCGAGGTTTGAGGCTTCCTTTAATCATTAAAATCCAGATCACACTGATAGGTGCAGCGATCCAAAATGCCAATGTTACAGCGTTTATCCCACCACTTATACCCAAAAACCATCCAATACCTAATGCCAATTTTGCATCACCAAGACCCATCCAATTACCTTTTGAAATAACCCATAGAAATGCAAAAGGAAATGCTAATAATGGTCCTGCCAATAATGCCCAAAGTGTTGGAATTTGAAATCCGGAAGCACCACCTATGAAAAGGCTCAATAATCCAATAAAAGAAAAGGTGTATACAAGTGCATCAGGAATGATTTTGTGACGCGTATCATATGCTGAAATAACCAATAATAAACATCCCGCGAAAAGATGTAGCCCTGTTATGACAGCCGTCTGAAAAGATATCGGTGGAAATACCCATAAAATGAGTACGAAAATAATTCCTGCAACTATTTCGATGAGTGGATATTGCCAAGAAATCTTACTTTTACACTTTTTACATGAACCTTTTTGAATCATGAAGCTAAATACCGGAATTAGCTCTTTCCAAGTAAGCTGATTGTCGCATGACATACAAGCAGAACGTCCACCAAATCCTTTTCCTGTATTAAGTCGTAGAGAAATAACATTCAAGAAACTACCGATGATTGTGCCAAATACGAAAGAAAGAAGAAGTGAGAATGTAGTCATGTATTATGAGCAAAGATATCTGGTATGACTATCGGGGTGTGACACAATAGTTGTAAGGAGGACCATCGGTACAGGTAATACCGTGAAGTGTTACATCATTGTCATCATTCAAAACTTCACTGTTATTTTCTAGTCTGGTAGCCAAGACATAGTCATTTTGTGTAGCATTTACGCCATATCGATAATCAGTTGTATCGCCGGTGCCCGCAGACTGCTGAGTAGGAACAGTTGTCATAAATGTATTGATACTGATATTTGTACCATTCTTTGTACACACCGTAACGATAGAAATAGTAGCAACAGATGGAGCTACTGGTGGATACTTATTACATCGATCAAATACAAGCTCTAATGCCAATTGGATTTGCCCAACATCCGATACGCGCTTTGCATCACGAGCTTTACTACGTGATTTCGTAAAATTGACGGTTACTATACCCGAAAGCAATGCAATAATTGCGACCACAACTAATAATTCAATAAGTGTAAAACCTGTTTTTTTCATATAAGAATTATATCATATGTGTATATCCGGAGGCGAGGCCTCCGGAATTTCATCGTTTCTTTAGAATTACTTTATTCAGAATTTATACTCGTCTGATATGGTTACACGTATCAGATCGAGGCCTCGCCTCGAGGCGAGGCCTCGATCAGACGCA
>Ga0163150_10005966_pt1 | contig 15214 bp, 8 predicted proteins | sample OliLakLV19P2IB_FD_148628 | JGI IMG/M metagenome (GOLD analysis project Ga0163150, IMG submission 148628) | Freshwater microbial mat bacterial communities from Lake Vanda, McMurdo Dry Valleys, Antarctica - Oligotrophic Lake LV.19.P2.IB | ecosystem: Environmental > Aquatic > Freshwater > Lake >...
CATCTCCGCGCCCGCCGAGAATCTGGAGCGCCGACTTGTCGGCGCTTTCTCGCGCCGCGACTTGTCGCGCGCGTTTGGTGCCAAGTCGCCAAACCAAAAGGCGGTGACAAGTCACCGCCCTCCAAATTGCACCCCCTTCCACCACACCGCTTGATTTCCTTTTCGTCTGTCTTACGCTCGCGTCCGCTTTTTTTATGGAACTGAACAACGACGAAATCCGCCGCTATTCGCGCCACCTCATTCTGCCGGAAGTCGGCATGGCCGGGCAAAAGAAGATCTGCTCGACGAGCGTTTTGTGCATTGGCGCGGGCGGCCTCGGCTCGCCCATCACCATGTATCTCGCCGCCGCCGGCATCGGGAAGATCGGGGTGCTCGACTTCGACGTGGTGGATTTCTCGAACCTCCAGCGCCAGATCGCGCACGGCACCAGCGACGTAGGGCGGCCGAAGACAGAATCCGCGCGCGACACGATCAAGAGCATCAATCCCAATGTCGAAGTCGTCATCCACAACGAGCGCATCTCGGCCGAGAACGCGTTGGACATCATCCGCCCCTACGACATCGTGGTCGATGGCACGGATAATTTCCCCACGCGCTACCTGACAAACGACGCCTGCGTGCTGCTGAAAAAGGCGAACGTGTATGGCTCCATCTTTCGCTTCGAGGGCCAGGCCAGCGTCTTTGCGCCGCATCTCGGCGGGCCGTGCTATCGGTGCCTGTATCCCGAGCCGCCGCCGCCGGGCATGGTGCCGAGTTGCGCGGAAGGCGGCGTGCTGGGCGTGCTGCCGGGCATCGTCGGCTGCATTCAGGCGACGGAAATTTTGAAGCTCGCGCTCGGCAAGGGCAGTTCGCTCGTCGGACGGCTGCTGCTCTTCAACGCGCTCGACATGAAGTTCCGTGAACTGAAATTGCGCCGCGATCCGGCGTGCCCGATCTGCGGAGACAAGCCCACGATCAAGGAACTCATCGACTACGAAATCTTCTGCGGCATCCAGCCCCAGTCCGTCGCGACGGGCGCGAATCCCGACGAGGTGACCGTGCAGGAAATGAAGCGCGCGCTCGACGACGCCTCGCTGAACATCAAGGTCATCGACGTGCGCGAGGCGGACGAATACCAGATCGCGCGCGTGCAGGGCGTGCCGCTGGTGCCGCTCAGCACACTGCCGCAGAAGTTCACCACGCTCGACCCGAACCAGCAGTATTACCTCCACTGCAAAGGCGGCGTGCGTTCGCTCAAGGCGCTGGGCTTTCTCCGCGAGCAGGGTTTCAAGTATTTGAAGAGTGTGAAGGGCGGCATCAGCGCTTGGTCGGACGAGATTGATCCGAACGTGCCGAAGTACTGACGCGAGCAGCGTGGGGCTTGCGTGCCGCTCCGTCAGCCTGGCTTCTCAGCTTTTCAAGGGCCGGGATGTGTTTCGCTCTTTCAGGCGAGGCACTTGATTCCCTTCCGCCGGGCCGGAACAACCTGAAGGTTGAACTCCATCAAAAGGGTGCGCGGCGCGGGGGAGTTCACGTTTCGGCGTGTCCCGGGCCGCCCAAGGGAATCATCAAGTGTCCGGCCCGGTCGCTCTTTTCACTTTTCCCAATTTCAGAGTTTCAGTTTTTTTCCCTTCAGGCAGAGTCCGCCAACTTATGGGCGCACAATGGAAACAAGCCGGGCGCGAAATTAACGCGCAGAAGAAAGGTCAGATGGTCGTGAAGCTGGTCCGCGAAATCATGGTCGCGGCCAAGCTGGGCGGGCCTGACCCGGCCCTCAACGCGCGCCTCGCCGCCGCGGTCGAGAAGGCCAAGAAGTCGAGCGTGTACAGGGACACCATCGAGCGCGCGATCAAGAAGGGCGCGGGCATCGGCGACGATGCGGTGGTGTACGAGATGACGACTTACGAGGGCTACGCGCCGCACAAGGTGCCGGTCATCGTCGAGTGCCTGACCGACAACCGGAACCGCACCGCGCCGGAGTTGCGCCGTCTATTCTCGGCGGGCGGCACGCTCGGTCAGCCGGGCAGCGTCGGTTTCTTTTTCAATCACGTCGGCATCATCGAGGCGACGCACGCCGAGGCGAACCGGGACATTGATACCGACGCCATTGAGGCGGGCGCGCAGGAAGTCGAGCCGCTGGAAGGCGACGAAGTTCACGAGGGCGAGAAGGGCGCGCGCTTCATCACGGAGATGAAGGAACTCGATCACGTCACGAAGGCGTTGAAGGCGGCGGGCTGGAAAGTCACGGCGTCGGAGATGCGTTACGTGGCTAAGAATTATCCCGAGTTGGACGAGGCGACGCACAAGCAGGTGGCGGCGTTTCTCCAGACGTTGGATGACCATGATGACGTGCATCATGTGTATGCGGCGATGAAGTAGGCGCGAAGCGAAACTCCAAATCCCAAAACCCAAATCCCAAATAAATTCCAAACTTCAAGTTCCCAAGGCGAGTGATAGGGCGTCGCTGTCCTCAGCGCGCCGGGGTGAGGCGCGGGCAAGTTCTGAAAGTTACTTCCGATTCGAGCGCGGCGCGGTAAGGACACCGCGCCTTATCATCGCCCGGCATTCGCATCGGGAGATTGAAGTTTGGAGATTGGAATTTGTTTGGGATTTGGGATTTGGGATCTGGAATTTTTGCCCGCCATGATCAGCACCATTGAATCCCAGCCCGCCGGTTCCGGCGTCGATCTGGTGCGGCAGGTGGAGGAGATTTTTTCGCCCACCGGCATTCTCTCCCGCGCGAAGAATTTCGAGTATCGCCCGCAGCAGCAGGCGATGGCGGTGGCGGTGGCGCGGGCGTTGGAAGGGCGCGAGCATCTCGCGGTCGAGGCGGGCACGGGCGTGGGCAAGAGCCTGGCGTACCTGGTGCCGGCGATTCTTTTCGCGCTCGCGCAGAAGAAGAAGGCCGTCATCTCCACGCACACGATCAATTTGCAGGAGCAGTTGACGCAGAAAGATTTGCCGATGCTCTCCGCCGTGCTGGCTCCGTTGAAATTCAACTTTGCCATGCTCAAGGGGCGCAGCAATTACCTCTGCTCGCGCCGGCTGCGGAAGGCGCTGATGCACGCCGACGGCCTGTTCACCTCGCCGGAGATCGAGGAGCTCAAGCGCATCCACGAGTGGAGCAAGACCACCGAGGACGGCAGCCTTTCGGACTTCGAGATCGAGCCGGACATGAAAGTGTGGTCGCACGTCTGCTCGGAGCGCGGGTTGTGCTCGCCGAAAATTTGCGGCTTCGCGTCGGAGTTCGGGAAGGACCACGGCATCTGCCATTTCCAGCGCGCGCGGCAGAAGATTCTTTCCGCCGACGTGCTGGTGTTGAACCACACGCTGTTCTTCACGCTGCTGCCGGGCGTGAGCGAGGATCAGGAGGGCGGCATCCTGTTCAAGAACGACTTCGTGATCTTCGACGAAGCGCACACGGTGGAGAGCGTGGCGTCGAAGCACATCGGGGTGAGCGTTTCGAGCGGGCAACTGCGGTACGCGCTGAACCGTTTGTGGAATCCACGCACGGAGAAAGGCTTGCTCGCCACGTTGCGGCAAGGCCCCTCCGTGAAACTCGTCGGCGAGTTGTTGAGCGAGAGCGACAAGTTTTTCAATCAAGTCGAGGAGGCGTGCGAGGCGCTGGCGAAGGAAAAGAACGAGATGGAACCGCGCGGGCGGGGCCAAGGCGCGGGTGCGCGCACGCGCCAGTGGACAGAGCTGCGCATCCGCCGCGCCGACTTGGTGGGCGATGGCGTGACGCTGCCCATCCAGCGCGTGCGCGAGGCGGTGAGCGAATTGATCAAAGGCAGCGAGGACAAGGACACCGGGCAGGAGCTGGTGGAGTGCAATCGCCGGCTCGCGGAATTGCGCGAGGGCGTGGCGACGTTCCTGAGCCAGAGCCAGGAGGATTACGTGTATTGGGTCGAGCGCAGCGGCAAGGCACAGCGCACGCTGACGTTGAATGCGGCGCCGATTGATGTGGCGGCGTATTTGCGGGCACGGCTCTTTGAGTCGGACACGTCGGTGATCATGACGAGCGCGACGCTCTGCGTCACCGGAGGACAGGCTTCCAGCCTGTCCCAACCATCAAAAAAAATTCCTGAAAAAAAGTTGGTGGGGACAGGCAAGATGCCTCTCCCACTGTTCAGGGCGTTCGACCCCACGGCCCCTGTCGCCAAGTACGGACGCCACATGCCGCACTGGCGGCAGGACGGCGCGACTTACTTCGTCACTTTCCGGCTCGCTGACTCCATTCCTGCGGAGAAGCTGGGTCAGTGGGAGATGGAACTGGCGGATTGGTGGGGGAAGAATCCCGAGCCGCACTCCGAGGAGCAACGCGCGGATTTCAACGAACGGTTCCCGGAGCGTTTTCACGAGTGGCTGGATGCAGGTGCCGGCGAATGCTGGCTGCAACGTCCGCAACTCGGCGGACTCGTCGAGGAAGCCATGCGATTTTTCGACGGCGAGCGTTACGCACTCGGCACCTATGTCGTGATGCCGAATCACGTTCACGCGCTGGTGCGACCCCTCGGTGGGGAGCACACGTTGTCCACCATTCTGCACTCGTGGAAGTCGTTCACAGCCAAGAAAATCAATGAGGTCATGGAGCGCAAAGGCAGGGTGTGGCAGGACGAATCATTCGACTACATCGTCCGTGACGGGGGGCAGCTCGCGAAGTTCGCGCGCTACATCGAGGAGAATCCGGCGACGGCCCGTCTGTCGCCTGGAGCGTATCGAGTTGGCTACGGCAGTGTCGCGCTGCCTCCCCTCGTAGGACAGGCTTCCAGCCTGTCCCAACCAATAGAAGAACGTCAGCAGAAAAAGTTAGTGGGGACAGGCGGGACGCCTGTCCTACGGGGGGCGATGAATTATTTCGCGCGCAAAGTCGGCGCGGAGAAGGCGACGCTGCTGCAAGTCGGTTCGCCCTTCGATTACGAGAAGCAGATGAAGCTGATCGTCGTGGCGAAGATGCCGGACCCGCGTGAGGCGGGCTATCGCGACGCGCTCATCGAGAACATCGAACGGTTCCTGCGGCAGACGCATGGCAAGGCCTTCGTGCTCTTCACCAGTTACAAGCTGATGCAGGAAGTCGCCGAGCGGATGCAGCCGTTCTTCGACAAGCTGGGCGTCGCGTGCTTCGTGCAGGGCACCGGCACGCCGCGCTCGACGATGCTGGAGAAATTCAAAGACGATATCGACTCGGTGCTCTTCGGCACGGACAGCTTCTGGCAGGGCGTGGACGTGCCGGGCGAGGCGCTGTCGAACGTCATCATCACGCGCCTGCCGTTCGCGGTGCCGGACCATCCGCTGATCGAGGCGAGAATTGAGGCGATTGAAGCACGCGGCGGAAATTCGTTCGGAGAATTTTCCTTGCCCGAGGCGATTCTGAAATTCCGTCAGGGCGTCGGGCGATTGATTCGCACCAAGAGCGACCAGGGCATCGTGGTGGTCCTGGACAATCGCGTGCTGAGCAAGCGCTACGGGCAGGCGTTCCTTGACGCGGTGCCGAAGTGCCCGGTGGAAGTGGTGTGACCCTGCTGCGTTTGTTTTTGCCAAACGCCCCCGCGAATGGTCTGCTTCGTCCCAATAACACCATGAAAATGATCCCCATGAAAAAGCTCCTCTTCGTCACCGCGCTCGTCGCGTCCATTGTCTCCGCTTCCGCGCAATTCAGCAGCCCGCCCACCGGCGTCAACGCTGAGATGCTCAAGCTCTTCGGCGACACCAAGGCTTTTAGCGCGAAAGCCACGGCCCGCCTGCTCGACAAGGACCAGAAGGAAACCCTTTCCATGCCGCTCACCATGGCCATGCGCGACGGCAAGCTGCGCTCGGAATTGAACATGTCCGAAATGCAGGGCAACGCCATCCCCGCCGAGGCCGCCGGCATGATGAAGCAGGCCGGCATGGACCAGATGATCACCCTCGTGTTGCCGGACAAGAAGGCGACCGTCATCAGCTATCCCGGGCTCAAGTCGTATGCCGAGATGCCCTTCACCGAAAACGAGAAGACGGAGACCAAGGTGGAGTTCACCGAAGTGGGCAAGGAAACCATCGACGGCCAGGCGTGCGTGAAGAAGAAGCTCACCACCACCGATTCGAAGGGTCGGCCGCAGGAGATGTTCGTGTGGCAGGCGACGGGCCTGAAAAACTTCCCCATCCAGATGGAACTGCCGCAGCGCTCGAACAAGCTCATCGTCAAGTTCCAAGCCCCGAAGCTGGAGACGCCGGATGCTGCGCTCTTCGAGTTGCCCGCCGGCTACACCAAATACGACAGCATCCAGATGCTGATGCAGTCGGCGCTGATGAAGATGTTTAGCAACGGGGCGAAGTAGGTTGAACGGAAGGTTGCCCGCTTCACGGGTTCACATGGCGAGATTTATGAAAACAAACATCCTGAACACTATCCTCGCAATTATTTTCCTGTTGGCCGCCAGCATGTGCGCCTGGCTCGTCATCGTCCCGCTGGTGGGCATGGCTTTTGGCAACAGGCTGAGCAGCGGCGAGTGGCGTTCCTGGCTCGGCAGCCTAGCTGGTTCGGGCCTTCTTACCCTGTTCGTGTTCGTTGTGTGGCAGAGTGTCGGCATGCTGCGACGAGTAGAGGCACAGCAGGAGCGCATGGCCCGTGCAGTTGAGACGTTGTCACGTCGGGTGGAGGAATTGAGTGACAAAACCCGCGCGGCCTGACCGTGGGCTATAGCGCCCCCAGCCATCTTGCCGGGCGCGTCATACTCACGACGAGCGCGGCTCCCGACTCGAACGCTGCGCGAACTCACCGCACCTCGATCCGGCCGGACGCCGGAGGCACGCTCCTCACTCCGCGTCCGTCGGTTTCTGGATGCCGAGCCTCTCCATCATCTCGTAGAACGTCGGGCGGCTGATGCCCAGCTCGACCGCGGCGGGACTGATCTTGCCGCGGTGTTTGCGCAAGGCCTTGGTCAGCATATCGCGTTCAAGTTGATCGCGCGCCTCGCGGAGATTTAGCGCACCTTCGGACGAGCCGGTGACAAGCGAAAGATTCTCCGGCGTTACGCGCTGATCCTCGCACATGATGACCGCACGCTTCACGCGGTTCTCCAGTTCACGCACGTTGCCCGGCCAGGAATACTGTTGCAGCGCGACGAGCGCCTCCTTGGAAAATTTCAGCCGCCCCTTGCCTTGCTCGCTGCCGAAGCGTTTCAGGAACGCCTCCGCCAGCACCACCACATCCGTATCGCGCTCGCGCAACGGCGGCAGTTTGATGACGACGACGGCGAGCCGGTAATACAAATCCTCGCGGAAGGTTCCCTCCATCATCGCCTTTTCGATGTTCACGTTCGTGGCGGCGATGACGCGCGTGTTGACGTGAATCGGCTTGCGTCCGCCGATGCGCTCGATCTGCTGCTCCTGGAGAAAGCGCAGCAGCTTCACCTGCATGGAGGGCGGCAGTTCGCCGATTTCATCGAGGAACAACGTGCCGCCCTCTGCCATCTCCACTCGCCCGGGCCGCGCGGTGTGCGCTCCGGTGAACGCGCCGCGCTCGTGCCCGAACAGTTCGCTCTCGATCAAGGTCTCGGGAATCGCGCCGCAATTGATCGCCACGAATGGCCCTTTCGCGCGCGGCCCTCGGCGATGAATGGTGAGCGCCACGACTTCCTTGCCCGTGCCGCTTTCGCCCAGCACGAGTACCGAGGCGTCGGCGTTGTCGAGTTTGCGGATGATTGAGAAGACCTGTTTTACGGCCGGGCTTTTTCCGATCATGCCCTCGAAACCCTCGGAATCGAATTGCCGCTCCATCAAGCGGTACTCGCGCTCCAGTCCTCCCACATAAAGGGCGCGTCGAATGACTGTCTTTACTTCCTCGACGTTCACCGGCTTGCAGAAAAAATCATATGCGCCCTCGCCGATGGCCTTGAGCGCGTTTTGCTTTTCGCCCTGTCCGCTGATGACCACGACGCGGGTGGCGGAATCGGCGGCGATCAATTCCCCGAGCAACGCCATGCCCTCCTGCGGCGTGCCGGGATGCGGCGGCAGTCCGAGATCGACGAGCACGACCTCCGGCTTCTTCTCGTGGAAGACACGCATGGCTGAGGGCCGGTCCTCCGATTCGATCACGTCGAAGTCCGCCGTCAGCGCCCAGCGCAGTTGCGAACGGATGTCCTCGTCGTCATCGACGATTAAAATTTGTGGTTTCATTGGCTCCCTCCCGTCACGGGCAGCAGCACGCGAAAGGTCGTGCCCGCGCCCTCGGTCGAATCCACTTCGATTCTTCCGCCGTGCGCTTCCACGATCAGTTTGCTTTGGAACATGCCGATACCGATGCCCTTCTTCTTAGTGGTCTGAAATGGTTTGAACAATCTCTGCCGTAAAAACTCCGCGCTCATCCCGCAGCCGTGATCTGTGACCGCCAGGACGCGGCAACCATTCCGCTGTTCCGTGGTCAGTCGAATTTCCGCACCCGCCGGACTGGCCTCCTTCGCGTTCACGAGCAGGTTGACGATCACCTTATGCATCTGCTCGCGGTCCATCGCCAGCGGCGGCAGCGGCGTCAGTTGTCGGACCAGCTTCACATCGGTCATGCCGGCACATTCTTGCAACGCGGCTTCGGCCAGTTCGTTCAAGTCCGTCATGGTGCAGTTCAGCCGCAGTTCGTCGCGCAGCGAGCCGATGCGGCTGACCAGATCGTTGATGCGCGCCACGCTCTTGCTCACGGCGCGCACGGCTTCGTCGCGAAATTCGGGACGGTCAAAGTGTTCGCGCAGGTTTTCCACCAGCAGCGAGAGCGTCCAGGCCGTGTTCTTCAAATCATGCACGAAGAACGTCGCCATGGTCTGGAACGCCTGCATTTCTTTCGCCTCGAGAAGTTTGCCGGACAGGCGCAGGCGCACGAGGTCGCCGGCGATTTGATCCGCGACGCATTTGAGCAAGTCCAAATCTTGAATAGAAAACGGCACGCCCGCCACGCGGTCGCCGAGCATCATCACGGCCACCATCTCATCGCCGCCCGTCACGGGAATGCAGACCCGATGGCCGCCGTGGGAAAATTTGATCGGCTGCCATTGCCGCATCGTGTCGCGCCACGGCTCCGTGCCGTCATCGAGGTCGAGCGGCGCGGCGTGCGCGCGAAGTTTCTCCAGCGGCTCGGCGACCTGCGCGCGCGGCTGGATCAATTTCTCCGCCTCGCTCTCCGAGAGCGATGTGGACGCGCCGAAGACGAGCGGGCCGTCGCGCTGCGGCACGAGCCAAAGCGTGACCGAGAGCACGTCGAAGGTTTCCGCGACCCAGTTCACCGTGGCGCGGCAGAGGTCGGCCTCCTTCATGTGGCCCGTGGTCGCGCTACTGAAGCGTCGCCAGATTTTCTGCACGTCATAGACGGGCCGGCGCAGATGCTGGCTCACGAAGCGTTTCACGCGCAGCCGCACGCGGTCGGAGAGGACGAGCAGTCCGAGCAGCACCAGCGCGACGAGCAGCGCGAACATTTGCAGCGCAAAATATTTTCCGCCGCCCAGCACGGAAATGATTTTCGCGAAGAACCCGACCGCGAGCAGGTAGCCGCCGATCAGGATGATGGCGAACGACTGGTAGAGCAGGGTGGGCGACGGATAGAGTTCGAGCATGAAGCCCTTGCCCCGCGCCTGCGCCACGAAGCCCATGATGGCGAAGATGATCAGCGCGACGGAGTTGAGCGAATCAAGCGCGGGATTGACGGCGGAAAAAATCAGGAACTCGGTGCTGGTATAGACGCGCGTGAGAAAGAGCGTGGCCAGGCCGATGACCATGAACTTCAACTGCCAGCGCATGAGTCCGACCGCCGCGCGGAAGGTGCGCTCGACATTCATCAGCACCGCCGCGGCGCTGATGACGAGCAGGATGTGGAGAAGCCGGCCCGCCTGGCCCAGGCGCCATGCGATCAACCCCGTGTTGCTGGCTGTGGTGTTGATCAATTCTGCGCGAAAGAACCAGACGAGCGTGGGAACCCCGACGAGCAGCGGGAGAATCACCCAGCGCCAGCGGCGGAGGAACGTGTCGTAATTCCCGCGCGCGTAAATGACGGAGAAGGCCAGCCACGTTGCGGGCACGAAGGCCAGCGCCAGAAAACGCCACTGGTACCAGCGCTGCGCCGCCGGGGCGTCCGGCGCGGCGAAGCTGAACGCGCCGAAGATGGAGTCCAGCGCCAGCGCGCCCACGCCGAGCACGAAGGCCAGGGTCTCGACCGAGCGCTTCTCAACAAAACAGACGCGCGCCGCCAGCGCGAGCGCGAGGCCGGCCGCGATCCAGAGCGTCATGGGCGAAGTCATCATGGAACTCAGAGCGTTGGTCTAAATGCGGGCTGACGCTACACAACCCACTTCATGCCGCCGAGAGTTTCTTGCGTGGCGCTGGCACCGGGGAAATGCGGGCCTCGGAGCGCAACCACGCCGGGGAGCCGGGCAACCAAACCGGAACGCGGGGCACGGACGGCCCGTGAACCGCCAGGCTGGAAGCCTGATCCACATTGCCGCATGCCCAGCGCGTTGGAACCAGTCGTTGGGGCGGTATGCCCACAGATTCAGAGCGACCACGGATAAAAGTTCTTGCTCTGTGGTCGCTCTGAATCCGTGGGAAATGGTTTGCCTCACAGCCGGGTCGGAGACCGGCGCTCCAGTTCACCGGCTCTTCCGCATTCTTCGCGCGAGCAGGAACCAGAAGAACGCCGCCACCGCCAGTGCGGCGGGGAGGATGAGCACGGCACGTTTCAATCCGTAGGCTTCCGCCGCTTTCTTCGCCAAGTCCGGGAGCAGCGCCGGGTCTGGAGGCGCCGCCGCAAATCGGTCCCGCAGAAAGTCCGAGGCGTGTCCCACCAGCTCCGGCGACCACATGTCGCCAAACAGGTGGATGATGAAGATGGACAAAGCCATGGCGCTGGCGCGGAGGTTGGCGGGCACGGTTTCGAGGATGAGCGTGTTGATCGGTCCGGTCGGAAGAAAGAGCAGGAACATCGCGAGTCCCAGGCAGGACATGGAAGCACCCCGGCCTTCCAGCAGAAACGCGAGCGCCGCCACGGGCACGGCGAACAGCGCCGAGAGACTGAGCGTGAGCGCGTAGCCCGAGGGGTTGCGCTTCTGCCAGGCGGTGGCGAGCCAGCCGCCGAGCAGCGTGCCGATCAATCCGGCGACCACCAGCACGAGGCCGAAGAAGGTCGCGGCCTTTTCCACGGGAACTTCATGCACGCGTGCGAGGAACGCCGGACCCCATAAGGCGAACGCGCCGAGCGCGAAGGTGTAGGCGGTGTAGCCCAGCACCACGAGCAGGTAGTTGGGCAGGCGCAACAGGCCGAGCACGTCAGCCATCGTGGGCTTGGCCTTGGACATCGGCGCGGCATCGTTCGCGCCGCGTTTTGGTTCTGCGAATGGCAGCAGCACCAGCGCGAGCAGGAGACCGGGCGCACCGGCCCAGATGAAGGCGTGCCGCCACGAACTCGCCGCCGCGATGTGTCCGCCCAGAATGTTACCCAGCGCCGCGCCGACCGGGATGGCGGCGTAAAAAATCGTCAGCGCGTTGTTCCGTTTCTCCGCGGAGTACGAGTCCGAGATCAAGCTCGGGCTGATGGTGGCGTAGCTGGCTTCGCCCACACCGACGAGCACGCGAAAGGCGAGCAGCCAGGCGAACGTCGCCGCCATGCCGGTGAACACCGTGCCAAGGCTCCAGACAAAAATGCCGCCGGCGATCAGCCATTTGCGCGACGAGCGATCCCCGAGATAGCCGAACAGCGGCGAGGTGATGAAGTAGCCGAGCATGAACGTGGTCACGATGCGGCCGACCTGGCCGTCGCTGATGTTCATCTCCTTTTGCAGCGGCAGCGCCACGGCGGAAAGCACGTAGCGGTCGAGGTAGTTGAGGAGGTTCAGTCCGGTGAGAATGAAGAGCAACCCGCCGGGTGAAAGTTTTCGGTTCATTTCAAGTGTTCGCGCGCGGCTTCCAGGCGCGCGCGCAACGCGGCGTCATTGGGCGTGGTGCGCAGCATTTTCTCCAGATGAAACTGCGCGGCGAACCAGTCGCCCGCCGCTTCGCACAGTTCCGCCTGTTCGCGCTGCCAGACTTCGAGGCTCATGTTCGCGCGGGTCACCGCTGTCGCGCTCTTTTTCTGGCGCAGCGCGGCGGGCACGGTCACGCCGAGCTGTTCCGCGAGGGCGATAAGCTCGGCGGGCGTGCCGGACTCGCGCGGCAAATTCCACACGAGCAGCCCGCGCGCGGAAACGACCCAGAGCCGGTTCCCGCCCGCGCAAAATCCGGCGCGGGAAAAATCCGCCGCGTCGGTGAAAGGCGGCGTGACGGGCTGGCCGGTCGCGGCATCCCAGACCTGCACCTCCTGTTTCAGCATGGTGAGCAGCCAGCGATCATCCCGACTGAACGCCACGGAGCGGACGTACGAAGGCAGGGGAATCGGTTCGAGAACTGGCGTGCCGTCCTGCGCGTTCCAGACGACGGCGCGCTGATCCCGGCTGGCCGTGGCGAGGAGCCGGCTCCGGTGGCTAAACTGCAGCTCGACCAACGTGTTCGCATGGGGCATGGGCTTGCCCAGCCTCGCGCCCGTGCCGGTGTCCCACAAGTGCGCCGCGCCAGGGTTGAGTTCCGTGTTCCCGGCTGCGGCCAGCCGCCGACCGTCGGGCGAGAGCGCGAGCGTCTGCAAATTGGTCGTCAGTTCCCACGTCCTCCGTTCCGCGCCGGTTTCTGCGTCGAATTGCAAGACGAACGGACTGTTGTGCCCGCCGGCCACAATGAATTTTCCGTCCGGGGCCAGGGCGGCAAGATGCACCGTCATCGGCGCGACTTTGCTGAAAATCAAACCGCCGGTGTCCGTGTTCCAGTAAAAGAGTGTGCGCTTGTGGCCCGTGAGCAGCCGCGTGCCGGACGCGTTCAGCCACCAGAGTTCCGCATTCGTGATGGAAAATGTGCGGGCGGAATCGCCGTCCGCGTCCCAGACCCGGGCCATCGTCGCGCCGCTTTCCACATCCAGGGTCAGGGCCACGGCGCGCGTTCCGGCGTCATTGCACAACAGTTTCAACACCTCGCCGTGCATGGCCTGCGGACGGGAGCGTGGCGCATCATCAGCCGCATTCCAAAAGCGCAGGGCATTGGAAACGACGGTCACGTAGTGCGCACCGTTGCCGCTGAACAAGGCGTGGCGTCCGAGATTCTTCGGCGCGTCGGGCCGCATCTCCCAGATTTTGATCTCGCCGCCGGCGCCCGCCGTGGCCACGCGGCGCGCGTCGGCATCGAAGACCGCCTGCATGGCGGCCGTGTGCAGGTTGAGCGTGGCCCCGGCGGGCCGGCCCGTGCGCGCGTCCCAGACCCGCACCGTCTGGTCCCAGCCGGCGGAAAGGATCTGGCGTCCGTCCGGGCTGTAGCTCACGCGGCGCACGGCGGCGCGATGATTCATGCTGGCGGAAACCGCGAGCGTGCCGTTGGTGTGCCAGACGCGCAGCGTGTGATCGGAACTGGCCGTGACGATCTGCCGTCCGTCGGGAGAAAACGCGGCGGCGTGAATCCATTCCGCGTGGACGAACGGCAGAGAAATTTCTTCCGTCGTCTGGGCATTCCACAGACGCGCCTGGCCGTCCTTCCCGGCGGTGACGATCAGCCGTCCGTCCGGACTGAAGACGGCGTACCAGAAACCCTGGCCATGACCATCGAGCTGTCCTTCCCACGCGCCGTCGCGGGCGTTGAGGATGAAGCCCCCGGTGTCTGCGCTGGCCACGACGAGGCGTTGACTGTCGGGACTGAACTCGGCGGAGTTGACATGCGCCGGGGCTCGGAACGTGAAACGGTTGGTCCGCGTCGCGACCTCCACGACCGTGACCGAATCTTTTTTGTGCGTGATGGCGATGGCGCGCTCGTCGGGGCTGAACACCGCCGTCTCAATCGCGCCGGGCACCGGGTACTCGTCCAAGGTTGCGAACGTTTCCAGATCCACGATCCGCGTGCGCCGGTCCCCCGCCACGAGCAGCCGCCTTCCGTCGGCGCTGAAACGGACGTCGGTGAGCGGGCCCCCATCATCCCAGGATTGCCAGAGCCGGGGCGATTGCTGGCGCACCGTGCCGAGGCGCACGCGGGTCGTCTCGGCGGCGGCGCGGTCGCGCTGTTGCAAACGCAGCGCCTCGGCCAGCGCCGGCAGCGCGCCGTGCAAGTTTCCCGTCTCGACCGCGCGCGCGCCTTCCGTGATGTAGGCGCGGACCAGCAATTTTTCTTCGCGCGCGCGGAGATGATTGGTCACGAGACTGTAGAACAACGCCACGATGGCGAGGCCGATGGCGAGCCAGGCGACGCGCTTCAACGTGGCGAGTTGCCGCTCGACCACGCGCAGGCGGCGCACCGAGCGGCCGCCCAGAAGCAGGTCCAGTTCGTCGCGCAATTCTTCGGCGGTCTGGTGGCGGGACTCCGGCTTTGTGGCAGAGGCTTTGACGATCACCTCGTTCAATTCCACGACCAGTTCACCATCAGAAAACTTGTCCAGCCCGGCGGGCAGCGTGGGAAACGCGTGGCGATCCTGACCCGTGCTCATTTCGTAGAGCACCATGCCGAGGCTGTAAATATCGGCCTGCACCGCGCCTGGCCCCTCAGGCGGGATGTAGCCTTCGGTGCCGACGTAGGAACTGCCGGCCGTGACCGGCGCGACCAAGCCGATGTCCGCGAGCTTCGGCTCCGCGTTCACGAAAATGATGTTCGAGGGTTTGATGTCGCGATGCACCAGGCCGCTCGCGTGCAAGTGCGCGAGCGCGGCGGCAAGACTGCGCCCGAGGTCGAGCGCCTCGGCGGCGGGCAAACGCACGTGTCCGGTCAAGTGGCGGCCCAGCGTCTTGGCGGAATAGCTGGCCGGATCGAACGGGCGGCTCGCGTCCAGATCGTCCGCCAGTTCCATGATGTAATAGAAATAGCCGGCGGCGTCGTTGCGCCCGATTTGCAAAATGTCCACCAGCCCCGGATGGCTGCGCGAAATCGGCTCGAACCTTTGGATGCCCTGGAACTCGCGCTCGTACGGACGGTCTTCCTCGAAGCGCGCGCGGTAGATGATTTTCACCGCGCGATAAAGGCCCATGACCGTGCGGGCCAGCCAGATTTCGCCGTAGCTGCCCTCGCCGATGCGGCGGATCAGTTCGTGGTCGGGAATCGCCGGTGGCGGAATGGATTCGTAAAATGGCCTCATGTCGCGCGCGACGTTCGCCCGCATCCGGGCCGCGATGAATGCGGCGAGTTGTAAGCCGCGCGTTCGGCGGAGGCAATGGCAGAAGTGGCG
>Ga0163150_10005968_pt1 | contig 15213 bp, 11 predicted proteins | sample OliLakLV19P2IB_FD_148628 | JGI IMG/M metagenome (GOLD analysis project Ga0163150, IMG submission 148628) | Freshwater microbial mat bacterial communities from Lake Vanda, McMurdo Dry Valleys, Antarctica - Oligotrophic Lake LV.19.P2.IB | ecosystem: Environmental > Aquatic > Freshwater > Lake >...
AATAGCATCTGATTCTATGAACGCTGAGATTGCGATGATTGCTGTGGTGAAGTTAGAGATTGTATAACGGCTACAGTTTCGGGACTTAAACATTTTGCTTTACTGGGTGTCGGGTAGATACTAAAAGTAAATATGGTATAATTTGGGTATAGCTCAAACGGCAATAATACTGCCGTTTTTTAATAAGGAATAAAATGCCAAAGCCAACTACCAGTTATACCGCAACAACCAAGAACTCCACTGCCTATACTGCTACCTCTAAAAATGCTGTTGCCTATACCACGCCAGCTCGGAACTCCACTAGTTATACATCTACTTCCAAGAACAGCACTTCCTACATAGACTCAGATGCCGATAGTGCCACGTCTATAACTTTGGGTGATCTTGTGGTTACACTAGGTAGTTTGGTAGTTTATCTACATGGTTATCTAACTGCAGATGTTCCAAATCAACTTAATACCAAGGCTACGACAGTCTATGCGGAGGTGTAGATGGCTTTTCCAACATCGTTGACTACTTTGCCTGATACTACTACCGGAGAAGTTTTAGGCACTGCGGGGGGTGGTATTGGTATATCGGCTTACCTAGATTTTGTGGGTGTTGATCTATTGGCTATTGAAACTAAGATTGGTACTGGTTCAGCTACACCTGCCTTAAATAAAGTCTTGGTTGGTGATGGTACGGGGACTTCTACTTGGTCGGCTACACTGGCTGGGTTGACTCTTACTACTCCAGTAATTTCTACTATTTCTAACACGGGGACGCTCACCCTACCAACTTCTACCGATACCTTAGTAGGCAAAGCTACTACTGATACTTTGACTAATAAAACCCTGACAGCTCCCATAATTTCTACTATTTCTAACACGGGGACGCTCACCCTACCAACTTCTACCGATACCTTAGTAGGCAAAGCTACTACTGATACTTTGACTAATAAAACCCTGACAGCTCCCACGATATCTGACTTCACTAACGCTGCCCATGATCACGGTGACGCTGATGACGGCGGAGCAATAGTTGCCGGTGCTATACCTGCCGGAGCGATTACTAATGCTCGGTTAGCCACTTCAGCAGGTGAGATAGGTGCAGCTTGGCAAACATGGACACCAACATTTGTAAATTGGACTATAGGGACTGGTGGGAGTGCTGGCACGACTGCCGCATATATACAAATCGGCAAAACAGTGCATATTCGGATAGCCTCGACACTAGGTTCTAGTGGTCAGTCAGTTGGTGCGGGAGTTACATTTACTCTACCCGTGGCTGGGGCTGCTTACGGTGAATCAGGGACATCTGCTATGGCAATAGGTGTTTTACGGTTTGAAGATACGGGAGTTACTAATTACATTGGAGAATTACAGTATAGTTCTGCCACCCCCACCAAAGCAACTGTTGTTGTGCGTAATGCAGCAGGTACTTATGTAGGGACTCAAGCTATATCTGCCACCATACCACTTACTTTTGGGGCAGGTGATTCGTTTACTGCCACAGGAACATACGAAGCAGCCTAACATCATGGATATAAACTAATGAAAGGACAAACATGCTAACCTTCAATTCATTATATTCTGAAGCCCAAGAACAGGTGCAGGACCCTGACGCTACCTCTCTAATAGTTTTGAAGAGAGCCATAAACCAGGGTGCTAAGAAGTTTGGAGCTATCCTAAATAGAGAATGGCGAACCAGTGAAAAGACCTTTGGTATAGTAGCTGCCCAACAGTACTATCAAATGCCTGAAAACTCTATCCGTATGAAATGGGTAACTATAACAATAGGTAACATAGCCTACCCATTAACAGAAATAGCTGATTACGAAACCTGGCAACATCTGAACATGCGTACCTCCACTACCTCTACCGTACCTGAGTATTATTACGTCAGAGGGAATGATGAGTTTGGTATCTGGCCTATCCCTTCTGCTACCACAGCCAACGCTGGTAGATTAAATTACGAACGGCGTATGAGAGATATGGTAGAAGCTGATTACACCACGGGTACGGTAACGATGACGATTAACTCAGCAACGGTGACTGGCTCTGGTACGACCTTTACGGTGGCTATGGTTGGAAGATGGCTGAACGTCACTACCGCTACAGGAGACGGTGAGTGGTATAAAATATCGGCCTTTACAAGTACGACAGTTATAACGCTGGAGAATACTTACTCTGGGGCAACCCTAGCCTCCCTAGCCTATACGATAGGTGAATTACCTGATATCCCTGAGGAGTTCCATGAATCCCTAGTAGACTATGCTTGCTATCGTTACTACCGTAGACGTAGGGATACTGTTCTAGCTAGGGATATGAAGTCAGCGTTTGACGAATCCCTAGCGGAGTGTATGGCTGATTACTCTTCCAAGACAGGTTCACAATACTTCCGACCAATCAGATTACGACAAGGATACGTACACCATCACAGAGATTATAAGGTGGTTTGATGAAAATACCCTTAACCATTGTTAGAAACAGCGGTGGCCAAAGTCAGTCCACAAAAGAAGGGGTTCCACATTCCTTTGCTTATTCCAAACACATAGATTTTCGTAAAGACCCTAATTTGTTATCTATCCTCCCAGCAACCGTTAAAGAGTCCAGCACCACAGTCACAGACCTGATCACCGATATGATACAACTCCCTTCGGGAAAGATTGTAGCGGTAGGAGACGCAGGGGGCGTGTATGTACGGACTACCGCAGGAAGTTGGTCTAAGCACGGCACAACCCTAACTAATACAGCCTGTGGTATGGTCTATAACCTACAACACGATACTATTTATGTTCCAGGTTTGACGGCGATACACTCCATAACGGGAGCTGACGGGGTGTTTGGTGGTTCACTGACTCCTGTCAACAATACTTTCTCAGCCTTAGTAGACCAGAGTGCCACCGTATCAACGAGTACCTATACAACCACTGGTTCACTATCCGAAGCTGCTACGCATAAATTGTTATTATCACCAACCATAGAACCGCTTTACTCTGTTAAAGTTTGGGTTACTACTAAGGGTACGGGTAATTTAGTTATAACTATGCACGACCAGGCTAACAATACTCTAGCTACTCAGACAATACTAAATGCTTCTGTCACTAATGGAGCCTTAAACGAGTTTGTATTCACCACTCCCGTCAGGATGCTGGTCAGACCTAACCCAGCTAATTATCACTTTCACATAACCCATCCTTCGGGTACGGCTTCAACTATTGGTAGTAGTACTGCCTCGGATTTCTCGACTGCAAGATATGAAAGTTGGAGTAATAGACTGGTAGACCCAGTAAATAACTTCCACCCTATTTATAGATTCTTACAGTATTACCTAATCCTAAACGAAAGATACGTAGTAGCATGGGAGCCAATATCCCAAACAACTCCAACGGCGTTAGAGTTTGTCCAGCACCGTCTGACGCTCCCTGAGGGCTACGAAGCTACTTCAGGAGCGCAATATACCGAATACTTCGCTATAGCGGCTGAGAAGCGCTCTACGAGTGCCACAAACGAATTTCAAGACGGTAAGATAATCTTCTGGGATGGTACTGCTGTAACATACAACTTCTTTATCAACATACCAGAGGGCGCGCCTTATGGTATGTTTTCTCACAAAAATATATTATATTGGTTTGCTGGCGGTTCATGGTGGGCTTGGTCTGGTGGTCAACCTGTCAGATTATTCCAAATGCCCAATACAGATACTGAATTTACTGATGTAGCAACATACTTTGTAAATAACCCTCATACCCAAGCGGTCCGTAACGGAATCCTCATGGGAGCTTTCCCGTCTATTACCACTTCCACGATAGCCGAACATGGAGTTTATTCCTACGGTTCTCGTAATAGGAATTATCCAGATGCCTTCGGGTATTCCTACACTATGTCCACGGGGACAATCGTTAACGGTACCCTACGTCTCGGGGGTGTGTGGAGCTTTGGGGATAAGATGTTCCTCAGTTGGAGAGACGGGGCTTCCACGTATGGAGTGGATAAAATCTCCCCTGACTCTGACCCCTTTACAACGGCTACTTGGGAGAGCCTGATAGTTGATCACGGTAGACCTGATAAAACCAAAGAAGCAGTTAGTTTGGAGATTACCTTTAAGGCCTTGCCTACGGGAGCAACCATTACACCGAAGTATAAGATAGACCGAGCTACTAGTTATACTTCGGGGACTGCCGCCGTAGCCACCAATACTGTAATCAAACTAAACATAAATAAACGCTATAAAGAAATACAACTAAGTTTTGATGCCGTAGCTACCACGGCTACGCCTGAGATAATATCTGTGACCCTCATATATGAAACATTGGAGAGTGAGCGTGACTGATTTTTATACCATACCCTCTAATCCATTATCAGTAGACCTTTTACCGCTTGATACTTCTCGGTCATCTTTATGGCAATCATTACAACGGGGGATTGATACTCGCTCTGGTAATTTAATAGTACGGAATGCCATCAGAGATACGCTAACGGTCGGTGTATTAGCGGACGGTACGTTAGGTTTTGAAGTAATTGATTCTGCTGGTAATAGTACGTTTAATCCATTCGTAACTGATGTAACGACCTTAACCAACAAGGTCGGTGCAGGAGCATCTACGCCTGTCGTTAATCGGGTATTAGCCGGTACGGGTACGGGGACCTCTGCTTGGGCGTTAACACTCGCGGGATTAACTCTAACTACCCCAACTATTGCCAATTTTACCAATGCAACTCACGACCACATTAACACGGCTGGTGGGGGTAATCTAAACCTATCAACTGCTGCCTCAGCCATAGCTTATACGGTCTTTACCCCCACCCCATTGGGGTATAGTGGCACACCAACTACTACGCTTGCTCGTTATATCCAAATTGGCAAAATAGTAACTATGGACGTTAGTTTTACTGGAACTAGCGATGCTACTACGGCGACCTTCACACTGCCAGTTAGTCCAAAATCTACTGCTGTTTATCAGCTAATTGCTACTGATAATGGTACGGTTGCTACCAGTCCTGGTCTTTTATCGTTGACGGCCTCTAGTACAACCGCAGACTGTTTCTTGACCTTGGCTAGTGGGGTATGGACGAACACTGGTACAAAAGTAGTAAGGGCTTTTGGTATAGTCTATGAGGCAGCATAATGAAACATGATATAATAAAACCAGCTCAGACGGCTCAGCCTCTGAGTTTTAATTTTATAAGGATATAGTTATGGCAATACTAGGAAACGTAGAGATTAGCGGACTAGACCTCTCTCCTGCTATGCGTAGCTCACTAACAAGCGGAATGTCAGTTGCTGATTTTAACAGGACGTATTCAGCTTCGGTAGCGGGCTTCCGACCGATAGCAACATCTCGTCAACAAGCAGCTCCAGCTCCCGTACAGCAAGCTGCTCCAGCCGCCCCCCAAGCCGCTCCCGCCGCAGCCCCCGTAGGCAACCAATACCAACAGCAAGCCGACCAACTCTACGGCGACCTCACGGAATTTGATAAAGCCGCTCAATCTCCTTTGGATATTTATAACTCTGCCTTGGAATCGCTAGGGATATCTGATGCGCGTACCCGTGTAACAGGATTAAAAACTCAACTTATGAATACTGAAAATCTACTCCGTAATGTGGATAGTGATGTCACTGGACGTACACAAAACTCTTTAGTTACCGAAGCCCAGCGCCGAAGGTTAGTAGCCATGGAATCTGCACCTATAGCAGAACAACTTCGTGACCGTGGCCGTGAGTTTGAAGTTGCAGAAGGTAGCTACGGTAGGATACTAGGCGAAGGTAAAATTCAAGCCGACTATGGCTTCCAAGGCCAACAGACCAAACGCCAAGGCTTAATAGACCGAATGACCATACAAAGAGATAATGCCAAAACTGCTGAAGAGAAACGCCAGTGGGAGGTTAAAATTCAGATGGAACGAGATAAGATAGTTGAAGATAGAAGGCAGTATGACCAGACCTATGCCTTTAATGTAGCACAGGCTAATAAGCCAGCGGCTTCTTCAGGCGGTGGTGGCGGTGGTGGCAGCGGTGGCAGCTCTGGCGGCGGCAACCCTGGCCAAGAATTTCTAAGTTACATTAAAGGTCAATTCGGCTCTGCCGGTAAGAACCCTTCACGACAAACTCAAGATGCTTGGGCTAATGCTTGGTTTTCATCTAAAGGTATTTCTAATGCTGCTCGGCAACCTTATTGGGACTTATTTAATAGTACTTATAAACGACCAGGAGACCCCTACAAAGACTGGCTTTATAAAAGATAGGAGCTAGTCCATGGCCAGAAAAAAGAAGAAGAATATCTACGAGGACTGGGGACTCGGTGGTGGAGCCGATGTTGATGTTAGTGGTTCGGATAATCCGTATGAGAGTTGGGGTTCACAGGTTGCCAAGCGACCACGCGACCCTGCTGTTATATGGGACTGGGGTGCTTCAACTAAAGACGAACTAGCCAAACAAACCGCCGATAAAGAAGCTGAAAAAAAGAAAGTCCAAAAAGAAGCCGGAGACCGTGCCAAAGAGACTGTCCGCAAGCGTGGTGTCTGGGAAAAATTTGGTGATGTGTTTGAGGCTAACTCACCGCAAGACCAGCAGAAAAGGATGGATAGGGGGGAAGCTAAGACCTACGAACAGCAACAGAAGGATAAAATTAACCCTCCTCAGACTACTAATGCTGACAGGGACGAAACTGTTGCTATGCACGAAGCTCTCAATCAGAGGCTCAAGTCAGGAGAAATAGACCAAGCTGGCTACGCCAAAGAGTTTACTAAGACACTGGCTGACAGGCCTAACCCTAGGCGTGAAATCACGCCAACCAAAGAAGACATACAAGCATGGAAACAGTCCGAAGTACAGAAGGTCAGTGAGAAACTAAGGGCTGGAAAGATTAACCAACCTCAGGCTGTAGCTATTATTGAAGGCATTACTAGCGTAGACGAGAAGCAGTTGACAGCACAGGACCTCCTGAGGCCGGACAATCCACGAAGTTCAGTAGGACAGGCTCTTGGTGCTTTCGGAGGCTCAGTTGGTACTAGCGTACTAAGCATCCCCGGAGATGTAGCTTCTCTTGCCGGTGGTGCCATAGAAGCTACTACACCATTCAACAGCGCCGGTCAAAGATTACAAAAAGTAGGTAAAGCCTCTGATGAAACTATGGACGTACTGTCTGGCTACAGTACTGGGGCGCGTCCGGGTGAAAACTCCTTTGTAGTCAACCTAGGTTCCGGTGCTGGATCATTGGCCTTTTCATTAGCCGCTGCTACCCTAGGGAGTCCAACAACTGCTGCTACCCTGTTTGGAGTTAAAGCCGGCGCAGAACAGTACCGTGCTGTGAGGGAAGAGGGCAAGTCCAACTTGCAGGGACTGGTAACAGCTATACCAGCTGGAATAGCTGAGGCCGGACTTGAGAAGATTGGACTAGATAAGTTCCTGGGTGCTGGCGGTAGTCCCGTTAGGAAGTTTATTACTCGTATGGTCACAGAAGGCGCACAGGAGCTTACTCAGAGCGCAGCCCAGTCTACTATTGGTGCTACTTATAAAGACACTGACTGGACCAAAGTAGTTCAACAGGCGGCCACAGAGGGCATGTATGGAGCTTTGGTTGGTGGAGGTGGAGATATTGCCTTAGAGATTAGCCCTAAACTAGTACAGGCTGGTTTGCCTCAACAACTAGCCGATAAGATAGCTAACCGTATGGCTGGTTCAGCAGAGCAACAGTTAGCTGAAGATCAAGGTGCGGAGAAGGCCACAGAAACTCCCCATGTCACTGTTGAGAATCAGATAGCTGAGTATATAAAAACAGGGGAAGAACCTACAGTAGAGGGCTTTACTAAGTACATAGAAGAAGCAGGGACAGAACTGACACCAACTCAATTAAACTACACCATAGATAAGTTCAAAAAGTCTTTTCCTGACACAGTAAAACCACCTGCAACAGAGACAAAACCTGAAGTCGCTCCACCAACTGTTGAGAAGCCTACACCAAAACCCAAAGGTTCATTGAAGCCTATAACCCCTAAACCCTCTGTACCAGAAGTAAGTCCTGCTAAACAAGCCGTTAAAGACGGTCTCACAGAGGAGCAGTTTATGAAGGGGCAGGGAACTTACTTTCACTCCACACCAGTAGAAAATGTTTCTAAAATAGAAGCAAACGGTTTTTCTGGAGATATTGGAAAAATGAGTCAGGCAAGTGGGGGTAAAATGGAAAAGGGTGTATTCTTGTATGACAAAAAATCCAGTGCTGATACCTTCGGGAAAAACTTTAAAAGTGCTTCAACTATTGAAACTAAAGTTAATGGCAAGGTCTATGATGCAAACACTCAAACAAAATATGGATGGGAAGATGACCTTCAAACACAAGAGATAGCGAAAGACCCTAAAATAATTGCACAGCTTAAAAGAGACGGCTTTGTTGGAGTAAAAAGTACAGAACTTGGAACTAATGCAACCTTTGTATTTGAACCAAGTGCAGTTAAAACCACCTCCCAACTCCGTGCAGAGTATCAACAAGCATCCCCAACCCCTAAACCAAAAGTAACACCGCAGAAAACCACCCCACCCACACAAGCTAAACCCAAAGGCACACCGAAGCCCCTAAGCAGGGCTGATATAGCCAAAGAAGAAGGCCCCACCGCCGAAACTGCCCAAGACCGCCTAGACAAAGCCCGCCTGAGCGTAGAATCAGGTGGTTATGTTGGTACTATCCCCAAGCCAGTCAACAAATCTAGGCTAGGTAGATTACTCAGAAAAAAGGGTGTGGAAGTTGTAGATCAGCCACGTCGTACCCTTGGTTCTGTTTTGGGAGTTACGCCTATGCGTGAGCTAGGCAAAAAAGACCCTGTGGCTGGTCAAATATTCCAAGCTGGACGTAATGCTCAAACAGACTACGAGGCAATGGTAGATGAAGGTCGCCAACATTCTGCTGAATCTTTCAAGGGGCTAAAAGAAGCCGAGAAAACAGAATTGGTTAAACTTCAAGAAGAAGGCATTAGTGAGGCTGAGGTCAAGAAACTTAAACCTAAATATCGCAAAGCTATAGAGGGCATGCGTTGGTTCAATGCTGAAATTCGTAAGATTGCTGAAACCGAGTTTGATATTGACACCTCCCAGTGGCGGTTTGATACTTTTAATTACTTCCACCACTTATTCATAGGCGACCAGGCAGTTGTAGTAGACGGACACGTTAAATTTATTGGTCGTCGTGGCCCAGCCCTCCAAAAAGCAGAGGAGCTAATTAACAGTGGAGTAGACCCGAAAAATATAACAATTAAACCTAAGTTCATGAAAGAGAACGCACCTACTACTCTTTTATCGCAGAAAGGGTTTTGGTCTTTTGTTACTAAAATGGCCGATAAACTAGAGGTTAGTTCTACTGAAATATTAAATGAGATACAAGGTGTTGTTGCAACTAAACCCCGTCCTAAATTTGTTGGTGCGTTCAAACAACGTAAAGCTAATTTAGAAGGATACATTACTGACCCCGAACTTACCTATACATTTCTTTGGGACAGGATTTCTCGTAAACGCTACTTAGAGCCATTTGCTAAAAAAGCTCAGAATGAGGTGGGTAAGATAAAAACTCAATGGTTAAAACAAGAAACTCAAGACTACATAGATACAGTCGGTGGTAAGTATATTGACCCAGTTTATTTCTTGGGTATAAATATCAATACCCTAGCTAAGAGGCTCAACCGTATCCAAGCTCCCCTAAAATTAGGTTATCGACCAAGTACGGCACTCATAAACCGCCTTCAGAACCTACAGATGGGGTATTCGGATATAGGTAGTTGGTTATTTTATGGTTCAGGCAAGGTACTCACCAAAGAAGGTAAGCAGATAATCGAAGAATTAAAGATAAACACCCAACCAACAAAGGTTGAGGTGGGCGACCAAGTACGCTTCCGAGTTAGCAGGCCAGGTTCTCAAAAAGGGCTAAGAGGATTACTAAAACCATTAGGACTATTCAGTAAAGCAGAAGTCGCCAACCGTTCAGAGTTAGGCGTAGGTTCTTATTATTATGCGCGTCTAAAATTAAAATATGACCATGATAAGTCTTTACAGTTCGCCAAGGATGCGAATAGTGCACATAACCTAGTCTATGGTACTTCTGATTTAGGTAAAATCTATCGCCATCCATTAGGTAAAACTTTCGGACAGTTTAAGACATTCTCAATTGGTTACTTATATAATGCCACGAACGTTTTAATTGGCAAGCCTGTCGGTGGTATGGAGCAGTATTTTGATGATATGTTCCCCACCAAACAAGCTAAAATGAAGCGGGCGGCAAGGTTTATTGGCACAAACGCCGCAATAGGAGGAGCTAGAGTAGCTCTGTCACCCCTCTTTGCTATAGTTATGTTTCTTTTGCTTAGAGGTGAAGACCAAGAAGAACCTGGATGGTTCAGGGGAGTTTTATCATTTGTGAATATAGATATTTCTAGGCGGGCGGGGGTAAACCCTGCGGACGTTCTCCCGACTGGAGATAAGTTTGAAGATAATGATTGGCTTAAATTTGCCTCTATAGTTGGGGGGCCGAGTGGCAGTGATCTAATCTTAATCCAGAAATACCTAAAAAAATACGCGGAAACTAAAGACCCTAAAGATTTAGCAAAAGCCATACGCATCTCTCCGGCTGCATGGAATATGTACCAATTTCTAAAATTAGGTGAAGAACAAGTAGTCCAACCATCGGACTGGGAGAAGGCTCTGGTCGGGGCAGGGTTTGTGCCTAAACGTTTTAATATGATCAAAGAGGGAATGGTTGAACTTAGTTACTTCGCTCCAGAACTAAAAACCGCTAACGGGTTGCCTACTCGTCAAGCAATTGAAAATATGGTTAATAATTTAGGTGACGATAAGTATGATGAATCTAAGAAGAAAACTATTAAAATGATACTCCGAGAGGCCCACATATCTGAAGCTCGTTACCCAGAATTTGTACAGTCACGAAAAGACAGAATGGATAAGCCCGATAGTGTTTGGAGTAAGCTGACTGGTGACCCCTCAAAGGGTGGGTTTGATGACAGGATTAATGAAGCTCTAAAACAGAGGGATATGGATAAGGCCCGGACAATTAGTTATGAATATAACAATATATTGGATAAATTATTGGAAAAACAGGGTTATAAATTAGACAAAGAAGAACGCGAGAAAGTAGAGGACAACAAAGTGAGGATAGGCGGGTTGCGGAAAAGAAAAGCCTGGAGAGATAACTAATGTGCTACTATACCCATAGCTCAGACGGCATACCATTGTCGTCTTTTTAATAAGGAATAACCATGACCACCGAGTCCAACCAACTAAAGGAAATAAATTGAGAACACTATAATGGAAGCCGTAGCCCTAGCCTCAATAGCCCTAGCTGCAACTGCGATGGGTGGTAATATCTGGCTTGCTAAATATCTTGCTAAAACCCTCTCTAAAGACCTGAAAGAACATACCAGAGCAGCCGTGCAGCAAACAGCCGCCAGCCGTGAAGCTACGACCTTTCTGCGTAAATTAAACGGTCAATTACCCGAATTAGTAGAAGAAAAGAGAAAGGAAGCGAGGGATTAGTAATATGGCGCTAAATTTTAAGTGTATAATAAGCTGGTTACAATTCAATAGGAAATAAGGAGTAGTAATGCGCAGACCAAGCTCATCCACAAACATCACAAGCAAACACGGTAGCCCCACAGGTGGTTTTTATGGTAAGCATCTAGGGACGGATTATGCTCTGTCGCTTAACAACCCTATAGTAGCCCCCGTTAATGGGAAAATTGCGGCTCAAGGCTGGTCTAATACTGTTGGCAATTATATCGAAATAGATGGTGATGACGGCAGGCGGCATCGTTTGCTGCATCTAAACCAACGGCTCGTACCGAACGGTAGGTATATTACCGAAGGTCAGCAAGTAGGCCTGTCAGGTTCCACTGGTTCATCAAGTACAGGGCCACACATCCACTGGGACGCACGTAAGGGTGGTACAGGCTTTGGTGACGGATTCGCTAACTATGTAGACACCGAGGCATTAGTTGTGGCTCAACCGCCAGCACCCGTACCAACTGGAGACACTAGAATTGGACGTATGTTATATTTGCACCCTGTACCACAATGGAGTGTTTACCGTGTGGGGCAGCAACCTATCCGTTCACAACGAATTGGCTACCTGATACCTCAGAATTATTATCATGGTCCAGGCGGAAAACCTGGTCTTACCTACAGGATAGAGGCTGTGAGTAAGTACCCCAATACTGTCACTATCCGTACCGATACATATGGATTGGTCGATATATTCGTAGATAGTGATGGGGAAATAATTTAAGGAGGAAAATATGAGTCTATTAAAATCATTCTGGGCAAGACTGGATGGACGAAAGCGTTTACTTGGCAAGCTGGTTCTAATTGTTTACGCTGGTGCAGTGACTACACAAGTTATTGACCGCAACGTAGACATAGAACGAGCTATAACCGTTCTACTCGGTGTTGGTTACGCCGACGCTATCCGAAAGGCATAAAAAAATGTTCATCTTGGTGGGTATCATCTTTACGATAACCTTTGTAATCTTACAGACGTTTAGTTTTGTGGTACCTGCCGTTGGTTTTCTGGCGGTTGGTTTCTTGATAGCTGGATGGTTTAGAGGTGAAGTATGGTAGACAAAGAACCATTTCCCAAGATTGAGATTCTGCCAAGCGTGAACTACCACTAGGCTAAAGACCTAGTGGCTTCCTGCTTCATAGCTTCATCTACTGATGATAGCTCCACAGGCTTTAGATTGTAGTCCCTACAACCTTTTAAATTTAATTCTCGCAATACTTGAGCCAAGATATTTTGAGAGGCGTTGATATCCCTATCTAATTTTATACTACATCTCGGACATTTCCACTCTCTATCTTTTAACCCTAATTCTTGATTGATGTATCCACAACTATTACAAGTTTTAGAACTGGGGTAGAAGCGATTGATTCTCTCAACTTTACCACCGTAGCTTATTGACTTGTATTCTAATTTAGTTACGAACGAATACCAACTCTGATTAGATATTGCTCGTGCTAAGCAATGATTTTTTACCATTCCTTTTATGTTCAAATCTTCAATAGCAATTAGTTTATTTTCTTTACATATTTTATCGGAAAGCTTGTGTTGAAAATCTTGTTTGATATTACTAATTTTTTCATAGCGTTTAGTAAGTTTTAAAATTGCTTTTTTTCTATTTTGGCTTCCCTTTATCTTTTTACTAACCTGCTTGTGTAAAAACTTGATATTTTTCTCATCAATTTTTAAACTATATTTCTCTCCGTTAGAACAAACAGCAAAATCTTTAATCCCTAAGTCTATACCAATGTTATTGTCGCTAATTCTTTTCTTTTTTACTTCATAATCCGTAGTAATAGAAACAAAATACTTATCCGTTTTAGTTTTACTAATCGTTGCAAACTTTATTTTTCCTAAAATTTCCCTATGAACAACAGTTTTAATTCCTTCTTTAAATTTAGGAAAACAAGAATGGGTATCTTTAATTATGAAAAATTGCGGTATCCTAAAACTTTGATTATTTTTCTTGCTTTTAAAATTAGGAAAACTGCTTTTCTTTTGAAAAAATCTATTATATGCAGTATCTAAATCCTTTAGCGTTTGTTGTAGAGATTGTGAGTTTGCCGTTGTTAGCCAGCCATTTTCTTTTTTTAGAGCAGTCAACTGATTAGCACAGTCATAGTAATTCAAATGTTTTTTCTTTAAATCCTTTTCGTTTGCTTCTAAATATATTTTATTGTTTAAATCTAAAAAATAATTCCAAACAAACCGAGAACAGCCGAACATACTATCCAGCTTTTCTTTTTGCTCCTTGTTTGGTGAAATTTTGAATTTATAACTTTGCATACCTTTATTATAGTTTATGCTAAAACCATTGTCAAGCATTAAATCTTATGATATACTAAATATATGAGCAAAGAAAGTCAATACCACTCTAAAGCAAGTGCTAAATATATCCATAATTTTTTAAATTCTTGGATCCCATCCTTTATCAAAATCAATAGGACTTGTACCTTTCGTTTCGTCAGCTGGGGGCACGATTTGGGGGTTTACTGACGAAAGTGATTCTGAGCCATTTTCGTCAGTACTTCGGGTTTTATTTGGTGAAGTAACGAAAGGGGTCATTGGCAGGGAAAGGTCGATTTTCGTCAGTTCCGCATAGTTTCCTGTTTGTGCGTAAATCTCAATTTTTCTTTTACCCTCTAGGCGTGAATCTACTGACGAAAGGTAATTTTTAAAAACCAACTCTTTAACATAATTTTGAATAGATCTAAGTGTTATATCTGGACCATCAGCCGTCCATCGGTTAAATATCTGCTTTGTTGATAAGGAAAGGCTTTCGTCAGTTCTTTCGCCAGTTCTTTCGTCAGTTCTTTCGTCAGTAAATATATCCATAATTTTTTGAAGTCTTGCAGACTTTGAAACCTGCCACGGTTCACCTTTTGTTTCATACTTACCTTGTGAATTTAACTCAATTACAATTATTGGTATTACAGCGTCAAAACGACCATATGTTTTAAGTACCCGTTGTGTCGGCATACCATTTTCATTTCTAGTAAATTCAATAATATTATCTACAAACCCTGGAAGTGCCCCAGATCCTCGTGAAGCCTGTGCTTGATCTCCGCCACCCTTCCTAAAATGATGAACCAGTAAAACGCCTAGTTTCTTCTCAGTAAGTGCATAAAGTGGTACAAGAGCCTTTAATACTTGTGCAGAATCATTTTCGTTATCAATCGGCCAAAAAGTGGATAACGTATCAATAACAATAAGATCTATATTATTTTCTATTGAATAATCTGTAATCTGTGTAACAAATTGAATCCATTGTTTTAAATTCGGTTTTACTCTAATTGGTCTTGACCAAATAAAAATATGAGAAACCTCATCCTCATCTAATTCTTCACGTTGACTTAACCATTCTCCTTCATTTTCTTCTGAAATAATTAACACCCGTGATTTTGTTGTTGGCTGTCCTCCAAACTCCTCTTCTCTACTTATCGCCACAAATAGGTGTCTAAGAAGTGTAGACTTACCCGCTTTCCATAATGCCGATAATAAAGTTATATGTCCTTTAGCAATATAATTTTCCCAAATCCATTCACGTTTATTTTCTTCTTCAGTAATATCAACCCAAGATTTTGGAGCACCAATAAGAAATTCAACTTTTTTATCCTTCTTTTCTACTGCATCTATTGCATCGTTCATTATTTTTTCTTCAAATTGACTCATATTAATTG
>Ga0163150_10005973_pt1 | contig 15197 bp, 12 predicted proteins | sample OliLakLV19P2IB_FD_148628 | JGI IMG/M metagenome (GOLD analysis project Ga0163150, IMG submission 148628) | Freshwater microbial mat bacterial communities from Lake Vanda, McMurdo Dry Valleys, Antarctica - Oligotrophic Lake LV.19.P2.IB | ecosystem: Environmental > Aquatic > Freshwater > Lake >...
GGTATCGGCGGCGACATCATGATCCACGGCAACGCGGTGTCGATCGGCTGCATCGCGATCGGCGATGCCGCGATCGAGGAGCTGTTTGTCCTCGCCGCCGATACCGGACTGCCGCGCATCGATGTGATCCTCGTGCCGCTGGATTTCCGCACGCGGAGCATTCACGAAGTCCCCGACGGCTACCCAGGGTGGACCTGGGACTTGTGGGAAGCCCTCAAAGTCGCGCTTGAGGATTTTCCCCTGCCATCCTTCGAGATCGATGGCAATCGGCCATGAGTGATCACCCGTACCAGTTTCTGATGCGGACCAATCTGCGCGAGAATGGCGACTCGCGGCAACTGGTTCTGATCCTCCACGGCGCCTGGGGATTGCCCGATTTGGTATCCGATGTCCGTCGCGCGACCACCTGGATCCTCCCCGATGCCGATCAGCTCGCGCCGCACTACCTCTCCGGATTTTTCGCCCGCTGTCCGGCGGATCGTCTCACGCGTGAAGTGCTGAAACTTCTCGATGACACGATTTCGGCGAAGGCCGCCACTGGTACGTCCTATGAAGAAGTGATGCTGGTCGGGTATAGCCTCGGGGCCGCGATCTGCTTCAAGATCGCGGCTGACTGGGGAGACCGTCCAGTGCCCATCACACGGATTGTCTCGCTGGGCGGCACCAATTTCGGCTGGTCGCTCTGGCCGACACCACCGCACATGATGGCGCCGTTGCAATTCATCACGCAGAAGCTGATGCAATTCATGGCGTCCATTGGTATCGCCGTGACCGTCCGTTCGTTCCAGCAGGGACGGCGCTTTTCGAAGCAACTGCGCGATTACTGGCAAAGAAAATGGAGCGATGCCGAAGCGGCGAGCACCCTGCCGTGGGTGATTCAAATCAACGGCGAGGATGACGAGTTTGTCGGTCCGTGGATGTACGAAGACTTCAAAGCGCATCACAAAGCCCGGGTCTGGACCATCCCGCACACGCAGCATCTCTCACTACTGCATATGGATGACTCGCCCCTGGGGATGGAACGTCAACTGGCGCTGAAAATCGCGCTCAGCGGCGATCTAGAATCCGAGTTCTATTGCCCCCCGCCGGAGCTGCTCTCCGGCGAGGTCCAGCCCGCCTGAAGCGGACCCTCATCGAGCGCCGTGATGAGTTCGCTCGCCTGATCGCGGACATCGATATCCGGGTGACTCGCTTCCAGGGTCGCAGCGAGGTCTCGCATCGCCTGCCATTCATTGCGCGGATGCAGCTGCATAAATTGCCCCGCCAGCGCAAAGCCGCCCCGCTCGCGCAGGATGCCCAAGAGCGCGTTGAGCGCGGTGTGATGTTGGTCGAGGTGGAGGTTCATCGGTTGTAGGATACCGATCTCATCGCACATTGTCTCCTGTTCGACGGAGTCGCCCCATGGAACCACTGCAGTTCGTTTCCGCCATTCTGCTCGCGACCCCCGACCCAGAGGCGCTGGCGACGTGGTACATCGACACCCTCGGCATTCCGCTGGTCGCGCGCGCCCACAATGATGAGCCGCCGCACTACGAATGCATGGTCGGCAACATCCACTTCGCGATCCATCCCGATGCCGACGCTCCTCGCGGCGGCGCGGTCGACCTCGCGTTCCACGTCTTTGATCTCCCCGGGACAGTCGAGGGACTGGTCGCAAAAGGCATCGTCCTCGATCAGCCGCTGGAAGATCACGGGTTCACACATCTCGCCGCGATCCGCGACCCAGCCGGCAATCGCATCTGGCTGTCGCAAGTGACTCCCTGGATGGTCCAGGCGTTCGAGGAGCAACGAGCTACGGGCCACGATGTCGCGACTATCGCGCGCAGACGGGGCATCGCTCCGGATTAGCCGCCGAGCGGATGCTGCTTGATGACCTCGCCGGCGATGATGCTCCGCTGGATCTCGCTGGTGCCCTCATACACGCGCACCACACGCATCGCGGTAGTACCGCTCGACCGGGTACTCCTTCACATAGCCATAGCCGCCGTGGATCTGCAGCGCGAGATCGCAAATGCGACATCCGGCTTCTGAGGCGTAGAGTTTCGCCATCGAGGCCGCCTGGAAGTAATCCTGGCCGTTTATACAAAACTCAGATGGAGAGCGCCTAATGCGGCTACTCAATGCGTATCGTGTCAGTCTTGGGCAATAAATCAAACCGAGTAGTCTTGATTTCTAGCTCGCTTGCTATATCTCTGCAAATACCCACAAAGCTCTTGAATCGTTGGTGAATCGCCTCGACTGAATTACTGTCTAATGGGTTAAATTTTGGGGCCGGAATAACCTCCGTCAACTGATTGTAAGCTTTCTCAAGCCACAAGATCTGTCGCTCTAAGTTGGCCAGACGGCCAGATGGAGGGATGAGACCGGGCTGAGATATAAGTTTCTCCAGCTCCATTAAACGGCTCTTCAAGGCGGTAACTGTATCCCGAATTGCGAGAGGGCTCCAGCTTGAGTCGCGAATCTGAAGCAATAATTGGTAATATAACTCTCTAATAATAACCGCTCTCTCATCCCAAACATCGAGCCTATGCGCATCCTTAAGTCCCTGTTCGATCCTGAAAACTCCGAGAGCTGCTGACGTCAAAGCCTTTGCCAAATCCTCCGACTCGGTGTTCAGCTTGGCAATCTCTTTTAGAGGACTCTTTTTGCCTGAAACATCCCTTAAACTATCTTCGGAAAGCAGTTCCAATAAGTACCTCGCGCTAGCAACAATGCTTTCGGGCAAATTCATTGCCAAGCATGCATCCAAATACTCTGATCCAGCAACATACGCAATCCGCCTCTCCTCCGAGTAGACCAGCTCATAATTTCGAGTTCCATACAATCGCCTGTAGCATGAATGAAATTCCGAAAGGACAGCAGCTAGCTCCTGCATCTGGCCGGCAGTTAAATCAATCTGTCTTGCGCGCTCCTTTGATTCAATGATTACATCCAAAAATCGGCTAAGCTGTACCTTATTCACTTTTGCGATATGAGCCACAGCGTGGTAGCAAACACGCAAGGAGAGAAACTCACCCATTGGAAAGTGGTTAATCGATGGATCACTTGAACCCATGAATCGCGCAAAGGCAATATGATTGTACTCAAGTGACCTGAGAGAGCGCAAAATTGCAAGAGCATGCTTAAATCGAGCACTAAATGGTAAATTCATTCGCGCGGAATCCTCAATCTGGGCATTGCACGCCCATAAGTAATCGAAAGTATAGAAAAGACTGGTGGCGTAATGCTCACCAGAATCAGAAAGCTCAACCACTAACTCCCGAGATCTACGCTTGATATGAGACTTTTGATCAGAACGGATGTCGAATTCGGAGAGCCAGACTACGCCGCAATTCTCATTGCTGAGCGCGAGAAGGCCGGTCAGCACATCCTTAGGAAAGAATCCGGCAGAAATCAACTCTCGTGCTAGTTGGTGAACTGTCACGTCTACACCCTTAAATGCTAGGTACGAAATAATGTATGGCTTTATCAAAGATAAGCGCATCTCTCTTGACTTGGGGTCATCCTTGATTGCAAACAGATTTTGAATACTGACGTGAAGTTCATCCGACGGATCAAATAGGATTGGATCAATCAACAACTTGTATGGAGACACATAGATTGTCTGCGCACTACCTGGAACGCGATTTATGAACTCGATGAGTTGCTCGCAATAGGGCTCTTTGTACCAGCGGTCAAAGAAGCTTCGACCATGAGCTAACGCATTTCTGATATTGCTGCCAACGATGGCCCTAAGTGTGGACGATAGATCTTGGGCGGCATCGTCACGTATACTCAACCGCAACAACGACTTAAATTCCTGATGAATGTTAGGAGGCCCACTCACAAAATGGCCGCCCTGAGCATCTAATCCTGCAAGCTCAAATTGATTTATTTGTCGCCAAAGCAATGCAATTGCCATAAAGAAATCGATGTCAGTGTCGGAAATGGTGTCATTCTCTGCGCAGCTAAATGTAGCCGGAATCATGAACTCTGTACCCAAGTTGTCCAGGCACCGCTTCCCCTGTCGATGTTCTTCCCTAGACTTGCTAAAGGCGTACAAATCGAGCCGTAGGATAACAACTTCAGATGGAAGAGGGCCATAGTGGGTGACTACAGTGTTTATCTTCTCTGCCGTGGGACTGTACTCGAACGCTCCGGCTCGAGTCGGCCTTACCGGCAAAAGGATCCGGAGGAATTCATGCCCCTTCATTCTGTTTTGAACTGTACCTACTATCTCGTGAATCGTCTGCGTTGGGAACTGGTCCAAGTTGTCGATGCAGAAAAACCACCGTGAACGTAGTTGTAAAGAATTCAATTTATCGCCAATTGTGTAGATTAATGCGGACAAAAGGGATTCAGCATGTCTCCGATGGCTGGTTGTGATATTGTAATCATCGTGAAGTTTTGTTTTGTCGAGCGAGTCTAGTTTATTCATAAAAATTTCGACAGTTGGATTCTCCCGAAGACTTTCAGTTATGCTGTCTTGGAATGGCCGAGCTATAGGTAGGTTGGCCATTTGAAACTCTGTGCTTCTAGTCGAGTGAAAAACGTCCGTCGAGAGAAACCAATAAGCAAGAGCCGTAACATCACCGGCCCGTGCGAGGATAGTCTTTACTTCATCGGATTTAAAGTGTTTCTGGAGGATTAGGCGTACAATGTCGTGTGAAAGGCAGGAGATTGTCATTAGGAACACGCTTCGCCAAATTGCGAAGTCAAATCGATCAACTATTTGTTCACCAGAGTCCAAGGACCCTGGTTGGTGGTTGAGTCCATTATAACAATGGAAGTGATTCACATAGTTGGGTGACAGCTTCCTTGCCTGGGCGTGGATCTGATGAAGAACGTACCTGGCAGTAGTTGATTTGCCTGAGCCGACTCCGCCTAGCAAGATAGTTATGTTGGCCTTTGAATCGCTGGTGAGTCTGGCGATTAGTGCGCTTTCATATGTCAGCTTGCTATCTATGTGTACATCTACCACTCTTTTGGCGCCGAAAAAATTCGAGAAATGTGGGAGTCCGGTAGGGATAGTCCCCTGCACGTAAAAGGCGTGAAAATCAGTGAAATCCAAATGATCGCGGAAAAGTTGAGTATCGATATAGGGTGAGGCGGTTGTGTGTTTTGGCATGATCGTTCCGCGGGATCTGTTGGATGAGGTGACTTTCAGAGTATAGCAGAATTAGATTGGGTGCTGCTTGATGACCTCGCTGGCGATGATGCTCCGCTGGATCTCACTGGTGCCCTCATACACGCGCACTACACGCGCATCGCGGTAGTACCGCTCCACCGGGTATTCCTTCACATAGCCGTATCCGCCGTGGATCTGCAGCGCGAGATCGCAGATGCGACATCCGGCTTCTGATGCGTAGAGTTTCGCCATCGAGGCCGCCTGGAAGTAGTCCTGGCCGGTGGTCTTGAGCCACGCCGCGCGCAGGGCGAGCAGCTCGATGTTGGTCAGTTCCACCTGCATGTCGGCGAGGTAGTTGCTGATCGTTTGATGCTTGTAGATCGGCTGGCCGAAAGTCTCGCGTTCCTGGGAGTACTGCACCGCCGCTTCGAACGCCGCGAGAGCGATCCCCCAGGACTGGCCAGCAATCGCGCCACGTCCGCCGGAGAGAATCGAAATCGCCTGGCGAAATCCGACGCCTTCCTCGCCGCCGAGGAGCGCCTCTTTCGGCACTTCGCAGTCGGTGAGATACACATCGCAGGTGTCCGATGAGCGGATCCCCATCTTGTCGTACGGCTCCGACACATCGACGCCCGCCGCATCCGTAGGAACAATGAAGCACGAGATGCCTTTGTGACGCAGTGTTGGATCTTTGGTGGCGAACACCAGCATCACGTGACCGTGCTTCGCGTTGGTGATGTACGCCTTCTGGCCGTTGAGCACCCAGCCGTTGTCGGAGGCGCGATAGGTCGCTTTCATGCCCCCGAGGTCGGAGCCCATGTGCGGCTCCGTGGTCGCGAACGCCCCGAGCATCGCGCCGGTCGCTGCCGGACGGAGCCATTGTTCTTTTTGTCCATCGGTGCCGTACAAGCGCAGGCCTTCGCAGAAGAGCGACACATTGCCGCCCATGATCGTGCAGAAGGCGGCATCGCGACGGCTGATCTCGCGGTTGATGAGCAGGTACGAAATCGCATCCATCCCCGCGCCGCCCCACTCCTCGCCGACAGTCGCGCCGAGCAGTCCCAGCTCCGCGGCCTGCTTCAGTTCTTCGGTGGGGTAGGCCCGCTCACGATCGCGATGTTCCGCGCCGGGTCCGAGGACCTCCTCGGCGAAGCCGCGGACCATATCCACGATCAACTGATGTTCATCACCCAGCGTGAAGTCGAGCACGGGCATCTCCTGCGGACATCAGGACCTCGCTGGGTCCCCCTGTGGCTTGTGAAAAGTATCACAAGGCACTCCCGCCCTGTGTACCGTCACCATGGGGTGCCGTACACTGCGAGGACCATGCTCAAGAAACTGCGCATCCAGGGCTATCGCTCGCTCAAAGACGTCACCTGGGAACCAGGTCGCCTCAACGTGCTGATCGGCCCCAACGCGAGCGGGAAAAGCAATCTGCTGGGGGCGCTGGCGCTAATGAAGGCATCTGTTGATTCAGGCAAAGCCCTGGAAAGCGCAATCTTTAATCAGGGTGGGATGATTCCCATCATGTGGAATGGTGCAACCCAATTGCTCAAATTCAGGCTGGAGGAGACGATAGGTCCTGACTCTATGGTTCCATCGACAGATCAATACAATCTCAGCTACAGTTTGAATATCGGGCAGGTGGCGCGTGGGAACGACTTTTTTCTTCATGGCGAGGAAATCGATCTTCGGAGTCTGGAAAGCGAACAAGAATGGATTAATCTTATGCGGCGAATCGGCAATCACCCGCCAAGGTGGCATGAGCCAGGGGTGCCTGATTCCTTGGCCAATGTGCAGCTCGGGGAGGACCCTTCAGAGCGTGAAACGGTACTGTCTCGATATCGTCAGTTTGGGAATTTCCCGGATAGTGTTGCCGCGATAGGCGGCCTGAAGAAGTCTATTTTGAGATGGCAGATATACCAGGGACTGGCAACGCAGAGCCATCTGGATCCCTCCAGGAGTGCGGCAGTTCGCAAGCCAGTGGTCGGTCGGGCAGAACTATTGTTGGATCAGGATGGTGGCAATTTAGTGTCGGTTTTGAGCACATGGCAAGCGCGCGACACCCAGTTCGATATCCAACTGGATGCTGTGCTCACAGCGGTCTTTGGCGCCCAGTACGACCGCATTCGGTTCCCGGTTGATGCTGGCGGATATCTCTCGATGCATCTGAAATGGAAGGACAGCGAGCAGCCGGTGACGCAACTCACTGCTTCAGATGGCACTCTGCGCCTCCTGATGCTCACAGCAATTCTCAGCAATCCTGGCGGAGCTTCCCTGATCGCCATTGAGGAGCCGGAAATCGGCCTCCATCCGCGTATGTTATCAATCGTGGCCAGTTTGGCGAATGAGGCGGCGATGGACAGTACCGTGCTTCTGACGACACATTCTCCCGATCTTCTTGATCAGCTCGCCCCGTACGACCCAGATGTCTTCGTTGCGGAGTGGGTCGAAGGAGAAACCCAACTAAAGAAAATCGCAGGCCCCGAACTGCGCGATTGGCTGCAAGACTATCGCGTCGGAGATGCCTTCCGAAGTGGGGAGCTCGAGGCCCTCGCATGAAGATTTTTCTTTTCGTGGAAGGAAAAACCGAACGAGTTGGCTTGCATCATTTCTTGAAGCGGTGGCTGGACGAGCAGCCAGAATTAGTAGTCAAGCCCAAATTGGTTCCTATCAAGTATGACGGCTACGCGGCATTCGTCGAAAAGATTCCAAAGCGCGTGGCCGCAGATCTCAAGAATGACGAGAACGCCTGTGCAGTGGGGTTACTGGACCTATACGCTCTTAGGATTCCAGGATTCGATTTGCCTCAGGACCGGGACACTCGCTACGGCAGCGCGAAGCAGGAGATTGAACGCAGAGTTCGCCATCCCCGTTTTATCCAGCACTTTGCGGTCCATGAAACCGAGGCGTGGCTTCTCGCAAAGCCGACGTTGTTCCCCAAGCATGCCGCGGATCAAATTGGGCATTGGGGTCCCCCTGAATCTGTCAACTTCAATCGCCCTCCCGCGAAGCGGCTCAACGAGGTGAAGGCCAGCCCACGAGGCAGGAACAACCATTGGGATAAACCACTGGACGGGGCACGGCTATTCAACAAGCTGCACCCGAACGAAGTTGCCGCAGCATGCCCCTACTTCAGGCTCTTCCTGGAAGACATGCGCGACCTGGCAATTCGTTGCTCTCCCTAATACAAATACACACTCCCCGCATTCGTTTTCCCGCTGGGATCATCGGCAGGGGCGCCCACCAGCAGCAGATCGGGGACTCCAGCTTGAGGTAGACCGAGCAAGGAGCGGCCGAAGAATTGATCGATGGTCGCGCTGGGAGCGTGGAACTCCAGGACATTGCCGCTGAGTTCACGACCGCCCGGGAAAATCGCGACCCGTCCGCCCTGAGAGATCCCACTGGCATCGAGCAGCAATCCGCCGCCAGCCACATCGACCGCGCCATCGCCATCGAAATCGCCGGTCGCGACCGCCGAGCCGAATGTGTAGGTGTTCGCGCCGCTTGCGGTCAGCGTGGAGATCGTCGTGAACGACGGACCCGCGCCCTGGATCAGCACTTCGACACGACCGTTCATGCTGATCGCGGACCCCGGTGCACCGACCACGAGATCCATCAGGCCATCGTCCGTGAAGTCGGCGACAGCGAGGGAGTACCCGAAGGCATCCTCTGCGTTCCCTGCGATCGGATCGACATCGATCGGAGTCCCGAATCCGCCAACACCCGTGATCGGGAATACGTAGACCCGTCCGGTGGCTCCACTATGACCAGGCATGCCGACCGCCAATTCGGTGGGTTCGCCTGATGCATCGCGCAGCACCTCGACACTGGAGCCGAAGAGCGTATCGAGTTGCGGATCGGGCGCGCTGATCGTGAATGGACTGGAGAGCCCCGACGCTGTTCCGAAATAGCGATAGACCACGCCCTCGCGGAAGAAACTCCCGAGGGCTTCCGGTGCCCCGATCATCACATCGGCACGACCGTCATCGTTCACATCGCCTGTCGCCAGCGACCAGCCGAAGCGACTCCCCACGGGCAGCAGCGCATCCTGGATCGTGACCCCACCGAGGAACGATGTCCCCTGCGAGCGGAACACCTGGATGCGTCCGGCGATGTTTGGATTGGTCGCACTGGCGACAATGTCGTCGAGGCCATCGCCCGTGATATCGCCGCAAGCCACCGCGAAGCCGAAGCGGACATTCAGCTGCGGAGTCGGCTCCTGCAGAATCACCGGGAATGGCAGGAATCCGTTGGGGAGCGCGTAGTAGACAAACAACTGGCCGCTGTTACTGATCGCGCCCGCATCGGCTTCAAATGCGCCACACACCACATCCAGCAGTCCATCGCCATTGAAGTCGCCGGTCGCGAGGCACGTGCCCAGGGCATCCCCCGCCAAACTATCGTCAAACCGTGTCACGGAGTTCGTCTTCACGACCACGGGAAACATCTGGTAGGTCGCGATCTCCGCTAACGCGAACGGGGTCGTGAATCCGGGGCTGCTGAAGCGCTGGGTATCTTCGGGAAGGATCGTGTTGCTATCGAGGGGATACGAATCACCGACTCGCACCATTCCGAAATAGGTGCCCGAGACCGCACTGGTCTGATTGGTGATCCCGAGCGCGAAGGTGAGGGGCGTCAGTGGTGCATCGCCGACTCCGCCTTCGAAAATCGTGCCGGGAGTCCCCACCGAGATGTTGCTGGTCAGTACCCCGGGGATCTCGATATCGAGGGACGCGACATCGCTCGCCGCACGCAGTTGATCGCGATTGGTCCCCACTCCGACTCCGGTCGAGGCATCGTTGATGTCCAGCACGGAAATGCGGACCTGTGCCGCCGAGGTCGAGATCTGCGAGAGCAGCCCGCGTCCGCTCAGGTTCCCGGGCACCGCATCGGAGAGTCCGACATGGACCTCGCTTGCCGCTTTCTTGTTGTACTGCGGCAATCGATACTCCGGTGCCGCACGCTCCGCGATATTCAGCGACCCTACTCCGAAGCTCGCCTGCAAAATCAGGTCGAATTCCACGAGTTGCCCGGGGGAACTCATCGCGAATTCGAAGCTCTGGACATCCGGACCCTTGCCCTGACCCATCGCGAGGAACCCCTCGATGTCTGTGTAATCCGGGAACCCCTGTGGGTCGGAGCCGTCATAGGTGCCATTGGTGTAATCGCGGAAGAACAAGCGATAGGGATGCACATTCGCGGAGGTAGGGGAGTAGTCGACATCGTAGGCGCCATCGAGCGCGCCTGAGTAGCCATCGGCGTTCACCAGACGTGTACTGGTCACGGCGGAAACACCCTGCTCGGGGAAGAGCGTGACGGTCTCCCCCGCCTCGGCGAAGCGAATGACTCCCTCCACGTTGAACACGGAGAGATCCTGGCGAGCCTGCAGGCCTGGCGCCGGACTCGGGAACGGATGCCGGACACTGATCCCCAGCAGCGGATTCCCCGCTGCACTCACACCGACACCGGTCACTTTCAGGCAGTCCGTACACGGTGCACTCACAAAAAACTGAGTGACATCCACATGCTCCAGGACATCCTGCGATCCCGCCGTGGCGGATCGGATCGGCGTCAGTTCGAGCAGTCCGCTCGATGGCTGAAACCGCACATGCGCGGCCGCGAGGGGCGCCTGCTGGGTCCGGGCGCTGGCCGCGATCGCCGGTTCCTGGACCGGCGTCGAGGCGTCCTGATCAGGCGCCACAGGATGCGATCGCTGGCATGAGACCGCGAGTCCGAGCATGAGGGGCAGGATGAAAATCGAACGGACGGCAGTGTGCAATGCCATGGCGAGTGGGCCTCCGTAACTGGAGTTCAGATGGACCGCGTCAGACTGCGCGCGTGTGGTCGGGTTAAAGATACTCAATGGACACGGGGAATACAGCATCGCGCGGGCCATTCGCACAGTAGAATCGCCCATTAGTGTCAGTCGCCCTGCATGCGGCCCTGCGCCCCCGATCCCCGCTGTCCCGCCCCCTGATCTGGGCGGGCTTATTGCGTATGGGGGCGCTCAAGTGGCTGGCCTATCGCCTGAGCGGTCTGGTGAAGTTTCTCGAATTCCCGCTCCTCATCGGCATCTATGCCTTCCTCTTTCGGGCGCTCTATGCCTCCCTGCCAGATGGGCAGACAACGGTCGGGAGCCTCGATCTCGCCGCGACCCTCACCTATGTCACCCTGGTCTGGATCCTCGAAGGCATCCTGGTGAACAGCTCCGATGAGCTCCTGGGGAACCAGATGAAGCAGGGGAATGTCGCGATGTACTTCCTCCGTCCGATTTCGCTCCAGGGCTTCATGTGGTGGGAATCCTTCGGCGAAGTGCTGATCCGATTCTGCTGTCTGGGCGCGCCGCTGATGCTCATTGGCATCCTGGCGTTCCATCTGGAGCCTCCCGCCTCCGTCGGACATCTCGCGCTGTTTCTCGTGAGTGTGTTAGGCGCGGCGTTGCTGAAATTCAACGTGAACTTCATCGTCGGCGCGAGCGCGCTCTTTTTCGAGAACAACAGCGGCATGATCGTGCTCAAAATCGCACTGATGCGGAGCCTCGGCGGACTGGTCCTGCCCCTGTCGCTGCTGCCAGTGGCGATCCGCGAGATGACCCTCTGGACTCCGTTCCCCTACATGTATTACGTCCCCGTGCAGGTCTACCTCGGCGTATTGCCTGCGAGCGAACTCGGACGCCTGTTGGGGTACCAGTGGCTCTGGGTGACCCTGCTCTGGGGCGCGGGCATGCTCATGGAATGGCAGGCCCGACGCCTGGTCCATTCGCAGGGGGGATGATCGACGATGACTCACGCGCTCCTGCGCTATCCCATCCTGGCGGTCCATTACATCGGCCAGTATCTCAAGAGCCAGCTGGAGTACCGCGCCAGTATGCTCATCGAGGTCTTCTCGTATGTCCTCTGGATCGCCACGGACATGGCGCTCATCTACTTTGTCCTGTTGCCGACCGGGACTCTCGCCGGCTGGAGTCTCCCGCAGATGATGCTCCTCTTCGGGATGCACATGGCGTCGCTGGGGCTCTTCTTCACGGTCGGCGTGAATCTCTTCTTTGTCCCGGGGACCTACATCCTGGAGGGACATTTCGATCGCTTGCTGCTGCGACCGATCAGCCCGTATTTCCAGTTGCTCATGGAGCGCCTCTCGGTCGAGGATGTCGTCACCGTCCTCTCAGGACTCGCGGTCTCCCTCTGGGCACTGAACGAGATGGACATCCCGCTCAGCCTCGCCACCATCCTGCTGCTCTGCCTGATCATCTACAGCGGGAGCTTGGTCTATCTGGGGCTGATGACCGCGACCGCATCGTTGAGTTTCTGGCTCAAGGACCGGACCGGCATCATGCAGCTCGCCCTGATGCTGGGAGATCAGCCTTCTACCTATCCATTAACCATCTACCCGCCGATGCTCCGGCTCTTCTTCACGATCGGACTTCCCCTGGGATTCATCGCCTATTACCCCGCGCACCTCTTCTTTGGGACCGATGTGCCGGGCGACAATTTGTTTTTTCTCAAATATCTCAGCCCGCTGGTCGGCTCTCTCTGTCTCGGATTCGGGTACCTCTGCTTCCTTCGTGGCCTGAAAGGCTACGAATCGGTCGGCAGTTAGGAATCTCACAAAAAGGCCTGTTGCAATTTGCAACAATTTGGAGAATTTCCTGAACCTCCACCCACTTGGGCGACATCTCATACCCTGTCTACCCAAGAAATTTCGGGTAACCTTTACGGACCAGTCTCCCTCATTCTGGTCTGCCGAGGAAGGACGAAGCCATGCTAGAACACATTCTGAGTCGGCCCCAGTCCCTCGTGGCCGCTGAGACTCGAGAAGACACTCGCCGTGCGTTCCAGGCGAAGATGGATTCCATCCGGACGGAGCTCTACAACTTCGCGTACCGTCTCACCGGCACGCGCGAAGATGCCGAAGACCTCCTCCAGGAGAGCTACTTCAAGGCCTACAAGTTTTTCCATCAGCTGCGCGACCGTTCCAAGTTCAAGGAATGGATTTTCCAGATTACGGCCAACCAGTTCCGCAACACCCTGAAGCGCAAGAAGCGCGAACAGGTGTACTTCGTCGACGAGTTCGAAGAAGCGGGCCTGGTGCCGCAGCAGCAGATCGATGATCCGGACATCCGCGCCGAACGTCGCGACCAGTCGGATCGCGTCAAGTCGGCTATCGCCGATCTGGATCCCAAGATGCGGGAAGCCCTCGTGCTCTTCGAGCTCCAGGGGTTCAGCATCGAAGAAACCGCCCGGATCCTGCAGATCAGCCCGGGAACCGTCAAGAGTCGCCTGCACTACGCCCGCAAGCGCCTCAAGACTGAACTGCTCTCCTCTGAGTTGGGCACCGCGCTCGAGCTCGAATACGCTCAGTAGCGTGAACTCGACAGGCCTCAGTCCACTCTGAAAGATCTGTCATGACCGTCAAGCCACCCGACCATCTCGACACCGAAGCGACGCCGCCCGATGTTGCCCCCGAGCAACAGGCGGCGTTCTTCGCGCGTCTCGATGCCCAGTTGGATGACGAGGGCCATCAGCCGGAACCGACCTGGAAGGCCCGGACCTTGGGTCACTTCGCGTTAAATCCGCAAGCGTATCGGCTGGCGATGACGGCCTGCATCACGACCGTCGTGGTTGCTGGGGGATGGGTGAGCTATATGGTCCATCTCTCCAATCAGCCGCCGGAGCCGCTCCGTCTCCCGCAAGGCTACCTGCTGATCTCGACCCCCGATGGCCAGGTCATCGCAGTCAGGGATGAGCAAAAGGTGACGCCAGAAGAAGTTGAACTGCGTACGGCGGCCCTGCGGGAACTCCAACATTTGCTGTCGGAGCCGGCCAAGGACTACCCTGCTGATGGCATCGCGGTTAGTTCTTCCTCGAGTCCGTAATCTGATCAGCAGCGGAGCGGAATGAGAAGCGGGACGGACTCCCGCGGTCCGAAGAGCATTTGGACCGCGGGAGTCCGTCCCGCTTCTGCCAATTTCACTGATCTTCCGCCCTTCTGAACTGATTTCCTATGCTTCGCATCCAAAGCACATGTAGCTCCTGTTTCACCCGACTTTTTGTCCGGCACTGAGCAGTAATGGGGGCTACACTACGCTGGCCTCCGATCTGGGGGAAATGGACCTTGGAAGGACGGCAGACGCTGATTCGCGGATTGAGCCTGATCCTGGGATGTCTGCTGTGGCTGCACTGTGCAGTCGCGTTTGCCGATGACTCAGTCCAGCTTTATCAATTCACGGAGTACCGCACCGCTGTCCGGCAGAATCGCACCGGTCATTGGCTCGAGTTCTCGTTGACCTTGCCCCAGGGGATCGCACTCTCCGACAAGAATCGGATTCTCATGGAGTTCCTCGATTTCTGGGTCCTGACCCGGGAACGGGCACTGCTCACAGAGTCATCCCTGGCCGATGCCGAGAGCCTCATCGCTTCGTTGAACATCCGGGTGCCACAGGACAAGACCGATGAATTCATCAACGATCTCCTCCGCTTCCGGGGGGGGGAAGTCGTGGTCCGGCTGACGGGCTTCTTCGAATCGATGGCCGACCGCAATATGCTCTCGCTGGAGGATCCGGCGGTCATCCGTTTCGCTCAGTTCCTGCCGACGATCGATGCCGAAACCAGGCAGCGCGAGAAGAACTCCCGCGATGCCCTCAACCTGCCGCCGGGCGCGATGAACCAACTCATGCAGGCGCCGGGGGATGATCAGACCCTCAGCGATGCCGATCTGGCGCCGAGAGAATCGGAAGAGAGTCAGGCGGGTCCGACCACGCTCGATGAGGATGCGAAGTCCGAGCAGGATCGTGCCTCGGGTGGCGGCGGCGCGGGCAGTTCACTGCGCAATCCCCTGAGCCAGCAGGAGGGCAGCCTCGACTCCCGGCAGGATCGCCAGAACCAGTTCGGCGGCAATGAGTCGCGCCCGAATCAGTTGCTCGACATGAACAGCCGCAATGTCATTGCGGGACTGCTGAGTTATCGCTCCGAGATGGGATCACTTCCCGCCGATCTTGAGTCGCTGGCCAGCGCCGGACACATCCTGCTCGTGCTGAAGGATCCGGTCAACGGCGGCGTCTGGACTCCCACCAACAGCATGGAGCCGG